>Ga0182012_10001302_pt1 | contig 27437 bp, 18 predicted proteins | sample 612S2SmetaG_FD_120486 | JGI IMG/M metagenome (GOLD analysis project Ga0182012, IMG submission 120486) | Permafrost microbial communities from Stordalen Mire, Sweden - 612S2S metaG | ecosystem: Environmental > Terrestrial > Soil > Wetlands > Permafrost | place: Sweden: Stordalen | collected...
CGCTTTCCCGTCTGGTTGCCAAGGTCGAAGCCGCCCAAAAGGCTGTTACGGACGAGTTCTCAACCGATAACGAGCAGTCCGCAATCACCCGCCTGTCCCGCATGATGCAGGACACGCGTCAGCAGATCGACAGGAACCTGACGTTGGACGACGACACGTCTGCCCTCTCCCGGCTGAAACGCGAACTGCAAACCACGATTGAAAGTCTGGTGAAGAGCAACACGGACTTCCAGTCCGAAGTGCGGACCACCTTGGCTTCCATGCAGGCCCGGCGCGAGGAGGCGGCGAAGTCGACGCAACACGGCCATACCTTCGAAGAACAACTTGGCCTCGTCCTCGCCGCCGAAGCGCAGCGATTCAACGATCCCCATATAGCAACTGGCCATACCACCGGCGCGATCAAGAACTGCAAGATGGGCGATTTCGTCACTGAACTCGGTCCGGACAGCGCTGCCCCTGGCGCGAGGATCGTTTGGGAAGCGAAGGACGACAAAAGCTACGATCTGAAACGCGCCCTCGCGGAGATGGAGGAAGGGCGCAAGAACCGCCAGGCACAGGTCGGCGTGTTTGTCTTCGCACGCAGCGCCGCTCCCGAAGGTCTCCAGCCATTTGCCCGTTATGGCAACCACCTGGTGATCACGTGGGACCCCGACGATCCGGCATCGGACCTATACATTAAGGCTGCTCTCAGCGTTGCCCGCGCCCTCGTGATTCGCGAGAACCACGATGCTGTCGAAACTGAAGAAGCCGTTAACGCAATCGAGCTCGCGACCAGAGCCATTGAGAAGCAACTGGGGTACTTGTGCGAGATCAAAACCTGGGCGGAAACAGTGAAAAGCAACGGGGACAAAATCGCCGACCGGGCTGGGCGCATGAGGACCGACTTGGCGAAGGAAATCGAAACACTGGACCGGCACACCCAGGCGCTGAAGACCAGCGGAACGTCCGCATAGCACCATGACCGAGACTCAACTCATCTTCTATCCCCCAAGCCGCGGACGCGGCGCTGCCCTCGAAGCCGGGTTTCGCTTCGGTCACGTCGGTACGCACGCCAGCCGCACCATCATGCTGGACGAGCTGAGCGCGCTGTTCGAGGCCGTGCCATCCGAAGCGAAAGCCCCCGAATATGCAGCCGCCATCATCGATGCGAACTGCCTTGGGAAGAGAACGGTCGCCACGCGCCGCATTTCCGTGCAGCGGCTAAAGGAGCTTTACGCGATCGACCCCGCTGTGCCTATTTTCCGAATCCTGCGACGGCTATGGGGGACCGATGTGCCGGGCAGACCACTTCTCGCCCTTCTCGCCAGCCTTGCTCGGGACCCTCTTCTGATGGCAACTGCGGAAACCGTGGTCGGACTATCCGACGGTGCGGAGTACCAGAGAGCAGTCATGCGGGCTGCGGTCGAGAAAGTCGCCGGCGAGCGCATGAACGAATCGACCATTGACAAGGTTGTTCGAAACGCCGCGAGCTCATGGTCTCAATCTGGACACTTGTCGGGCCGTACCTTCAAGTTTCGCCACGTGATCCAGCCCACTCCTGCCGCAGTCGCGTTCGCCCTGTACCTGGCCCATGCCGCAGGCTTCCAAGGCCAGGAAATGCTTTCCACTGGCTGGTTGAAGGTGCTTGATTGTGGCGCCTCGTCCGCTCTGGAATTCGCCACGGCTGCCAAGAGGATAGGGCTGCTCGATTTGAGGATGGCAGGTGACGTATTCGACTTGAACTTGAACCGTCTCGATCCGCAGTTTCGTGAGCCGCAAGGGAGGGCGTAATGGGCAAGATCGAACAACTCGCCGAGAAATACAAACAGCACATCAGCCTGCCGTGGCAGCACACCGTCGCCGGCGCGCAGCGGGTCATCATGGTGGTATACGACAAGGAACTGGAACGATCTCTCATGGCCCGGAAGGAGGCCTTCGCCATGGCCACCAGGGATGAAGGGCACGAGTGGCTTGAAGTCAATGTGGCGGACTCGTTCGCGCAATGGATGGCGCGAGAAGAGTACCGGGACGCCTACTTCGAGTCTCCCGAGGATCTGCAGTTGAAACTGGAGGTCGAGTTCGCCGAGGATGTCGCCAGCAGAGTTCGCGCGGTCCTCGATCGTCCGGAAGCCGACAAGAACTCCGTCGTGGCGATGTTCGGAGTTGGCGCCCTCTTCGGATTCACTCGTGTTTCCAGGGTGCTGAAGCTCCTGGAGCCCTCGATCAAGGGTCGCTTGGCAGTCTTCTTCCCTGGCACCTACGACCAAAACAACTACCGTCTGCTTGATGCACGCGATGGCTGGAACTACCTGGCCGTCCCGATAACCCTGCATTCTTCTGGAGCTTACTAATGCTGATCAAAGACATTCTTCTTCGAGATCCCTCCCAGGAAGCGCTCGTCAATAACGGCCAGGCGCGCATCACGAATGAGGCCGCCGATGCAAATGTGGAGAAGGAGCTTCGCGGCGAGCTGTCCACATTCGTGTGCGAGGGTCAATACGCGGATGGCATCATCAAGATCCTCTCTTCGTTTCTGGCGAGCCGGAGCCAAACACATCAGAAATCCGCCTGGGTCAGCGGTTTCTTTGGCAGCGGAAAATCGCACCTCCTCAAAATGGCCGCCCATCTGTGGGCTAACACGGAATTCTCCGACGGCGCCACGGCCCGCAGTCTCGTTCCGGAACTGCCGGATGAGGTCCGCGACCTGCTGCGCGAACTCGATGTCGCCGGGAAGCGATCGGGCGGCCTGCTTGCCGCAGCCGGAACGCTCCCCTCTGGAACGACCGAGAACGTGCGCCTCAGCGTGTTGAGCATCCTGCTCCGGGCCGTCGGCTTACCGCACCAGTATCCCCAGGCGCAGTTCCACCTTTGGCTGGAAGACAATAAGTACCTTGCCCCGGTGAAATCGAGCGTCGAGGCCGCCGGAAAGAAGTGGGAGAACGAACTCAACAACCTCTACGTCAGCCCGCTGATCGCCAAGGCGATCCTGAAGTGCGACCCGAATTTCGCGGTAAGCGAAGCGGCCGCTCGGGATACCATCAAGACCCAATTTCCTCTCAAGTCGGCGGACCTCACCACCGACGAGTTCCTGGGCATGTTTAAGCTCGTTTTGAAGCGTGCCGGACGGGACGGCCAGGTGCCCTGCACCATCCTGATCCTCGACGAAGTCCAGCAGTACATCGGCGACTCCGAGACGAGATCGACCCTCATCACCGAGATTTCCGAGGCCATCCAGAAGCAACTCGATAGCCAGGTCATGCTCGTTTGCGCCGGCCAATCAGCCCTCACCGGCATAAAGCTGCTGCACAAGCTGCTGGATCGCTTCACCATCCGCATCCAGCTCTCCGATGCCGACGTCGAAACGGTCACGCGGAAGGTCCTGCTTCGCAAGCAACCCGCCACATTGAGCAAGATCGCTGAACTACTCGATACGCACGCCGGCGAGGTGTCGCGCCAGTTGGCGGGCACGAAGATCGGCGAGCGCATGGAAGACAAGGCCATCATCGTAGAGGACTATCCCCTGCTGCCGGTGCGCCGCCGCTTTTGGGAGCAGTGCTTCCGCCAGGTCGACACCGCCGGCACGCAGAGCCAGCTTCGGTCGCAGCTCCGCATCATCTACGACTGCATCGCCCGACTGGCCAACAAGCCACTCGGCAGCATCATTCCCGGCGACGACCTCTATGAGGCGCTTGCCCCCGAAATGGTAACAACAGGTGCGCTTCCGCGAGAGATCAACGAACGCATTCTCGGTCTCGGTTCTAACGGCACCCCTGAGGGCCGTCTCCGGCAGCGTATCTGCGGCCTGGTTTTCCTCATCGGCCAACTCCCGACAGACGACGCGGCTTCCATTGGTGTTCGCGCCTGCAAGGAGCACATTGCCGACCTCCTGGTGGATGACTTCAAGGCGGATAATGGCAAGCTCCGCAGCACGGTATCGACCCTGCTCGACCAGCTCGCTGACGAAGGCGTTCTCATGCCCGTGGGCGATGAGTTTCGCATTCAGACCGAAGAAGGCCGCAACTGGGACTTCGAATTCCGCCAGCGCGAGGCCAAGCTCAAGAACAACACGGCCAATTTCGACGAACAACGGGATCGCCTCCTGGGCGCCGAAATCGATCGCATCGTCAGGAGCCTGAAACTGCTCCAGGGTGCGGCGAAGGAAGCGCGGTCGCCAACACTGCACCGGACGCAAGATCCACCCGCCGCCAACGGCGAAACCATTCCCGTTTGGGTCCGCGACGGTTTCTCGGGGTCGGAGAAGGAGATGATCGCAGCCGCGCGTGCGGCCGGCGTCAGTAGCCCTATCCTCTATGTGTTCGTCCCTCGAAAGTCGCGCGACGAACTTCTGAACGCCATCTCCACCGAACAGGCGGCCGAGCAGACGATTAACGCGAAGGGTGTGCCGTCTGGGGAGGCCGGCCAACTCGCCAAGCAGAGCATGGAGAGCCGTCAGCAACTGGCCGAAAAACAGCGTAAAGATCTGGTGGTGGAAATCGTTGCGGGCGCAAAGGTCTTCCAGGGCGGCGGCAATGAGCTTATGCAACTCACGTTGGAAGAAAAGCTCAAGACCGGCGCGGAAGCCTCACTCGTTCGCCTGTTCCCCCGGTTCAAGGATGCCGACTTTGCAGCCTCGGCCTGGGAAGCAGCGATCAAACGGGCACGCGATGGCGCCGATCAGCCCTTCTTGCCGCTCAAATATGACGGTCCAATCGAGCAGCACCCCGTTTGCCAGCAGGTGCTGAGCAGCATCGGCTCCGGGAAGACCGGCACGCAGGTTCGAAAAGACTTGGAAACCAGTCCTTTCGGCTGGCCTCGGGACGCCGTAGACGCGGCGTTGATCGCATTGCACAGGAGTCAGCACGTGACCGCCACCTTGAATGGAGTCGCGGTGGTTCCGGGGCAGCTCGATCAGGCCAAGGTGCCGAAGACGGAAATTCGAGTTGAGAATAATCCCCCCACCGTGCAGCAACGGATCGCGCTCCGTGCACTCTTCAAGCACGTGGAAGTTGATTGTAAGCCAACCGAGGAAGCGTTGAGGGCTCCCGAGTTCCTTAAAGCCGTGGTCACTTTGGCGGCGGATGCGGGGGGGGCCGCGCCTTTTCCGGCACCGCCACCTACCGTCGAAATCGACGACATGCGTAAGTTGGTTGGAAACACGCAACTGTTCGCCATCATCGGCAGTGATTCGAAACTGAGAACTAACATTTCCGGGTGGAAAAAGAACCGTGATCTGATTGCCAAACGGCGCCCCGCGTGGCAAACGCTGGAGCAGATGGCGAAGCACACGAAAGGTCTGGATGAGGCGGATCAGTGCATCGCCCAAGCCGAGGCTATTCGCACGAACCGCTTACTCCTGGAAGCCTCCGATCCTGTTGCGCCTATCCGTACGGCACTAGCCGATATTCTCCGTACCGCTCTGAACAAGGCGCAGGAGAACCACGAGAAGGCGTACGGCAACGCCATGGGAGTTCTGAACGCCAGTTCGACGTGGCAGAAACTGTCCCCCGGCGATCAGACGCGCATCATGGGCGAGGTCGCTTTGGTTGCTCCGTCGAAGCCCGAGGTGGGTAGTGATACCGCGCTGGTGGCTGCGCTCGACCTCAAGAACTTGGACGCTCGAAGAACCGAAGCGGAGGCCGTACCTAACCGGGTCACGAACGCTTTGAATAAGGCAGCCCGGCTCCTGGAGCCTAAGGTTCAGTTCGTTCCTGTTGAGAAGACCGTTCTCCGAAGTGAGAGTGACCTCGACAACTGGCTGGCCGGCCAACGCACCAAGCTGCTTGACGCGTTGAAGGTCGGCCCTGTCCAGGTGCAGTAGGAGAGCCCATGCCGACACTATCAAAGGAACTTCGCCGAATGCTGGAAAACGTGGTCGCCGACGCACGTCGAATCGCTGAGGGCGGCGCTGAACAGGCACTCAAGCAACTCGCAGTTCACCATTCTGAATCTTGGCCGGCGATGACGACCGAGGAGAAAACTCTCCGCGAGAAGTTGCGCGCACATGGTAAACAGCTTGGAGACAAACGGGAAGCGAGCCGAGCACAGGAGATTTCTCGCCTAAAGCAGGCATGCGCGTACGAGCATTGGCATCGCATGCTCTTCGCGCGTTTTCTAGCCGAGAACAACCTGCTTGTTCATCCAGACTACGGCCAGCCGATATCGCTAGACGAAGTCAAGGAGCTGGCACGAGACCTGAATGCCGATTGGTTGTCTCTCGCGGCCTCGTTCGCGCAACGGATGCTCCTCGCCGTCTTCCGTCCAGAAGACCCGGTTCTTCAGGTCGTTCTACCACCTGAAACGCGTCAAAGCCTTGAGGAGGAACTCTCTAAGCTCCCAACAGCGGTCTTCACGGCAGAGGACAGCCTCGGCTGGGTATACCAGTTTTGGCAAGCAGCAGAAAAACGACGGGTAAGTGACTCTGAGGTGAAGATCGGCGCGGATCAACTCTCGTCGCAAACTCAACTGTTCACCGACGACTATATGGTGCTCTTTTTGCTGCACAACACGCTCGGCGCCTGGTGGACTGCCAAGCGGAGTCGTGAGGGCAAGGACAGCGCCCTTCCTGGATATGAGTGGAAGTACCTCAGGGTGGACGAAAAGGGCTCACCAGTCGCCGGCAATTTCGAGGGGTGGCCAAGAACAGCTCGCGAACTAAGACTTCTCGATCCATGCATGGGCAGTGGCCATTTCTTGATCTTCGCGCTGCCTATTCTTTCGCTGATGCGTGCGGAGGAAGAAGGGCTGACACTGACCGATGCCATAGGCGCAGTACTGCGGGAGAACCTGTACGGGCTGGAACTCGACGCACGCTGCAGTCAAATCGCCGCGTTTAATGTCGCGTTGACGGCATGGAGGCTTGTTGGGCAACATTGTACCTGGCCGACCATGAACTTGGCGTGTGCTGGGCTCGGGATTAATGCGCCGGAAGCTGATTGGTTGAGGTTGGCGGGCGAAGATGGACGAGCCCGCCAGACGATGCAGAAGCTCTACGCGATGTTCCGCCAAGCTCCGACGCTAGGTAGCCTAATTGATCCTAGCCGTTTCGGAAAAGAATTGTTCTCAGCGGAGTTTTCAGAAGTGTGGCCGTTACTGCAAGAGGCCCTTGCTGCGGAACAGACGGGAGTGGACGCGAAAGAACTGGCGATCGCGGCACAGGGAGTGTTGTCCGCAGCACGAATTCTCGCGGACGAGTTCACTCTTGTGATAACCAATGTTCCCTATCTGGGCCGCGGCAAACAAGACGAAGTGCTCGTAAAGTATTGCGAAGATTTCCACTCTGATGCGAAGGCGGATCTGGCAACGTGCTTCGTTGATCGATGCATAAGATTTTGTTGTAAGAGTGGCTCGGCCGCTCTCGTAACGCCTCAGAATTGGCTGTTTCTGACCAGCTACAGAAAGCTGCGAGAGCGGCTTCTGAGAGAAGATCAATGGGACTTCGTGGTGCGACTGGGTGAGCACGCTTTTGAAAGCGCTGCGGCTGCTGGCGCCTTTGCAGCCTTTGTCGGTTTCACTCACCGGCAACCCAAAGCCGATCACGCGTTCGTCGGGTGGGATGCGGTGGAATTCAACACCCCGCAGGAAAAAGCATCGGCCTTAAGTACCTTACCTCCTGTAACTGTCCCTCAGAGGGCACTGCGAAATACTTCGGGGTCAGTGATTTCTTTTGAGGCGATAGACTCCTCTAAACTTCTTGGTCACCATGCTACTTGTTATCAAGGCATTTCAACTGGGGACTCACCCAGACTTGTAGTGTGCTTCTGGGAGACGGACCCGTCGGACCGTTGGCAGCCCTTCCAGATGCCACCGCAGGAGACCCTGCTTTTCACGGGACGCGAGCACTTGGTCGACTGGAAGACTCTCGATGCTGGCTTCGAATCCGCGGCGCTGCGGGGTTACGAGGCCTGGGGGCATCAAGGCGTCTCGATCGGCCAACTTCGGCAGTTGCCTGCGACGGTCTACTCAGGCAGCTTATTCTCCAATTCCACGCCAGTAATTATTCCGAGAACAATTGAGGTCCTGCCAGCGATCTGGGAGTTTTGTAGTTCAGAACAATTCAACCAGCAACTGCGGCGTCAGAATCAAAAATTGAGCGTCGACAACGGCTACGTTGGAAAGATTCCCTTTGATTTAGATCACTGGAAGCAAGTTGCGTCAAAGAAATATCCGGATGGCCTTCCGGAACCTTGCTCTAGCGATCCTACGCAGTGGCTGTTCAATGGTCATCCATTGGGCTCGGATAACCCGTTGCAAGTTGCCGTCGCCAGAATTATGGGCTACCGGTGGCCGCGGCAGACCGGTTCGAGTTTTGCAGGCTATCCAGCTTTGGCGGCAGATGGGCTCGAAACTCATGCCGATAGTAACGGGATACTCAGCCTCAGCTCCCTAGCAGGTGAAGCGCCGGCCGCTGACCGTCTCCGGGCGATTCTCGCCGATGCGTTCGGCTCCGAATGGTCGGCGGCGAAACTCGCCGGATTGTTGGGCGACTGCGATTCGCTCGAAGTTTGGCTTCGCGATCACTTTTTCGCCGAACATTGCGAACTTTTTCAAAGCCGGCCATTTGTTTGGCATATCTGGGATGGCCGCAATGACGGTTTTCATGCACTTGTGAATTACCACAAACTTGTAGCCCCGAATGGAGAGGGTCGAAAGACCCTCGAAAGGTTGATCTACACTTCGCTCGGCGACTGGATCTCCCGACAAAAGGCAGAAGTGTCCTCTGGTGCTGATGGTGCGGATGGCCGACTAACTGCGGCGCAGCATTTGCAGTCCGAACTAGAGAAAATTCTAGCCGGCGAAAATCCCTATGACATTTTCGTGCGATGGAAACGCATTTATGACCAGCCGATTGGATGGGCACCCGACATCAATGATGGAATCCGAATCAACGTTCGACCGTGGTTGACTGCCACTCTCGCGCCGACGACCAAGCCGAAAAAGGATTCCTGCGTCCTTCGGGTCACGCCAAATATTACTTACGGCAAAGATAGAGGGAAAGAGTCCTGGAGGGACAAGACGGACTTCCCTTGGTTCGCCGATTCTACCGATCGGAACAACGATATCCACCTCAGTCTTAACGAGAAGCGTGCCGCACAGGAGCGGAGGAAGAAGTGAGACTCCTGGAACGATTACTCGCATCCCTCGCGAGCGCTTTGAAGGTGCCGGAAGGGACCGCCGCGCCGGCAGCGGTCCTCTGGACCGACGCCGATGGACAGTGGCTTCCGTTAATACCCCAGTTGCGCGCAGTTCTGCCGACGTTTTTCACGCTGGGCACCTACGATTCTCCCGCCCGAACTGGGCCTGCGATCTGGCTGAAGTGCATTGTCGATCGGGAGCTTCCAGAGGCTCCTCCCGCAGGAGAAACGCCGGTCCTGTATCTACCCCACGTCGGCAGGCAAGAGTTGAGAGCCGCCGGTGATTGTCCTTCGCGGACGCAACCGCTGATTGAGCTTCAGTACCGGGGCCGGGTGTGGCATCAATCCAACGGGCACGATTGGACCGTGCAGGCGTTTCTGGTCTCCGACGAAGGCCTCGGCCTCGACGTTGCGCGAGACCGGCGAACCGAGGAGGCATTTCTGCGCGTTCTGCCGATCCTCGCCGACACGGATGCGAGCATGCTGCGGGGGCGACGGCTGGACGCCGATGATTTCGACAAGCTGTCCGTGAGCGACCCAGTCCGCGACCTATTGCGCTGGCTGAATGGACCTGAGTTGTTTGAGGCCGGCGCGCAGGGTGGCCGCTGGAACTCCTTCAGGAATCTCTGCAAATCGGAGTTCAAGATCGATCCCGATGCGCTCGGGGCGTCTGGCGTTGCCGCTGGAATCCTTCGCGGGGATTCCGCACTGGAACCCATTTGGCGGCGCTTTTGCGAGGCGCCCCAGCTTTATCCCGGTATCGCCAAACTCCTCAGTGAGCCATCGTCTGGCGCACAGGGACTGCTCAGCCTCGATCCCGCGCGGAACCCACGGGTCAACGAAGATGACGAAGCGGACCTGCGGAAGCAACTGGAAGCGGCCGGCAACCTACCCCAAGCCAGTGCTTGCAGCCGGGTTCTCGAACTGGAGCAGAAACACGGCCCTCGTCGCGAGTGGGTCTGGGCCCGCATGGGCAGCAGTCCCTGGGCTTATGCTCTTGTTCCCCTGGCAAGACTAGCGAAACTGTCCCAATCCGCGGTAGGCGGTGCAACTGTCGCTTCCGTAGCCGCGGCTTATGCCGTCGATGGCTGGCGCTGCGATTGGGCGGCGATGGAGGCGTTGGCACACTTCCGGAATACTGCGGACGCGGCGGTGATCGCGCGGCTTGTGCGTGCGCTGTACGAACCGTGGCTGGACGCGTCGAGCCGGCATTTCCAGGATGTCCTTCGCAAAGAGCCCGCAGAGGCGCGGAAGGCCGTCGGTTCCGTAAAGGGGGAGAAGGACACGTGCATCCTGTTCGTCGATGGCTTGCGCTTTGACCTGTGCGGGCGGTTGGCAGAGGTGCTGGAATCTCACTCCCTGTCTGCCAAACTGAGCCACCGGTTGGCGCCGTTGCCAACGGTGACCGCCACGGCCAAGCCAGCCGCAACCACCGTCGCTTCAGAAATCAAGGCATCGAACGGGGAGGACTTCACTCCTCTCCTTCAAACTGCGACTGGATTGAAGCCGGCGACGGCCCCTCTTCTGCGGGAGCGAATGGCAAGCCAGGGTGTGGAAACGCTGGACTTCGGTGAGACCCGGATTCCTGCGGGTGGCGAAGCTGGGGGCTGGGCCGAGTGCGGACTGATTGACAGCATCGGGCACAGCCTGCAAGCGGAGCTCGTTCATCAGCTCAAGAGCGAGATCGAGAAAGTCGCCGATCGGGTGGTGACTCTCCTCGACTCCGGCTGGCGACGTGTGCGCGTGGTCACCGATCACGGTTGGCTGTTGTTGCCGGATGGGTTGCCGAAGGTGGAGCTGCCCGCATACCTGACTGAAACGAAGTGGGCTCGGTGCGCTGTGGTCAAAGGATCAGCTGAAGTGGCGGTGCCGACATACCCCTGGTATTGGAATGAGAGCGTGCGAATCGTTTCGCCGCCTGGCATTGCCTGCTTCCGCGCCGGCGAGCGGTACACCCACGGTGGCGTAAGCCCGCAGGAGTGTGTGGTGCCTGATCTGATTGTCGAGCGCGGAGTCGAGTTGAGCTTTGCCTCGATTCAGTCTGTGCAGTGGCGCGGAATGCGGTGCAAAGTGCGGGTGGAGACCAACGACCCGGGTCTTCAGATCGATCTTCGGACCAACTGGAAACAAGCGGCGACTAGCATCGTGGCGGCGGCAAAGCCAGTCGGCTCCAGCGGGGAGGTCAGCTTGGCGGTGGTGGACGACAAGTATGAAGGCGCAGCGGCTTCGGTTGTCGTGCTGGACGCGGGCGGAAAAGTGGTGGTTTCGCAGACCACATGCGTAGGAGAAAAGGCATGAATGTAACCATGGACCAACTAGACCAATTGGCTGCGTCGGCCTTCGACGGCTATCTCGTCCGGAAGGATCTGGTGCGGAAATATGCTCGCCAGTATCCTGTGCCGACCTACGTTGTGGAGTTCCTGCTGGGGCGATACTGCGCCAGCACGGATGAGCAGGAGATCGCCGAAGGGCTGGAGATTGTGGAAAAGCAACTCCGGGACCGCACCGTCCGCACGGGCGAAGAGGAGCTGTTTAAGGCGCGAGCGAAAGAACACGGTTCGGTCAAGCTGATCGATATCGTGCGCGCGCGGCTGGACACCAAGAACGACTGCTACGTCGCGGAACTGCCGAGCCTCGCGGTTCGGGACGTCCGGATCGCGGATGATCTGGTGCGCGAGAACGAGCGCATGTTGACCGATGGCTTCTACGCCGAAGTCACCGTCGCCTACGATGGCATCGTTGCGCAGGAGAACGGGGGCAGGCCGTTCAGCATTGAAAGCCTGCGTCCGATTCAGATGTCGAAGTCGGACGTGCTCGATATCTTGGCGCGCGGCCGGGAGAAGTTCAATACGCAGGAATGGATGGACCTTCTCATCCGGTCCATCGGCCTTGAGCCATCGGCCCTCAATGACCGGGCAAAGCGTGTCGTCCTGTTGCGAATGGTGGCGTTCGTGGAGCGGAACTTCAACCTGGTGGAACTCGGACCTCGCGGAACGGGCAAGAGCCACATCTTTCAGCAGATCTCGCCGTATGCGCACCTGATCTCCGGCGGCAAGGCGACGGTCGCCAAGATGTTCGTGAACAACGCCACGGGACAGCGTGGTTTGGTGTGCCAGTACGATGTCGTCTGCTTCGACGAGGTCTCCGGCATCTCCTTCGATCAGAAGGACGGCGTCAACATCATGAAGGGCTACATGGCCTCCGGCCAGTTCAGCCGAGGCAAAGAGAATATCCGCGCGGACGGCGGGATCGTGATGGTCGGCAATTTCGATGTTGACGTCGAGCAACAGCAGCGCGTCGGCCATCTGCTGAGCCCTCTGCCCGCGGAGATGCGGAACGACACTGCCTTTATGGATCGTCTGCACGCGTTTGCGCCTGGCTGGGATTTTCCGAAGTTGAGTCCCCCGGACCTGACAGACCACTTTGGTTTGGTGAGCGACTTCCTTTCGGAATGCTGGAGCAAGCTTCGTTCCGGCAGCCGTATCAACGTCATGCAAGGCCGCATCTTCCTGGGCGGCGCTCTGAGTGGCCGCGATATCGAAGCGGTGAACAAGACGGTCAGCGGACTGGTGAAACTGCTTTTCCCAAAACCGGAAATGCCGGTGCCCGACGAGGATTTGGAATTGATCGTTCGCCTGGCGCTGGAGTCCCGACGCCGTATCAAGGAACAGCAGAAGCGCTGCTTCAAGAGCGAATTTCGAAACACCCACTTCAGCTACACCCTTGGAGTGGATGGCGTAGAGCAATTTGTTTCGACGCCGGAGTTGCACAGCGACGAAGCGATCGAGTCCGACCCGCTTCCGCCCGGACAGGTTTGGGCTGCCAGCATGGGATCGCCGGAGGCGGGGGCTGGTTTGTATCGCCTCGAGGTGACGTCCGGGCCGGGAGGAGGCGTCAAGATCCTCAACCAGCCCCCGGCAGCGGCGTTTCGGGAGAGCGTAAAGGTCGGCGAGCAGAATCTCTACACGAGGGCAAAGGAACTCGTCGGTGACCGCGATCCCCGCGAGCATGAGTTCTCCATTCAGATGCGCGCGATGGACGCGGACAAGACCGGCTCTGGGCTTGGCCTGCCGGTGCTGGTGGCACTGTGTGGTTCGCTGCTGGGCAAGAATACGCGGGGCGGCACGATCATTGTCGGCGCCCTCAACCTCGGCGGGTCGATCGAGATGATACCGAATGCCATCGCCATCGCGGAACTTGCCATCGACAAACAGGCGCAGACGCTGTTGATGCCGGTCGCCGCGCGCCGCCAGTTGAATGACTTGCCGGACGATCTCTGGACCCGGATCAGCATTGAGTTCTACAAAGACGCCTCGGACGCGGTGTTCAAGGCGTTGGTGGAGTGATTTGGCCCGGTCGGAAATCGAGATGCTGATCGGGAAGAAGAACAAGGAGCATACTTGGGTAAGCCATACGATTCAGAACTCGCCAGCCTGCCACTGACATATGACTGGGCTCGAACGGCGGATATCAAGCCGCTAGTCACCGCGTTTCGGCGTGCATCAGCTCTCCCGCTGATTGCGATCGGCTCAGGCGGTTCGTTTACTACGGCGGCGTTCGCGGCAGACTGCCATCAGCATTTCTGCCGACGCCTGGCAAAGGCCATCACGCCCCTGGAATTGATGGCGGGCAACCCCGAGAAGGAAGCCTCCTATGTGATCCTCTCTGCCGCCGGCAAGAATCGTGACATCCTGGCTACGTTTCAGTATCTCCTTAATGCAGAACCGGCAAACATCATAATCCTCTGCACTTCAGTTGGGAGTCCACTGGCCGAGTTGGCCAGGCCCTACTCGTGGGTCGACATCGTCGAATATGAATTACCCACTGGGAAGGACGGGTTTGTAGCAACCAATTCGCTCTTCGCCTCGTGCGTTCTGGTTGCAAGGGCTTATGGCGAGGCGACAGCCGCGGAACTCGCTTGGCCCTCCGCGTTCGATGACTTGACCACGGAGCTTCCAGAAAGCCTTTCGTCTGTGCTGGAGCGGGAAACCCTCCTGGTCATACACGATCATCCGACCCGCTCCGCCGCATTGGACCTCGAGTCGAAGTTCAGTGAGGCGGCTCTTGGCACTGTGCAGGTCTGTGACCTTCGAAGCTTCGCGCATGGCCGCCATCACTGGCTCGCGAAGCGAGGCGATTCGACCGGCATCTTGACACTGCACACGAGCGAGTCCTCGAAGTTGATGCATCGAACCGCGCGGCTGCTTCCCCCTGCCGTGCCGATAGCCGACGTTTCTGTGGAAGGTGAGCGGATCATTGGCGGCATTCGCGCCATCGTCGACGTTCTGTATGTTGTTAGAGCAGCAGGTCTAATACGCGGAATCGACCCCGGACGGCCAGGCGTTCCATCCTATGGCAGTCGAATCTACAACCTACCGGCGTTCAGTGCGCGAAAACGCGAGCCGGTAGATGGGGTGTCTCGTTCTGAGCGTCACGCGATCGAGCGGAAAGCCAGGATCGGCGTTGCAGAACTCCAAGAGCTGGGCTTGCTCGCACACTGGCAGAATGCTTATAGGCGATTCCGTGACGCGGTGTGCTCAGCGACCTTCCGCGCGGTTATTTTCGACTACGATGGTACGCTTTGCGACCCGGTGAACCGATTTGACGGGATTCGCAAGGAGGTCGCCGCGGCTCTCAATGGCCTATTGGACCGTGGGATCCTGATTGGGATCGCGACGGGCCGCGGCGGATCAGTGCGAGAGGATCTCAGCGCCAAGATCCCCGATCCCATTTTGCAGGGAAAGGTCTTCGTTGGATACCACAACGGTGCCGAACTCGGGATTCTCTCGGACACTTCGCAACCACCTGAGAAAGCTGGATTAAGTGTGCCGCTCCAGCCTGTTTGGGACCTTCTGGCAAATGATCCGAGGACGCGCGATTTCGCGAAGCTCAAGGCCAGTGCCGGCCAGATCACTGTTCGCCCGAACCAGGGGGTCGAGGACATGATATGGCCGGTCGTCCGGCACTACGCCGCCATGTGCAGAGTGCCGGTAGTCAGATCAAGCCACTCCCTCGATATCCTTGCCCCAGAGATCAGCAAGCGTCGCTTGGTTGAGGCGGTGCGGGGGCAATTACCAGGTTCCTCCCCTTCGGATGTGCTGGTAATTGGCGACCAAGGCGAGTGGCCGGGAAATGACTACGAACTGCTTGGAGAGCCGTACTCGGTGAGTGTCGATCGAGTTTCACCAGATCCGGCAACATGCTGGAACCTACTTCCGCCCGGCATGCGAGGGGCGCCAGGGGTCCTCTGGTACCTGTCGCAGATCCGATTGAGGAAGAGTTCCTTCAAGTTCAAAGCGGGTTCGCTCAGATGAGAGATCGACGATCATGAAACAAGAAATCGCGTTGCGAGTACTGGGCCAGGTGATGGATTGGGACGAGGATCGTGCCCGCCAGGAGTTCTCTTGGTTAGAACTGATGGCGAAGTTCAAGTATGACGACTATCAAGACTACATGGCCGGCGCACGCTTCGTTGAATGTCTCGCAGATTGGCTCCAGCAGTTTAAGAAGGAGGACCGGGACGCCGCCTACTCCTTCGTACGCTTCAAGCTGATCTATTTTGGGGCGGCCGAACTTCAACACATGGTTGAACTCGTCTATCCGACACTCGTCGAGCGGACGCTGATCGCGGCCCTCGCTGCGCAGTGCGGTGTCCCCGCGTATTTGGTCTGGTCGACTCCGGAGGCAACGCGACTGTACACAGAGCTGCTGCGAAAATGCCTATTCTTCGGTCTGAGCGACGGTGCTCGCATCGATGTTTTCCGTAGGGCCAATGTTGGCCGAATTTCCAATGAACAAGTGGTGCTCGCGACCGAGATTAACGACACCAAGTGGGACAGCCTATTAAAAGACCTCAGGGAATCTTTGCGGGATCCAAACGCACGGTTCAAGTTCGTCTTCCTATTGGATGATTTTGTTGCCACGGGAACCACTCTCCTTCGAAAGGATGGGGCGTCCTGGAAGGGTAGATTGCCAAAAGTCCGGGAGATCATTCAGGCCAGGTTGACGACTCACTTTGATGCCGACCTGCGGATTGTCGTGCACCACTACATTGCGACCGCGAAAGCCATAAAAACCATCGAGGGACGAGTGGCAGAAGCACAACACGATCATGCAGAATCCGGATGGCTGCCCGGTCTTCAGTTCCACTACGGAATGGTGCTCCCGGATGCCGTGCGCGTGTCCGACCAGACTGAGCCCGCCTTTTTTGAAGTCATTGATCGATATTATGACCACTCGATCTATAACGAGCACTTCCGACTGAGCGGCGTCGACCATGCCAAGCTTGGCTTCGGTGGCCTGGGGTTGCCGATCATTATGGAGCACAACACGCCGAACAATGCGGTGTCCTTGCTTTGGGCAGAATCGGACGGCACTCAAGGCCATCCAATGCGCCCGCTCTTCCGCCGGCGCCAGAGGCATTCGTAGTTGTAAACAGAGGTGTCTTGATATGGAAAACCCATTTCTTAAGAGGGCTGCTGAGTTTCTTAGAGATCCCGAGGCCTTCCTTGCGATCGTGAGTCCCGAGCCAGCAAGGGTATACCTGGCACCGCACGCGAACGATGCGCTGTACGATAGGCTCGTCCAAATACGAGGGACACCAGGAAGTGGCAAGACAACGCTGTCGCGCTTGTTCGCCTATCCTACGCTGGCAACACTGCTCCGAAACAAAGATCTTTCAAGCTATGGAGCCGTACTCGGGACACTGGTGGAATGCCGGGCAATTGTCGATGATCAGCCGTCAGTCTTATCTTGTCGACTGCCGATGGAGACTGACTACAGGACAATTTGGGAGTTTCCCTACGACGAAGAGTTGAAAATACGTCTGACAATCGCTCTCCTGCAGTCTAGGGCCGTGCTGGGTTGGATTCGTGCGCTGCGAGAGTCCGCAGTCGATCTGTCCACGGTCAGGATCAAGCCTCGGAGTGATGCGACTGCTGCCCTTTCGGCGATAGGCGCTGAATCCGTCGAGGAACTCGTCGCACGGGCGAGGACAGTCGAAGAGCGCATTTACAAGCTGGTCGGGGCACTCGTCACTCCGCCACTTGAAAGCGTTTCTCAGGATCTGCAGGACGCCTATCACCCTTTCGACGTCATAGAGGGAATCGCAGTCGGGCGTGGGCCGTCGGCAGCCGCCGCCGTCGAACGGACCCTCCGCCCGCTCGTAATCCTTGATGACGCCCATGTGCTTCATCCGACGCAGTTGAAACGCCTTCAAGCCTGGCTGGCCAGGAGGGAGGTCCGAGTCTCGCGCTGGATCCTTAGCCGCATGGACGTTATGCATCCGACCGAGATGTTTGCTGCCGTTTCCGCGCCGGAGCCTCAGCCAGAACTCCCAGGCATCACGTCCGGTCGGGACACATTAGACATAATGCTCCAGAGCGCCGGGAAGGATCGAGCTAAGTTCAGAGCCCGATTCCGAGAAATCGCAAAGGACATTTCTAGCCGCTATGTGAGGCAGATGCCGGTGTTCAACACCAGGAAATTGGAGAGTCTTTCGGACCTGTTAGAGACGGAGGCGCAACCTATCGCCGACTCGAAGATCAAGCGGCTGTCAGAAGAGGTGTCTGGGACACAGCAGAAGTTCAAAATCACCGCCAGTCGTCTAAAGGAGCTGACAGATATCGTCGAGTCCTACCGTCCGCAGGCGGGGGACCTTGATGAGGATGTCCGATTAGCGCTGGTTCGCATCCTCCTTCACCGTTACATGAAGCGGATACCTCAACAAGGTGTCCTGTACGCGGAAGCCGCCGATCCAGACCCCTCGCGGCCATTGCGAGTTGACGCACAACTTTCAGACGCTGCTCGCTTGGCCCTTTTCCACGAATTTGATCGTCCGTACTACTACGGCATGGAAGTGCTATGCGACTGCGGGTCTGAGAACACGGAGCAATTCTTACATCTGGCCGCCTGTCTGGTCGACGCAATCGCGGCCCGCCTGATACGGGGCACGATCGCTTCACTGGATGCTCGGACGCAACACAAGCTGCTGAGGGACAAGGCGAAAGAAATCATGGGAAGATGGGACTTTCCGGAGCGGCAAGCCGTGGAACAGGTCGTCACCGGTATCGCGACTGAGTGTCTGCGGGTCTCACTATTGCCCAATGCCTGGATTGGGGCCGGCGCAAATGCGTACGGGATTCCGCAATCTGAGTTCGAAACTCTCGCGGCCAGTTATCCTGCCCTCGCCAGGGTCCTGCACTTTGGCCTAGCCTATAACGCACTCGCCCTAAATCCCAGATACCCCTGCAAGAACAAGGAGTGGTGTCTAATCGAACTCGGCGGGATTCCGATTCTTCGCTTCGGCCTGACACTCAAACGAGGCGGCTTCATCGAAGGCTCCATCGAAGAGCTCAAGCGGATGGTGGGCGAAAAATGAGGGACCAGATGCGGTGGGACCGGTGCATCAGCCTTCGTGGAATGGAGGTCAGCGAGTTTGCGGCCAATTACCTGGGCGCTGTCGGCCGGAACGTCGTTTTGATCGGTGGGGCTGGATTCGATCCGCGGTCGACCCAGATTACGCAGATGCTGGCTCGCCACGTAAAGGGCATCAAGGCTCTTTTCATTCGTGAGGAGCGTCCTGGAGTCGGGCAGACAACCCTGCGGAGCCGTGCTGATGCGAATGCTGACCACATGAAGAAGTTGGTCAGCGAAAGCGACGTCGCGGCAATATCCGTCTTCGCCAATGACGGTGCGGTAATCGGCGGGAGAGAAGTCGCCAGGCTGTTGTCGGCCCAGTCGTGGGCATCTGTGACAGACGTCGTGATCGATCTGAGTGCGCTGTCAAAGGGAATCGTGTTCCCTCTTGTACGCTGCCTAATGGAGTCGCTGGATCAGCAGCGATTGCGGACGAATATTCATCTGATGGTCTATGAGGACGCCGGCATGGATCAGAGCATCGTCGAAGTCGGCTGTGACCGCCCGAGCATGATGGCCGGCTTCGAAGGCGCGTGGGGGTTCCTCCAATCTATTACAGCGTAAATAAACCCTGAAAGGGACAAATTGGACGGCATTTTTTGTATCCGGAACGCGCTTAGGCTCCCACGTTCGCTTGGGGGGAGCGGCAGTGGCGTCCGCAGGGACTGCCGAGATCGTCATGGTTGAAGTTCTGCCGAACTCCAGGTGGCGATGGGCATGTCAATCGCGAACAGCACCGCTCGCCTCTGACGGCTACTGAACTGATTCCAAGCACGGTCCGATCGCCAAAAACGGCGACTCCCACTACTCCCTCAAATTCGCCGGGAACCCGCGTGATAGGAGAAAACACGTACCGCCGGAGTGGCAGCCGCAGTGCTGATCCCAGGCATTGCGAGAACCATAGTGGCGGCCAGCCGCGGCAGAAAGTGACGGAACATGCCCTCGTGGGAATTGTAACTCCTCGCGCGGCGGATCCAAACTCAGGTTAAAATTGCACACGGATGAGCGATATTAACGCCGGTGCGGTCCCTCCGGGGAAATGGCTGGTTTCCGGCAGCGAAGACAGCATTGTCTGGGATCAGGACGCGCTAAACCGATTCCTTGAGGAGATGCGATCTGGTTACCAGCGCTTCAGTTGGGGAGGCGTCGAAATCGGGGGGATTCTCGTCGGTTCGCGCGACCTGGCTCAGACTCGAATCACAAATTTCCTGCCTGTGCCATGCACCCACGAGAGCGGGCCGTCTTTCGATTTATCCCTGGCCGACAAGGAAAAACTCCGGGCGTCGATCGCCGGCTGCGCGCGCGACGGGTTGGAGCCGGTCGGATGGTTTCATTCTGTCAGCAACCGCCAGGAACTGCTCTCCCCGGCGGACCGTGCTTTGCTTGCCGAATTCTTCCCTGACCCGCGGCATTTCGCTGTGGTGGTGCGCCGTTCCAGGCAAGATGAGCCGGTCCTGACGCTCTTCACCAAGCCGGCCGGTGAGTTCGTGAAAACCGAGTACCGCGCAGAAGCGCCCAAGCCCGTCGAGCCGCCGCCACCACCCACCCCAACCCGCGATTCCTTCGCGCTGACGCCGGACCCGGCGCTGTTTTACCCGAGCAAGCAGCACGTCCAAGCGGTCGAGGGTTTGTGGCAGAGCGTCTCGACGCGCAAGGGATTCCTACTGTTGTCCGGTGAATCGGGCATGGGCAAGACCATGGTGCTCGAATGCCTGATGGACCGTTTTCGGGAGCAAAGGGTCGAGTATGGGTTCGTTTTTAATTCAAGGCTATCCGTCTCCGACCTGTTCGAGATGCTGTGGACGGATTTCGGCCTGGGAACGCTCAGCGCCAGCAAAACGTCGGTGCTGATTGAGTTGAACAAAGTGCTCCTGAAATTCGCCACGGAAGGGCGCACGGTGGCGCTGATCGTGGACGATGCGCATCAATTGAGCAACGACGTTCTCCAGGAAATCGAACTGCTTTCCAACCTGGAAACTCGCGTCGGGAAGCTCCTACAGGTGGTTTTTGCCGCCCGGCCCGAATTCGAGGCCAGGCTGGAACAGGAGGAACTCCGCGGCCTGCGAACCAGAATCATGCGCCGTTTCCGCCTGGGGGCGCTCTCAGAGCAGGAGACAGCCGAGTTCATCCGAGTGCGGTTGAAGGCCAATGGGAGCAGCGCGATCCCAGCGGAGCTCTTCAGCGAGATTCACAAGCGCACAGGCGGCGTCCCCCGCATGATCACCGCTCTCTGCGGCGCAGCCATCGAACGTTGTCAGGAATCACAAGCTCATGCTGTCAACATGGACCTGCTTCAGCAGGTCGCGTCGGAATTTGGAGTATAGCAACGGTGCCTGTTGCGCTTAAGCGAGGCTTTCGAGCAGGTCCTATAACATTCGTCAATATCTGACGGGCCCAGGGAACCTAGCCGGTGTCCTCTTCTGATCTCATTTGGCGCTATATTTCACTGAAGGCCACCGTAATGTCCGACACCCGAGTTGCAGCTAGATCTTCAGCGTATTCTTGTCGCCCTCACGGAAGATCGGGGTGCCGGTGAAGCCGATCTTCGCAGCGTTGGGCAGCGCGCCCATCATGTAGGAGTGGAAGTCGCCGGCCTGGGAACGGTGGCACTCGTCGATCAAGAGCACGATCTGCTTCGATGTACTTGTCGGGAACCGGGTCTTGGAAAAGATCGCTCATGCTATTGACAAACACGGTCCGCGCCGATGGCCAGCGTAGTGGTTCCAGGAGTTTATTCGGCACGAGTCGTGGATCAAAACCGTCACCGTAAGGGTGAGCAGCGACTCCCCGGAATCTCTCTGCGAAGCTTTCGGCGTAACAGTGCTTGCATCCGGGGCTGACCTTCATGCATCCCCGGACCGGGTTCCACGTCGCTTCCGCCCACGGGGTGGAACGCCCCCCGTCACGGCAGTCAACCAAAAATGCGGCCCGCGACTGAGAGTCTGAGAAAGCTGCCCCCGCATAGCGTCGACGCGGCGTTCCGGGCGAGCCAGCCCAGCGAGTCCGGCGTCCGGAGAGCGGCGCTGTCCCCGAGTATTGGCCACTTCGGGGTAACACTGAACGCCGTTGCATCGTTGAGAATCGTCTGTGGCCGCCGTCAACCGGAAGGACGAGACGACTCGTAGCGAAGGAATTTGGCTCCTCGGGTAGGATTCGAACCTACAACCCTTCGGTTAACAGGGGGGAGAACAGAGAGAGAACGGAGAATTGGGCACTTTTCCATTTGGCGTGGAGGTAACCTGGGACCTGAGAGGCAGACATGAAGATCCAGGATTTCGGGGACCAATACCGACTGGGCGTGGGTGAGCGAATCACCCACGATCTTCAAATGGCGTTCAGACGGGCCGTTGACCGCAGCCAGGCAGTCAAAAGATTCAAGACGCCCTCCGGAATGGCAGGCCCAAGATTGCTGAGGAAGTGCCGCTGATGAGTGCGTAAAGGAACTTGGTGAGAATCTACCTGGACGCCTGCTGCCTGAACCGTTTGACGGATGATCAAAGCCAGCCCCGCATCGCTCAGGAGGCGGACGCTGTCGAGCAGATATTGCGGCTTCTTCGCGCAAAGGCGATTGATTGGCTATCGAGTACGGCGTTAGAGCTTGAAACGAGTAACAATCCAAACGTGGAGCGGAGGTGCGAGATAGGAGTGCTCATGTTGCTAGCGACGGAGACGGTCGCGCTTGACGTTCAAACAATACGCCGTGCAAGGGAGCTCGAAGAGGCGGGTTACGGTGCCTTCGACGCGCTGCATTTGAGCAGCGCTGAGGCCGGTAACGCGGATGTCCTTCTTACCACTGATGATCGATTCCTCAAGCGCGCCACGCGTGGAATTGGCTCGCCGCGCGTTCGGGTTCTGAACCCGGTAAACTGGTTAAGGGAGCAGCGGCTATGACGTCTGTCGAGCAGATGACTGATGAGCAGTTTGAGCGTTATGCTCTAGAAGTGCTCCAGCGGGAGCTTGGCGCGGACGGCTTCGCACGGTTTCTCCGGCTGAACCGGTCGGGCCGGGGAGACTATACCCGAGATCGAATGGAGTGGCAGAAAAGTCTTGGTGTTGATGGTATCGTGGCTTCGCTGAACCGCCCCAATAAATAAGCAATTTGGGGACGCCCGACACTCGAATCGGAACTCATCCATTCGAACCGCTGGACCGCGAGAACATTTGGTTCCGCCACCCCGAGCAAAGTCAGACCGGAGCGTTGCGCTATTCTTTCACAGCTCGCTTCCGGGTGACCGGCGGTTTCTTCGCGACCGCTTTCTTTATCGCTGGCTTTCGGCGACTTACTCCCAGGGCTCGCTCCAGCAGTTCTTCGAGCGCTTTCTTCTCCTCCGCCGTCACCACTTTCGTGAACTTCTCGGGGCGTTGGGAGACCAGCGACTGCAGCTTCGCGATCCATTCCAGCGATTCCGTGGCCGGGTGTCCGCCCATTTCCACGGCCAGATTCAAGGCCGCCGTCAGATCCGGAACCATGCGATAGCAGCGCAACGCCTCTTTTCGATCGCCCGCCAGAAGATGACAATCGGCTGCCGCTCGATAGTCGGCCAGGCCTTCGTGACAGGCGGCCTCCAGTTTGGGCTGTTTTTCGGGAAGCGCTCTTAACTCCGCCAGCGCGGCGTCGAACCGCTTTTCCTTGGTGAACAACTGCACCGCGCGTTGCCGCAAGTTCGCCACCCGCGCCGCCCGGTCGTGGAGATCGAGGGCTTCATAGAACGGCGGCAGCACCTTGGTTAGGATCGATATATTGTGCGCGTTGAAAGCGGCCGCCTCCAGTTCGTCGAGCCACGCCTTCGACCGCGCGCTCATTTCCAGTTGCAGCCACCCCTCCATCTCATTCTTGTGCGCCGGGACCGCCTGCGCCATTTCCACCAGAGCTTGCAGCCGCTGGTCCGCCGTGGCACGCTGCACCCGTCCCACCACGTCGATCAGCGATGCCAAACCGTACCGGCGCGCCTGCACTGCCGCGCTCTTCGCCTCGATGAACGGGTCGGGCTTGCCCAACTCCGCCGCTAGCCGCGTATTGCGAATCCCGAGAGCAAAACAAATCTCCGCCAAAAGAATATACGCCGCGTCGCGCGCCGCCTGGTCTTCCACCGATCCGACGGACCCGGGACGGCCCAGTAGCATCACCCCTTGCTGCGCTCTGGACCAAGCGATCTCCGGCCGCACCTGCAGGTATTGGCGCGCGTCCTGCTGGCAGCGCAGTATTCTCTCCTCCACATCGAGTTCGTCTTCTTCCAACGCCTTCACCAACGCCGCCGGCACGCAACTCGACACGCGATTCTGTTCGACGTTTCCGTTCAGAAACCCCAGACTCTGGCGGACGACGGAATCGGCCGGGTTCACGTCCAGCCACAGCAGACGTTCGGTAGGCCGGCTCAGCGCTACTCTTAACTGATCGATCGCCAGACGCTTGCGCAGCATCTCCACATCGGTGCTTGCGCGAACATGCCGCTCCCGAAGAATCTGGTCGATGTGTTTTCCGGCATCGAGAACGCATACCGAATGGAAGTCGAGCCCCTTCGCCTCCGCCGCCGTCAGCACAGCATCCTTGAGAGCGGCCGGAACGTAATCGGGGACTGTATCCCCCAGCGCGATGATCGCTAATCCTTCCCGTCCGGCGAGCACGCCAAGCAATTCCTGCAACTCGACGCCGGGCGCGCCCGTGCAGTAGAGAATCTGATCGGTCGCATCGTCTTCGATCTCGGCAAGCCCTGTGCCGCTGGGCCGCTCCTGCTTCTCCAGGTGCGAATACAGCTCCCACGCCCGGTTCACCAGTTCCGCGATGCGACGGGGGCTGCGCAGATTCGCCGACAGTTGATAGCTCGAAGGCGTGCCGACCCGGGTGTGCAGCAGATCGCTGAGCCAGCCCCACTCGAAGTCCGTTGGCCGCACCGTCTGCGCCTCGTCGCCCGCCAGCAGCAGCGGCGCGCGCTTCATCAGAGCCGCAATCTCGGCGATGACCAGCGCTTCGATAGGCGTCAAGTCCTGACATTCGTCTACGGCAATACAATCGAAGCCCACCAATGTCACCGATGACGCATCTCGCTGTGAAATCAGCTTTTCCACCGCGCATCGCGCCAGGGCGAGCTCGGGAAAGTATCGCTCGGTCAGATCCTGCGGGCTGAGGCGCTCCAGGCGGCTCGCCGCTTCAAGCGCGCTCGCCACCGGGGCGGTTCCCAGGAATCGTGTTCGCCGCTCCCGATACGCCTTATCCGGCACCCTGGCCTTCGCGCAGGCAGCGAACCGCCCGATGGCCACTGGAATCGCGTCGCCGGCCAGATGAGCGTGGAACTCGTCATAAAGCGCCGCCGGAGAATCGGACCACGCACCGAGCGTCCGCGAAAATGGCGCGAGGTCGCCCCAAAACTGTCGGCGCGATTCGGATTCCGGAACGAAAGGCGCATCTTCTCCGAGAATGCGCCGCACCAGATTCGGAAACGTCATCACCTCGAATTGTTTGTGCGACGAACAGAACCGGTCGAAGTACTCGCGCGCCAGCGCCGCCAGGTCCGGAGAATAGGTCACGTAGAGGATGCGCTCCTTCCCGGCGGCGTCGGCGGCATTCCACAGCGCCGTCGTCTTGCCCGAACCGGGGTGCCCCTTCAGCAAACGGACCGGCGCCCGCGCCGCGGCGAAGCGCACCTGCTGTTGCGTCCACGGCGACGGCGCATATTCCTCGCGCCGCAGATCCTGAACCGTGACCGGCAGATAATGCGTTGCCACTGAATGCGCCGGTAGTTCCGAGTGATCGTCGTGATGCCGGATGGCGCGCAGGAAGATCGCCCCGTCGGGCGTCTCATTAAATCCGCCGGATTCCTTTAGCGGCAGGGCGTTTTTCGGAGCCCACCACGCATAGAAATGGCTGCCATGATTGCCGCCGAGCCGTGATCGTCTCCAGCCCTGATTCAAACCCCGCGTGGATTTGTAATGCAGGCGCCGGGCATCCACAGCGAGCCGCTGCAAGAGAAATGCCGCCCGTCTGGCGATCGAATCCCGGTCGTGTTCCGCAATTTTCTCCAGGAACTCCTGGTGGCAGAAAATCGGATTGGAACTTCGGGAGGTCTCAAAGGCACCTTCGTCAAGACCGAGATGTTGCTGGCTCGCCACGAAAGAACTCAGGATAGCGCTTTTGATGCGGGTTGGGCGTCGGGTTTGCGGTCTCCGTTCTCAACAACGGTTGCTGAAAGGCTCGGTGGCGGTTCTTCTGTGGCCCAAATGAAAATTCGAACCTAAGAGCTTTGGTTAACAGGCGAGACGCGCGAGAAACTGATTTGCAAGAACCAAACCGACGGGTGCCGGCCGACCTGTTAACCGGTGGGTTCCTAACGGAGAGATTCAGAGAAATGCCCGCGCCTTCAGGCAGATCCAGCCGTCCAAGGCCACGTCACCACGGGCTTTCGACGCTACGGAGAATGTCCAAAGTTGCGCAATTGCGCCAGTTGGGGCCTGTGTTCGGAGTTCGCGGTGAGTGCCCAGTCAACCGGTGCGCGGAGAAGGAACCGGTAAAAAGTACTGGCTCTCCAGATCATATTCGAATCTTCAACCTTCCGGTTAACAGGGGAGAGAACAAAGAGAGAACAAGAGGTGCTGAACACCTTTCCCTTTCGCATGAGAGGTACGCTGGGACGAGAGGCAAGCAATGAATATCCGCGATGCCGCCGGGTCCCAGAAGATCCAATGGGTCGAATGCGGCGAGGGTTTCGGCAACTTTGGACACGGCGTACAGTTCTTCTACGGTGCCGGACGCCGGGCGCGCGTAGTTGCTTTCTTGGAAGGATTCGATTGGTTACATCAGCCCGGGAGTCCGGCAACTGTTCGGATCCTCAGTATCCGCCCACATTCGATGGCAGCGAATCGGTGGGCCGGAATCATCCAGAGCGTTCGCGAAGCCGTCCCGGTTTTCCTCTCGGACGAGGACAATCTCGTGTGTTCCTTTCGGTACGGGCCGATACATATCCTTATAAACGGCTGATATTGGACGATGTGAATCCGAGTCGCTTATGGCCGGTTTCGTCCCCCGGAAACCACAGCCCGCATCAGCGCCTTCACGTCATTGCTGAACAGCGCGCGGGCCGGCGTGTCCCGATACATCATATGACCGCCGTCATAGCACTTGAACTCAACAGCCCCCTTGTATGGCGAGTCCAGGCGGCGGGCATGTTCGGCGTTGATGGAACAGCCACCGAGCGGATCGTAGAAGCCCTGCGCCACCAGCACCTTCAGTTTCGGATTGAGGAGAATTGCATCGGCGGTGGATGGCATGGTGCCGACAGTCGGAAAGCCGAGCATGCCGGCTTCGGCGAAGTCTTCTTTGGCCTTCGCCAGTTGCTCGGGTGTCGGATCATAGACCATCGAATGAATCCACCGCGAGTTCATGCTGAGTGGATACTTTCCGGATGGTGCGAACCCTTGGTCCAGAGTCTCGCCTCCGTCGGCGCCAATGTACGGCAGATCCGTCCGATAGCCAAGCTCGCGCCGCAGATATCGTATGGCGAGCGGCATCCATGGATTGACCTGCGGCTCGGATCGGCGGAAATCGGAGGTTAACGGGCGTTTGCCGTTCACCGAAATCGCTCCGAACCAATTCTGTGAGGAGAGAATGAGCTTGCTCCGGTCGATCCGGTCGGGATTGAGCCCGGTATGGTTGGCCAGTTCCGTGGCAATCTGGTTCCGTTCCTCCGACGATAGGCTGTCGATCCGGGACCACTTCTGCCGTGTATTGGCCAATTTGAGGAGTGCTGCCGTGGCCGCCGTCAACCGACAGGACGAGAGGACTCATAGCGCGTGAGTTTGGCTCCCCACGCAGGATTCGAATAATGAACCTCTTGGTTAGCGACGGTCACCTTTTGGTTAACGGCTATCTCCTACAGTCCTCGCAACTGGCCCGCTCGGAGAGAGACCGCCGGAGAG
>Ga0182012_10001305_pt1 | contig 27404 bp, 15 predicted proteins | sample 612S2SmetaG_FD_120486 | JGI IMG/M metagenome (GOLD analysis project Ga0182012, IMG submission 120486) | Permafrost microbial communities from Stordalen Mire, Sweden - 612S2S metaG | ecosystem: Environmental > Terrestrial > Soil > Wetlands > Permafrost | place: Sweden: Stordalen | collected...
CTTATCGTCCCAACCTGTTTCGTAAGTGTGCAGCCACTCAATCAACTGGTCTTTTTGAGGATTCCGTATGGAGAGTAGATTGCTCTGGTAGGCGACGAGCGCTTGCCATAGCGTCCGGTCACCCGCGGGGCCGCCAAGTTTCTCGTCGAGAACGCCAACATCGCCCGTCAGCCGAACGTATTCGCCTACCAATGATGCTTGCAGATTGACCGACTCGGTCGCATGTTCTGGCCCGAGCGCCTCGAAAGTGGACCGCCCCGACGGGAAGATCGTCCAGGCGGCTGAACCGTCGCCTTTCCTGTTCACCGAATAGCGGAACCAATTCAGCAGCGCGCCGCGAGCGATATCCTTGCGGTTTGTGCCGGAAAGAGCGACGGCCTCCTCTACGCCGTCGTTACCCCACATGCCGAAGAAGACATTCCAATCTGCGATGGTGATGGGCGTTGCAGGCAAGTAGCGCGCCTGGCACGTATTTGTCAGAACACCTCGCCAAAACCAGAGTTCACTTCGCACTAACTCTTCCGGCGCGATCGTGAAATGCCTGCCCGTAGTGGCGACTGTGTAGTCGATTGAAGCGGAAGGCGCAACCAGCGGGACCGATCGAAGATACTTATTCCACCCGAGATGCGTTGACGCGCTCAGCAGGTCAGAGGAGGCGCGGAGTTCTGAAAGGCTGGCGCGGGCCTCCGGTGCGGAACCACCCACGGCGATGAGCAGCGAGGCAGTTTGTCCGGCGCGGAGCTGCCACTCGTATCTCTCCATCTTTGGGACTACCCGCGGCACGGTGTCTAGTAAAATTTTATAAGGCCTACTCTGCGACCCGTACGCGATCTCACTGGTCACATCGGAAACGCCCTTAAACCCCGCTCCATGGAGAGACCAGTGAACGCGAACCGCACCCTTCGCCGCATCGATCTTGAGACGGCAGACTGCGGCGGATTTGCCGTAGACCGGATACACTTCCAACGACGCACTCAGCCCTGGTGCAAACTGAACACGGTAGACTGTTCGATCGGCAAGATAAGTGACGCTGCGATGATTTGTGGCGTCATCAAAAGTGTAGGAGATCCCTTCGGCATCCAGGAACCGCGGTGCATCGATAACTAAGGCGAGAAGCCGGTCACTCTCGTTGTCCGGAGCAGGGTTTCCCTTGACCGGGATCGAGATTTCCTGCGCGCCGAAGGCCGTTTCTTTCAATTCAAGAAAGCCATTGGACTGATAGATCTTGTCTGCGGGAGGGGATGCGGCGTCGAAGCGAGCAAAGGCCGCGTAGTCAAAGCCGTCTCGCAAGTAAACGGGAAAGGCAGAAGACGAGCCGCCTGTCTGCGCGATTACGTTCGTGCAAACAAACAAGCATACGGCTGCAAATGTTTTCATCGTCTGAGCGGTGCGAGCCTGGAAGGGATTCATTTGACTACTCCGGTCGTTGTTGCACTTCGCGCGATTCATCCTGGCCGCTCACCATTCAAGGTTTGGTGTCAGCTTTCACTGAGACCCTCAGAAGCAAAGTCGCATGCGGTTGCACAATAGCCGAATATGCTCCGCCTCGAAACTTTACATTTTCATGCGTCCACAGATCGCGCGCATTCGTCACAGGACTTGCAATGGCCAAATCACTTGCCCTGATCGTTGCAGTGGCCGCCGACGATCCAAGATTGACAATGCCCACGGCTGCTCCGCCATCAGCGAGAGGTTTAATCCACGTCTCCAGATCACCTTTCCGATCGGGCGTTGCCTGCTTGCCCAGCGGATCCTGGTCTATCGCAATCACTTCTTTATTCAGGAGGATTGACCTGGTCTCATCCGACATTGTGCTGAGGTCGTTGCCGGCCAGCAATGGCGCGGCGACGAGGGACCATAGGCTCATCTGCGTGCGGTATTCGTCTCCGTTCATGCCGCCGTTTCCGATCTCGAGCATGTCAGGATCGTTCCAGTGCCCCGGGCCGGCCAGTGGCGCAAACGAAGCCTGCTTCTCCACGTTCGCAATCATGCTGCCCCAGTTGTCGCGAATATCGTCGGTCGTGCGCCACAGGTTGCCGCCCACATCCGCGCCCCATTTCTCGACGTCTTGCTTGCCATATTGGCAAAGGCTGTAAACCATCGGGCGGCCGGTGGCTTCGAGGGCATCGCCCATCTTCTGGTAAACAGCGCGCATCTGATCGTCCCGATATATTTTCTCGGCGCTGCACCAGTCGTATTTGAGATAGTCGAATCCCAATGCAGCAAAGTCGGCTGCATCCTGCTGCTCGTGACCGTAGCTGGTTGGGTATCCCGCGCAATCGTACGGTCCGGGCGACGAATAGATGCCGACTTTCAGCCCCTTCGAATGTATGTAGCCGGCAAGCGCCTTGAGGTCCTTAAACTTCTTGTTCGGCAGCAGGTGGCCCGCGCTATCGCGACTGCCTTCCCAGGTCCCGTCGATGTTCACATAATCGTAGCCCGCATCGCGCATCCCGCTCCAAACCATTGCATCCGCGGCAGCACGGATATCCACTTCATTCACGTCCTCGCCAAAGTGATTCCAACTGTTCCATCCCATCGGTGGAGTCGCGGCCAGTCCGTTGTAGGGCACTCTGTGGAGCGGCGAGGGCGCGATGTACTCAACCTTGGGGATCTCGTCCTGAGGCGTCGCCGGCTTGGCTATGAAGGCTGCCCCAAACATGGTCCCGTGCAATTCTCCGTTTACGAGTTCGCCAATTAGAGCCGGCGTCTTCCGATCCCACGCAAAAATCTCAAAGTGGTTATCCGCGATTGTTCCATGAACGTTCGTTTTCCCGGTCAGGCTTTCGAAGGTTCCAGTGATCACACTTCCATTCTGATTGAGTGCGATGATCGCCTGTTCGCGATGGCCGTTACCCATCTCTTTGCCATAAGTGGCCCATCGACCGGCGATGCCCTGTCCATGGGCGCTCCCGGCGAGCAACAATCCAAGTAATAGGCAAAAGACTCGAAGGCCAGCCACGTTCACGCCGTCATCATCGTTCCTGCTTTTTCTTTTCATTATTTGCCCCTACTCGCATCGTTGCCCGCAATCGCAGTCTTACCAGGCCTAGTGATAAACCCTGATGTAATCCACATACATATCCACGATGTTTCCGTAGCGCGATAGATCTACTGGCCACCCGCCGCCCGTGGCAAGATTGACCATGAAATAAGCGGGATGCTGCACGGCAAGAGGCGAAACAGGTAACTTCAGGACTTCAACATTGTCGAGGTAGTACACCATCGACTTATCGGTTACCAGCAGTCCGTAAGTATGGGGAGTATCTGCCCATCCGCCGCCTCCCCCCACTTTGCTCATATCGATAGGATTAGATTTGTCGGGAATGTTATCGACCTTGTATCCCCACGTGTGCGGCGTAACCATATATTTTGTCGGGGCGTTTGGATGCTTGGGGCCATCGCCGCCATAGGCCTCGAGGATATCCAGCTCGTCGGTCTTGTTGCCCCATTTGCCATCTTTGAATTCATCGGTCATGGTCCACCACGCCGGCCAGGTTCCAATTGCATCCGGCGCGATGAAACGGCACTCCATGTAATAGGGCGCCTTTACCGTAAACCCGGTTGCGTCTCGCGAGTTGATTGATGAGATGAGCCCGGTGGTGTTTTTCAAAGCATTGGCGCGAATGATGAGATAAGTGTCATGCTGGAAAAACGGGCCATCGGGCGTGGGATCAGTGAATGGAATCTGGCTGAAATCCAGGTGGTCAGGTTTGTGCGCTCCATATCGCGCTCCGTATCCGGTGCCGGAAATTGAGAGCGGACCGTCGAAATCATCGTCGAAGACCAATGACATTCCTGCTGCTGCGGGAGGCGCTGCCTTGGGAATGCCTTCATTCCAGGAAATTCCGCCGGTGTTGTAGAGCTGAAGGTAGCAGGTATCGGCATAACCATCGCTGATGCGCGTACCGGAAATGCGCACGGTGATTGGTCCGTGAGGGTACTGGTCCGCGGCGAAGTCAAACGTTCCGGTGCCGTTTCCGTCGAGCGAAATCGAAGCTACGGTTGAGTCGGAGCCATACTGTCCGCCCGGCAGCCAACTCTTTACTTCAAGCGGGCTGCGATACCCCGCGGCACTAACGTGGATTGAAGTATTTCCGTGGACGTCAGAACGGTAGTCCGGTGAAGTGACGGCAATCAGTTGAGCTTCTGCACGCGGCAGTACTGCAAATGCGGTCAGCAGAGCCATAGCCGCGAATAATCGAGTTGTCTTAATCACAAAATCTCCTTAAGCCAGGTGTACAGGTAGCATCATTTGCTCACGCCGCTCCCGGCCGGTTGCGTCCACACACCGGAGAAGCTGTGTTTGCCGGCTGGAATGGTCACGACCGTAGCTCCACTCTTGATCGAAGACGGCTTTGCGGCGACATTGTCGATGCTCGCCGAAACGGGTGCGGAGCTGAACTCACGAATGGTCACGCTGGCCGGCCTGACCGTATCGATCGTGAACGACAACGAACCAGTTTCCGACTTGAAGTTCCGGAACACGACTCCTGCGTCGGCTTCAATCTGCAACTTGCCATCGCGTTCGACCGCGGTACGATTGGGTCCGATTGTGACTCGGTAGCGATGGCCGGCCCACGCATAATTCGAAAGGACGGACTCGCTCGAAGGATTCAGCGCGCCAAATCTCAACCCGTCCCAGGGAGTTTCGTCCATGAACTGCTCTAGCGGAATGAGGCATAACAATGTTCCCCATGTGTAATGAGGATCTCCACCCGCGGTTCCGCCCCATGGAGAGTAGTTTTCGTCACTATGCTGGTTCCGCTCCCAATCGCTCTTGAACAAGCCGTAGCTTTTTTCCGCAAATTCAAGCGCCGTCTCATCCTTCCCATAGCGATTCAGCCCTTCATAAACCAGATAATTCGTGGGTCCCCATATATCGCCGCGCCAATAGTATTGCTCCTTGAAAGCAGCGTCGTTTCGCGAAATTGTAGGAATCACGTACTGGCCCCAGAATTCGTTCGGGTTCAGCAGATGGTTCTTGATCATTCGTTCTGCCTGTTGCGGAGTGGCGACGCCGGCAATCAGGGGATAGAAGTTAGTGGGCGAGAGGCGTTTTGAGAAACTGCCGTCCCAGTAGCGATTCTCGAAGATGCCATCGTCGTCATTCCATAGCTTCTGCATGGCTGCTTTCATGCGGGCGTAATCTGCAGCAAACACGCGCTCATCGTCCTGCATGCCGAGTATTCCGGCAATCTTCTCCATGCTTTCGGAGTCGAGTGCGTAAAGTGAATTCAGTCCCACATCGTCAAGATTCATGGTGTCGCTCACCGCGTCGAAGCGGACATCGTCGTACATTGGACTGTCGTCCATGCCGCTCTCATATTTGGCGGTCAGCAGATTGCCGCGGCCGCCAACTGAAGGCAGCGATCCCCGGTCGCTGCCCCACTCCAGCAGCCCATCGCGGTTCCCATCCCTTTCGGGTTGACCGTCGCCACGGTTCTTGAACCACCACTCGTGCCATAGCTTCAAATGCGGATAGGCCCATCGCAGAAGGTCCACATCCTGATTTCTCTCGTAGTTCTTCCATACCGTATACGAACCAACCGGTGGTTGAGCGCGATCGGGGTTTCCGCCATCGCCGCTGGTCACATTAGGCACCACCCCATCAGGGGATTGCGCAAGGAGAATCGCGCGTACCGCGGCGGAGGTCTGGTCAGTGTCTTCGACATTTGTCAGCAACGATCCGAAAAAGCAATCCCATTCACCAACCACCCATCCACCAAAGAGTTTTGCCCATCTCCGGCTGATGCTCGGGAACTCGAGTCCGACAGATGGCACGTATAGCGTGTTCCAAAACATGGTGTTGCCAATTGGATAGGTAGCGCCGTTAAAGAGCCCGTCAACGTGAGGACGCGTCTCTTCGTATCGCTTGGCATTCTGCGTTAGAACCTCATCGATTCGATTGGGAGTGAGCCATTCGTTCGCTTTTCCAGACAGCGTGTCGGAGTCCCATCCCTCGACGGCCACAAAATGAACGGGTGCGCCTTCTTCGCCTTGAAACTCGATGCCCGCCGCACCGTTGAGCGAGACGTCGCCGATGCGACTGGTGTCTGAGCGCGACGCGGCAGGGTCTTTTCCGCTCGCGTTCGGCAATTCGCCAGCATCCATCAACGCCCGCAGTTGCGAAACATCGGTGAACGTCGCTGCGCCGAGAAGCGGGTGATCGGTTCTGATGAGGAAACGAGCAGCTGTACCGATGTGACCGTCGATGTAATGAACGCCCGTAATCTCGTTGTCGCCCGCTACCGTGTGAAAGAGCGCAGTGGAGGATGTTTCGAACGGAGAGTACGCCTCGATTACCAGACGCACGCCGGGTGGCGCCGTCAGCCGGCCAACCACTACATTGTCGTCGACGCGCGCCCACTCTAACGTGATGGGTGCGGTCTGCGGCGCGTGACGCCAGCTGATTGAGGCGTATGAGCCATCGGGGGCATGGGGACCAACCGCGTCAACCGCTGTGAAGATGCGTTCGCCATCGAGAAACTCTCTACCCTTTGAACCCACCCTGATCGCAAACGTGAGCCGTTCCTGGTAGGCCGTGCCATCGAACACAATGCCGTTCCAGGCGTCCGGGTCAAAAGCTCCGATGTGCATTGTGTCGAACTTGCTCTGTGCACTTGCCGCCTGCACAGTACAACAAGCAATTGTTATCAACGACAATGCAACGGTTTGAACAAATGGCAGTACACGATGCATTCTGCCTCGGAGAGCTCTATTGGTGCTGCTTGATTTCCCGCTTCCAGGGCTTCCAGTTTGTCCTGCCTGGATTCTGCTTCCCGCCATTTTGGGTGCCTCTTATCTGATTCGACGAACTCAATTCCGTCAGTTTCTGCGGTCGACTCGCGCCTTTGTGAAATCGATCGACGAAGCGTGAACAAAAACTGTCCGTAGCCGCCGCATAGTTATTGCACTGTCTCTACTGACATCGATGGCGGGGTATCTTCAGGCGCGCTCCCCCACTGCTTGTTGGGGCGATCGCCCATTTCCAGAACAAGGGTTCCCCCCTGGTCAATGTCCTGGTGCCGAAACCACGGCTTGCTGAGCGGTTTCCCGTTCAACGTTGCCGACTGAATGTACTTGTTTTGTGCCGATACATGATTGGCGACGATGGTGAAGTCCCTGCCATTGCCCATGCGGATCGCGGTTCTGGCAAAGAGGGGGCTGCCGATCTCATAAACCGCACTGCCGGGACAGACCGGATAAAAGCCCATGGCGCTGAAAACGTACCACGACGAGGTCTCGCCGCCGTCGTCGTCGCCGGGAATGCCAAGTGGGCCGTCTCCGTACCAGACATCCATAATCTGGCGCACGCGTTGCTGAGTTTTCCACGGCTGGCCTGAGAAATCGTAAAGATACGGGATATGAAAACTCGGCTCGTTGCCCTGCGCATACTGGCCGATCAAGCCCGTTGCATCAGGAAACTGCCCCAGAAAGTCGTACTTCGCTCCACCGTATTGTTCGACAAAGAGCTGGTCGAGTTTTGCGTTGAAGCGGTCGGGGCCACCAAAGAGTTTGATCAAACCCGCAACGTCGTGCTGTACACCGAATGTGTACAGCCATGAATTGACCTCGGTGAAATAGTCGCGGCCGCCCAGCCCTCCGCCTCGCTTTGGATCGAAATGATCAACCCACGCGCCGTCGGCGCTGCGCGGAGCCATAAAGCCAATGGCTGGATCGAACACATTTTGGTAATTGTCAGCAAGCTTTGTGAAATAGTCCGCGTCCTGCTGTTTACCGAGCGCACTGGCCATTTGTGCCACGGCCCAGTCGTCGTAGCTGTTTTCGATTGTGACCGAAACAGCCTGGCGGCGCTCCCACCCAACCTCAGGCACTGTCTCTTTTTCTCCCCAGGCGAGTGCCGGAAAGAACCCCTTATCGAAATAGACATGGTCGATGCTGGTGAACGGCCCGCGACTCCACGGAATCATGGTTGCTTCGGTCGCATTCTTGCGCAGGGCCGCATAGGCTTCGTCGACATCGAAGTCCCGGTAGCCCTTTGCGTATGTGTCGAGAATGACCTCTGCCGCATGATGGCCAATCATTACCGCCTGCTCGCCGGCTACAGAGGGAAACGAAGGCAGCCAGCCGCTCTGCTCGTACATGCGGAGATAGGAGCGGACCATGTCCTGCTGCCGATGAGCGTCAAGCAGAAGCTGCAATGGATGAAGAGACCGATAGGTGTCCCACAGGCCGTCGTCAACGTAGAAGTCGTGCCCGCCTGCTTCGTGGACTGAGTGATCGTAGCCGCTGAAGTAGCGGCCATCCTCGGTTATGTCGGTCATGCGGCCGAGCGAACGGTAAAGTGCCGTGTAGAAAATAGTGCGCTGCCGTTCATTTCCGCCGTCGATCTGGATGGCGCCCAACGCACGATTCCACTCGGCCCTTGCTTTTGCCTTTACGGAATCGAAGTCCCACTTAGGAATCTCGCGATCGAGATTGCGATGCGCCTGTTCAACGCTGATGTAGGAGAGTCCGACCCGCACGCCAATCTGCTCGCCGGGAGTCGTCGGCGAGTCTGAAACAAATGCAATTCGATCGCCGGAGACTTGGGCAGAGTGAGATGCCTCGCCATCCTTAAGAGTTTGCCAGGACTTCAGCGGAGCGGAGAACTCCGCGTAGAAATAGGCTCTGGTTTCTTTCGACCCTTCAGGAGCCTTACCGATCGAAAGATCGACTCGTTCGCTGCCGCCGACCGCGCTGTCTCCATAGACATCGAGATTCCCATCTTTGGCAAGGCTCAACATCAAATGCGCATGTTCATTGGCCGGAAACGTAAATCGATAGAATGCCGCCTCCTGGCTCGCAGTGAATTCAGCTTTAATTCCCCAGGTCAACAAGTCCGCTTCATAGTAATAAGGAGTCGAAACCTCAAAGTCGTGATCGAACTCCGATGCGTTTTCAGGTAAGACTCCATCCGGTCCCGCCGAGGCCATCAACAGCGCTGGGCCGGCCGGAAAGCCAAATATTTTATCCGCCAGATAACGGTCAGCAATTCCCGGCGTTGTAACAGGCGCCAAACGCGCCATGCCATGCGGATACTGGACATAGGGAACGGTCGCGGTGAGCAACTGGCCAATGCCGCCTATATTCGGCACAACATAATCAACCGGCTCTTTTGCCTGCTGGCAACTCAAAACAAATGGCCCACTGCAGAGAACGACAGTTACGGCCATTGCAACAACATTTCCCCTCGTCATCATTATTCTTCGCACCCCATCTCACGAACCCTTTGAATGATTGAGAATGCACGAGCTCATCATTGCAACTTGAATATGCAGTCAGCTGGAACGCCGCATCGTTACTACCATTCCTCTTTGGTCAGCGCAGCGCCGGTACACGGATCGATTTTGAGAGGATTCGGATTTGTCTTTTTGGGCCACATATAAGGCCGCTTAACCAAATCGCGCTTGTCGCCGATCTGGATCACCGCCGACCATGCGGGCCCTGCTTCAATAGGTTCAATCATCCCATCCGATGTAAAGTGCAATGGCGCACTCCAGAATTGAAAGTCGTGTCCTTTGACGCCGTCAGGCCGCGAACCCCAGCGGTCCCCCATCCAAAGAAACGCTGTACCCGTGGGAGTGAGAACTTCAGCAACAAATGTCTGCTGAGCCGCAACCAGCGGCTTCCCGTCGGCAGTGCGATTGATATTTCCCTCTTCGGTGTAAGGCCCGAGTGGATTCGACGCCACGAGAACGCGAACTCCACTGCCGGTGGAACAAAAGCAGCACGTTGTGTCGAAAAAGGCATAATAGCGATCTCGATTGCGAAACAGCGCCGGCGCCTCACAGCCGGTGCCAAGCACGCCGCTTGTGTCGCTTGTGACTCCCAGAAAATCGCTGGTCAGCCGCTGAATCCTGATCGAATGATTTTGTCTGATCGTGGTGTAAATAAAATAGCCGGTGCCGTCTTTGTCGACAAACAGACTGCCATCGCCAGGTCCGTCTGCGTATCCTTCAACTTTGACCGCAGTCTCCGCGATTTTGAAAGGTCCCACGGGGGTGTCGCTGGTGGCTACGCCCACTTTTCCTTCCCATAGTTTGGGATACCAGTTGTACCAGAGAACGTACTTTCTCGTATTCGCGTTATAGACAACGTACGGACGATAATAGACCCCGTCAGGAGGAGATTCGAGCAACTCACCATCAAATCTCCAGTCCTTCAAATTCTGTGAACTATAGACGCGAAAGCGGTTGTTGATGCCATAGCCTGCGCTCTTACCGTAAGCAGTGCCGTAAAGGTAATAACGTCCGGCAAAATACTTCAGGCATCCATCGTGCGCGTCGACAACATTGCCTCGCTCGTCGCGGCGCAGCGGACCATTATCAATCTCAACCTTGCCAAATTGGGGGCGTTCACTCGCCGCGCATCGGGCCGGAAAACCCAAACTCATACAAACCGCAACAGAAATACTCAGCAGCATGACTGTTGATATTGCGTCCCATGCTCTCAACGTGACTTGCCTCCCGACATTTTGTGCAGTCCGCAGAATACGCTCTCTCAACTCTGAACATCCACAGCCGTTGTCACATCCGGGCCGATCATGCCCGCTCACCCCGTAATCCTTACGTGTTCTTATTGATCACAGACAAACTAGAAGAGAGATCAAAGCCTTGAGAAGTTTCAGTGATGTCTAAGCAGGTTAACGCCTACACGGTGAGACCTGTTACTAGATTTAACTTATTTATTATAAGCAACATATACCAGAAGTTACCCCCTTGTTAAACCCCTTTTGCCGGGAGAGGTGAACGAGCAGGCGCCTTGACGAGCAAGCCTGAACGTACTGCCGGGCGGCGCGCACTGTCATCCCGCGCAGAGAAAGCCAGCCGAGCGACCGGCGACGAATTAAATGGAAACCGCGAGAGTCTCTGAGACAGCTTATTTCGGTGTAGATTCTCTTGCGTCCAGCCTGGTCACGCTTACTTCTTTAATCAGATAGTCACCGAGATCAAAGCGGAAGTTGAACACCCATTTACTGACAAACTGCTCATCGTCAATTTTCCATCGGGCTACGTACCATGTTTTGTCGTCGGGTATGTCAACGGCCGGCAGCTTTTTAAAGCCCGCCGTCGACTCGTACTCAAGAATCAATTTTGCAGGGTGGTTCTGCGGGGTGCGGCGAACGACGGCCGTGATCTGAATGGGGCTGCTGGTGTAGGACAGAAAATTCGGGTCGACGATGAACACCGGACCGCCTGCCACGTTCCCCGATCGAGCCCCGCCCCCGTACGCCACAACTTCAGCCTGGACTCCGTCACCCTGCTGGGGGTGTAGACCTTTTGCCACGATAGGACCGTCCATCGAGACGTAGACCGTTCGGGCGCCGGTGTAATCTCCATCCCATGGAAAGGCGCGGTGCATGTTCCTCTTTGCCAGCGAAACAAGATTTGCCGGTACGTCTTCCACAATGATTGGAGACGAAGAGAGGCTGCAGGAGCGGGCGGAAGAGAGTTGCGCGGTCAGAGGGTCGATGATTTGAACCGGGCGCGCAAACACCAAGGAATCGGTGGTCCCGCCAGGCGCCCAGGCCACCATTACCAGCTTCCCTGAGAACAGAAAGAAGAATGCATAGTCGCGTTTGTTGAGATTAGCCCACCCCACATAGTCGGGATTGTTTCCCAGGTATTTGATCATCTGCGCCATTGCTGTGTAGGAAGGGCGTGGATGGCCCTTTTCGTCGAGCAGTCCCATAGGACCGCTGTCGCCATCGATGCCTTCGAACCAGTTCATCACAGAAACACCCTCTGCGATTCCCATGGTGTAAGCCTTGAGCAGCGCCTGCGCCTGGAGTTTGGGGTCCTTACCTGCGTCATACCCCATCTCGGTAAACCAAACCGGAACATTTTGTCGAAGCGGGTCCTGCGATCCCAGCATTTTTCTAACGGTTGGCACAGTGTGCATGTAAACGGATTCTGTGCCCCAATGGTCGGTCACGCTGCCGAGAGTCTCATAGGGGTGGAGCGTGATGTAATCGAAGTGATCTTTTGCGCCGCCCTTAATTGCCTGCTCGAGATAATTCAGGTTCACCGACTGGGCTGCCATGCCCACCTGGCTTGCCGGATCGGCCGCTTTCACAGCCTCGTAGGTTGCTGCCATCAGCCGGCCGTATTCATTGGGCGGCGCGTCGTTGGTTCCATTGGGCGGTTCATTCCATACCTCCCAGTACCGGATGCGGCCTTTTCCATGCTTGACGGTTTCGAAGACATATTTTGACCAGGCGTCCAGGTTATGACTGGGAAATCCGCCCGCGGCATCTTTTGTATTCCATTTCACGCCGCCGTAAAGCAATCCCCAGCACTCCATGTGGTGGTCTGCAAGGTAGCTCAGCTGCTCATCCAATTGCCGCCAGTTCCACTCGCCTTCCTCCGGCTCGACATCGGACCACAGCGTGCGGCAGGCCCGGTCGTTGCGTATGCCGATCGCCTCCATCTGTGGAATCCATTTGGGCAGATCTCTTGACGTGTGGTCGTCTGCTCCGATTCCGAACACAGCCAGAGGCTTTCCATCGACGCCGGGTTGCTGCGCGCCGGCAAGCTCAACAATCGCGAGCCAACTGCAGCACGTAACCAGAATCCACGTTCCAATCTTGATCCGATATGCAGGCCTGAACATCTCTACTCCTGTCTTATAAAAAAGCAGCCAGCGCCCGATCGCAGCGCAAGCCACACAATGAATCCCGAATAACAACAGGCGCTCCCTGCTATTTTGGCGCGTAGGCCTGAGGGGTTCGAAATCACCGCAACGAGAATAACCGAGCGCATCGCAGGCTGTAAGTTTCCGCCATGTCTCAATGCGAATCAACACTAGTTAAAAGGCACAAGTGCTTGGAGTGTTTAGCGTTCAGTCCCACTGTTACGCGAACGTTAATCGCACGGGCAATCGAAGCAACCATATAACATCAATCCAAGATCGAGCATGGTTGATCACTTTTTGAGTCGAATCGGCCCGCATTTCAATTTGGCCAGCGGGAAACGATTGTCGCATCTTGGTTGAGTCGCGGTGCAGCTGTTATGTTGCTCGTATGTTACCGGACAATCAGGAGCCTGGATTGGCGAGGTGCGCAAACGCGAAGCGCGTCATTGCCTGCGCCATCATTTTTGGAACCCTTCACATCGCGTTGCTGTCGACTGCAATGGCTGCTTCCGCTCAGGATTGGCCGCCAAAATTGGATCGAACAAATCCAATTAGCCAATCGCTCAATGGCCGAAGGATCGAGCGCTATACGCATGGCGTCCGCCTCGACTGGGGATATCCTGCTAGCTCGGCGAGCAGCTGGCAATATCCAAACCCGCGGGAAACCGCCCATTCGGGCCAAAATCACAACAGCTTGTATGTAGTTTTCCCGAAGGGCCATTCAAGACACGCTCCTCTTTGCGTTGTGTTGCATTCGGCTAACCGCACCGGCTTTGACTATCTCGGATACCAGTTTCTAAATAGAAAGGTCGAGCCCACGGATACCCCTGCAGACGTCATGACGCGAGTCACGGATAGCTGCTATGTGCTCTACCTGAATTCAACAGACGATGAATGGTGGGGCTGGAAAATGGCGCGTGATGAAAATGCCCAAGATCCACATGCTTTGTCGCCTGCCGAAAAGAGGGTGCTGGATACAATCGAGTGGGTGATCCGGAGATACAAGATCGATCGCAACCGGGTGTATCTTTCCGGCGTGTCCATGGGCGGCTGCGGCGCGCTGGGTATAGGCCTGCCGCACGGCAATATCTTTGCCGCGGTCCTGGTGGATGTGCCGGCCGGAACTGATTTCGCGGCCCTTCGATTTGGCTTTCAGGGTGCTCACGCTTCACAGGCCTCGGAGTCGGAAAGAGGGGCGGGAATTCAGGGCAATGGACTTCCGGACCCGCCGGTCGTAGTGGATTTCTCGGCGCAGAACGATAGCTGGTCAAAAACGCAGCCGCAACTGCTGAGCGCCGCGCTAGCCGAAAAGCTTCCGCTGATTGTGGCATGGGCGCCTTTCGGTCATACGGCCTTCAGTACGTCTATCGTCCAATTCCCTGAAGACGCTGTTGCGCTCTCGTTTCCATGGCTCGAGATCCGCAAAAATGCGGCCTACCCTGTTTTCACAAATGCCTCGTCGGACCAACGTTCGCCGTGGGGCACGTCGTCGACGGGCTTCGATGAGTCCGGTCAGGTGAACGCCTATTTCAGGTGGAGCAACGAGCGAGACAAAGCATCAAGCTTCGCGATGAAACTTTGGCTGGCCCATCCAGACGTGAAAAACCCGCCTTCGATGATGCCGTCGGTATCCACAACAGACATCACTCTTCGTCGATTGCAGTCGTTCAAAGTTCAACCGGGAAAGGTTTATGCATGGCGGTTGGTTCGTGAGAGCAGGGTTGTGGATTCTGGAAAAGTTGTCCCAGACGCCGCAAACCTCATCACGATTCCACACGTCGCCCTGAATTTAGTTCCCACGGAATTGACTGTGGAAGTGGTGAAGTAAGAAAATACCCGATCTTCTTACCACGCAGCCAGGCGATCAGCCGAAAGCCCCGCACTGCAACCCCGAGCAGGGTCGCGCGCCCGTATACAGCTGTTCTGGTCGAACCCCTTCGATCCTTAGTCAAAGAAATCGCGATCCTCATCGGACAGGTGCGCTTTCGCCGCGCGAACATTAAAGGTGATGCCGAGACCCGGCTTGTCCCAAACGTCAATAAAACCGTTCTTGACGATCGGATCGGGCAGGCCATCCACAATGTCACTCCACCACTCCGGCTGCGCTTTGGCGTATTCGAAAGCAATATAGTTTTGCGGACATACCGCCCCCAGATGCACCTGCGCGGCCACGCCAAACAATCCGTCGAAGATTCCGTGCGGAGCCACCTGGATGCCGTGGAGATCGGCGTATTCGGCAATCCACTTCAATTCGGCGATGCCACCCACGTCCTCCGGATCGGGACCGAGCACATTGACTGCCTGCGTCTCGATCAGGTCCTTGAAGTTTTCGCGCAGATAGATTTCTTCTCCGGTGTGAATCCGCGTCGAGGTGCTGTCTGTCACCTCCTTGAAGACCTGTGCGTTGGGGTAAGGCGTGTAGTCACCCGTGATGAGGTCTTCGAGCCACGCAAGGTCGAACGGCTCAACTGCGCGCGCAAAACGGATGGCGTCTTTGACGGTCCAGCCCGGCCCGCAGTCGAACGCCAGGCCAATGTCGTTGCCAACAGCCTTCTTCGCCGCCTCAACACAGGCGATAACATGGTCGACGCCAGGTTGCGTCAGCATGCCGCGATTCATATAGGGAGGCATGCGCCCCGTCCATTGCGAGTCATACCAGGCATTGGGAACGGCTTCGAGCATTGCTTCATTGTGGAAGCCGACGGGCAGCTTGATCAGCGTGTAGCCCTCTTTCGCTCCCTTCACCTCCGACGCGAGCTCGGCGTAATCCTGCGGCGTGCGGGGCACCATTTTGGAGTTGTTTTCGGAGTTCCCATAGGGGCGAACGCGGTCGTGGATCTTTCCACCCAGCAGCTTATATACCGGCAATCCGGCGGCTTGTCCGGCGACATCCCAGAGGGCGATTTCAATGGCGCTCACCGCAGCGCCCCAGGGCTTTGAAGCGCCCATGCGGCGAATCTTCAGCATGATGCGGTTCACGTCTGTGGGGTCTTCGCCCAGCAGATAGTTCTTATAGAAAAGCACCATCGGCTTGAGATACGGTTTCGCTGTTTCTGCTTCACCGTATCCTGAAATGCCCTGATCGGTAACAATTCGCACCACCGGATTGCGGCCAATAATTGCGCACTTCAGGTCTGTGATCTTGATTTTTCCGCTGCTGCGCGTTACCGAAAAGCCCGCCTCCTGGGCGGCCAAAGCGGTTGCAGCCGCCGCGCCCGAAAGCGCTCCGATAAATCCTCTACGCGACCAATCACCCATGATTTTCTCCCCGTAGAAACTCTAATCCATCACAGCGCCGATTAGCATTTTCCCCGACCGGGCTTTTGGCGTCCCTGCTTTACGATTTCGGCAACCAGGAAGGTAAGGTGGGGAGTATTGTCCTTTTTACAGTGCGTCCCTATTGAAGGACGAAACGCATCCACCGCAGAACCGCAAGGGCTTCTTAAAATGAGGAACGTATGAACAATCTGATTTCGAATTCAAATGAGCACACGGGCCCTGCAGGTTCCTTTCTTTCAGAACTGCGGACAGGATGGCGAAGCACCTCTTTTCTATTGGCGCTCATTTCGACGTGCATCGTTTATGCGCTGCCGTCGCTGCCGGCGCCGGGATCAACTACGAAATGAGGTCACGTTTAAGTATGAGTAAAACGAATTTCTCGTCGTTTACTGACCTCAAAAAAATGGAGCAGACAGTTGTCTGCTCCATTAAGAGTACGAGAAAGTAGCTAACTGCATCCGCTTGTTGACCCGCAACTCATGCAGCGGTAGCAGCTTCCGTTGCGGACCATGATGGCTCCGCAGGTGGAGCACGGTGGCGCGTCGCCCATCTCGTACATGCCGCGCATGGCGTCGGCGGCGTGGTAAATGCCGCGGTCCTGCAACTTGGGCATGGGCGGAACAGTTGGCTCCGGAGCGGCTTGCTGCGGCGCCTTATACGCCTGTGCTTCAGGGGCGATGCCACCGCCGCCGGCGTGTCCGCCCGCGCTGCCGCTCACCTGGTTCAGGCGCTTGGCCACTTCCTCAGCAAGGCGCGCAAGCTGCACGTTTGAGGTGCCGGCCTCATCTTCAGGCTCGGGCTCAGGCAGAATGGATGGCGGCGCAGCCAGTTGTGGAGACTGCATGCCAAGCCCCGCAAACAGCGTGAGCTGCGTGCCCGACAAGAAGCGCAGGCTGAGCCAGCGGAAGATGTAATCCATCAGGCTCTTGGCGTAGCCGATCTGCTCGTTGCCGGTCCAGCCGCTGGGCTCGAAGCGCGTGTGCGCAAACTTTTCGCACAGCACCTTTAGCTGCACGCCATGCTGCAACGCGAGGGAAACCGAGGTAGCGAAGGCGTCCATGAGGCCCGAGACCGTCGATCCCTCTTTCGCCATGCGAATGAAGATTTCCCCAGGCTGCCCGTTGGGATAGAGCCCGACGGTGATGTAGCCCTCGTGGCCACCGATTGAGAATTTGTGCGTGATTGACGCGCGCTCTTCCTGCAGCCGATGACGAATGGCGCGCGGAGGCGCGTTGAGGTCCTGGTGAGGCTCAGACGCAGCCAACGGAGCAGGAGTGAAGAGTGGAACCGCAGCCGCCTTGGCAACATTGTCGAGCGCGGTTTGGAAGGCAGCCACCGCCGCCGCAATCTGCTTGGTTGAGACTTCAACCTTGTCTGACGCGGTGAGCGCCTTGAGGTCAGCCTCCGAAGGCAGCTGCGAGACTGAGATGTGCGTAAGAACGCGGAGCGCCGCCGTATCAGCAGAAGAAGGCTCCTTCTTGGCGTCCATGCTGGTATTGAGCGGCTGCGTGCCCTTTGATCCGTCGCGATAAATTGCCACCGCCTTGATGCCCAGCCGCCAGCTTGCCGCGTAGGCTTCTGCAACATCTTCAACCGTGGCCTCGTGGGGCAGGTTCACCGTCTTCGAGATTGCGCCGGAGAGGAACGGCTGTGTGGCTGACATCATCTTGATGTGGCCCATGTACTGGATGGAACGCGTGCCCTTGGCCGGCTTGAAGCTGCAGTCGAAGACCGACAGGTGCTCCGGTTTAATGCCCGGCGCACCTTCAATGGTTCCTGTCGCGTCGATGTAGCTCACGATCGCATTCACGTCGTCGCTCGAATATCCGAGCTTGAACAGCGCGGCGGGTACCGTGTTGTTCACGATCTTGATCATGCCGCCGCCTACCAGCTTCTTGTACTTCACCAGCGCGAGATCGGGCTCAATGCCGGTGGTGTCGCAATCCATCATGAAGCCGATGGTGCCGGTGGGCGCGAGCACGGTAACCTGCGAGTTGCGGTAGCCATGGCGCTCGCCGTAAAGCAGAGCCATGTCCCACGACTCGCGGCTGGCTTCGAAAAGGGCGTCGAGCTGCGGAACCGAGAAAGGCTCGCCCGAGTAGCGCGACTTGCCGATGTTGTTGACTTCGGCGCGGTGCATGCGGATGACATCGAGGAACGGTTCGCGGTTGACGTAGAAGCCGGGGCAGGCTCCGCCCTGGCGCTCGACCGACGCCGTTAGCGGCGTAGCTGAAGCAAGCGGCGGGCAACTGGCCGCGACGATGGCCGATTGCAGGTACGCCTGGCCGCACATGATCGCAGTCATGGCAGCAGCCAGATCGCGTCCCGCAGCGGAATCGTACGGCAGGCCAAAGGCCATCAACAGCGCGCCCAGGTTGGCGTAGCCGAGTCCCAGCGGACGATAGTCGTGCGAGTTGCGCGAGATGGACTCGGTGGGATAGCCCGAGTTGTCCACCAGAATTTCCATTGCCGTGATGAGCACCGAGATTGCATGGCGGTAGCCCGGGATATCGAACGTGCCCGCCGGCGTAAGGAACTTGAGCAGGTTAAAGCTGGCCAGGTTGCACGCCGAGTTGTCGAGGAACATGTACTCGCTGCACGGATTCGACGCATTGATGCGCGACGTGTTCTTCGAGGTGTGCCACTTGTTGATCGTGGTGTCGAACTGCATTCCCGGATCGCCGCAGAGCCACGTGCTCTCAGCAATCTTGCGCATGATGTCGCGCGCCTTCCAGGTCTTTACGGGCTTGCGCTCCTTGACGGTCACCGTGGTGAATTCGCCGTCGGCCTCGTAGGCGCGCATAAAGTCGTCACTCACCCGAACCGAATTGTTGGCGTTCTGGAAGAATATCGACGAGTAGGCCTCGGAGTCGGGGCCGCTGCCGTCGTAGCCGGCCTTGATGAGCGAGAAGGCCTTGGCTTCTTCCTTGGCCTTGCACTCGATGAAGTCAACAATGTCTGGATGGTCGACATTGAGGATCACCATCTTTGCGGCGCGCCGCGTTTTGCCGCCGCTCTTGATGACGCCTGCAAAGGCGTCGAAGCCGCGCATGAAGCTGAGCGGGCCGCTGGCTGTTCCACCGCCCGACAACAATTCATTGGATCCGCGGATAGAGGAGAGATTCGTCCCCGTACCCGAGCCCCACTTGAAGAGCATGCCCTCAGTCTTGGCGAGCGTCAGGATGGAGTCGAGCGAGTCGTCAACAGCGTTGATAAAGCACGCCGAGCACTGCGGATTCTTGTAGCCGGTCGCGGAATATTTCACGCCGCCGGTCACTGGGTCCCAGTGCCAATTCTGGCCGTCGGACTCCGGCTCAAGCCGGTCGCAGCCCACGTTGAACCACACGGGCGAGTTGAAGGCGGCCTTCTGCGTAATCAGCATGGAGGCAAGCTCATCGTGGAAAACGGCCGCATCTTCAGCGGTGGCAAAATAGCCGCCCGCGATACCCCAGTCGCGCACGGTTTCAACCACGCGGCCTACAAGCTGGCGGACGCCGGTCTCGCGCTCAGGCGTGCCAAGCTGGCCGTGAAGATACTTTGAAGCAACAATATTGGTGGCCGTCATCGACCAGTCTACGGGTACCTCCACATCTTTCTGCTCAAAGATGGTGTTGCCCTTGGTGTCGGTGATGGAGGCGGTGCGGCGCTCCCACTGCACCTCGTCGTAGGGGGAAATGCCGTCGCGGGTAAAGCGGCGCGCAAAGGTAAGGCCCCGGTGAAGGTACGTGGCCTGGGAAGGTACGGTCGCATTTTGAAGGTGAATCTCGCTCATGGCGTCCTCTCTGCTGGAAAAATCAGTGAAAAAACCCTCCATCGCCCGGCTTGAGTGCTGCCAGGAGGGGAAAATCTGAAAACAAACTGCGTAACTGAACTGGCAATCTCAAAAGGGCCCCGGGCGAGGATTCTTGCCGCTACGTGCCGCTTACGGGCGGCATCGGTTTGCGGGCTATGGTTACGGGCTCGGGTACCTCTGAATTGCTAAGGAAAACGCCGGAATGATTTTCGAAAATTCAGACCGCTTCGGGGTTCTGACGCCGGTAAATCGTAACAATCCCGTAACAGCCGCAGATGAAAAAATACCGCTGTCTATGGTGCATGTCAACCCCAAACCACAATATCTAGTGTTTTCTTTGTCTTTGCCGCATCCGGATTCTAAATACGGCCACTTTGCCTGTGGAGAACTCATGAGAGCCGCGCCGTGAGCGGGTTTCTGCTTGACGAATGCTGCGGATGCGGTGCAAACGCAGGAGTTGCCGGGCGATTCGTGGTCCGTGGCCCGTGAATCCTGGTTCGTGAATCGCCGATCACCGAGGTTCGGGTGTTCGGAGCTTCGCGGGCTGGCGGGTTTCAACAGGGCGCGTCGCCTTTCCCGTTCTGGACCAATTCAAGGGTAGCCCTGCGGGAAATTGCGGACAAGGCGCAGGGATGGTGCATTTCCCGGTGAGGGCTGTGCGAGTTGTGGAGAAAAGGGCGGGAAGCGAGTCAGCAAGTCGGCGAAACGACGAATTGGTAGTGCCGGCCTCCTGGCCGGTTGTCTTGTGGGCCTCCAGGCCCGCATTCGGGCGCTGGGTCTCACCGCGGTTATTGGCAGCCCGTCGTCCCGGAGGGACAAATCGAAATTAGCCCATGATGCAGTCCGCCGGGGAACCCTCTGGGTACCGACGGAATCCTGGGAGTGGCAGCATTCAAGCCAGCGCCCCGGAGGGCCGCTCGAAACGCCGCCTGCCGACGTTCCCCCTTTTCCGAATCTGACGATCGCCAGCCGCTCGAAAACTGCTACGCTGGCTCCATGCCAAATTTGACAGGGCAAGACCTGAACCATTGGAAAGGCGCGCCGGCGCCGGCGCCTGTGACGTTAGAAGGCCGCTACGTGACCTTGGAGCCGCTGGACGCAACGCGGCATACGGCCGCGATCTGGAAGGCCGTCGAGGGTCACGACGAGTTGTGGGCGTGGCTGGCTGAGGGTCCGTTTGCGACCGAGCCTGAGCTGATGTCTGCGATTGAAAAAAAGCAATCCGCGCCGGGTTTTGTTTTCCTGGCCATTGTGCCGCGGGCAACTGAACAGGCGGCCGGCTGGGCGAGCATGATGCGCCCAGACCCGGCAAACGGCGTCATTGAAGTAGGCAACATTCTCTACTCGCCGCCGTTACAGCGCACGCGCGAGGCAACCGAAGCAATGTTCCTGATGGCGCGTCACGTGTTTGAGGATCTGGGCTACCGGCGCTACGAGTGGAAGTGCAACGCGCTGAATGAGCCCAGCCGCAGAGCCGCCGCGCGGCTGGGATTCACATTCGAAGGCATCTTCCGCCAGCACATGGTGGTGAAGGGACAAAACCGCAACACAGCCTGGTTCAGCATGCTCGACAGCGAATGGCCGGCGAGGAAGCGCGCGTTTGAGGCGTGGCTCGAGCCGGGGAATTTTGACGATACGGCAAGACAGCGACGGAAGCTCTGAGGGAGCCTCAGCCCCGCCGATGTCTTGTCCGCAACCGTCAGACTTCAACCGCAGGTTTCGGACGCTAGGAGCCAGGCGACTTGAATATCTTACTCACCGATCCCCAAACAGACTTCAATTCGACTCCGACGCCGAGGCTGTAATACTCCTTCCCTTGCGGACTGGTGTAAATGACATAAGTGTTCCCAGAACTTGGCGTCTGCGGCGCCCCGCTCACATTGACCGTGGACGAAGCATCAAGCGGAATGAAGTTATTCGCATCGGCAAAAATATTGCTGGGGTGGTCGAGCGCCAGACATGCATAGCCGAAAATATAGAACACCGGAACTGAAGGCTGCGATTTATCGCCGTTCGGGGGTACTGAAAATGGAAGAAAGCCGTCGAATCGCATAGTCTTGAATCTCATCCTGCGATAAACGGCATTGTTTGCACCGAAGCCCAAGCTGATTACATCGGGAGCGGAATTAGAAGAGGAACCATTCGTAAAAAAAGTTACCATCTTGGCCCCAACATACCCCTCCTGGTCGAAGTAAGGCTGCTGCTGGGCGAACTCAACAAACATGCAATTGTTGGCAATTCAAGTTATTTTCGGAGAGCTGCCCACCACGCAGGTATTGGGAATTGTGGTGGTTGGATTTGAATTGTTCTTATTATTCGCTGTCTCGGCGGCAACTAGCAGCGCATAGGCCTGCGAAGTGTTCGCGGGGAACGCGTAAATGTTGTCAAGTTCTGCCGATTGCAGGGTCCCAGTTGCGCCGTATTCGGCAAAGAGTGAAAGCCTTGACCCGTCACTGTTCTGAGAACGTGTACCCACCTCCACCCCAGCCAAGAATTCAGCCACGCTTGCCACCTGATTGAGCTTAAGCGAGCCTGCGGTGCCTGATAGTCCGGTGACAAAGCTGCCGACGGTAGAAGTTGAGTTTTGAGCGCCGCTACCAATCGTCGCATTTCCGAAAATGCGGGCTTGCCCGCGTTAACCGATTGCCTTAACCATTCGGCCGTAATACGCATCTGCATAGAGTCGCCCTGCAGAGTTCGCGCTGTTTGCGCCGCTCTGCTCATAGCCCACGATCACTCTTGGGCTTTCTTTCGTGGTTGAGGGGGCGGTGGTGGCGTTTGCAAGTATCGCGCCGGAGACTGAGGTCAGCAGAATAATGTCTCCGGCGGCCGGGGCCTGAGCAATCCCCTTGAAGTCCATAGGTTTGCTTGACTGAGCCTTCGCTATCCCAAGGTAAACGCATGTACCAATAGCGCAGGCAGCGGGGGCAGCAGCGCCCGCGACCCCGGGAGTCCACTTGTATAGGTCGTAGTCGGTGCCAGCAACTGGATTTTCCACCGTGATATCAGTGTCCCCGGCAGTGACCTTCTGGATTGAAGGAGGCGGAGGCGCTGGCAGCGCCTTCGCCAATACGGACGCAAGCAACGAAGTTTGCACAATGATTATGATGATCCTGAAAACCAAGGCGAAGCATTTCACGACACACCTCCTCAAAATCCCCGCGGAGCGGGAACACGCGACGGCTCATGGGCGCGAGAGGGCGCCTTGAGCGCAGGTTGATCTTTACGGGAGCCTCGCTGGGGGATGTTTACACTTACTCGGAGCCCGTGCTTCTTTACTCTTTTGAATTCAGGAACGCTGGGGATGGCAGGAGCATAGCGCGAAACGAGTTGCGTCAAAAGAAAAAAAGCAGGCTGTTTATTAATCGACCACCTTACGAAAGTTCACTGGCCCTAAGTAATCGGGCGTAGTTACTAACTCAAACGTAACTACCTATAGTTGCGGCCTCCCGTGCTCCGCACGCGAGGCCATCCGTTGATCCTTGAGGCTCACGCGCAGAAGACGAGAGCCTTCAATGCAGAAACTCGACTCCGCATGGCGTCGTTGCGCACGGAATTCAGTAGCGCCGGGTCGATCGGGCTGCGGCTGCGCTCAGCATAGTCGGCCATTTGGAGCACCACACCTGCACCCTTGAAGACTGCCCAAAGTCCGCGCCGTGACGCGATTTTCGAGCGGAACTCTTCTTCGATTGCGCCAGCTTTTATCCCCTCAGACGGACCGGCCGCGAAGATATTCGCAACCTTGCCGTTCCCCAGCCTGGCGACGAGAGAATCCCACGATCGCGTGTTGCGGCGATGCGCCAGGAATCCTGAACAGCCAAGATAAACGGCCACAACGGCGACGGCCGCCAACTGAAGATAGAAAAGAACAGTCACACAAGTCCCCAGACTTAAATTGCTTAGGAGAGCAAATCTGTCGTTTCCAGTTCGCTTACGCGAAGCTAAGACAATCCTCCGGCTCGGGACAATGCCACTTCCGGGTGAAGATCGGGATAGGTTGCGCCAAATAACTGCGGCCTCGCGTGCAAAGCAAGCGAGGCCGTAGTTGCTGGCATCAAGCCAGACTGGGAGAACAGATTGTGGTTCCTCCCGTTTCCGCGAACGCGGAGATGGCTGAACGTTTGTTCACTGACCGGATAGTTTTGTGCTCTCCCACCCTTTCCGCAGTTCGCTGCTGCGATCTGCGAAAAGGATAGGGCAACCACATTTACTGATCACTGACCACTGATCACTGACAACTGACAACTGGATCTAGCTGTTTCCCTTGTTATCAATCCTCATTCCGTAGAACGACTTGTGCACGAAGAACACTGAAACCAGGAAGAATACGACTGCCAGCACTTCTTCGAGCACCGGATTGCTGACGCTGAGCGTCACTGCCAGCTCCACTGCAAGCAGTCCGAACAACGTGGTGAATTTGATGACCGGGTTCAATGCCACCGAAGAGGTGTCTTTGAAAGGATCGCCAACGGTGTCTCCGATTACCGTCGCGTCGTGCAGAGGCGTCCCCTTCTGTTTCAGGTCGACTTCGACCACCTTCTTCGCGTTGTCCCATGCGCCGCCGGCATTGGCCATGAAGATGGCCTGGTACAAGCCGAAGATCGCAATCGAGATCAGGTAGCCGATAAAGAAGAACGGCTCAATGAACGCGAAGGCGAGAGTGCCGAAGAAGACTGCGAGAAAGATGTTGAGCATTCCCTTCTGCGCGTACTTGGTGCAGATCTCAACCACCTTCTTGCTGTCGGCGACCGATGCCTTCTCAACGCCGTCGAGCTTAATGTTCTTCTTGATGAACTCGACTGCGCGATAAGCGCCAGTGGTGACGGCCTGCGTTGACGCGCCGGTGAACCAGTAGATCATTGCGCCGCCGGTAATCAACCCCAGCAGGAATGGCGCGTGCAGCAGAGAGAGGTTCGCGACATCGTGAGTCAGTCCGCCGGTGAGGGCCATGATGATTGAGAAAATCATGGTGGTTGCGCCCACCACGGCCGTGCCGATCAGCACCGGCTTGGCCGAAGCCTTGAAAGTGTTGCCTGCGCCGTCGTTAGCCTCAAGCAGATGCTTCGCCTCTTCAAACTTCACGTCGATGTTATAGTCCCTCTTTAACTCGGCTTCGATGCCAGGAACATTTTCGATCAGCGACAACTCATACACCGACTGTGCATTGTCGGTGACAGGTCCGTAGGAATCGACTGCGATCGTTACCGGGCCCATGCCCAGGAAGCCGAATGCGACCAGGCCAAATGCGAAGACGGCCGGAGCCAGCATCAGGTCAAGCATGGACTGGCCCGTACTGAAGTAGTAGCCCAGGCTCATGAGTGCGACCATGCTGAGTCCAAGCCAGTAGGCTGAGAAATTGCCGGCCACAAATCCCGACAGGATACCGAGCGATGCTCCGCCTTCTCGCGCGGATGTGACAACTTCCTGAACGTGGGCAGATTTGGTTGAAGTGAAGACCTTCACCAACTCGGGAATGACCGCGCCCGCCAGGGTTCCGCAGGAGATGATCGAAGACAGCTTCCACCACAGCGTTCCGTCACCCAGAGTGGGGATCATGTAGTACGAGACGATGAAGGTGAGGATGATTGAGGTGATGGACGTGATCCATACCAGCGAGGTTAATGGCGTCTCAAAGTCCATTTCGTCGGCGTTGCCGTATTTCGCCTTCGCGATCAGGCCATTGATGAAGTACGCACCCGAACTGGAGACCAGCATGGCCACGCGCATCACAAAGATCCACACTAGCAGCTGCACTTGCGTCTCCGGCGTTTTGACCGCTAGCAGGATGAAGGTAATGAGGGCCACGCCGGTGACGCCGTAAGTTTCAAAGCCGTCGGCGCTGGGTCCAACCGAATCGCCCGCGTTGTCACCAGTGCAGTCTGCGATCACGCCCGGGTTGCGCGCATCGTCTTCTTTGATCTTGAAGACGATCTTCATCAGGTCGGCGCCAATGTCGGCGATCTTGGTGAAGATGCCGCCGGCAATACGCAGAGCCGCAGCGCCCAGGCTTTCGCCAATCGCGAAGCCGATAAAGCACGGGCCGGCATAATCGCGAGGGATGAACAACAGGATGAACAGCATGATCAAAAGCTCGACCGAGATGAGCAACATGCCGATGCTCATGCCCGCTTTAAGCGGAATCGCAAAGCACGGATATGGTTTGCCGCGCAATCCCGCGAACGCCGTCCGCGAGTTGGCAAAAGTGTTGACGCGAATGCCAAACCACGCCACGCCGTAGCTGCCCGCGATGCCCACGAGGCTGAATCCCAAAATGATGGGCAGCGTAACCCAGATCGGCTTGTTGGGCACCGGCGCCAGCCAGCCGAAATACAACGAAATGACGACCGCGATGAAAACCCATAGCAGAAGAATGAACTTGCCCTGCGTCACCAGGTAAGTCTTGCAGGTCTCATAAATCATCTCGGAGATTTCACGCATGCTGCGATGAACCGGCAGATTCTTCAACTGCACGTAGATCACAAGTCCGAACAACAGGCCGGCGACGCAGAACAGCAATCCGATCGACAGCAGGGTGTGCCCGTTCACGCCGAGAAAGCTCACGCTCGACAAATCGGGCAGCACCAGGTTGGCTTCGCCTCCGCCGGTGTGTTCCCCCTGCGCGAAAGCGAACGCGGGAAGCAGCAAGCCCAGCATTGCCGTCGTGACGGCAACAGTAATCCTCAATTGCCGCTTGAGAAGTTTGGTGACGCTTTGCCTGATGGCGGCTGAGATTTTCAGTATGACCGGCATAGCGATGCCGGAACCGATGCCCCGCCGCGAAAACAACACGAACATAATGAGCGAAAAAACGCTCATACCGAGAAAGAAGTACACGCTACCAACTGGAGTCACAACTCCTCCTGACATGATGTTTGAAGCCAAATGACGGACGACTTCGGATGACTGGGACCTGCAAGAAACCTGCAACTTTTCCACGGTGAGGCTATCATCCGTACCTGCCGCTGTCGAGTGACTGCTGTCACGAGAATCTGAGGGCTAATTCCCACGCGCGAAAGCGTTTCCCACCGTGGAACGGCCGACCGGACCCTTGACCGCTGGGGATTGGCTGGGAACGGCCCGGATTTACCGCGGAACAAGCAGAGCTCATGTTGAATTGATTTGTTACTCACGGTTCGATGCCGGGGACGCGCGTGCGAATGTATTCCGTGTAAAGTAGTTGCCTGAAGGAGATTGATGCCAATGTCCGGTTCAGCGCTGCTTACCCCTCGCCAGGCCGCGGAAAAGCTGGGAATGAGCTACCCCGCCCTCAAACACTGGATTCTGGCTGGCCGAATCAAGACTGTCAAGACCCCGGGAGGGCACCACCGCATCCCGGTGGAGGCGCTGGAGGAGTTTTTGCCGTCCGTCCAGGCTCACGCCGGGGCTGGACGGATCAGCGGACGCAACCAGTTGCTGGGCACGGTTGCCGAGGTCACAATCGAGGGCCTGCTGGCGAAGGTGGTGCTCACGGTCGGGGGACAGAGGGTCACGGCCATCATTACCGCCGACGCCGCCCGTGAACTGGCGCTCAAGCCGGGCGACGAGGCGCTGGCGCTGGTCAAAGCCACTGAAGTAATGATCGGCAAGCCGTAAAAGGCCGGGAGCGAGGGAGCAAGGGAGCAAGACGACTAAGGGCTGATAGGCAGCGATTGGCTGGCTGCCGGTAATCCCGCGCCACGAACTCCTAGCCCGA
>Ga0182012_10001306_pt1 | contig 27387 bp, 25 predicted proteins | sample 612S2SmetaG_FD_120486 | JGI IMG/M metagenome (GOLD analysis project Ga0182012, IMG submission 120486) | Permafrost microbial communities from Stordalen Mire, Sweden - 612S2S metaG | ecosystem: Environmental > Terrestrial > Soil > Wetlands > Permafrost | place: Sweden: Stordalen | collected...
ACGTTCAGGAACAGCACGTCCGCGGCGCGTGCGGCAAAGTCCCGTCCCTTCGGTGAGAATCCGGCCGACATGACCGGCGGCCGGGGCCGCTGTACCGAGACCGGATCGGTCTGCAGATGCTTCAACTTGAAAAATCGCCCATCCCAGTCGAACTCCGGGCCGCCCTCCAGCAGCTTCGACCAGACCTGGAACCATTCCAACCCGTGCTCGTATCGCGTGTCCGGATCGATCGTCACGCCATGCAGGTCGAACTCCGCCTGGTTCCATCCGCACACAATATTCAGCCCGGCCCGGCCGTGCGTCACATGATCGATCGTCGCGATCGCCTTGGCGGCAAAGGCCGGGGTGACGAGAGGCACGTGCACCGTGGAGAAGATCGCGATGCGCTTCGTCACCGCGCCCAGGGCGGCGCCGTGCGTCAGCGTCTCAAACGATCGCCCGTAAATGTTTGCTTTGCCCTGATAGCCGCGCCACTTCGCCACCGGCAGGATGAACTCCAGCCCCGCATCGTCGGCAATCCGGGTCATCGCCACGATATCATCCCAGTCGGCCTTCCAGCGTTCCGGGGCGAGGCTCATGGTCAGTCCGCCGTCGCAGTTCGCGCTGAAAATTCCGAGCTTAAAACGATTCAGGCCGAACAGGGGGTTCATCCGAGGATTATACGAAAGCCACCGCGCCAGCACCAGAACCGGGCTTGTCATCGATCGCTCATTGGCCTCGGCCATTCGTGCGGGCAAACTGAACCCGTTCGTGACTACACGCGGCTGGTTCTCCACCGACAACGTGGTTGGCGTGCGCAAGGCTTTGGAGGACGGTGTCCAGGCGGTTCTCGCCGGCAGGGTCACGCCGGAATCCGCCATGGCAAGGGCACAACAGGAGGCCGATGCCCTGCTGCGCCCCGATTTCGAACACACCACTCTGAAGGTACTGGAGCAACCAGCATGCTGATTTGCCAACTCACTGACCTGCATGTCCGTCCCAAAGGCCAGACCGCCAACCGGGTGTCGGAAACCAACATGATGACCGAGCGCGCGTTCCGCGCCGTGGCGGCGTTCAGGCCTCGCCCCGACGTGGTGCTCATCACCGGCGATCTGACCGAGTGCGGCCTCGCCACTGAATATGCCAACCTCGTGCGGATGCTGGGCCGCACCCTGACGATGCCGGTCTACGTCGTGCCCGGCAACCACGACCGGCGTGACAATTTCCGACAGGCGCTGGCTCATTTGCCCGGGGTGACAAGCGATCCGGATTATGTCCAGTACGCGATCGAGGATCACGCGGTCCGCCTGGTCATGCTCGACACGCTGGTGCCGGGTGCCAGCCACGGAGAATTGTCCAGTGCGCAACTGGATTGGCTGGACCGCACGCTGGCGCAACAGCCATCGAAACCGACCCTGGTCGGGATGCATCACCCGCCATTCGCCACCGGCATCCCGCACATGGACAAAATCGCCTTGCTGAATGTCGACATGTTTCGATCCATTATCGCGCGGCATCACCACGTGGAGCGGATCGTTTGCGGCCATCACCACCGCCCGATCTTCGGCCAATGTGCTCATGCAATTGTATCAATTGCGCCATCCGTTGCGCATCAGGTTGAGTTGACGCTTGATCCAACGGATACAGGCGCATTCAATTTTGAGCCACCAGCGTTTCAGTTTCACTTGTGGCAAGCAAAAAATGGGTTCGTATCTCATACGGCTTACATCGAAAACTACAACGGGCCATTTCCATTTCTGACAGATGTCGAATATCCCGGCACACTATCGTAACAAAGTGGCATAAATCTGCTGCTCTGAACGCGTCAGTTTGTTTACCCGCTGTTAAGGTTTCTCTGGTAGGACAGCGGCTAAGTTTTGCTAGACTTCCCGCATGAGCATCGGAACGCACGGCGTGATTACGATTTGGATGACGTATTTGTTTGCAGCCGCGGCGGCGTCCGGGATTTTCGTCGTTGCGGGCTGGCGCAGCAAACCCACAAAAGGTTTGGCCGCGACGCGGAACTGGCAGGGCCTTCCCCGCGATCCTCTATGGGGCGACGATGACGCGCATATCACTGCTTTGGACGGTCAGGCGGACGTCGGCTCGGCGATTCGGTTGGTGCTGAAACGCCTCAGCCCGGTGATGGCGAGCCATTCGGTGAAGGCCGACATCGCCTGTCCGGCTTCCCTGTTGGTGCGGATGAAGACCACCGTGTTGGTCGAAATTCTCGAGGAACTGCTCGCGGCGACAATCCACAATGCGCCCGCCAGCCAGTTGTTGCTGACGGCCACCACCCATGGGGACCGCATCCATGTCGGCATCACGGATGATATGCCGGGTGCCAGTCCCGCGGTTCGCCAGGGCGCGTTGCGCGGCCTGATAGAGCGGATTGCGATGCGCGGTGCCTCCCTTGACATCGCCGTGCGTCCTGCCGAGGGCACCACCGTGACACTTCGCCTTGCCGCGGTGACCGACAGGGACCGTCCCGCTCTGGCACCCGAGATGGAACTCTCCGGCGTGTCGGGCGGGTTCGCCATGCGGACCGACCGGTAATCCGCTGATCATCCGTCCCGGGGGCGGACAGCCCTTTCCTCCCACATGAACGTCGCCTCGCCCGCGGAACCGGCGAACCGCCCGTTTTGGCTGCCTCCCGGATTGGACCCGGCGCGCCGCCTATGCTACGCGCGCTGCCCATGCTTCAACCCGGTGCGAAACCGTTGGTGCGCTCTGCCGCGGTTGAACCGGACAAGGCCGATAGCCGGAGGAAAGAATTTGACTCGCATACCTATCGATCCCGATACCATCCGTGCGCTGGCCGCGGTGCTGGTTGAAACCGGCCTGACCGAGATCGAGATCGCCGACAAGGACTCCCGGATCCGCGTTGTCCGGGGCGGCGGTGGGCCGGCGACCACCGTGATCCCATTGGCGGCCGCCGTAACGCAAGCGGCACCCATTGCATCCACCGCGATGCGGGATGTGGAGGCTCATCCGGGGGCTGTGGTCAGTCCGATGGTCGGCGTTGCATATTTGTCGCCGGAACCCGGTGCGCCTCCATTCGTCAATGTCGGGCAGACGGTCACGGCCGGTCAGACGTTGTTGCTGATCGAGGCGATGAAGACCTTCAACCAGATCAAGGCGCCCAAAGCGGGTTCAGTCGCGGCGATCCTGGTGCAGAGTGGTGCACCGGTCGAATATGGCGAAGTGCTGATCGTGCTGGAATAAATTGTTGTTTCACAAAATCCTCATCGCCAACCGCGGCGAGATCGCCCTGCGCATTCAGCGGGCCTGCCGGGAACTTGGCATCGCCACTGTGGCGGTTCATTCCACAGCCGACGCCGAAGCGATGCATGTGCGCCTCGCCGACGAAAGTGTCTGTATCGGGCCGCCCCCCGCCAAAGACAGCTATCTGAACATTCCCTCGATCCTCTCCGCGGCTGCCATCACCGGGGCGGACGCAATCCATCCCGGCTACGGCTTCCTGTCCGAAAATGCCGGTTTCGCTGACATGGTGGATGCGCATGGCCTGACGTTCATCGGTCCGTCAGCTGCCCATATCGGCATGATGGGCGACAAGATCGCCGCCAAGACGGCAATGGCCGCGGTTGGAATTCCCCTGGTGCCCGGTTCCGACGGTGAAGTCACCGATCTGGAGACGGCGCGGTCGGTTGCCGGGCGGGTTGGCTACCCGGTCCTCATCAAGGCGGCAGCCGGCGGCGGCGGCCGCGGAATGAAGGTGGCCCGCGACCCATCGGAACTCGATGACGCTTTCCGCATGGCGCGGACAGAGTCGCGCGCGGCGTTCGGTAACGATGCAGTATATATGGAGAAGTATCTCGATCGGCCGCGGCATATCGAGTTGCAGGTCATGGCCGACAATCACGGCCGGGTGGTGCATTTCGGTGAGCGCGACTGCAGCCTGCAACGACGGCATCAGAAGGTGCTGGAGGAAGCCGGCTCCCCGGCGCTGAGTTCCGCTCAGCGCAATGTCCTGGGTGAGACAGCAACCTCCGCTCTGCGGAAACTTGGCTACCGCAACGCCGGCACACTGGAATTCCTTTATCAGGACGGACAGTTCTCGTTTATCGAGATGAACACCCGTTTGCAGGTCGAACACCCGGTCACCGAAATGCTCTGTGGCATCGATCTGGTGCGCGAGCAGATTCGCGTCGCCGCCGGCGCGCCGCTGGGCTACGAACAGCATGATGTCGTGTTCACCGGTCACGCGATCGAGTGCCGGATTACGGCAGAGGATCCGGTCACCTTCTTGCCCACGCCCGGGCGGGTCACCGCCTACCATGCGCCCGGCGGGCTGGGCGTGCGGGTCGACTCAGCGCTGTACACCGGATATTTCGTGCCGCCCTACTACGACAGCCTGGTGGCGAAGCTGATCGTGCATGCGCCGACGCGGCCGCGGGCGATCGACCGCATGCGCCGGGCTCTGGAGGAGTTCGCGGTCGTCGGTATCAAGACCACGATCCCACTGCACCAGCGGATCGTTGACGATGCGGATTTTCAGGCGGGCGATTACACCATCCACTGGCTGGAAAAGTTTGTCGCGCGGGGCTGACCCGCGTCTTTCTGTGGAGCGGAGCAAGACCATGAGCCACGACCATCATCACGAGCCAGTGGACTGGAAGTTGAACGGCGTACGGGTGATCAAGGGCGACCAGCTTGATACCAGCACCGCCCAGACACCCGGCATGAACCGGGCCGCGGCGATCAACCTGGCCCGCGTCGGCGCGCAGAAGTTATGGGCCGGCACGGTGAACATCCATGCCAACGCCAAGACCGGCGCACATCACCACGGTGCCCTCGAAAGCGTCATCTACGTCGTGCGCGGCAAGGCTCGGATGCGCTGGGGCGAAAAACTGGAATATGTCGCAGAGGCCGAAGCGGGGGACTTCATCTTTGTGCCGCCCTATGTGCCGCATCAGGAAATCAATGCCTCCACGGACGAGACGCTGGAATGCGTCTTGGTCCGCAGCGACAACGAAGCCGTCGTGGTCAATCTGGACATCGAGGCGGTCGAAAAGCCGGAAGCGGTCTTCTGGGTCGATCCCATCCACAAGCATCCGGCGTAAAAAACCGTCCGGCCGTTCGGTAAAGTCAACCGGAACCGGTGCCGCAAGACTCTCCGGTCATCCTACGGCGCCGCCCGCAGCGCCACGACGATCAGGCTGATGCCTTGCGCGTGCCAGCGCTGGATAGCCTTGTGATCCGCGCCCAGTGCCTTGCCCAGACGCCGCCAGGGATACAGGTGCCGGTCGGTCACCGGATGCACCAGGCTGCGTGCGCCAACCACCCGGCGTAACACGTAGCGGTCGAGCGGAATGAGCGGAATCCAGCTCAAAGCCTCATCCATCCGGGTGATCTTTTCCGCCGACGGCACCGCCGGACGAATCTGCGCGTTCGTCCAGCCATACGATTCGAGTGCCGAACGGACGATCTCCAGCGAGGACGTGCGCAGGCGGGTTGACCAGCCGGTTCCCGGCAAGGCCAGCAGTGTGGCGCCCGCCTCCTCCAGTCGATAGACGACATAATCGGCGTCTATTTCATAGCCATTGGTCATCAGCGGGCGGACCGGCTGCCGCGGGGTAGCCGCGACGGCGGATGGGGTGACGCAGCGCGTCTTCATGTTCGAAATCCTTCCGATCAATCAGGGCGTGCGGTCAGCGGATGTCGGCGGGGGTTTGAAACGGCACATCCTCGAGGCTCGTCCCCCGATTGATCGCGCCCCAACTCTCGACATGACCGGCCGGTAGCGGCTCACGCCCGGATTCATCGAGCACCGCGACAGCATTGGCGGGGGGCCGTTCCGCGCCGATGGCGCGGGCGCGCTCGATCACCGTCCAGCGGGTCAGCCCAAGCGCCAGGGCGATGACGTCCCAGGTTGCGCCTTCGGTGCGGAGCCGGCGAATTTGGGTATCTTGTCCTTCAGTCCAGACGGTCTTCCTAGGCATCAGAGGCTCCTGTGATGAACGATCAGTGAACAAGACGTTAGTTAGACATACTAACTCAATACGTCAATAAAAATAACATCAATTCCCAGGAAAATTTGCCTCGGCGCTGAACGCCGCCGGAAAGACGGTTTTCCCAGCTTTTTTGACCCCGCCCAGTTCGATCGGTCCTTCGACGGTCAATCAGGTTCGGACACCGGTCGCAGGACCGTTAGCGTTCAGCGGAATATTTTGCTGGAAATCCGCTTCATGCGTAAGTTATACTAACATGCATGAACACACCGCAGGATATCGGCAGCCGCATCCGGGTGACCCGCCGCGAACGAGGCCTCACCCAGGACGATCTCGCCACAAAGGTCGGCGTGTCGCGCAGCGCCGTCGCGCAATGGGAGACCGGACGCACCGGCCAGATCACCGGCAATCTGTCGCGCATCGCCGGGGCGTTGGAGATCAACGTCGAATACCTGATGTATGGCGACGACAAACGGGCACCCGGCGAGGTCCGGCAGGGCGACGAACTCGCATTGCTGCGCCTGTATCGCGAATGCGACCCCGAGGACCGTCAGATGCTGCTGCGTACCGCCCGCCGTTTGGCGCGGCATTGACAGCGGCCCCGGGATTCGGGAGCACAATAACCCGAACCGTGTCTTCGCCGGATGATCGATCAAGGAGCACACCTGTGCGCAGGGAATGGATTGTTTTGATCGGCCTCCTGGCGTCAGGCGCCGGCGCCGCCGCGCAAGCCACACCGTCCGGTGAACGGTTCGACGGTCAGTGGACGGCCTTCCTGACCTGTGCCGCGTTTCGTAATGCTGCGGCGTACACCTTCGAATTCGGCGTGGTCATTCGGAACGGCGTGCTGCACGGCGAACATGGTCATCCCGACGAACCCGCCTGGCTGACGCTGGATGGCGTGGTGCAGGCTGATGGCACCGCACAGCTTACGGCGAAGGGCCTGACGGGCATGGAGGCTTACAGTGTCGGCAACGTTCGCAGGCAGACGCCGTACTTCTATCATGTCGATGCAAAGTTCAGTGCGACCTCGGGGCAAGGAACGCGACTGGAATTACGGCCGTGCAGCTACGTGTTCACCAGGCCCTGACCACCGGCCGCCCCGCTCAGGCCAGCAACCCGCGCGCGTCAAGCGCCGCCACCAACAGGTCCGGTTGGGTGTAGTCGTGGCCAAGCAACCCGGCCTCACGCGCGCCGGCAACGTTGGCCGGGTTGTCATCCACGAACAGGGTCTCGGGCGGCGATGCATCCAGCCGAACCAGGCACCGGCGATAAACCTCCGGGTCAGGCTTGCGAACACCGAACGTGGCGGACACGAATGCCCGCTCCCCCACCAGGGCCGCGACCTCCGGATAAAACGTTGCAAAATGCCGCAGCACCAGCAGGTTGTTGTTGGTCAGCACCGCACAGCGCACCGAGGGACGCAGGCGGCGCAGCAGCGCCAGCGAGTCCGTCACCGGCGTGAGCGCCTCGAACTGCGCCGCCACCCACTCGGCCTCAGTCAGCCCAACGCCGATGCATGCGCCAAAGCCGCGCAGGTAAGCGTCCGCATCAAGCGCGCCGGCATCGCCGGAATCCTCGAAGCCCGAGTCCCAGATCGCCGCTTTGACCGCTTCGGGCGACAGTTTCGCATGCGCCGCCAGATAGGCGATACGAACCGCACGATCGTAGTGATACAGAACGCCATTGAGATCGAACAGGATCAGGGAGGTTTCGGTCACCGGGCTCACCACCTGCATGTCTGCCACCGGTCAAGCAATCCGCATGCCGCCTTGAGACGTGCGCCGATCCAGCACGCGAGCGCCACGATCATCGGGAGGTTCAGGCGTCGGCGCCACCGTCGCGCGGAGCCGCCGCCCGCCTGAGGCGATCGTTGATCGCCAGCCCCAGTCCCGTTGCAGGAATCCGCATCACCGCGATACCACGCGCCCCACGCCGCCTGCCTTCCGCATCCAGCCAGCGCAACCCTTCGAACAGGCGGGCAGCAGCCTCGACCGTGTCGCCCGAAAGACTAAGCTGGAAACTGCATAACCCGCCCGCCGGCTTCGGTCCGAACGCCAGCAAAGCCTCATCGCTGGCGACCGCCGCCGCGTCCAGCCGCACCGGAAGGTCCGGCGCATAGTGCGACAGCATCATGCCCGGTGACCGCAGCGCCTCATCGTCCGGCGCGGACGGCCCGCCGCGCCGGATCGGGCCAAGGCAAGCCTCCAACGCCTCGGCAATGACGCCACCGGGACGCAGCAGCACTGGCACCGGTCCGCTCAGGTCCAGCACGGTCGACTCGACGCCGACCGCGCAGCGCCCGCTGTCCAGCACAGCGTCGATGCGTCCGTTCAGGCCGTCCATCACATGCTGCGCCGAGGTTGGGCTCACCTGTCCCGAACGGTTGGCGGACGGCGCCGCGATCGGACGCCTCGCCTCCCGCAGCAATGCCATCGCAACAGGATGCCGCGGCACCCGCACCGCCAAAGTGTCCAGCCCCGCCCCGGTCAGCAGCGCGACCGGACAATCGGACTGTCGCGGCAGCACCAGTGTCAGCGGCCCTGGCCAGAAAGCCGCCGCGACACGCCGCGCCCGTTCGTCCGCCACCACCTGACGAAACGCGCTTTCCGCCGACGGATAATGACAAATCAACGGATTGAATCGCGGCCGCCCCTTGGCGTGGAAGATCGCCGCCACCGCATCGGCGTTCGTTGCATCCCCGCCAAGGCCGTACACTGTTTCTGTGCCGAACCCCACCAGCGCCCCGCCCCGCAACAAAGCGGCCGCCCGCGTCACGCCAGCCTTGTCCGCACGCAAAATCTGGGTCATGCAGGCAGCCCATACCCATTCCGCTGACGCATGGCAAAGCCCGCCGAGGCGGGATACCCTGCGAAGCCGATCGACTGGAGACGTCAGGAACATGCTCGATATAGCCTTTGCCAAACCGGCCCTGCCGAAATCCGGCGCGCTCGTGCTGCTCATTCATGAGGGCGAGAAACCGTCCGGCCTGTGGGCACAACTCGATGAGTCCACCGGCGGCGCCATTTCCCGCGCCTTCGAGGTCACTGAATTCAAGGGCGCCAAGGGCAAGACCTGTTCGATCCTCGCACCGGGCGCAAATCTGACCCGCGTGCTGGCCGTCGGCCTCGGCAAGCCGGCCGAGGTGACCGCTAAAATCCTCGAGGAAGCCGGCGGCGCAATTGTCGCCGGCCTGCCGCGCGAAACCGCGGTCGCTGTCGCCAACGGCGCGCTCTCCGCCCAGCAGGCGGCGGAAGTCGCATTCGGCGCGGTGCTGCGAAGCTACCGGTTCGACCGCTACCGCACCAAGGAGAAGCCCGAGGACAAGCCCAAACTGGCCAAAGTGACCGTCCTGACCAGCGAAGTGCCCAAGGCCAAGGCCGCGTGGGAGCCGCTGAATGCCACCGCCAAAGGTGTGTTCCTGACCCGCGACCTGGTCAGCGAACCGCCCAACGTCCTGGACCCGCCGGAAATGGCGGAGCGCTGCCGCAAATTATCGGAACTCGGCCTGAAGGTTGAAATCTTCGGGCCAAAGGAAATGGCAAAGCTCGGTTTCGGCGCCTTGCTCGGCGTGTCCCAGGGCAGCGTGAAAGAGCCGCGCATGGTGGTGCTGAACTGGAACGGCACTAACGGCAATGGGCGCAAATCCAAAGACAAGCCCGTGGTGTTCGTCGGCAAAGGCGTGACGTTCGACACCGGCGGCATCAGCATCAAACCAGCCGGCGGCATGGAGGACATGAAGTGGGACATGGCCGGCGCCGGCACCGTGATCGGCCTGATGGCCACCCTGGCCGGACGGAAGGCGAAAGTCGATGCCATCGGCCTGGTCGGACTGGTCGAGAACATGCCGTCCGGATCCGCCCAGCGGCCGGGTGACGTGGTCACGAGTTACTCAGGCCAAACGATCGAAGTCATCAACACTGATGCCGAGGGCCGCCTGGTCCTGGCAGATGTGATCTGGTATGCGCAGCAGAAATACGATCCGGCATTCATCGTCGATCTGGCGACGTTGACAGGTGCCATCATCATTGGCCTCGGCCACGAATACGCCGGGCTGTTCAGTAACGACGATGGACTGGTGCAAAAGCTGACCGCGGCAGGACAGTCAACCGGCGAACGCGTATGGCGCATGCCGCTCGATGAGGCCTACGACAAGCAAATTCGTTCCGATATTGCGGATATGAAGAATGTCGGCGGCCGGCCGGGCGGATCGATCACCGCGGCACAGTTCATTCAACGCTTCGTCAACGGAAAGCCCTGGGCGCATCTCGATATTGCCGGCATGGCCTGGAGCACGAAGGATTCCGCCCTGACCCCCAAAGGTGCAACGGCGTTTGGCGTTCGGTTACTGGACCGTCTCGTCGCGGACAATTACGAGGGCGAGAAATGATTGCTGCCCGGGATTGATCACGCCCTGATGACCGAGGTCGGGTTCTACCACCTTACCCGCTCGACGCTGGCGCAGGCGCTGCCGCAACTGCTGTCCCGCACCCTCGCTGCGAATCAGCGCGCCCTGGTGTTCGGCGCGGATGCCGCGTCGCTTGAAGCGTTAAGTGCCGCTTTATGGGCGCAACCGGTGTGGCTTCCGCATGGGTCCGCGTCGGATGGCGATCCGGATCTGCAACCAATCTGGCTCAGTCCGGCCGCGGAGCCAGTCAATGGCGCCCGCTATCTGTTTCTCATCGATGCGGCCGAGACAGATCGAATCGGCGACTACGACCGCGCCTTCGATCTTTTCGACGGGAACAATCCCGAGGCAGTGGCCGCCGCGCGCACCCGATGGAGAAAGGCGAAAGACGCCGGGCACACACTCAGTTACTGGCAGCAGACCGAAAGCAATTGGGTGAAGAAGGCGTGACGACGATGAACTGAAGCCAACCTTTAACTGAAGCCGACCTTTCGGATTATCGCTTCTTTCCTGCCGGCTTCGTGTTCAACCACCATTTCACCGGTTCGGGTTCGGCCGCAACGGGTTCCGCGACCCGGCCACGCCGAACCGGGACAACGGCGACCTCTCGTTCGGCTACGACCCGTGGCCGCGGCGCCGGCTGTGCAGCCTGGCGCGGCGCCGGCATTTCCGCGGACAACGTGCGGACCAGTTGCTCTGCGGCATCGCGCGCCGATTCGGCAACCCGCAACGCCTTTTCGGCATTCTTGCGCGCATGGCGTTCTTCGGCGAGTTCCTCCTGGTACTCATGCGCAGTCCGTTCGGCAGCGCGCGCCTTTTCAAGTGCATCCTGCAACCGTTCCTCGGCCGCCTCGCGGTCAGCACGCAGCAAGGCACTCGCCTCACGCTCCCGACGGAGGGTATCGACCGCTTCATTCTTGGCGAGTTCCGCGTGGCCGATCTTGGTTTGCAGGTCGCGGACGACACTCTGCGTTTCGCTCAGTGATCGCTCCGCCTTTTCGCGCGCGGCGGTTTCTGCGGCCAGCGCGGCCTCGGTGCGTTGCAGGCGGCTGCTGGTTGGGGGCGGTGCCGCAGCAACGCCGCGATGCGGGGCCGCTTCATGCCCCTGGTCCCGTCGCAGGACCGTGACCGGTATATCGCCATCCTGGACGAACCGGCGGCGGTGCAATCCGCCGCCGAACCGGTCGCTCAGACGGGCTGGCTGGCCCATCTGTTCCGAATCGGCCCGATGTCGGGATGGTTCACCTAGCAGGCCAAGGGCCTTTCGCATCTGCGATTCGGCTTCATCGATGGGACCGGACTCACCTGGACTTGTGATTGTGAGAGTTCCGGGTTCCGATGCACGTGAAAGTCTGTCGGGCTGCGTTTCACCAGACGAGGATTCAAGGTGCAATTTTAGATTTTCAGACAATTTCCATCACCTGGGGATAAGAGTGCCATGACACCGTCACACGACGACCACCGTGGACCTTGTATGGTCCAGCCCTGGAGAGCTCGTAAAATGCCATCGTCACTCGGTCGGTTCTTCCTTGGAAACTATGCCAGTGGACGCAAGTTTCAAGTCGTGGTCTCGATTAAGGTCGCGGCACTAACGGATAAGCGTTAACTTCGCGTTAATCAGTCCGATTCGCATCGCCTGACGCATCCAATGTAAATGCCGCGACTAACAATAGCAAGTGATCCCCTGCTTTAAGGCTTATTAAGATTAGCCGAGACGGCTACGATCAGACCTACCACCGACGATGATAACACCGGCCAAGGCGATTTTTTTCAAGGGGACCGTTCTCAATGGACAGGGATAACGCCAGCATCGTGGCTGTGATCGATGATGATGACGATGTGGGCGATGTCCTCGGCGGCCTGCTGGAGACAATGGGCTATCAGGTCGAGACATACCGGTCCGGCATGGATTTCCTGTCCGACGCGCAGTTCGATCGCGTGGCCTGCCTCGTGGTCGATCAAAATATGCCGAAGATGACGGGACTGCAGATGATCGAGACGCTGGCCGACCGCGGCATCAACATTCCGGCATTGCTGATCACCGGCATCCATGATGCCGAGGTCGAACGCAAGGCGGCCAGCCTCGGAGTGATGACCGTCCTCGAAAAGCCGATGTCTCACCATGAGCTTTTGCGATTCATCTCCGTTTCTGTCGGTTGACGTTCGAGCATCGGGACAGTCGGGGTGTGAGCGTCGATGATGGTTCGCGTTCCGGTTTGTTGCCGATGCAACCACAGTCATCAGCCGTTATGCGGAAACGATTGATACAGTTTTTTGGAGCATGATCGCCAAGCGGAACATCCTCGGCGTGTAATTCTTGTCGACACTCAGGAAGCAGCCTCGAGTTCTTCCGCTGCCATCAGCCAGGCTTCTTCCGTTGCCGCCGCCTCCTTGGCAATAGCAGCCAGACGCGCATTGGCCGCGGTGATGTCACTTGTCCGGCCGGAGGCGTACAGCGCGGGGTCGGCAAGCTTTGCCTCGATGCGGGTCCGCTCCGCGGCAAGCACCGCCAGATGCTTTTCCGCATCCTGGGCCTTCTTGCGCAGCGGCGCGAGCGCTGCACGCGCCTCGGCCCGTTCCCGGCGGTCATCTTTGCGGGTGACCGCCGACGCCTTGGCGGCAGGACGCGCCCGTTCGACCAGCAAAGTTCGGTAGTCCTCAAGGTCGCCTTCAAATGGTTTTACTGTACCGTCTCCAACCAACCACAACCGATCCGCGACCAATTCTACGAGATTCGGATCGTGGGTGATCAGCAACACGGCCCCTTGAAAGTCCGACAGCGCCTTTACCAGGGCGTCACGCGCGTCGATGTCCAGATGATTGGTTGGTTCGTCCAGGATCAGCAGTTGCGGCGCGTCGCGCGTGGCCAGCGCCAGCAGCAGGCGGGCCTTTTCGCCGCCGGACAGATTGGCGATCGGCGTTTCCGCCCGGTCGGCGTCCAGGCCAAATCGCGCCAGTTGCGCGCGCAGTTTCGCCGGCGGTGCATTCGGCAGGGCCCGCGCCATATGGTCGATCGGGTTTTCCGCAATGACGAGTTCGTCGGTTTGATGCTGCGCGAAGTAGCCAACCTTCAGTTTCGGGCCGCGCCGAACCTCACCGGCCAGCGGCGCCAGCCGCCCCGCCAGCAGTTTTGCCAAGGTTGACTTGCCGTTGCCGTTGGCACCCAGCAGCGCGATCCGGTCGTCCATGTCGATGCTCAGCGAAACCCGCGTCAGCACCTTCGTCGTGCCGTAACCGATATCAACCCGCTCCAGCGCCAGGATCGGCGGGGCGATCCGTGCCGGTTCAGGAAAATTGAACCGCGTCGGCGCGTCCTCGATCACCGATTCGATCTGCGGCAGGCGCTCCAGTGCCTTGATCCGAGCCTGCGCCTGGCGCGCCTTGGAGGCTTTGTAGCGGAAGCGGTCGATGAAGGACTGGATATGCGCCCGCTCCGCCGCCACCCGCTCCGCCGCCCGAGTCTGCTGCATTGCACGCTCGGTGCGGATGCGCACGAACTCGTCGAAGCCGCCAGGGGTCAGCGATATCTTCCCCTTATCCAGATGCGCGATCGCCTCCACCGCCCGGTCAAGCAATCCGCGATCATGCGAAACCACCAGCGCAGCGCCGGGAAAGCGTGCAAGCCACGTTTCCAGCCACATCGTCGCTTCCAGGTCGAGGTGGTTGGTCGGCTCGTCCAGCAGCAGCAGGTCGGGATTGGCAAACAGCGCCGTGGCCAGCGCGACCCGCATCCGCCAGCCGCCCGAGAATTCGGCCACCGGCCGGCCCTGCGCCGCCTCGTCGAAACCCAGCCCGGCCAGGATCGTCGCGGCTCGGGCGGGCGCCGAGTCGGCCCCGATCGTCACCAGCCGGTCATGCACTTCGCCGAGACGGTGGGGGTCGGCTGTATCGGCTTCCGCCAGCAGGGCAAGCCGTTCGGGGTCGCCCTGCAGCACGGTGTCGAGCAGCGACATCGGCCCCTCCGGCGCCTCCTGCCGCACCGTCGCCATGCGGGCGCGCGAGGACAGCCGGATGTCGCCGCCATCGATCGGAATTTCGCCGGCAATCGCGCGCAGCAGTGTCGACTTGCCGGCGCCGTTGCGGCCGACAAGACCGATGCGACGGCCGGGATCGATTGTCAGATCGGCACCGTTCAGCAGCGTTCGGCCGCCCATACGGATGACGGCGCCGGAGATGACCAGAAGCGACATGGTGCGGGTTTAGCGCCGGACGATGCCGTTAGGAAGCATGCTGGCGTTCACGCCGCCTGTCACAGGCGCATGGTCTGAACCAACATGCAACGGGCGGCCCAACCCTAATGATTGGTGATCTCGATCATGGCGCGCACCCTTGGATAGACCTCGCGCGCCCAGCGTGACCCGCTGAACACGCCATAGTGTCCGACACCGCTTTGCAGATGATGCCGCTTCTGGCTGATCCGCAGCCCGCTGCACAGATCGAGCGCCGCCATGGTCTGGCCAATGGCACAGATATCATCCCGTTCGCCCTCCACGGTCAGCAGGGCGGTGCGGCGGATGGCCTCAGGCCGGACCGGTTCGCCGTGCCAGGTCAGCTTGCCCAGCGGCAGGTCATGATCCTGGAACACGCGCTTGACGGTCTCCAGATAGAACTCGGCCGGCAAATCCATCACCGCGCCATATTCGTCGTAGAATTTCTTGTGCGCCTCGGCCGCGACCACATCGCCACAGGCAAGCGCCCGAAACTGGCTCATGTGTGCGTTGATGTGACGGTCCAGGTTCATCGACACGAACGCCGTCAGTTGCAGAAACCCCGGGTAAACCCGGCGGAACGCCCCTTTGTAGCGCCAGGGCACGGTGGCGATCAGATTTTTCTCGAACCACTCGATAGACCGCGATTTCGCCAGTTCGTTCACCTTGGTCGGGTTCTGCCGCGTATCGATCGGCCCCGCCATCAAGGTCAGACTGCGCGGCTGCGCCCGGTTGCCGGTTTCCGCCATGACCGCCGCAGCGGCCAGAGCGGCCACTGCCGGCTGGCAGACCGCGATCATGTGGCTGCCCTCGCCGATCACCTCCATGAACCGGATCAGGTGGTCGACATATTCGTCGAACCCGAAAATCCCGTCGGACAGCGGCGTGTCACGCGCGTTCTTCCAGTCCGTTATGTAAACGTCGTGATCCGGCAGCAGGACAGCGACGGTTCCGCGCAACAGCGTCGCGAAATGGCCCGACATCGGCGCGACGACCAGGACCCTCGGCTGCACCACGTTGGTATCCTTGCGGAACCGAAGCAGCGTGCCGAACGGCGTGTCGAAGCGTGATTCCTCAACGACGCCAACGACATCATTGCCCATCCGGGTGGACCTGAAGCCGTAGTCCGGCCGGTCGTGGGACAAGCCGCTGTCAGCCAGCATATTGCACGCGGCACCGAACTGCCTGAGCAGAGCCGGGGTAAACTCACCAAAATCCATCACGCGGGCCAAGCCGGCGCCTAAGCGAGCCATCTGACGAGCGGGATACATCAAGTCGGCCTGCGCCTGGTAAATTTTGTAAATCATCGCCTGCTGAGACACGCAGCCCCTATCACTGATTGTTATACCACTATCACAAACGCTCGCCATGTCAGCTTATATGTTGCTATATTGCGACGCAGCATGCCAGCGCGCTTGGGGGTTGTCACTATGGCAGGGGCCACGCTTTTGATCAGCAGCAAGAATTATTCCTCATGGTCACTGAGAGGATATCTGCTGTGCCGCCTTGCGGGGCTGAAATTTGAAGAAAAAGTGGTCGATCCGGACGATCCGGCGAACCGCAGGGAATTATTGATGCAGTCGTCATCGATTCGTGTGCCAGCGCTCATGCATGATGATGTGGTGATTTGGGATACGCTTGCGATAGCCGAATACCTCAATGAAATGTTCCCCAAGGCGGCCATGCTGCCGCCCGAACGCGCGGCCCGCGCCCGCTGCCGGTCGATCTCAGGCGAAATGCATTCGGGTTTTTCCGCGCTGCGGGAGGCGTTGCCAATGAACCTGAAGCTCTTTCGGCCCAAATTCGCGGTGTGGTCGGCGGTGCAGGCCGATATCGATCGGATCACCGAGATCTGGCGCGAGTGCCTCGCAACGTGGAAAGGCCCGTTTCTGTTCGGCGCAAAACCATCGATCGCCGACGCGATGTATGCGCCTGTCGTAACCCGGTTCCGCAGCTATGACGTGCAAATGCACGGCGCCTGTGAGCGCTATTGCCAGCAGATCATGGCCTGGCCCGACATGAAGGAGTGGTTCGCCGCCGCCCAGAAGGAGCCGGACCAGATCGACGAACTCGATATCGAATTTTAGTACGCGGCCGATACCTGGCCTGCCGAAACAGGACAGGTATCGGCCGCCGCCGGCTTACCAGGGATGTGGCGCCGGCACCGGAATGTCGCTGGTCATATCCACCGTGCCGAAATCCGCCGGGCCGACCACTTCCAGGTATTCCATGTCCGGCGAGTAATCGAACAGAAAGTGCATGATGCCCGGCCGCTGGTGAACGCAATCACCGGCCGCCACCAGATGCTCCTTGTCCTCATACATGAACCTGGCCCAGCCCTTCAGCATGATGACGATGTGAAAATCATTGGTGTGACGGTGCCATCCGGTGCCTTTCTCAGGCGCCTCCTTCGCGCGCACCAACTGGGCGATGACCCGGCCGCCGGTCGCTTCGGCGATCCCCAGATCCCGGTATTCGAAAAACGACCGCAGTCCTTCGGCAACCCACGGCGTGTCGCCGGGTTTCACATGGGAGAAGGTATTGACGATGGGCTTGTCGAGCATGTGCGAGGGTCCCCATTGGCGGGGCCGCGACGCGGCGAAGGCCTGGGCGCGGCCAGTTAAGAAACAGGGCTGCTCTCTCCAGACTTCCTCCCGCACGGGATCGGCACTCAACAGCGACCGTCCAGTGTTCCAGACAGCGTGACATGCGGCGTTTGCGCCGGCAATGGTTTTTCCTGATCGTTCGCCACTGTAAATACAATTGTCCCAAATTCAGCGAAAACGCGGCATGATCTCCTGGCACAGCAGCCGGAGCGCGGCTTTTTCCTGCCCATGCGCAATCTTGCCGCCGCAGTTGATCTCCAGCAAAATTCCATCCAGTCCCAGGTCCTTGCGCAAAGCGTCGATCCGCTGCGCCACGTCGTCGGGAGAGCCAATCAGCACGCTGCCGCGCAACGCCTCATCGTAACTGATCGTATTCAGCCGAACCGCCGTCTTCATCCGCTTCTCCGCATGGTCCACGCCCGCTCGGCCGGCGGAATCGCTCAGCAAAGTGCCCTGGGCCCGGTAGTAGTGCATCAGGCTGGCCTCCGCTTCCGCCCGAGCGATAGCGGCCGTGGCGGCAACATAGCCCGGCGCGCGAAGGTAAACGGCGCCACGGCCGGGATGACCCGCGTCCCGCCAGGCATCCCGGTAAGTCTGTATCTGCGGCAGGAAATCGCGCGCATCCTCGTGCCGCACCGCCAGGAAGATGGGCTTGCCCTGCTGGCCGATGGTCACAAAGGTGTCGGGACTGGTTGCCGCCACGCGGATCGGCGGCCCGTTCGGCTGAAACGGGCGCGGCGTCACCGTCACGTCATGGAAGCGGAAATGCTTACCGGCATAGGAGACGGTCGGACCGGCCCACGCCTTCTGGATAATCTCCAGTGTCTCGGTAAAGCGCTCCCGGCTTTCTGCGTAGGGAACACCGTACGACTCATAGGTCTTGGCAACACCGCTGCGTCCGACACCGAAGATCAGCCGCCCACGGCTGATCTGATCCACCGTTGCGGCCTCCTCGGCAATTCGCAACGGGCTGGCGAGGGGCAGCACCTGCACGCCGATGCCAATGCGGATTCGCCTCGTGCGTGCCGCGATCGCGCTGGCAATGCACAGCGGGGCGGATAAGACCGAACGGGTCGGGTCGAAATGCAGTTCCGCCAGCCACATGACATCAAGGCCCCAGGCCTCCGCCGCATCGACGATGGCAAAAGCCTCCTCGAACGCCTCGGAATCCGGCCGCCCGGTCAAGGACGGAAACTCGTGGAAAACGCCGAACTCCATGTTTGCCCCCCAGTTCGACCCACTCTCGATTGGGGTGACGCCGCGGTCAATCCAGGCCGCGGATCCGCCGGCGTGCGGGCGTTACCGGCCTTACTCACCCGACAACTCCCGGCGGCGGCGGTCGAGTTCGTCGCTGTACCGTCGCAACGCATACTGCTCTGTCAACAGCCCGATGACATGCCGCTCCTGCGCACTGTCGACCACCACAAGTGCGTCGCTTTCCGCGTTCTCGAACATGGCCACAGCTTCCTTGATGGTCATCTGCGGCAGCAGAACCGTATCGGCGTAATGGACGATGTCACTCACCTTATGATCGTCGTCCACGTCGGCATGCGCTTCGGGCAGCAGCACAATCCCGGCGTAACGGTCGGCATCGTCCAGCGCGATGACCCGCTGCGTGGCGCCCAACGGGAAATCCCGCTTGAAGGCGCTCAGCGGCGTATCGGCGCGCACCGTTCGCATTTCGCGCCGCATCATGCGCCCCACGGTCAGATTGCGCATCCAGCCGATATCGACGGCGCTGCGAATTGCCTCGCCCCGCAGGTGGAAGCGCCACGTGGCGAACGAGTATCCGAAGGTGCGGCGCACGGTGAGCGACGAGACGACGCAGGCCGCCAGCACGGCAACCGTCATCGGCAGGCTGCCGGTCGCCTCCAGCGCCAGAAAACCCATGGTCAACGGCCCGCCGATGATCGCCACGGCAAGACCGCTCATGCCGACCAGGGCACACACCTCCTGCGGGATGGCATGCGCCGCACTGACCAACGCCAGCGCGCCGGCGAACGCCTTTCCCAGCAACGCGCCGAGGAACAACGAGGCAAAAAACAGCCCACCGCGAAAGCCGGAGCCGATGGAAATCGCCGAGGCGGTGGCTTTCAGCGCCAGCATCAGGACCACCCAGCGCAGCGGATCCCGTTGCTCAAATGTGATGCCAAGGGCACCGTGGCCGGAGGACAGCACGGCCGGCGTCACCAGCGCCAGGGTTCCGATCGCCAGGCCGCCGATCGCAGGACGCAGCCAGATCGGGACACGGCTCCTGCGAAACAGCTCCTCGGTGATCGTCACGCCACGCATGATCGAAATGCCCAACAGCGCGCAAAGCATGCCGAGGGCGAGGATCGGAATGTAGTCGAGCGGGTCGATATGGCCAGGCACTTGTGGCGCGAGGTCGAAGATCGTGCCACCGAACGCGCGCACCACCGCCTGCGAGACCAGGGCCGCGACCGCCACCGGGGCGAAGGAAGCAAGAGTATAGGTACCAATCACCAGTTCGAACGCGTAAAACGCCCCTGTGAGCGGCGCATTGAACGCCCCGGCGATTGCCGCGGCCGCGCCACATCCCACCAGCAGCCGCAGATCGTTCCGCCGCACCCGGAACGCGTGCCCCCAGCGCGAGGCCATCGCCGAACCGATCTGCGTATAGCCCGCCTCCAGCCCGACCGAGGCGCCGACGCCGTTCGACATGATCGTTTGCAGCACCACGATCAGGCTGCCGGTCATCGACATCCGGCCGCCGAACAGGGCGTTGGCCTCGATCGGGTCAACGGTTCGGCGAGGACGCAGGCGTGTAATGCCGAGTGTTACGACACCGAGGACCAACCCGCCGAACGCGGGCACCAGCACCGTCCGGTAAGGGTTAAGCGACGCCATCGCACTGAGCCGGTCGGTGTGGGAGATGAGGAACAGGGTCTCGTGGATAAGCTGTGTCGTGGCTGTCATCAGCCACACCATGATCCCGGTCGCGCAACCGACGAACGCGGCGAGCACCACCAGCCATATTTCGTCCGCGCGAACCAGGGCACGCAGCATCTGCGGCGCGTGCATGACCGCAGAGCCGATCGGGCGACGCGGACGCCGCACCTGGCCTCGACGCGCCGGCGTTTCGTCCAGCGTCGTGGACGCGGCTTTAGCGGCGAGGCGGACATCCTGCGGACCCGCGAGAGTAGAATCGCCGTGCATGATCGGCATTCGCCACGTCCAGCCGAGGTAAAAGGGAATCGGAGAGTGTTTTGGAACCGGTCCCGGCCCCGCGCAACAATTCATCCTCCGATTGGGGCATCAGTGTGGTAAAAATATCGGTTGGACGGTGAACCCATCCGTTTCCGGGTCCGCATACGCATTATGGACCCCGACGCTTCATGGCGCTGCGGCCGCGGCGCTTTGATGGATCGTAGCCGCCGCCGCCCGGGCCGAGCGGTTCGGGGGTGCGGTCTTTTTTCGGCCGCATGAGCGCGCTGGCCATCGGCGGGGCGGGGAGGCCGAGTTGCAGCGCCTCCAGCCGCTTGATCTCGTCGCGATATCTGGCGGCTTGCTCGAATTCGAGGTTCGAGGCGGCGCCGCGCATGCGTTTTTCGAGGTCGGCGATCGCCGAGTTGAGGTCCTTGCCAACAAACTCGGTCGCGGCGGAATCCTTGATCGGCGAAACGGTGACGTAGTCCTGTTCGAAGACGCTCTCCAGCACCTTGCCGATATGCCGGCGGATCGATACGGGGGTGATGCCGTTGGCCTCGTTCCAGGCGCGCTGCTTGTTGCGGCGGCGATCGGTTTCCTCGATCGCGGTACGCAACGAGCGGGTCATCGTATCGGCGTACAGCACCACCCGGCCATCGACGTTGCGCGCCGCTCGGCCGATGGTCTGGATCAGCGAGGTCTGCGAGCGCAGGAAGCCTTCCTTGTCCGCATCGAGAATCGCGACCAGCGCGCATTCCGGAATATCGAGTCCTTCCCGCAACAGATTGATCCCGACCAGTACGTCGAAAACACCAAGCCGGAGGTCGCGGATGATCTCGATCCGCTCCAGCGTGTCGATGTCGGAGTGGAGGTACCGGACCTTGATCTGGTTCTCGGTCAGGTAATCGGTCAGTTGTTCGGCCATTCGTTTCGTCAGCGTGGTGACCAGGACGCGGCCGCCGGCGGCGGCGACGGTCTTGCACTCGTGCATCAGATCGTCGACCTGGTATTCCACGGGGCGGACTTCGGTGACCGGATCGATCAGGCCGGTTGGGCGGATCACCTGTTCGGCGAAGACGCCGGCGGTGCGCTCCATCTCCCATGGGCCAGGCGTGGCGGACACGAACACCGTCAGGGGGCGGAAGCGTTCCCATTCCTCGAACTTCAGCGGCCGGTTATCGACGCAGGAGGGCAACCGGAAGCCGAACTCCGACAGCACGGTCTTGCGGTTGAAGTCGCCTTTGTACATGCCGCCGATCTGCGGCACGGTGACGTGGCTCTCGTCCACGATCAGGAAGGCGTTTTCCGGCAGGTATTCGAACAGGGTCGGCGGCGGATCGCCGGGTTCGCGGCCGGTGAGGTAGCGGGAATAGTTCTCGATCCCCTTGCACGAACCGGTGGTCTCCATCATTTCGATATCGAACATCGTGCGCTGTTCAAGGCGCTGCACCTCGAGCAGCTTGCCCTGGGCGTTCAGTTCCTCCAGACGCGCCTTCAGTTCGATCTTGATGTCGCGGATCGCCTGGGTCAGCGTCGGGCGCGGGGTCACGTAGTGGCTGTTGGCGTAGACCGTGATTTCCTTCAGTTCGCCGGTCTTCTCGCCGGTCAGCGGATCGAATTCGCTGATCGATTCGATCTCGTCGCCGAACAGGCTGACTCGCCAGGCGCGATCCTCGTAATGGCTGGGGAAGACGTCGACGATTTCGCCGCGCAGGCGGAACGAGCCGCGCTGGAAGGCGGTGTCGTTGCGGCGGTATTGCAGGTCGACCAGGGCCTTGGCCAGCTTGTCGCGATCGACCCGGCCGCCGACCTCCAGCTTGGCGACCATCTTCGAATAGGTTTCGACCGATCCGATACCGTAGATGCAGGAGACCGAGGCCACCACGATCACGTCGTTACGTTCCAGCAGGGACTGCGTGGCGGCGTGGCGCATCCGGTCGATCTGCTCGTTGATCTGGGCGTCTTTTTCGATGTAGGTGTCGGTGCGCGGGACGTAGGCCTCAGGCTGGTAGTAATCGTAGTAACTGACGAAATATTCCACGGCGTTGTCGGGAAAAAAGCTCTTCATTTCGCCGTAGAGCTGGGCGGCAAGGGTCTTGTTCGGTGCCAGCACCAGGGTTGGTTTCTGCACCGCCTCGATCACCTTGGCCATGGTGAAAGTCTTGCCGGAGCCGGTGACGCCAAGCAGGACCTGGTCACGCTCATTGGCTTCGACACCGCGGACGAGTTCGGCAATGGCGGTCGGCTGGTCGCCGGCGGGTTCGTACTCGGAGACGATCTTGAGCCGCCGTGTCATCGGCCGGGCGGCCTGCTTCTGCGGCATGAACAGGACGGGGTGCGGGCGGAGCAGGGTCTGCGACATAGGCGAACTCCTCATATCACCCGGCCGCGGCCTCGACTCGATCGAGCGGCCGGTTCGTATCGTATTGACTGCGCGGGCCCGCCGCGAGACCGGCCAGGCGCACACAGCAAAGGATGGGGGTTCCGGTCGAGGCCGTCGAGGGGAATCTCGCGGCCGGCCGCCTGTCTGTGTCGCCTCATGCCAGGCGCCCGAAGCTTCGGTTTATCCATTGTTATATCGTTATCAAATGGCAATGCCGCATTGGTTGGCTCACGTCGCCGGCATCTGCGGTCGGAATCCTATTTTTGTTACCAACTTCGCCATTCGGGCTATAGAACGCCGCGGGAGCGGCGGGTCCGCCGATGCAGAACCGAGACCAGGATGCTGAATTTCTCGAAGACCACCACCGGAACCGTGCTGTTTGCGCTGGATAGCATGCTGCTCCTGGCGGTGTGGCCGATCGTGCTGTGGTTGTCGCGGCCGGATTTCCTGTCTCTGTTTGCTGTTCCGTTGGATGCGCGGGGCTTCGACTACCCGCTGTTCGACCTGCTGCTGCTGTTCGCGATGGGGCTGTACCGGCGGGATGCGATCCTGGATTCGGCACGCTCGCTGACACGGGTGCCGCTGATCGTTGGCATGGGCGCGGGGCTGGCGATCCTGGTTTCGCTGATCCAGCAGATGGTGGTGCCGTCTGCGGTAATGCCGGGCGGCCGCGACCAGGCCATGCTGTTCGGCCTGGCGGTGGTGACATTCACGTTTTGTGCGTTTGTTGCCCGTGTGGTGATCGATGTTCTGGTGCGCCGGCGCGTCCTGCGCCGGCGTTTGCTGATCGTCGGGGCTGGCCAGCGGGCCTGGGACCTGTTGCATATGCTGGGGCAGGAGGGCAGCAGCCTGCACGACGATGTCACCCTGGTGCATGACGGCCAGGAGGAGGTCGATCCGCGTCTGCTGGCTGAACGATCCGACCGGATTTTCTGCCCGGCCGGCTTCGCCATTGCCGGCGTGGCGGATCGGGTGGATGCGGACCTGATCATCGTGGCGCCGGACGACCGGCGGGGGATGAACCTGGAGCGGTTGCTGGACTGCAAGAAGGCCGGCTTCCCGGTGATCCAGTATCTGAGCTTTGTGGAGCGGGAGATCCGCCGCATCGATCTCAAACGCATGGAGCTGGGGTGGCTGGTCTATAGCGACGGCTTCACCTTCGGCGCATTGGATCGGTTCCTGAAGCGCGCGTTCGACCTTTTTGTCAGTTCGATCGTGCTGCTGTTGACGGCGCCGCTGATCGGGCTGGGCATGTTGGCGATACGATGGGAAGGCCGTGGTCCGGTGCTGTACCGGCAGGAGCGGGTGACTCTGGACGGCCGCGTGTTCTCGATCATGAAGCTGCGCACGATGAAGGTGAACGCCGAGGCGGACGGCGCGGTCTGGGCCGCGACCAAGGACAGCCGGATCACCCGGGTCGGCAATTTCCTGCGGCGGACGCGAATCGATGAGCTGCCGCAGTTGGTGAACATCCTGCGCGGCGACATGTCGTTCGTCGGACCGCGGCCGGAGCGGCCGATGTTCGTCAAGGAACTGGCCGAGAAGATCCCGCTGTATAATGAGCGGCACATGGTCAAGGCCGGGCTGACCGGCTGGGCACAGATCAATTATCCCTATGGCGCCTCGATCGACGATGCGCGTTCGAAGCTGAGTTATGATCTGTATTATGTGAAGAATTTTTCGATCCTGTTCGATTTCGTCATTCTGCTGCAGACCCTGCGTGTGGTGCTGTGGCCGAGCGGGGTGCGCTGAGCGGGGAGCGGAACAGCAGGAAAACGGCGATCAGAAGATTGAGGCCGTTCCAGGCAACTCCGTTGGCAAAGGCGGCGCGGTAGGATCCGGTCAGGTCGTAGATCACGCCGGACATCCAGCCGCCGAGGGCCATGCCCAGGATGGTCATCATCAGGATGGTGCCGACCCGGGCGCCGGCTTCGTGCGCGGGGAAGCTCTCGCGTACGATGATGGCGTAGCTGGGGACGAGGCCGCCCTGGAACAGGCCGAACAGGATGGCGATGACGTAGAGCGAGGTCAGGCCGTCCATCATCAGATAGAGCGTCAGCGCGGCCATCTGGGCGAACGATCCGATCAGCAGCGTGGCGACGCCGCCGATCCGATCCGCGAGAAAACCGGACCCGACTCGGCTGACGATGCCGAATCCGAGCATGAGGGCGAGCATCTGGGCGCCTCGGGCGGGACCGTAGCCGAGGTCGGTGCAGTAGGCGACGATGTGGACCTGGGGCATCGACATGGCGACGCAGCAGGCGAGGCCGGCTGTGCATAGCAGGGTTTGCAGGATCCATGGCGGCAACGCGATGCGGTGCCGGGAGGCGGCCGGCAGGGGTGCTCCGGCGGCGCGGACCGGGCCGGGGCTTTTCAGCAGCATGGCCAGCGGCGGCATGACGATCAGGCAGAAGATGCCGACGGCGAGATGGGTGGTGCGCCAGCCATGGGTGCGAATGGCGGCCTCGATCAGGGTCGGCCAGACGGCGCCGGAGATGTAGTTGCCGGAGGCGCAGAGGGCGATGGCGATGCCCCGACGCTGTTCGAACCAGAACGAGATGTTGGCCATCAGCGGCACGAAGGTGGCGGCGGTGCCGAAGGTGCCGATCAGCAGGTAGGCGGCGGAGAATGACGGCAGGTTGGGGGCGAGCGAGGCGAGGATGTAGCCGGCGCCGAGCGTGGTCGCGCCGATCATCATCGGCAGGATGATGCCGCTTCGGTCGGCGATGCGGCCCATGATGACGCCTCCAACGCCGAAGCCGATCATTGTCAGCGTGAACGGGATGGACGCGGCCGCTCGGTCGGCATGGAAATCGGCCTGGACGGCGGGGAGGGCGACGACGACGGACCACATTCCGACGCCGCCGATGGCGGAGAGCAGGACGGAAACCGCCAGGCGGAACCAAGCGTAGGGGGAGTCGATTTCGCGGCGGATCATGGGTGGTTTGGGGGGTAGGGTTTTAACCGCAGATGGACGCAGATGAACGCGGATAGTGGTGGGTCCACGAGGAGGGGTGGCACGCGATTTCAGGTTCGCGGCGTGTTTGATGGTTCGCGTTCATGTGCGGTTGGGTTTCTGCTTGTTTTGTTGGGGGTCAGGTTTTCTCGAAGTCGATGCGTTCGACGACGGGCAGGCCTTGCAGGAAGCGGCGCAGGCAGTCGAGGGCCAATTCGACAGCGCCCAATCGGACCCATTCGCGGCCGCCGAGGATGCGGGAGCGGCGATATTCGGTCCGATCGGCGGTGGCGATGGCGAGGCAGATGGTGCCGCCGAGGTCCATTCGGTCCGGTCCGTCATCGAGTTCAATGAGCACGGCCAGAGTGTGGGTGGCGCCGGTGCGTTCGCGGGCGGCTTTGGCGACGGCCTCGGTGGTGTCCTGGTCGAGCTCGGGGGGGATCGCGACGCCGAACAGGTTGTCGAGGTGGCGGGTGACGGTGGCGTGGCGGAAGATTTTTTCGGCGCCGGGCAGGTGGGCGACGCGGGCGGAAATCTGGCCGCCGGTGAAGGTTTCGACCACGGTCAGGGTGGCGTGTTCGGCGGTCAGGGCGGCGAGGACGACGCCTTCGAGGGTCTGGTCGTCCTCGGCGAAGATGAAGTTTCCCAGGCGCTGCTTCACCTCGGCGCTGACTGGTCCGAGCTTGCGGTGGACATCGTCCATGTCGGTGCCGCGGACGGTGAGCTTGACTTCCAGTTGCGGATAGTGGGCGCGGAAGCCCAGCTTGACGCCGCCTTCGGGGTCACGGGCTTCCACGCCGGTGAGGATTTGATCCACGTGCGATTCACCCAGGCCGTAGGAATGAAACCGCTTGAGCAGGATCGAGGCGGGGGCGCCGGAGCGGGCGAGGATGCGCGGGATCACCTGCTCCTCGAGCATGCGGCGGAGCTCGCGGGGGACGCCTGGGGTGAAGAAGAAGCGGGCGCGGCCGATGTCGAGGGCGAAGCCGCAGGCGGTGCCGATCGGGTTGTCGATCATCTCGGCGGTGGCGGGCAGCATGGCCTGCTTGATGTTGTTGGGCGGCATCTGGCGGCCGCGGCGGGTGAAGAACGATTCCATGCGGGTGAGCCATTCCTGGTGCAGGACAAGCTCCACCCCGGCGGCCTGGGCGGCGATTTCCTGCGACAGATCGTCCACGGTCGGGCCGAGGCCGCCGTTGACGATCACGGCGTCGGCGCGGGAGGCGGCGAGCTGGAAGGCGGCGAGGAGGGAGTCGCGGTCGTCGCCGACAGTGGTCTCGGCGTGGACGGAGAGACCGACATCCTCCAGCTTCTGCGCCATGTAGGAGAAGTTGGTGTTGGTGATCTTGCCGGTGAGCACTTCGTCGCCGGTGCAGATGATTTCGATGCGCATGACGTCCCCCGTTGGTGGGGAGAGATTAGGGGAAGTGGTGCGGGGGGCAAGGTTTGGGTTGGTTCAGGCGGGTTGGATGGCGGTGATGGCTGTGCTGCTGAGGAGGTCGGCTTTGCTGGGGATGGCGCCGCCGTTGGCGAGGTGGCGGGCGGTGTTGCTGAGGGCGGCAATGCGGAGGACCTCGGCGTGGCGTTGCCTGGGCGGGAGCTGGGCGAGGTTGCGGGAGCACTCGGCGGCGATGTCGGTCATGGCGTTGGCCCAGATGGTCTTGCGGTCCTGGGTGGGGGGTGTTGTTGGGATTGGCTGTGGCGTGG
>Ga0182012_10001308_pt1 | contig 27378 bp, 20 predicted proteins | sample 612S2SmetaG_FD_120486 | JGI IMG/M metagenome (GOLD analysis project Ga0182012, IMG submission 120486) | Permafrost microbial communities from Stordalen Mire, Sweden - 612S2S metaG | ecosystem: Environmental > Terrestrial > Soil > Wetlands > Permafrost | place: Sweden: Stordalen | collected...
ACGTGGCTGGCGCAACGGAGTAGCCAAGAGCGTGGCAACCACGAACCTGATCAACGCCGTGGCGGAGCATCATAAGATCGAGCTGTTCGAGACACCCGTGGGTTTCAAGTACATCGGAGAGTTGATCAAGCAGGACAAAATCGCGATCGGCGGCGAAGAGAGCGCAGGATTGACGATCCGCCACCACGTACCAGAGAAAGATGGCGTGCTTGCCGGGCTGCTGCTCTGCGAGATGGTGGCGAAGCGGGGCAAGAGCCTGGGCGCGCAATTGAAAGAATTATTTGCCAAAGTTGGTTCGTACTACCCCGAAAGACAGAACTTCCGCTTGACTGACGAAGCCAAAACGAAGTTCACTACGAAGTTGGGGGCCAATCCGTCTGAGTTTGCCGGTCGTAAGGTTTCGCAGATTGTGCGGACCGATGGACTGAAACTGGTGCTTGATGACGGCTCCTGGGTCTGCTATCGGGTGAGTGGTACAGAGCCGGTTGTGCGTGCGTACACGGAAGCCCGGAGCGAGTCGGATCTGGAAAAGCTGAGCGTGGCCGCCAAGCATTGGGTCGTGGATTAGTTTCTGTGAAGGGAATGAGTATCCGGTGAGATGGTTGCAACAGGTCGGAGAGAAGCTGGTGCAGTGGCGAAGGCTGCTGGCCAGCGCAGTGCTTGTGATGCTTGCAGTCGGCATGTGTGCCCACGCCTTTTTGGGAGACAACGGCTGGCTCAAGTACCGGCAGAAGAAAGCGGAATACCAGAAGCTGCAGCTGGATTTGCAGAAGATGGAAGTGGAAAACCAGCGGCTGGATTCCGAGATAAAAGCGCTGAAGAGCGATCCCAAGGCAATTGAGAAGGAAGCGCGCGAACAACTGCGCTATGCGAAGCCTGGAGAAGTGATCTATCTTTTGCCAGAAAAGGCCGGGCCGCAGCCTACCCAGTCACCAGAGTCAGCGAAGAGATAGTGCGTTAAGCGCAAAAAAGAGCCATCAGAAATCCTGATGGCTCTTTTGCTGTAGCTTGGCTAGCGGAAGTTAAAGTATCGCTTTAGATTAAGGATAGGCTTTTCAAAGCGGACCCACATCAGTGCGGCAAAGGAGATGGAGGCAACCAGCCGGATGGCGACGATTGCGAAATTGCCAGCCATCCCAAAGCGGTCGAGAGGCTTGTCTACATAGCCTCCGAGTACGGAAAACACAAGGATGTGTGTGACATAGAGTCCGTAGCTAATCTTTCCAACGAACAGCAAGGGCCGAAGAGTAAGAACACGGCAATAGAAGGTCGGTCGCAAAGCTGCCTGGCCAAGCAAAGCAGTGAGCAACATTCCACCAAAGCCGATGGAGAGCAATGTGTCGGTAATCGGCGAGCCGTGGTTCAGCATGAGCGCGACGCCTGCAGCTCCAATGGCGAGCGCCGCTCTTGCGACCCATGTCCACGCTTGCAGGGGCCAAGGTAGCACGCGCAGGGCAATGGCAATCATTGACCCGACGGCTAGACCATCGAGATGAGTCAGCGTGTGCGTGGGAGTGAAATGATTTCCACCCCAGAGGCGCAGAAGTGGAGACGTGGCCAGCATTACCGCTGCGGCGAGGAGTAGCCAACGCGGCGGCAAGCGGCGCGCGATGGGCGTCCAGAAAAGATAGAACTGCTGCTCGATGGCCAGGCTCCAGGTGGGGCCGATGGCACCTGGAAGAGCGATGGGCCAGAGATTTTGGACGAATAGCAGGAGTGATGGCCATGGAGCAAGGGCGATCTCGTGAAACATCCACCGGCAGCCACTGAACAGAAACGGGAAAAAGAAGTAATACAGAAAGAGCAATAGCCAATAGACCGGCCAGATGCGTAGGAATCGACGCGCATAGAAGTTCGAATAGAAGCGCGGTAAGGAGCCAGTGTCGAGGATGATTCCAGTGATAAGGAATCCTGAGAGAACAAAGAAGAGACTAACTCCGCTCCATCCCCAGACGATGAACCGCTCAAGGAATGTGCCCTGAAGACGGGGATGGCAATGGTAAAGGAGAACGGCAATAATTGCGATTCCGCGAAGCCCGTCCAAGGCCGGAATAAAAGCAGGCAGCCAAGCCGGACGTTGGTGTCCCAGCGGCGGCGCAGGAGAAGCGGTGCGGACCCGCGCCGGGGCCGCCGTCGTAACCGCAGAGGCCACTACCGGGAGATCCCTTCAACAGGTGAACTGGCCGTGGCGTAGAGCTTGCGAGCCATGCGTCCTGCAAGGTAGCCTTCGCGCCCGGCAATGACCCCATGTTTCATGGCGGAGGCCATGAGCACGGGGTCAGCCGCCGCGGCGATTCCGGTGTTCATCAGTACCGCATCATAGCCAAGCTCCAGGGCAAGCGCTGCATCAGAAGGAACGCCCACGCCAGCATCTACGATAAGCGGCACGGATGTAATGAGCTCGCGCAGGATGCGGAGGTTGGCAACGTTCTGAATGCCGAGGCCGCTGCCGATGGGGGCGCCGAGGGGCATAACCACCGCCGCACCGGCATCGACAAGACGAAGTGCAACCACTGGATCATCAGAGGTATAGGGGAGAACCGTGAAGCCTTCCTTTACCAGTACACGCGTGGCTTCAATGGTGGCGGCGACATCCGGGTAGAGAGTTTTTTGGTCGCCGATCACCTCAATCTTTACCCAATCGCTGAGCCCCACTTCGCGTCCGAGGCGCGCAACGCGAATCGCATCGTCGGCCGTGAAGCAACCAGCGGTGTTGGGTAGCAGAAAGTACTTCTTGAGATCGATGAAATCAAGGAGCGACTCTTTATTGCGGTCGAGGTTGACACGGCGAACCGCAACGGTGACAACTTCGGCGCCGCTGGCTGCCAAAGCGGCGGCGGTCTGCTGGCCGTCCTTGTATTTTCCGGTACCGACAAAGAGGCGCGACTGAAATGTCTTTCCTGCAATTACAAGCGGATCCATAACGCTATTGTAAATCCAGTTGTGCGATCGGGAGAGAAGAAGAAAGAACGGCTGCCTGTGACGGGCAAAGCAGCCGATAATCTTACGCGGCAGGCAGGGTGTCGGCTGGAGCGGTGTCAGCGTAAAGCTTTTCGATCTGCTCCTTGTACAGCGCCTCGACATTGCGACGGCGTAGTTTGAGGGTGGGAGTGAGGGTTCCGTTCTCGATACTCAGCTCTTCGGGAACCACTAGCACCTTCTTGAGGCGCTCGAAACGTGCAAGGTTCTGATTGACCTGCTCGACTATCGCTTCGTAGTGAGACTGGACGCGCGCGTCGGCCACAAGTTGCTGGCGTGAGCGGAAGGCGATGCAGTTCTGCGTGGCCCAATCTTCAAGCGCGGCGAAAGCTGGAACAATGACAACGGCAGCGAAGCGTCGGCGGTCGCCAAGAATGGCAGCTTCGGCAACGAAGCGGTTGGATTTGAGCGAGTTCTCAATCGGCTGAGGCGCGATGAACTTCCCGCCAGAAGTTTTGATGAGATCCTTCTTGCGATCAGTAATGGACAGGAATCCATCCGCATCCAGAGAGGCGATGTCTCCTGTTTTGAACCAATCATCCTCAAAGGCTGCAGCAGTTTCCTCCGGCATATTCCAGTAACCATTGAACACGCTTGGACCGCGGACGAGCAACTCGCCGTCTCCGGCAATATGTATCTGAATGTTAGAAACTGGGCGACCAACGGTGCCGAGCTTGCGTGCTCGCGGTGAGTTGACTGCGATGACGGGCGAAGTTTCAGTGAGGCCATAGCCTTCGTGAATCAGTAGGCCGATCTCGGCGTACCACTCCGCCAGCTCTCTGCCCAGGGGCGCGCCGCCGGAGATGAAGATGCGAACTTTGCCGCCCATCGCTTCCAATACTTTGGAGAACATCAAGCGGTTGGCAAGTTTCCAGACGAGAGCGGTGGGGCGTTTGCCCGCGATGATCTGATCCATGTGCGCCCAGCCAACGGACATAGCCCAGCGATAGACCGCCTTCTTCAAGCCCACGGAAACTCCGCGTTGCACCTGGTTATAGATTTTTTCGTAAACGCGGGGTACGGCGACGAAGATGGTGGGATGAAGTTGGCGGAGGACGCGTGGCATCTCCTCAATGAACGGACAGTAAGCGATGGTAACGCCACGGTAAAGCTCGGCAAAGTCCACGTGGCGTGCGGTGATGTGGGAGAGCGGAAGGAAGCTTACGGCAAGGTCCGTGCCAACCTGAAAGTCAAACTCATCCAGAGAGACAGAAAGATTTGAGGCGATGTTGCCGTGGGTGAGCATTGCGCCCTTCGGCACGCCAGTAGTGCCGCTGGTGTAGATGAGCGTGGCGAGATCGTCAGGACTGACCTTGGCGATCAACGAGTCCAACTCCGGTGTCCGCTGCTTTGGCCCAGCCTCCATGATTTCAGCCATGGAGAGGACGTTGGATTCCGGTTCGGGCAGATCCATCAGGATCACGGTTTCAATGAAGGTCTGCGACTGAATGGAGCGTAGCTTAGCGAGCTGTGCCTCGTTGGACACAAAGGCTGTCTTGGCTCCCGAATGGCGAAGAAGGAATGAGATCTGCTCACCAGTCAGGGTGGCATAGATGGGCACTGTGGCAGCCCCAGAGAGCAGGATGGCAAAGTCGGCAATCGTCCACTCCGGCCGATTTTCAGCGAGGATGGCGACACGATCCCCGTGCGAGATGCCATGCTGACGGAGAGCCTGCATCACGCCAATCACCCGCGAATACAGATCGGATGAAGAGATGGAGTGCCACTGTGAGCCGCTCTCATAGAGCATGACCCGGGGCTGATTGCGTTCCACGACCTGAAAAAAAATGTCAACTAACGTGCGCGGCTTGGGGGGTGCGTCCATGCGGTTCCTTCTTTGACGGAGTTCGAGCAGCTTACCTTTCAAACCCCAATAAGATGATGTCTGCGACACTTTCGGCTACTTCGGATAGCTGATAATTCGTATCATCCAAAACCCAGGAGGTCACCATTTCATCCAATGCCCCGAAAAAGCAATTGGCAGCGATCTTCTCGCGCAGTTCGGGGCGGAAGATCCCCTGGGCTTGACCTTCCCGGATGGCGGCACGAACCAGTCCGAAGTATTCGATCATGTGCTCGTGAGAGAAGGGCGCAAGAAAGCGCGCACTCTGGCGCAGTTCCATCTGAAAGACGATGGCGAGATTGCGATTGGCATTGAAAGCCTGCAAGTGGAGTTGAGCAAGACGACGCAGTTTTCCCGCTGGCGAGGGAATTGCGTCCAATTCAGTGCGGGCGCGACTCATGAAGGCATCAAAGGCCGTGTTGATGGTCGTCATGAGAAGCTCTTCTTTGTTCCGGAAATACAGATAGATGGTGCCATCGGCGACGGATGCTCGTTCCGCTACATCGGACACCCGGGCCGAGTGAAAGCCTTTTTCGGCGAAGACTGCAACCGCAGCGTCGAGGATTCGCTGGTACTTGTCCCCCACGAGTCTCGGTTTGGGTTGGACTTTCAGGTGCGTTCGATTTCCTTTAGGAGCTCTCATGAAGGACTTGCCCCCTGTCGCGGAAGATGCTGCATCGGGAAACAATAATGCAAAACGCAGCCATGTGGAAGTGGAGAGTAGCACAGAAGTACCATTCCGTTCACCCGGTCAACCTTATGCGTGTGGTGCCCATCCTATCTGAATAAGCGCATCGCGTGCGCGGGGTCGAAGTGCGGCCAACAGGTTCAGCGGCCCTACCAGGTTGATATGCCCCTATCGCAAGCGCTTGAAAGCGGATGCCTTGCGAAGTCTGGCGCGAAAGGAAGACGAAATCGCAAACATGGCACCGCGCTCGGACCCGACCTGGTACAAAGACGCAATCATCTACGAAGTTCACGTCAGAGCTTTTTATGACAGCGTGACCGACGGAATCGGCGATTTTGGCGGATTAACGCAGAAGTTGGACTATCTGGAGGACTTGGGAGTCACAGCCGTGTGGCTTTTGCCATTTTGTCCTTCGCCGCTGCGGGACGATGGCTATGACATTTCCAACTACAACGACGTAAATCCTTCCTACGGAACATTGCGCGACTTTCACCGCTTTCTGAAAGAGGCACATCGGCGCGGGCTGCGCGTGATCACCGAATTAGTGTTGAACCATACCAGCGACCAGCATGAGTGGTTCCAGCGCTCACGGCGTGCTGCGCCCGGCAGTCGCTGGCGGAACTTCTACGTGTGGAGCGATACGCCGGAGAAGTACGTTGAGGCTAGGATTATCTTCAAGGACTTTGAGGCTTCCAATTGGACCTGGGACCCGGTTGCGAAATCCTACTATTGGCATCGTTTTTACTCACACCAGCCGGATCTGAACTGGGACAACCCCGAGGTCAAGCAGGCGATGCTCGCCGCCATGGACTTCTGGTTCGATATGGGAGTGGACGGCCTCCGTTTGGACGCCGTGCCGTACCTGTTCGAGCGCGACGGCACAAACTGCGAGAACCTGCCGGAGACTCATGCTGCGTTGCGCGAGGTGCGTGCTCATGTGGACCAGAAGTATCGTGACAAGATGCTGTTGGCCGAGGCGAATCAGTGGCCGGAAGATTCGGCAGCCTACTTTGGCCGTGGTGACGAGTGCCAAATGGCATTTAATTTTCCGGTGATGCCGCGCATGTTCATGTCCCTCCAGATGGAGGATCGCTATCCCCTGACTGACATCATGAAACTGACTCCGGCAATTCCGGAGAACTGCCAGTGGGCTCTGTTCTTGCGGAACCATGACGAGCTAACCCTGGAGATGGTTACGGACGAAGAGCGCGACTTCATGTATCGCACTTACGCTCACGATCGGCAGATGCGCATCAACCTTGGCATTCGGCGAAGGCTCGCACCACTATTGGAAAACGATCGTCGCAAAATAGAGCTGATGAACGCACTGCTGTTCTCGCTACCGGGAACGCCGATCATTTACTACGGTGATGAGATTGGGATGGGCGACAACGTCTACCTTGGCGATCGCAACGGAGTTCGCACCCCCATGCAGTGGAGTGCGGATCGCAATGCTGGCTTCTCGCGGGCGAATCCGCAGCGCCTTTTTCTGCCGGTGAACATCGATCCGGAGTACCACTACGAGGCTGTGAACGTCGAGACGCAGCAACGGAATCCGCATTCGCTGCTGTGGTGGATGAAACGTTCGATCGCTCAGCGTAAGCAGTTCCGCGCATTTGGGCGCGGCACGCTGGAGTTCCTCTATCCTTCAAATCGCAAAGTGCTGGCGTTCTTGCGGCAGTATGACGACGAGCGGATTCTGGTGGTGGCAAATCTGTCTCGCTTCAGTCAAGGCGTGGAACTCGAACTACAAAAGTTTCAGGGTTCTGTGCTGCTGGAAATATTCGGCGTCAGCCGTTTTCCGCCGATTACGCAAGAGCCCTATTTTCTATCGTTGGCTCCGTACTCGTTCTACTGGTTCAAGATGTTACCCAAAGATACGGGCGAAGAACTGGTGGAGGAGGGAAACGGAGCTTCGGCAATCGCCAGCCTGGCTGTGGCTTCCATGAAAGATGCTTGGAGCGAGGTGACCCTGGAGCAGGTGGCAAGGCTGCTTCCGCGTATTTTGCGCAAGCGGCGGTGGTTCCTTGGGCGAACCCGGGCTATCACCAATGTCACGGTGGAGGACGTGCTTCCATTGCGGCGCACCGATGCAGCCATCATGCTGATTCGAGTTGAGTACAGCGAGGGCGAGGACGAGCGCTACACGATTCCTTTGGCAGTGGCACAGGGGGAACTGGCGGAGAGCGTATTGCGCGATCATTCGGAGGCTGTACTGGCGCGGTTGGAGTTCGGCGATCAGAGCTGGGCGCTGCTGCACAGTGCGCTCTTCGAGCGGAGTTTCAGCGACGCGTTGTTGACCGCAATTCTGAAGCGAAGCAAGTTCAAGGGCAATCACGGCGAGTTGGTGGCCGGGCATACGAAGGCCTTCCGCGATGCGTGGAAGCACGTGAGATCCAATCGCGAACCGCAAGTGCAGGGAGGAGATTCGCCCAACACTTTTGTAAATCTTGGCGAAGACTTTGTCGTGAAACTCTATCGCGAGGTCGCCGTCGGAACCAATCCGGACCGCGATGTGGAAGAGTTTCTTACCGAGAGGACAAATTTCTCGCACGTTCCAAAGGCTTTGGGCTGGCTCGAATATTGCAAACAGGATGACGAGGAGATGCAGCGCACCACGCTCGGCCTGCTGACGAGCTATGTCCGCGATGCCACGCTTGGCTGGGATTACGTGCTCGATCACCTGAGCCTGTATTTCGAGCGTGCGTTAGCCGTGCACGAGGAGGACTCGCGAGCACGGGAAATTATCAACGGCAGTCCGCTAACACTGGCGCAACGTCCTGTGCCCGCATTAATGGCTGAGCTGCTGGGTTCATTCGAGAATGCGGCGCGCAACCTCGGTGTTCGTACGGCGGAGTTGCATGCCGCGTTGAGCTCTCACCCAGAGATACAGGAATTTTCCCCGGAGCCATTTACTGATTTCTATCGGCACGGGCTTTACCATGGCATGTTGGGGCAGATGGGGCGCTCGCTTGATGTATTGCGGATGCGTCTGAAAACGTTCCCGGAGAATGTGCGTGAGTCCGCCGGGGAACTGCTTGCGAATGAGGCGGGTATTCGCAACGGTTTGCTTCCGCTTCGCGACCAGCGAATCTCAGGCGCTCGCATCAGGCTACATGGAGACTTCCAACTTGGAAATCTTCTTTTCACCGGGAGCGATGTGATCATTCGCAATTTTGACGGGCCGGTTGGGAGACCCTTGAGCGAGAGGCGGATTAAACGTTCAGCGTTGCGCGACGTGGCAAGCATGATTCGCTCGCTGCACTACGCTGCCCATGCCGTTTCCTTCGGGTTGGTTCCCGGAGTTGTGAAGGGGAGAGAGCAGGTGACGCGCATCGATCGTTGGGCAGAGCACTGGCACGAGTGGGTTTCGGCGATGTTCCTGCAGGGCTATCTTGATACCTCACGTGGTATGGAATTCCTGCCGCGAACGACCTCCGAGACAGAGATACTACTGCGCGCGCACCTGATCGAGAAGTCACTCCTGGAGATTGCATACGAGTTGGAGAACCGGCCGGAATGGGTTGGGATTCCAGTACATGGACTTTCGCTGCTGCTCAAGTGGTGAAGATGAAGTGCGCGAATTGTGGGAGGGCCTAAGCCCTCCCTTTTCTTGCGTTCAAGTGTGGGTGGCGTCTTGCCGATGTGTGATTCAGGAGCAGTCCATGAAGCTGACTAAACCTCGGGAGCAGGACTTGAAGAACGCCATAGACAGGAAACAGTGAGCAATGTTCATCATTATTGGCCTTGTTGTGGTTTTCGGCTCGATCATTGGCGGCTTTCTGATGGAGCACGGTCCTCTAAAGGTATTGCTGCAACCGGCCGAGTTTCTCACCATCGGCGGAGCCGCCATTGGTACATTACTGATTGCCAATCCACTGCACGTGCTTAAGAAGATTCTGGGCGGAGTAGTCGGCGCGCTCAAGGGATCTCACTTCAACAAGGCGTTTTATCTCGAATCGCTGAAGATGTGTTACGAAATTCTGAACAAAGCTCGCAAAGATGGTTTATTGGCGATCGAATCTGATATTGAAGAGCCAGACAAGAGCGCGATATTTTCCAAGTATCCCAAATTTCTGGAAGACCATCACACCCGCAACTTTGTTTGTGACACGCTGCGGATGGCTGTGACAGGCGGCATCGACCCATTTGATCTTGACCAGATGATGGATCTTGATATGGAAGTGTCGCATCGTGGGGAAAACGCTCCCATCGCGGCTCTTGGCACCGTTGCGGACGCACTGCCTGGATTGGGTATAGTCGCTGCCGTACTGGGAATCGTCGTCACCATGGGTGCGTTGGGTGGGCCTCCGGAAGAAATTGGGCACAAGGTCGCCGCAGCCTTGGTGGGGACCTTTCTCGGCATTTTACTTTGCTACGGTTGCGTAGGACCGGTGGTGGCGAGCATGACGAAAATCTCGGAGGACGAACATGCTTACATCTACGTGCTGCGAGTAGTGCTGATTTCATTTGTAAAAGGCGCTGCGCCGATCCAGGCACTCGAGTTTGGAAGGCGGGCGATCCCTGCTCACGTTCGCCCCGAGTTCAACGATATGGAGACGTCTTGCAAGGGCGGCGCGGCCGCGGCGGCGGGAGCTTAAGTGCCAGACGGACCTATCATCATCAAGAAAGTTTCCGGCCACGGAGGCCATCACGGTGGCGCGTGGAAAGTGGCTTACGCCGACTTTGTAACGGCCATGATGTCATTGTTCATTGTGCTGTGGCTGCTCAACTCCAGCAAGCAGGTGCAAGAGGCAGTGGGCGGATACTTCAAGGATCCATCGGGGAACTCCAAGATGGTCGGTAGTACCATGCGCGGCGCAGGACAGAATCTCGATCTTCGAAAAGAAGACATGAAGCATATCAAAGAGGCGCTGGAGAAGCAGATCAAGTCCTTACCGGACTTTGAGAAACTCAAGAGTCACATTGACATGACAATCACTGCCGAGGGTTTGCGCATTGAACTGACCGAAGGCGAAAAGGGAACGTTCTTTGAGCTAGGCAGTGCCGCCCCGAGCGCCAGCGGAAAGGAGTTGCTGAGAACGTTGGCCCAGGAGGTCGGAAAACTTCCGAACCAGGTTTCCATCGAGGGGCACACGGATTCGAAACCATACTCAGGCGGGCAGAGCGGCTATAGCAATTGGGAACTTTCCGTGGATCGCGGCAACGCAGCACGCAGAATCATGCAGAGTTCCGGATTGCAGTCACAACAGGTTTCGCAGGTACGTGGATTCGCCAATCAGCGTCCGAGGGCGAACACCACCCCGGACGATCCGGCAAACCGTCGGATCTCGCTGATCGTGCAATACACGACGAAAGATGGCGCGAGCGAACCGGAGGAATCATCCAAGAAGACTGAAGAGGCCGCCAGAAACGCAGCCAGCTCCGACGACAAGTCCACCTCAAGCGCGGGAGAGAAGAAATAGAACGGCGGAGCCGGGCAGGCTCCGCCATAGTTTACTGATACGCAAGAGCTAGCCTATAACCGCCAATTGTGCGATGCGCTCTTTCCACTCGCGCGGCCCTGACTCATGAACAGCGCTTCCATTGGAGTCGACGGCAACGGTTACAGGCATGTCTTCGACCTCGAACTCGTAGATTGCTTCCATTCCGAGATCAGCAAACGCGAGCACTTTGGACTTCTTGATCGCCTTCGCAACGAGGTATGCCGCGCCCCCCACGGCCATCAGGTAAACAGCCTTGTTATCTTTGATGGCTTGGATAGCAGTGGGGCCGCGTTCGGCCTTGCCCACCATACCCAGCAATCCAGTCTGCTCCAGCATCTGGCGCGTGAACTTGTCCATGCGCGTGGAGGTCGTAGGGCCAGCAGGTCCAACGGCTTCGTCGCGCACCGGGTCCACCGGGCCCACGTAGTAGATGAATCTTCCGGTGAAATCCACTGGAAGCTTCTCCCCACGATCAAGCATTTCGGTCATCCGCTGATGCGCAGCGTCGCGACCAGTGAGCAACTTGCCGCTCAGCAGAATCACTTCGCCGGGTTTCCAGGCGAGCACGTCTTCGCGGGTAACCTTGTCAAGGTTCACACGGCGCGCACCGGTCGGGTTGTACGTGAGTTCTGGCCAATCCTTAAGCGACGGCGGTGTCAAAGCAACCGGTCCGGAGCCGTCGAGCGTGAAGTGTGCGTGGCGCGTAGCGGCACAGTTGGGAATCATAGCAACGGGTAGATTGGCGGCGTGCGTCGGATAGTCCTTCACCTTGACATCAAGTACCGTGGTGAGTCCACCCAGTCCCTGGGCGCCGATGCCGAGCGCGTTGATTTTGTCGTAGAGTTCGAGGCGCAATTCCTCGGCGCGATTCTTTGCGCCGCGCGCCTGCAACTCCTGAATGTCGATGGGGTCCATCAATGCTTCTTTGGCGATCAGCATCGCTTTTTCCGCCGTGCCGCCAATACCGATGCCGATGATTCCTGGAGGGCACCAACCCGCGCCCATCGTCGGCACGGTCTTGAGTACCCACTCCACGATGGAGTCAGAAGGATTGAGCATGGCGAACTTCGACTTGGCTTCCGAGCCGCCACCCTTGGCGGCAACAATCACGTCAAGTTTGTTGCCGGGAACAACGGAGACATTGACCACTGCGGGCGTGTTGTCCTTGGTGTTCTTGCGCGCACCAGCCGGATCGGCAAGTATGCTGGCGCGCAGTTTGTTCTCTGGCAGCATGTAGGCGCGGCGCACACCTTCGTTGATCATTTCGTCGAGCGGCAGCGTTCCATTGATGTGGACATCCATGCCGAGCTTGATGAAGACTGTGACGATGCCGGTGTCCTGGCACAGCGGGCGATGGCCTTCGGCGCACATTCGCGAATTAATCAGCAACTGCGCGATGGCATCTTTGGCCGCTGGCGCCTGCTCGCGCTCGTAAGCGGCAGAGAGGCTGCGGATGAAATCAACGGGGTGGTAGTACGAGATGAACTGCAATGCGTCGGCGACGCTCTGGACGAGGTCTTCTTGCTGAATGATAGTCATTGAGTGACTTTCTCGGTATTGAAAGCTAGAAGCTTGCTGCCATTATTAAACAAAAACTGGCCGGAAGCCACATAGATCATTTTGACTCGTTCGCGCGCGCACCCGGATTGGTGATGGCTCCCTGCGAGGCCGAGGCCACCAGCGCCGTGTACTTCGCATAAACGCCGCTGCTGTAGATGGGTGGCAAAGGAACGTACTCTGCAAGACGCTGTTTTAGCGTAGCGTCATCAACCTCCACGCGAAGTGTGCGTGCGGTTACGTCAACGTGGATGACATCGCCCTCGTGTATTGCAGCGATGGGACCGCCAAGCGCGGCCTCGGGCGAGACGTGGCCAACCATGAGTCCACGGGTTGCCCCGCTGAAGCGTCCATCGGTGATCAGCGCCACGCTGCCACCCAGACCCTCGCCGACAATGGCCGCGGTGACCCCGAGCATCTCTCTCATGCCGGGACCGCCCTTGGGACCTTCATTGCGGATGACGACCACATCTCCGGCGCGAATCGCCTTTGCCGTGACCGCCTGCATGGCCTTTTCCTCGCTTTCAAAAACGCGTGCAGGGCCGGAGTGACTCAGTCTTTCATGTCCGCTGATTTTGGCGACGCCACCTTCCGGAGCGATGTTTCCGCGCAGTATCACGAGACCACCGGATTTTTTCAACGGCTTATCAGCCGGAACGATGACCTCTTGTTCCGCGGCTTCCTGCGCGAGAGCAGCCTCCTCGGCAACGGTCTTGCCGGAGACCGTGATGGCGTCACCGTGCAGTAATCCCAGCGAGAGCAGTCGGCTGGCGAGCACGCGAATGCCTCCCGCTGAATGCACATCAGCGGCGACAAAGCGGCCGGAAGGTTTGAGGTCTGCGAGGATCGGAGTGCGCTCGCTCACTTTTTGAAAATCGTCAATGTCGAGCGCAACTCCCGCTTCACGCGCGATGGCCAGCAGGTGCAGCACTGCATTCGTGGAACCGCTGGTGGCTGCCACCGAGGCGATAGCATTTTCAAACGCTGCGGAAGTGAGGATGTCGAGCGGGCGCACGCCTCGGCGCAGCAGGTTCATCAAAACCTCGCCGCAGGCAAGTGCAACAGTGTTTTTTTCCGGCGAAAGTGCAGGAACGCTATTGAATCCCATAGGCGAAAGGCCGATCACTTCCATCACGGTTGACATGGTGTTGGCGGTGTACTGGCCGCCACACGCGCCCGCGCCGGGGCAGGCAACATTTTCGAGCGCCTTCAATTCGTCATCGCCCATCTTTCCTGCGGCATTCGCGCCCACAGCTTCGAAAACGTCCTGAATGGTTACGTCTTTCCCTTTGAATCTGCCTGCGGCAATTGTGCCTCCGTAAAGAATGAAGCCGGGGATGTTGAGGCGCGCAAGGGCCATGGCTGCGGCTGGTATGGTTTTGTCGCAGCCAACAATGCATACGACTGCATCGAAGAGCTGTCCGCGACAGACGAGTTCGATGGAGTCTGCGATGAGTTCGCGACTGACCAGCGAGGCGCGCATGCCTTCTGTCCCCATAGTCTCACCGTCGCTGATGGCGATGGTGTTGAACTCCATGGGAGTGCCTCCTGCATTGCGTATGCCTTGCTTCACCTTTGCTCCGAGCTCGCGCAGATGGGAGTTGCACGGCATCGTTTCAATCCACGTGTTGGCCACCCCGATGATTGGCTTTGCCAGGTCGGCGTCCGTGTATCCAACGGCCTTGAACATGGCGCGCGCAGGCGCGCGGTCGCGTCCATCGGTGATGTTGTGGCTCCGGTGTTTCATATCCATGTGGAGCTCCTTTACGGTGCAGAGGAGAGGACAATTACGCCTACGAAAATGCCGCGCGTCATTTAGACGCGCGGCACACATCGAACTCGGTTACTTACGAATACTACTTTGTAGTGCCAGCATTCTTCTTAGCGGTGCTCTTGGTTGCGTCTGGCAGCCAATCCATCATGCTGCGCAGTTTGGCTCCCACTTCTTCGATCTGATGCGTCTTTTCCTTGGCGCGCAGAGCGTTGAAGTTCTTGTTGCCGCCGCGATGCTCTGCGATCCACTCGCGGGCAAATTCGCCCGACTGAATCTGGCCCAATACCTTCTTCATTGCCTGACGCGTGGGGTCGCCAACGACTACTTCGCCGCGAGTCAGATCGCCGTACTCGGCGGTGTTCGACACGGAGTAGCGCATGCGGTCGAGGCCGCCTTCGTAAATCAAATCTACGATCAGCTTCACTTCATGCAGGCACTCGAAGTAGGCGATCTCGGGCTGGTAACCAGCTTCCACCAGCGTCTCAAACCCCTTCTTGATCAGTGAAGTTAACCCGCCGCAGAGAACAGCCTGTTCGCCGAAGAGGTCACTTTCAGTTTCTTCCTTGAAGGTGGTCTGCAAGACTCCTGCGCGCGTCGAGCCAATGCCGTCAGCGTAGGCCAGCGCGAGTTCATGCGCCTTGCCGCTTGCGTCCTGATGAATGGCAATGAGGGCTGGAACGCCGCGGCCTTCGGTGTACTGACGGCGGACCAGGTGGCCGGGGCTCTTGGGCGCAATCATCACTACGTCCACATCCGCCGGAGGTTCAATGGTCTTGAAGTGAATGGAAAAGCCATGCGAAAAGCCGAGCACCTTTCCCTTGGTGAGATACGGGCGAATGGATTCGAGGTAGAGCTCGCCCTGTGTTTCGTCGGGGGTAAGAATCTGGAGATAGTCGGCGCGCTGCGCTGCTTCTGCGGGTGCAAGTACTTCGAAACCATCTTCGCGCGCGCGCTTTGCAGTTCCGCGCTCGGGGTCCAAACCGATGATGACGTTGTAACCGCTTTCACGCAGGTTGAGCGCCTGGGCATGACCCTGACTACCGTAACCGAACACGGCGATGGTTTTGCGCTTGAGCGCGTCGGGATTGGCGTCTTTAGCGTAAAAGATAGTGGCCAAGGAGGCTCCTTTGAATGTGAAAAGCTGAAGATATGAAAACCGACCGGAGAGGTCGGTTTTCAAAATGCTCTGCCATTTGGCCTTGTTATGTCAATGACTAATTGTTAGCAGATCGATTCTGAGCACAACCTCCATCTCCCTTTCACATTTGAAATCAGGTCACAATGCGGTGTATGTTCAGCGCTGCTATGGCAAATCTATCCGCATCACACATTGCAACTCCCGAGGAACGGCGCGCGCTGGGACAGGCGCGGCGCAAGCAGATGAAGCGGCAGAGTCACGCGGTTTGGGACGCGAAGCAGCGCCGCCACGATCCGGTGAGGTTGCTGGAAGAAAGTATGCGCGGCAGAGTGCCAGCGCTGGTTCCACTGAAGTATGAGCGCATGGTGGCTTCGCCTTTTGGATATTTTCGCGGAGCCGTTCCGGTGATGGCTGCCGACCTTTCTACTCTGCCGAACACGGGCATCGTCAACCAGATCTGCGGTGATGCTCATGTGCGCAACCTGGGAGCGTACGCGGCTCCGGATGGACGGCTGGTGTTTGACATCAATGATTTCGACGAAACTACTCGCGCGCCCTTTGAGTGGGATCTGAAGCGGCTTGCGACGAGTTTGATTCTGGCGGCACGTGAAGCAGGCGCAAAAGACGGCGCTGCACGCGAGGCAGTGAACGCGTTCCTGGCACGCTACCGCAAATGCTCGCGTGCATTTTCGAAGATGCCCGTGCTGGAAGTGGCGCGCTACCAGGTGCATCGGTTGATGCGAGCGACTCTGCTTTCAGACGTGCTGCTCAAGGCTGAGAGGGCTACTCCGTTGCACGGGTTGGAGAGTTTGACGGTTCCGGCCAAGAAGGGTGAGTGCCGCATATTCCGCGAGTGCAAACCTATCCTGTGGCGCATTGGAGGAGCTCACGCGCGGCAAGTGCTGGCTGCGCTCAAGGAGTACAGCGCAACCTTGGAACCGGAGCGGCAACACATTTTGGCGCAGTACCGGCCGGTGGATGTGTGCTTCAAAGTTGTGGGCACCGGCAGCGTGGGAACCCGCGATTACTGCGTGTATATGGAGGGAAATGGCGAGGGTGATCCGCTCTTCCTGCAGATCAAGGAAGAGGTGGGATCAGCTTATTTGCCTTACGTGGACCGCGACTCGAAGCGATCACATTGGGGACGGATGGTGGCGGAAGGGCAGCGCGCGATGCAGATGCAGTCCGACCCATTTCTCGGCTGGACCACGATTGCGAATCGCGACTACCTGGTGCGGCAGCTCAATGATCATAAGGCTTCCATCGAGGTAGATGATTTGAAGGGACCGGGGCTGATGGCTTACGCGGAGCTTTGCGGAGAGCTGCTGGCACGTGGGCATGCGCGCTCCGGAGACGTGCAGTTGATCGTGGGATATCTCGGTAACGGGGAGCCGTTTGCCGAGGCGATTGCGCACTTTGCCAGTGCGTACGCAGACCAGACCGAGAAGGATTGGCAGGCTTTGTGCAAAACAAAACACGCACGTTCTGCAATGAATTCAACACCCGCAAAATGAACGAATCTGCTCGATAGACAGCAATTGGCTCTTTCGCACTGGAAGGGCCGAAGTTTTGTGGAGGAGCGCGAAAAATCCAGTGTTTATGCGATATTCCAGTGGGCAGGCAGGAAATTTGAGCTGAAAATTGCGGGAAGGAACGAGTGACGAGAAGGTGAATGGTTTCGATGACGAATATTACTCTCTCGTTAATGCTTGAGGCATGGGCTCGATGATTGGCTGGATGGTAACGAAGTTTGAGCTGGCGAGTACTGTCTAACTATTGATAAAACGGTAAATGGTAGTTCCGACGCGAGCATTGCTCGCGTCGGAAGGTGTCCGCTTCAGAATTATTGCTGTGCGATCCATACCCAACTGGTGCGTTGCTGGGTCGGGGTGTCTATTGGAGCCGCTGCAACGTAGTTTCCAGTTGTCGAAGTGGAAGGGAACCATGGCGGAGCGAAACCGATGTTCTGCCACTGAGAAAATCTCTGATCGTAGTAGGTGTTCGCGGTCTGGATGCTGCAGACAAATTGGTTCGACTGAATTTGTCCGCCGACGTTGTTCCATGTGTTGATGGTTCCGGTGTTGGTAAAGCCGCAGGAGTTGTTGGGGCATGAGCTTCCAATCGCTGCAAGAGCACCGTCGGTTTCTATATTGTGATCAGAGTATGGGCTGTTGAGGTTGATGGTTCCGTTCGCGGTGAAGACGCCGAGGGTTTGAAAGCAATTAGGACATGCGGAGTTCGATGTCTCGGTGGTTGGAAGGAGCATGGTGTCAGCGGTGCTTTTGGTGACGGGCTCGGTTGCATAGACCAAGTCGCCGGTTATGCTGACGTTGTTGAGAGCCGCAACGGTGACCATGAAGTTGTTCTGGATGGCGGCCTGCTGCTCGCCTGGTCCGGTGAGTCCGGTGATGCTTCCGTCCACGTAGAGCATGGTGGGAGTCGCCACCGCCGGCAGAAGTGGATTGGCGAGATTTTGCGGGACTCCGGACAATGAAGTGGTCTTCGTTCCCGCCACGATGGTCGTTGAGTTCTTGCCGGGATCGATGGTGACGGTGGTGACCGTGCTTCCCTGGGTGATGGTGTAGATCTGGGTGGGGTTGTTGCTGGTGTCCGTACCAGGGGTCAAGAGGATCGCAGCGTTACCTTCCACATAGATTCCACCGCCGACGCCGTTCACGCCGCCGTATGCGCCGGTGCTGCTGTTATAAGGAAGATAGACGCCGGAGCTTCCGGTATAGGCGCCTCCATTGACATCCTTCAGATACTGCCCCATCTGCGCGGTGGTGTAGGTGTTGGTGCCAAGGCCATCCAGCACGGCAAACTTCTGGCTATACGAGTCTCCGGGGAGAGGCTTGGCGGTTGCGCCCAAGGTCAACCCTTGCTGGAAGGTGGCGCTGATTCCATTGAAGGAGCTGGAGGTTGATTGCGTGCAATTGCTGCCGACGTAGTAGCCGATATCGGCTCCGACCTGCATGAGTGGATTGGTGAAGATATAGGGACCAGTATTCCCCAGCGTCCACGAGCCGTTGGTGAATGAGGGGCCGGTATAGGTGCCGGGAGTCAGATAGGCGCCGGGGCAGATTTGCTGGTTCGCGACGAATTGGCCGTAGCCTGCGAAGGACGGTGCGGGGAGATTGGTTGCATTCACGTTCAGTTGAAGCACTCCGACTTCCTTGACTACAGAGCGCTGGGTTGCGGAGCCAGTCCCGGTGGAACCGGAGCCGGTTCCGGTGGAGCACAGGACGTAGTTAAACGAGTAGAGGTAATTGGTGATCAGGTTCGCCACGCCGTTGACCGTGCCGTAGGTGGGAACCGGGCTGTTGGCGGCGTCCTGAAAGCTACTGGTGCAGGTAGAGGAATCCTGAACGATGAATGAGCTTGGCCACGACGGCTGGGAGGCGAGGGTTGTGCCTGTGTTGTAAATGCTTCCGCTGGAGAAGGTGGCAAACGCGGCCTTGAGGTTGGTGAGCGCGCTCTGCGGAGCCGTGACACTGTTGAGGGGGGCTGCGACACAAGCGGCGTCCAAGGCGGCCGCGGCGGGTCCCCAGCCCAAACATTTATGTGTGCTCACCGAAGCCTGGAGCTGGTTGGTGAGGTACTGGCGAGCGACGTTGAGTCCTGAATCGGCGGCATAGTAGGCCGCGCGGGAGTTGCCATAGTAGCCGTTGATGAGCATGTCCGAGTTCACGGAGACGATCATGGTGAGGCCGAGGATGGTCATGATGATCAAGAGGAAGAGGACTGTGATCAGAGCAATGCCGCGTTCGCCATTGCGGCGACGAGCGGTGTGAGGTTCCGGAGATCTCAACTTAGCTGTCATGTTGGTCATTGGAGTGCCACATTCTGGTCGTCGTTCATGCTCAAGTTGCGGGGATTCACAACTATGGCCGCGCCCTGTACCTGGTATGCACCACCGTCAAAGGTGTTGTGATATGTGGAGTAAGTCGTGTTGGGAGTGGTCCGGGCGAGTATGGAGACACGGACGGAACGAATCAAAGAGAAGTTCCACGATTCCTGGTTGCTCGGTGATCCCGCAATGGCATATGTAGAGGCCTGATAGTTGTAGTACGGAACATTGGCAGGAATGGGGCTGCTGAAGCCGCTACCGGTTTGAACATCGTTCCAGATCGCGGCTCCGGCCTTGAAGCCGATGACCTGGTCCATGACCACGGTCGCCACGCCATTTTGAATTCGCGTCAGCTTGGGGTCCTGAATGTCGGGCGAGTTTGCCGTCTGGTCACATCCGGGCGAAGGCGTGGTCGGGCTTCCCGGACCGGCGCAAACGACGTAGGTGATTGGGGAGAGCTTGATGATCCAGTCACCAGAGCAGAAGGAAGTGGTGAAGTAGGTGGCTGGAGTTGGACTTGTTGCCGTGGGATTATTCGTGGGAGGGCACGAGTTGGTCGCGGGGTAGGAGACAAACGGAGTGACGGACGAGTTGGCCCGGTCGCAGGACGTGATGTCATAAGGGTCGTTGGTGAGGTAGTTGCTGCCGTCACTTTGAGTCTGGCCGATCACCATTTTGATTGCTGAGCCGGCGACGCTGACGCTTTGAAGGGTTGCGGTGGTCAGCATTGAGCCGTTGTTCTTGACGAAGAGCAGTTGGTCCCCGGCGCTGAACTTGGCGGCAGTGGCAGTCAGCGAAAGGCCAGAAGGAAAAGACTGACTGACGGGGGCAGCCTGGACGTAAATTGTGGTTGGAGAAGAGGCGGAGGTCGTCCACGTAGGGCAAGCCGCCGGGTTGGCTGTTCCGGTGCTATCAGTGACATTGACGGCGGGATAGACGTCCGGAAAAGCAGTAATGATGTTGATCTGATCGAAACAGCTTGGACTATAGCTTGTGTTGAGAGTGGCGGAGTTATGGCAAGCAGTGGAGCCGGGTGCGATCCAATTGTTGATGATGGTAACCCCAACCGGCCAAGCTGGGACGTTGATCCCCTGGAAGTATCCATTGCCCGCGTTGGCGAGGTCCCTTTGCAATTGGGAAGTTGAATTGCGCAAAGCCAGGTTCAATCCCACTTCGCCCTGCTGGCTTATGGTTGCGATCTGCTGCTGGTTGAACAGGTTGAAGGCCGCGCCACCCACAATCAGAAAGATTGCCAGTGCAACCATCAACTCGATGAGCGTTGTGCCGCGCTGGCAGCGCGGATTGCTGGTGGAGTGCGGACTGTTCATTGGCGCACCAGGCTCATCTGAATGGAAACTGGTGGCTGTACCGAGGCATCATTGAGGACAACACGCACGGTAATACGCCGCGTTCCGGTGAGGGCTGCGCCAGCGACGATCGGGCTGGCTTCGATCATCCAGTATCGATTGAAAGTCATGCTGGCCGGAGCAGAGGTCGTGCTGACCGGATTGCTTGAGCCGTCAGGATTGCTTGGAATGGTGCCAGCGGGGGAGTGATAGGTCGTGTAATAACTCGTGACGCCACCATTGACGCTGGAGACGGTTTCGGCAAAGCATCCCGTGCCACCATTGCCGCAGCCTGCGCTGCTCGTGCCGCTAGCAACATCGATGCTCACCTGATCAAAGTAATTAATGTTTCCGGCGGTTTCTCCGTTGCAGGAGATCGTGCTGGTCACCTGGGTTGTGAGGCTGCCCTCGAAAGCGTCGCCAGACTGCACGCAGACCTGTTGAGCATTTCTATCCCAGCGGTTCAAATCCTCCAGCTTTTCTGAAGCGAGGGTGCTGGCGATATTGATGTACTTGGACTGACGTCCGCGAGTAAGCGTCACGGCAACGAGGGCTGCCATTGCGGAGACGCCAATGGCCAGAATTGCCATGGCGATGATCACTTCAAGAAGAGTGAACCCGCGCGCTCGGATTGGTCTTCGAATCGGTCTATGGAGATGTGACTTTAACATTGCCTACTCCTGAAACCGTGACGGTCTTGGTGATGGCACCATGAGCCAGCACTATGCAGACTGATGACGCGACCGTCGGAGTGCTCACGGTCGAAACGGTTCCGCTGGGATTGAGCAAGAAAGGGGTATTCGGACACGAGGTACTGGTGCTGATGGTGACGTCCGAGTTTGCGAAGGGAGTGGGAGGGGGATTCACAGTCCCATCGAGTCCGACATTGGTGTAGGTGGTGGCGCACGCAGGGGGAGTTCCGGAGACGAGCTCGGTTGCGAGCTGGAACTGATTGGATGACGCCAGAATGGTGAACTGATAGGGGCAGCCAACGGAGATGGCCTTATAGCGAGTGGCCTGGATGGCCGAGGAAAGCGAGCTCGCGGCAGAGCCGAGATGCATGCTGTACATCGTATTGGTGATGATGGGGATAGCCGCGCCGAGAATGACTACCGCGATGCCCAGGACAACGAGAAGCTCGATCATGGTGAAGCCCGCCACACGCGGGCATCGTCTGACCCTGCATCCAGAAGCTCCGCAAATCTGATTTGCCTTCATAAAGCCGCCTGACATTCAGTAGCGAGTTTGCGTACGGTCATAGCGGAAACAGCCCAGACAACGAGCCGTTCAGCAGCACAGAGTCCAAACCACAAAAGAAACTCCTGTCAATTTCTCCACGTTGAAGCTGCTTCGGCGTGGAGCTCACAAGGCTATTCTGACGGGCCCAGTGTACATATAAAACAACATTGACCAAAGCACAATAAGGGCATAGTACGGGAGGAGCCGCTCTGCACACTTTAGTAATGAGAGCTGGTAATTGCAATCAGATTACCGATTTGGGAGCCAAAAGAGTACTCCCGTTTGGGAGCTTAGGATGGATGTTGGTATTAACGAAATCATTAACACTGGGAAAACGAGAGAGAGCGCAAAGACATCTAGGGTTGAGGCGGATAGATGGGTATGGGCATTACATTCGCTTTACCCGGCGAGTGGGGATACCGCGGAGTGTTGGGGCATCGGAATGGGCGACCGGGACGATTCGTATTTTGATTGCACCATTCAGAGTTCCCTTCTATAGTTTGCGGTCAGGACTCTTGCAAGACATATTGTTGTTGGGACCGGAAAGCAGGGGAATCTATGAACACTTTTCCTATCATGCTTGGGGCGTTATGCGTGTACGCCCTGGCATACCGATACTACAGCGCCTTTCTGGCCGCAAAGGCCATGGTGCTGGACGATCGCCGCATTACTCCCGCTCACACTTATGAGGATGGACACAATTACGTTCCGTCGCCGAAGTGGGTTCTGTTTGGACACCACTTTGCTGCGATTGCCGGAGCGGGACCGCTGGTGGGGCCGACGCTGGCGGCGCAGTTTGGCTTTGCACCTGGCTTTTTGTGGCTGCTGATTGGCGCGGTTGTGGCGGGATGCGTTCAGGACTTCACGGTGCTGGTGGCGTCCGTTCGGCACAAGGGACGTTCGCTTGCAGACATTGCGCGAACCGAGATCAGTCCTTTTGCCGGGCTGGTTGCGATGATCGCGGTACTGTTCATCCTGCTGGTGACGCTGGCGGGGTTGGGCATCGTGGTGGTCAATGCGCTTGCGAACAGTCCGTGGGGCGTGTTCACCATTGGCATGACGGTTCCGATCGCGATCATCATGGGCGTGTGGATGTTCAAGAGCGGACATGGTGGCGAGATCAAGATCACGGGGCCGAGCATTTTCGGCGTAATCTGCCTATTCTCCGCCGTGATTGCCGGACACGGGTTCGCTGCCAGCAGCTACTCGCATGTACTGACATTTACTCCGCATGAAATCACCTTGATGATGATGGTCTACGGATTTGTGGCGTCGGTGCTGCCGGTATGGCTGCTACTGGAACCTCGTGATTATCTATCCACCTATGTGAAGCTGGGCACCATTGCGGCGCTGATTATCGGCGTGTTCGTGGTGCATCCAAACATCCAGTTCCCGAACTTCACACCGTACATTCATGGCGGCGGACCGATCATCAAGGGCAAGCTGTTCCCGTTCTTGTTTGTGACGATTGCCTGCGGCGCGATTTCCGGTTTCCACTCGCTGATCAGTTCGGGAACGACTCCGAAGATGCTGGATAAGGAAACGGACGCGCGGTTTATCGGCTACGGCGCGATGCTGTGCGAGTCGCTAGTTGGCGTGCTGGCACTGATTGCGGCCTGCTCGATGAATCCGGGCGATTACTTCGCTATCAACTGCCCGCCTGCGGTGTTTGCCAAGCTGGGAATGCACACGGTGAATCTGGAAATGTTCTCGCGCGAAGTTGGCGAGAATCTGGCCGGACGAAGCGGTGGCGCGGTGTCACTGGCAATCGGCATGGCGCAGATTTTCCGCGGCTTGCCTGGCATGGCTAAACTGATGGGCTACTGGTACCACTACGCGATTATGTTTGAGGCGCTGTTCATTCTGACGACTGTGGATACGGGCACGCGCGTTGCGCGTTACGTATTGCAGGAACTGATGGGCAGGGTGTACAAGCCGTTCGCCAACAATGCATGGCTACCTAGTAACCTGACGGCGACAACCGTAGTGGTAGCTGGCTGGGGCTTCCTGATCTGGACGGGAAACATTTCCACGATTTGGCCCCTGTTTGGTACAGGTAACCAGTTGCTGGCGACGATTGCACTGGCGATTACAACGACGTTCCTGATCAACATGGGGAAAGCGAAGTACGCGCTGCTGACGTTCATCCCAATGTGCTTTGTGGGAGTGACAACAGTTTCGGCCGGTGTGCTGTCGATCCAGAGAATCTTCTGGCCGCTGCGCTTGATGCCGGGTAAGTACTTTGCCGGAGTGTTGGACACGGCGTTAATGGTGATCTTCATTCTTGGCGTTGTGCTGGTGCTGATTGACGCGATCAGGCGTTGGATTCTGGTGCTGAATGGCGCGCCGCCTCCGGAAGAAGCGTTCGGTCCGCCGGTGAGCAAGGAAGGCGAAGTGAAGATGGGCTGCTGCTAGTCGGTCCTAAGCTAGCGTTCTAACGCGAGAAATGAAATAGGAGTCTTGGCGCATAGCGCTGGGGCTCCTATTTTTTGCATTGTGCGCGGTGTGGGAGCGGAAGCGAGATGGATTGCGGCTTGGGATGGGCAACGTCTGGACTTGGCGATGGCTCCAAGGTAGAGACCGAACCCTAACAACACAAGAGGAGAGCATGGGATTATTTTCACTCAAGATTGAAAGCCTGCAACAACTGTTTGTGCGAGAGTTGCGGAGTTTGTATGACGCGGAACAGCAGATCACGGAAGCCCTGCCGAAGATGATTGACAAGGCCACGGTGAGCGAACTGAAAGAAGCGTTGGAGGAGCATCTTGATGTAACAGAGCAACAGATTACGAGACTGGAGCGCATCTTCGGTTTGCTGAGCGAGAAAGTCTCGCGGGAGACAAACCGGGGGATCAAGGGCATCATCAGCGAAGGCAGCGATCTGCTCTCGACAGGTGGCGAGCGGAATGTGCTTGACGCGGGTATTATTGCCGCTGCACAGAAAGTTGAACATTACGAGATTGCCGCCTATGGCACGGCTCGCACATATGCGGAATTGCTGGGCAAGACAGAAGTCGCGCAATTGCTGCAGGAAACGTTGGATGAAGAGAAAGACGCGGATTCCACGCTGAGCGACATTGCAAACAGCGTGAACGTCGAGGCGAAAGCTGCCTGAGTTCGGGTGGATGGTAAGGAGAAAGCCGCCGTGCAGGCGGCTTTCGTTTTGCATGACTTGCACTCTTTGCGTCCTTGCCTAGTGCGTGCCGTTCGAAGGCAACGAGGAGACGATCTAATTTACTTGGCGCTGCCCTTGAGAGTTGGAAGGCCGGCGTTGACCCATCCGAAGATTCCCTCCGGCATTACGAATATGTGAGTGTAGCCAAGCTTGACGGCCTCGTGGGCGGCGGCGTGGCTGGCCGTGCAGCGGCGTTCGGCGCAGTAGAAGACTAGCGTGGCTTGTTTATCCGCGGGAAGAAAGCGCTGGAGGTCTTCGCTGGTGACCGGTGTGGAGCCGGGGATATGGTAGCGCTCGTAAACTTCGGGCTCATTGACATCGATGAAAAAAACGCCGGGCTTGCCGTAGAGATCATGAGCTTCACGCAGAGAGACGAAGGAATAGTGCTCGCCTTCGGCGGGAGTGGAGCAGGGTGCGACGGCGGTGAATGCTGAAAGTAACAGGATGATGGCTAGAGTACGCATGGCGATCTTCTTCCGTTTGAATAAAGAGCAGCGCAAGCAGGGCCTGCGCTGCTCATCTCAGGAGGTTACTTCTTTGCGACCTGCTTCGTTCCGTTCAGCAGGATTGCGTTTGCGCCAGCGGCGAGAACCTTGGCCTCTTTCACTTTTTGCAGAGTGAAGTCTGGCGCGTGAACTCCCCACGAGCCGTCTTTCTGCACGGATTGAAGGATGGTCTGCGCCTGGTTGAGCATGAGTTGTACCTGGGCGCGCTGGGTGTCTGAGAGGTGAGCGGTCATCATTCGCGAGTTAGCGAGAGTGATGGCGGTCTTTGCCTCGGTGACACCTTCCTTGACGGGCTTCTGCCAGAGGACGACGCGGTCATAGATCATCTTCTGGTTGGTGAACTGAAGTTCCTTGGGTTGCGAGCTCTGCGCGGGACTGTGGCAACCACCACCGGCGAGGATGTTGCCATCCGAGAAGCTGGTGCGGCCGCAGGACCACATGAGATCGATATAGGGCTTGCCATTCTTTTTGGTGAGCCGCCATGCGCCGTCCTTGAAATTGCGATCCTTGCCGGGAGGTGGATTTAGCGACTTCTCTTGCGGATCGACGTTGATTTTCCAGATGTGAGCGGCACGAGTTGCGTCAAAGCCGCCATTGTCTGGGAACTGAATGGTTCCGAAGTTTTCGCAGCTCATCATGACAGGCATGTGGCAACTGGTGCAGTCGTTGTTGCCGTGAATATTGTTTTCCATGAAGAAGGCAGCCTGCTCGGTGTGGCAGTCCTGGCAGTTCTTCTTCAGCCCGGGCTTGGTGAAGCTGTCTTTCCAGTCGTTCTGGGTGACTTCATGCGGATCGTGACAAGTTCCGCAGCGCATTCCTTTTTCATAGTGAGCGGTGTTGTAGGACTGCGAACCTTCGGTGCCGCAGGCGGGACACTTGGTTTTGAAGAACGAGCTGAAGGGCTTGTCCGGATTAGCCTTGGCTTCGTCGGCGTTCCAGGCAAAACGCTGGTGGCAGCGTTCACAGTTGGAGGGCATTCCAGCGCCACGCGCGCCGTAGAGGTGGGCTCCCGCACCATGGCATTCTTCGCAGGTGATGCCTTTGCTGATGGTGTGCTTGCGAAGCTCTTCGGGCTTGCCGAGAGCGGCGACGAGTTCGCCTTCATTTTTGAAATCAAACTTGAAGGTGTGGCAGACCTCGCAATAGGAAGTGGCGGGCTGGAAGAGGAATGACTTACGGTTTTTTGCGCCGTAGGAGGTCATTCCCCAGACCTTGGAACCGTTGTCGCCGAAGTCTTCGATCTTGGTGGGGAAGCCGGGAACGAAGGAGGCGATCTTCTTCGCCATGTCGGGCGTGAGGGACTCGGCCCAATGGTGGGAGTGCTGATTGCCTCCGGCAACGAGGGTGCCAGTGCGATCTTTCAGCATGCCGCCTTCGACGTGGTAGGAGCCGCGGACGAGGTAGCTATCGACGAAGCCGTACTTGGTGCGAGGCGTGCCCATGATGGCGTAGACGTCGCTCGCGGTGATGCCTTCGGGAAGGACGGCGGCCTGCGAACCATAGAGCGGCTTGTTGAGATCTTTGTTCGGGATTTCATCCATTTCGTCGGGGAAGCGGACTACTTTCGCGTGGCGGGACTTCTGCCATTTCTGATATTGGGCGGGGTGACACTCGCCGCACTTCTTGGCTCCAACGAACTTGTTGGGTAGGTCGAGGATGGATTCGGCGCCGAGGCGGTAGGTCATGGAGACCTGCTGATTGTTCTGCTTGGCGTAATCCTTGCCTCCGCCGAACTCGACGAACTCTTCTTCGCGGTCGGAGATCTGATATTTGCCAACCATGCGCCCTTCTTTTTCATACTGGAAGATGGGGTGCGAGGACATGAGGACGTGGTAGAAG
>Ga0182012_10001309_pt1 | contig 27364 bp, 28 predicted proteins | sample 612S2SmetaG_FD_120486 | JGI IMG/M metagenome (GOLD analysis project Ga0182012, IMG submission 120486) | Permafrost microbial communities from Stordalen Mire, Sweden - 612S2S metaG | ecosystem: Environmental > Terrestrial > Soil > Wetlands > Permafrost | place: Sweden: Stordalen | collected...
CGCTCACCCAGTCCAGCGCGGCGAAAAGCCGATCGTAGGCGGCATCGTAAGCCTGCTGTGAGCCGGCGAAGCCGCACCGGTAGACACCGTTGTTGATCTCGGTGTAGATCCTCTTGCTCACCTTGTCGATCTCGGCTCGCAGCCGCTCGGGGTACAGCTCGGGTGCGCCGTCGCGGTGGTAGGCGGTCCACTCGGTGGACAAATCCAGGGTCATCTGAGCGAAATCGTTGGTGGCGACCGCGCCGGTGGGAATGTCGACGATCGCCGGTACGGTGATGCCTTTGGGGTAGCCGGGGAAGCGTTTGAAGTAGGCGTCCTGTAGCCGTGGAATCTTGAGTACCGGGTCGACGCCGCCCGGGTCGAGGTCGAACGTCCAGCTGCGCTGGTCGTGGGTGGGGCCGCAAAACCCAATGGAAAGAGCATCTTCGAGTCCCAGCAGGCGCCGGACGATGATCGCGCGATTGGCCCACGGGCAGGCGCGGGCAACAACGAGCCGATACCGACCGGGCTCTACCGGATAACCGTCACGTCCGTCGGCGGTGATGCGGGTGGAGATGTAGTTGGTGTCGCGGGCGAATTCGCCCGCCCCGGCAACATAGTTGGCCATGGCGCTCATTCTGCCCCAGTGCCCAACGTCGACTTTTTGTCGGCTAATCGCAGGATTCGCCACAACAAGTCGACGCTCGGCGCAAATGGGCTGGCTAGGCGTCGAGCTCCTGGGCCACCGCTTTGACCACCGCGGACACCCGCCCAGCCGTCTTGCGGTCCGGGTAGCGGCCCTTGCGCAACTCGGGCTGCACCACGCTCTCGAGCAAGGTGATCATGTCCTCGACCATGCCGTGCAGCTCATCGGGGCTGTGTTTGTGCTCGGCGGGCGCTTCGCGGCGCGTCTTGGTGAGGGTGGGTGGCGGATCGACCAGCTTGAGGCTCAACGCCTGCGGTCCGCGCTTGCCGGAAGCGACGCCGAACTCCACCCGCTGCCCTGCCTTGAGCCCTTCAACGCCCGCGGGCAGAGCCGACGAACGGACGTATACGTCCTCGCCGTCTTCCTGTGACAGGAAGCCGAACCCCTTCTCGGAGTCGTACCACTTCACCTTGCCGGTCGGCACTAGTCTCACCTGCTTGTCTGACGGATCACTAGGATGAACAACACAAAGCGCCCCGCCTGTGCAGGACGCCAAGTTGAGTTCTGATCCTACTCGGATGGTTGCCCGCCGGGCACGCCCGTCCGCCCGCTTCCTCGGTAGGCTGCACTTACCTCTGGAGGAGATATGCGCCTGATCCTGAACATCATCTGGTTGGTATTCGGCGGCCTCTGGATGGCCATCGGATACCTGGTCGCGGCGCTGATTTGCTTCTTGCTCATCGTTACCATCCCCTTCGGCTTCGCGTCGCTGCGCATCGCCTCGTACGCGTTATGGCCGTTTGGCCGCACGATCGTCGAAAAACCCACTGCGGGCGCTGGCAGCTTTATCGGCAACGTCATCTGGGTGCTGCTGTTCGGGATATGGCTGGCGATCGGGCACTTGGTCAGTGCGGTAGCGATGGCGCTGACCATCATCGGCATTCCGCTGGCGCTGGCCAATCTCAAACTGATCCCGGTGTCGCTGCTGCCGCTGGGCAAGGAGATCGTTCCGGTCAGCTCGCCGACCCAATTCGGTCGGGTACCCGCATGACGTTGACCGCCCTTGGTGTACCGACGGTGCCCAGCCTGATGGGCTACAGTGCCCCCGCCGCGGCAGGAACCACCCATGGCCCACTGCTGGATACCTACGGCCGGGTCGCCACCGATCTGCGGGTGTCGCTGACCGACCGCTGCAATCTGCGGTGCCGATATTGCATGCCGGCAGAAGGCCTGGACTGGCTGCCCGGAGAGCAACTGCTGAGGCCAGACGAGCTGGCCCGGCTGCTGCGCATCGGCGTCACCCGCCTTGGCGTCACCAGCGTTCGATTCACAGGTGGTGAGCCACTTTTGGCCCGCCACCTTGAAGAGATGGTCGCAACGGCGGCCAGTCTGCGGCCCCGCCCGCAGATCTCGCTGACCACCAACGGGGTAGGACTGGCCCGGCGCGCCGTTGCTCTCGCCGAAGCGGGCCTGGACCGAGTCAACGTGTCGATGGACAGCGTGGACCGGGACCGCTTCGCGGCCATTACCCGTCGTGACCGGCTCGACGACGTGCTGGCGGGCCTGGCCGCCGCCAAAGCGGCAGGTCTGGCGCCGGTCAAGGTGAACGCCGTGCTCAACCCCAGCACCGGGCGCGAGGATGTGGTTGAGCTGCTGGGGTTCTGCCTCCAGCACGGCTACCAACTGCGGGTCATCGAGCAGATGCCGCTGGACGCTGGGCACGAGTGGCGCCGGGACGCCGCCTTGAGCGCCGATGATGTACTGGCGGCGCTGCGGCCTCACTTCCGGCTGCGGCCAGACCCGGCGCCGCGCGGTTCAGCTCCGGCCGAGCTGTGGCTGGTCGACACCGGCTCAGACACGCCGGCCGGGCAGTTTGGTGTGATCGCGTCGGTGTCCCACGCGTTCTGTTCGACGTGTGACCGGACCCGGCTGACAGCCGATGGCCAAATCCGCAGCTGCCTCTTCGCCGCCGAGGAGACTGACCTCCGCGGCCTGCTGCGCGCCGGTGCGCACGACGACGCGATAGAGGCGGCGTGGCGGGCCGAGATGTGGGGCAAGCCTGCCGGCCACGGCATCAACGATCCCGACTTCGTCCAGCCTGATCGCCCGATGAGCGCTATCGGTGGCTAGCCCGACGATCCAGGTCACGGTTCGCTACTTCGCTGCAGCGCAGGCGGCTGCTGCAGCCGAATCGGAAACAGTCACATTGCGTGCAGGCACCACAGTGGCCGAGCTGGTTCAGAGCCTCGCCGGCCGGGGCGCTCGGCTTGCCGAAGTGTTGAACCGGTGCTCGTATCTGTGCGATGGCATGGCCGTCCGCGATGACAGCACAGCACTGCGCCCGGAGATGACGATCGACGTGCTACCCCCGTTCGCCGGCGGCTGAAACTGTGACATATCTCACGTAACGGAAAGATAACGACCCGGACACGCTCCGATGTCGGACGTTTTGACCTGCGCAGATCCGTTGCCTTCCTGGCGTTTTACGAGATGAAGGTTTGCGAAACGCCGGGTGTCGCAAGACATGACGAGTGCAACAGAAGGCGCTAGCGTCTCCGAAGGTTCGCCAAGCTGACCGATCGGCGTTCCTCCCCTTCCTATCGCGCTGAGCTCCATCCAATAGGCGGGGGACACCGTAAATGGATGGAGACGGGGGACCCACCGGTCCACCGTGATCGGACTGGAGTCGCTTGCGACTCCTTGGGGTGAAGCCGACGTCGTCTTCCTGAGGAACAGGGACACGACGCTGGCCGGGTAGCCTCTCCAACCCGAACCCGACAGCTGACCTCGTAAGCGCGTAGCGAGAGAGGACATTTTCCAGCCTATGAGTGCACGCCACCGTAAGCCCACTGCATCGAGTGTCAGCGTCGCCAAAATCGCCTTCACCGGGGTAGTGCTCGGTGGCGGCAGCATCGCCCTCGCCGGCCAAGCGGCCGCCGCCACCGACGGCGAATGGGATCAGGTCGCCAGCTGCGAGTCCGGCGGCAACTGGGCGATCAACACCGGCAACGGCTACCAGGGCGGCCTGCAATTCTCCGCAGGCACCTGGGCCGCGCACGGCGGCGGCCAGTACGCCCCGTCGGCTCAACTGGCGACCAGGGAACAGCAGATCGCGGTGGCTGAGCGAGTACTGGCGACCCAGGGTCGTGGCGCCTGGCCCGTATGTGGCCATGGGCTGTCAGGCGCGACCCCGCGTGAGGTTCTCCCCGCGCCAGCGGGTTTGGACGCTCCGCTGGACGCTCCTGGAATCAACGGCCAGCCCGCACCGTTGGCCCCACCGCCGGCCGAGGCGCCCCCGCCGCCACCACCGGCTGACCCGCCCGCGCCGGTTCAGCTGGCCGCCAACGACCAGCCCGCGCCCCCGGCAGACGCCCTGCCGCCGGCGCCCCCCGCTGACGCTGTACCCCCACCGCCGCCCGGTGACGGTGCACCCGTTGAACCACATCAGGCGTCGGACGTTGGCTACACGCAGAAACTGTGGGAAGCGATCCAGGGCCTCGACGTGCACGGAAACGACGCGCTGGACGCGCTGGCGCAGCCGTCCGTACTCAGCTGACGCCGAAGTCGTCAGGCCGAGCCCACCCATTCTTCGGTTCCGTCGTCGAAGAACTGATGCTTCCACACCGGTAACCGCGCCTTGATGGTGTCGACCAGCTGGGCACAGCTGGCAAATGCCGCCTGTCGATGGTCGGCGGCGACGGCGGCCACCAGGGCAGCCTCGCCGATGTGAAGCACTCCGATGCGGTGGCTGGCGGCGATGGCACGCACCCCCGTGGACTGCTCAGCCACCTCGGTGACCACATCGGCAAAGACCTGCGTGGCTGACGGGTGCGCCGAATACTCCAGTCGCGACACTGCGCGTCCATCGTCGTGGTCGCGGATCACACCGACGAACCCGACAATGGCTCCGGCTGCGTGATGGCTCACCAGCTCCTCATGCTCGGCCAGCGAGATCGGCTGATCTGTCACGACGGCGCGCAGCACCAGCGTCATCGCTGGTGATCTTGACCGGAGAGTTGTTCAAGTGCGTGGTCCAGCACCTCGGCGAGGACCGCTAGACCGTCGCGTACCCCGCCGGGCGAACCGGGCAGGTTGATAACCAGAGTCCGGCCTGCCACACCGCACACGCCGCGCGAGAGGACCGACGTGGGCACCTTCGGCAGGCCGGAGCGGCGGATGGCGTCGGCCAGCCCGGGGATCATGTAATCGAGCTCCGGAACGGTTTGCTCGGGTGTGGTATCAGTGGCCGAGATGCCGGTGCCACCGGAGGTGATGACCACGTCGGCGCCACCGTCCAGCGCGTCGCGCAACGCCTCGCCGACCGGTTCCCCATCGGCTACCACCACCGGCTGCACAGCCGGAAAACCCTGCTGCCCAAGCCATTGCGCTATGATCGGCCCACACCGATCGGCGTATTCGCCGGCCGACGCGCGTGTGGAGGCGATAATGACTCGTGCGGATCGCGCTCCCATCACCGCACCCAGGATCCGGTTTTGCCACCTTGCTTGCGCAGCACTCGGATGTCATCGATACGGGCGGCCGGATCAACCGCTTTGATCATGTCGTAGAGGGTGAGCCCGGCGACGCTGACAGCGGTGAGCGCCTCCATTTCCACGCCCGTGCGATCGGTGCTGCGCGCCGTCGCGGTGATCTCGATATCTGACTCGCCGACAGCGAAATCGACGTCGACACCGGTGAGCGCAAGCTGGTGACACAGTGGGATCAGGTCGCTGGTGCGTTTTGCTGCCAGAATGCCCGCCACCCGCGCAGTAGCCAGCGCGTCACCCTTGGGCAGACCGCCAGTCGAGATCAGCGCCACCACCTGCGCCGTGGTACGTAGCGCACCCGCGGCAACGGCGATTCGCTTGGTGGCGTCCTTATCGGTGACATCCACCATGTGTGCTGTGCCCCGCTCATCCAGGTGAGACAGTGCGGCCGAGCGGGACTCCCCCGACCCCCACCTCACATCAGGCCTGGATGCCCCGGATGCCCCCGCCATCCTGGCGACCTACCGGTTGACGACGGTAACCGGGTGCAGATAGGGCAGGTCGTTGGAAGGTAGCGGGAACACCAGCTCACCGAAGGGGGATAACGCACCCGTCCGATCGCACGCGAGTTCGCTTACCGCATGATCGTCCGAGTCCGTCGTCGGCCAGCCGTTGTCGACGTACCTGGGTTTGCGCGCCTTGCCCTCAGCAGTGTCAGCCACGAGGTCCATTCTGACAGGTCGTGCGCGTACACGGAGCACAAGGCCGCACGTGCCGAGTTCAGTCGTCCCCGTCGGCGTGCGCACGGTCGGCTAACTGTCCGCCGACTGCTTTACGCTGGTCAGCAATGACCGACAACACCACGGGCATTCCGCTGGGGTCCTGGCTTGCCGACTTGCCCGACGAACGACTGATCCGGCTGCTCGAGCTACGCCCGGACCTTGCCCAGCCACCGCCCGGCAGTATCGCTGCACTGGCCGCGCGCGCTCAGGCGCGTCAGTCGGTCAAGGCAGCCAGTGACGAGCTGGACTTCCTGCGGCTGGCGGTGCTCGACGCACTGCTGGTGCTGCAGGCAGATACTACGCCGGTGCCAACCGCCAAGCTGCTGGCGCTCATCGGCGACCGCGCTCCTCAGGCTGACGTGGTCGCCGCTCTGGATGACCTCCGGCAGCGGACACTGGTCTGGGGCGAGGCCGCCGTGCGGGTCGCCGCCGACGCCGGCACGTCGTTACCGTGGCATCCGGGGCAAGTCACCCTTGAGGACAACTCGCTTACCGGCGAACAGATCGCCGACCTGATCGACGGGCTCAACCCGGCACAGCTGGAAGTCCTGGAGAAACTGCTCGACGGATCCCCGATGGGGCGCACCCGCGACGCCGCGCCCGGCGCCCCCGCCGACCGGCCGGTGCCGCAACTACTGGCGACGGGCCTGCTGCGACGGGTCGACGCCGAGACGGTGATCTTGCCCCGGCACGTCGGGCAGGTACTGCGCGGCGAGCGCCCCGGTCCAATGCAGCTGACAGCGCCCGACCCTGTGGTGTCGACCACCACGCCCGACGATGCCGATGCCGCGGCGGCCGGTGCTGCCATCGACCTGCTCCGCGAGCTCGACGTACTGCTCGAGATCCTCGGCGCCGCACCGATTTCTGAGTTGCGTAGCGGGGGACTGGGAGTCCGCGAAGTCAAGCGGTTGGCCAAAGCGACCGGCATCGATGCGCCAAGGCTGGGTCTAATCCTCGAGGTCGCCGCCGCAGCCGGACTGATTGCCAGCGGCATACCCGACCCCGAACCGGCCGGCGGTGATGGACCATATTGGGCACCGACGGCGGCCGCTGACCGGTACGCGGCGATGTCCACTGCCGAGCGTTGGCACGTGTTGGCCAGCACCTGGCTCGACCTGCCGGGCCGGCCCGCGTTAATCGGAAGCCGCGGCCCCGACGCCAAACCTTATGGTGCCCTTTCAGACTCGCTGTACTCGACGGCCGCGCCGCTGGATCGCCGGCTGCTGCTGGGGATGCTCTCCGGGCTGCCCGCCGGCGCCGGTGTCAACGCAGCCGAAGCGTCGGCGGCGCTGATCTGGCTGCGCCCGCGCTGGGCCAGGCGGCTGCAGCCGGGACCCGTCGGGGATCTGCTGGCCGAGGCGCAGGCGGTTGGCCTGGTGGGTCGTGGGGCGATCAGCACGCCCGGCCGCGCGCTGCTGGACGAAGCCGTCGACCCCGCTGCCGCGGTCGAGGCGATGACGCGCGTGTTGCCTGAGCCCATCGACCATTTCCTGGTGCAGGCCGACCTGACCGTCGTGGTACCAGGGCCAATGGAGCGCGACCTCGCCGAAAAACTGGCCACGGTCGCCAGCGTGGAATCAGCCGGCACGGCGATGGTGTACCGCATCAGCGAACAATCGATCCGCCATGCACTCGACATCGGCAAAACCCGCGACTGGATGCACGCCCTTTTCGCAAAGCACTCTAAAACACCGGTACCGCAAGGGCTCACGTACCTTATTGACGATGTCGCGCGTCGGCATGGCCAGCTTCGGATCGGAATGGCCGCATCGTTCGTACGGTGCGAAGACCCGGCGCTGCTGGCCCAGGCCTTGGCGGGGCCGGCCGCCGACGAGCTGCAGCTGCGTGCCCTTGCGCCGACGGTGGCGGTGTCACCCGCGCCGATCGCTGAGGTGCTCGTCGCGCTACGGGCCGCGGGCTTCGCCCCGGCCGCCGAAGATTCCTCGGGCGCCATAGTCGACGTCCGGCCGCACGGGGCCCGGGTAGCCACACCGCAGAAACGTCGGCCGTACCGCCCCCCGTCACGCCCAAGCAGCGAGACGCTCAACGCGGTCGTCTCGGTGCTGCGCAAGGTGACCGCCGCACCGTTCGGCAATATCCGTATCGATCCTGCTGTCGCGATGTCCCTTTTGCAGCGTGCGGCAAGGGAGCAAGACACGCTGCTGATCGGCTATCTCGACGCCGCAGGTGTGGCCACTCAACGGGTGGTGTCGCCGATCACCGTACGGGGCGGTCAGCTGGTGGCCTACGACTCGGCGTCCGCACGGCTGCGCGACTTCGCCGTCCATCGCATCACGTCGGTGGTGTCGGCCGGCGACGGATAATGGGTGTATGACCCGCGCCGGCGACGATGCAGTGGGGGCACCTCCCGCTTGCGGGGGACGAAGCGATGAGGAGGAGCGGCGCCAATGACTGACGGGCCGTTGATAGTCCAATCCGACAAAACAGTACTGCTTGAAGTTGATCACGAGCTGGCCGGCGCGGCGCGCGCGGCTATCGCGCCGTTTGCTGAGCTGGAACGCGCACCCGAACACGTGCACACCTACCGCATCACGCCGCTGGCGCTCTGGAACGCACGCGCCGCCGGCCATGACGCCGAACAGGTCGTCGATGCGCTGGTCAGTTTCTCCCGCTACGCGGTGCCGCAGCCGCTCCTGGTCGACATCGTCGACACCATGGCGCGCTACGGCAGACTGCGGCTGGTCAAAAGCCCCGTGCACGGCCTCACGCTGGAAAGCCTGGATCGCGCAGTGCTCGAGGAGATCTTGCGCAATAAGAAGATCGCGCCGATGCTGGGCGCCCGCCTCGACGACGACACCGTCGTCGTCCACCCCAGCGAGCGCGGCCGGGTCAAGCAGATGCTGCTCAAGATCGGCTGGCCCGCGGAAGATCTCGCCGGTTACGTCAACGGCGAAGCGCACCCGATCAGCCTGGACGAGGACGGCTGGCAGCTGCGCGATTACCAGCAACTGGCCACAGACTCGTTCTGGGCCGGCGGCTCCGGAGTGGTGGTACTTCCCTGCGGCGCCGGCAAGACTCTGGTCGGCGCGGCTGCGATGGCGAAAGCCGGCGCGACGACGCTGATCCTGGTCACCAACATTCTCGCAGCCCGGCAATGGAAACGTGAGCTGGTCGCCCGCACTTCGCTGACCGAGGAAGAGATCGGCGAGTACTCCGGAGAACGCAAGGAAATCCGGCCGGTCACCATCTCGACTTACCAGATGATCACCCGCCGCACTAAGGGCGAGTACCGGCATCTCGAGCTCTTCGACAGCCGCGACTGGGGGCTGATCATCTACGACGAGGTGCATCTGTTGCCGGCGCCGGTGTTCCGGATGACCGCCGACCTGCAGTCCAAACGGCGGTTGGGGCTGACGGCAACGTTGATCCGCGAGGACGGCCGCGAGGGTGACGTGTTCTCCCTGATCGGCCCGAAACGCTATGACGCGCCGTGGAAGGACATCGAAGCGCAGGGCTGGATCGCGCCGGCGGAGTGTGTCGAAGTCCGGGTCACCATGACCGACAACGAGCGGATGATTTACGCCACCGCGGAACCCGAAGAACGCTATCGGGTTTGCTCGACCGCGCGCTCGAAGATCGCGGTGGTCAAATCGATATTGAGTCGACACCCCGGTGAGCAGACCCTGGTGATCGGCGCCTACCTGGATCAGCTCGACGAGCTTGGCACCGAGCTGAACGCGCCGGTTATCCAGGGTTCGACAAGGACCCTAGAACGCGAAGCACTATTCGACGCTTTCCGCCGCGGCGAGGTCACCACACTGGTGGTTTCCAAAGTCGCCAATTTCTCCATAGACTTGCCCGAAGCCTCGGTGGCAGTTCAGGTTTCGGGAACGTTCGGCTCACGCCAAGAGGAGGCCCAGCGCTTGGGCCGGCTACTGCGGCCCAAGGCCGACGGCGGTGGCGCCATCTTCTACTCCGTCGTTGCCCGCGACAGCCTGGACGCCGATTACGCCGCGCACCGGCAGCGATTTTTAGCAGAGCAGGGCTACGGCTACATCATCCGCGACGCCGACGACCTGCTGGGCCCGGCGATTTAGAGTGGCGAGCAGACGCAAAAGCCCCCATTTCGTGCCCGAAATGGGGGCGTCTACGTCTGCTCGCGCTAGGTATTCGAGTTGTCTGCGTTACTTTGTCCTAGCCCCAAGGGGCGGAACTTAAAGAACCCCTACGCGAGGAGACGGCTATGCCGATCACGGTGACACTCGAACTCAAGCTGAAGCCCGAAGCGGTGCCTGCGGCCCGCGATCTCATGCACCGGACGCTCGAAGTTACCCGAGCGTTTGCTGGGAACCTCGGCACCGAAGTGCTCGTCGATGAGGACGACGAAGCTCACTGGCTCATCTACGAACTCTGGGAATCTGTCGAGCATGACGAGGCCTACCGCAGCTTTCGTGCCGGCGAAGGTCAGGTGACCGAACTCCCTCCCTTGCTGGCGGCGCCTCCCGTCAAGATTAGATACGTCAACTCGGACGTATGACGGGCCACGTTACGCACCGCGACGTTAGCTCAACGCGGGAATCACTTCGCGTTCGAACAACTCGATGCCGGAGCGGTCATATGCGGCCTCCGGGAAGTAGCAGATCGCGTATTCGCAGCCGAGGTCGCGGATCTTCGCGATGCGCTCGATGACTTGTTCCGGTGTGCCCGTCGCCGAATCCGGACCGCTGCTCCCGGCGATCATCGAATCCGCCACGGCCTCCGGCACATAGCGGATCAGCCGGTCGCGTACCCGCTTGAGCCGGTCTTTGACGTCAGCGTCCGACGTGCCGACGATGCCAGTGAAGTTGGCCGAGCGCACGATGGCGTCGAAGTCGGTGCCCAGCTTGCGGCAGTGCTCAGCCAGCACTTCAGACTTGTGGGCGAAAGCCGTGGGCTCCGGGGCAAAGTTGGTGTATTGCCCGTATTTCGCGGCGATGCGCAAGGTCACCTTCTCGCCGCCGCCGGCGATCCAAAGTGGAATTCCATTGTACTGCAACGGCTTCGGGGCGACAATCGCCCCGTCGACCTGGTAGTGCTTACCGTCGAAGCTGACTTTGCCGTCACGCCAGGCATCACGCATGATCTGCACGCCTTCGTCCAGCCGACCCAGCCGCACACCGGCCGACGGAAACCCGTAACCGTAAGCCCGCCACTCGTGTTCGTACCAGCCGCCGCCGATACCCATCTGAATACGGCCACCAGAGATGATGTCGGCGGTAGCTGCCACCTTGGCCAGATAGACGGGATTGCGGTAGCTGATAGCTGTGCACATCTGGCCGAGCTTGATCCGTGAGGTCGTCGCCGCGTAGGCCGCCATCAGCGACCACGCCTCGTGAGTGGCCTCAGCCGAAGGTAGCGGGACGGTGTGGAAATGGTCGTAGACCCACAAGGAATCCCAGGCGCTGCTGTCGGCGTAGGTAGCCAGGTCGCGCATCACCGCCCAGTGGTTTTCGGGTTCTATGCCGACCAGATCCATTCGCCAACCCTGCGGAATGAAGAGACCAAAGCGCATAGCGGTGACTCTAGCTTGACGAAGATGCGGACCGGAACGGGACATGGCGCCGCGGCCTCACAGCAAATCGCTAATAAGAACCCAGCCTGCTGCTGAGAACCGAACGCTAAATATGATTCATGACAAACACACGAACGACCAGCAATGAGCACGAAATCAATGCAGCCGACAATAGGCGTCGGCGAATCCGTTTGGCGCAGCTAGTATTCGCCGGGGCCGCGACCGCCGCGACGCTCGTGCTGTTCGACGCTGCACAGCCCACTGGCACCACACCCGCTGTCGCACCGGGTTCGGTGCAACTGGTAGCCGCACCCAGCGGGCTAGGCGCCGGCGGCTTCGCCACCGACGAGGGGGTCAACGACCAGGGCCAGACCTCCGGCGATATTTTCACGCAGAACGCCCAGGACCAGAGCACGGCGTGATGCAACTGCGGGTGCCGTACTACACCGGAGCCGACGTTTGGCAGCATGATCGTTGAGGCCCGCCGCCGAGGCGGCCAAGGTAACGGGATGCGAGAGGAAGATCTTCGTGGAGCTTTCTGGTGTCGGGGTATGGAGCAGTCAACTGCGCTACAGCGACCCGTCCGAGGCCGCGGAGGCCGCAGCGGAATTGGATGAGCTCGGTTTTCCGGCGCTGTGGATCCCCGACGTTGGCGGCCCGGTGTTCGACGCGGTGAGCCTGCTGTTGGCTGCGACCAAACGGACTGTCATCGCGACCGGCATCCTGAATCTCTGGATGCACGAGCCGATTGAGGTGGCGCGATCCTATGCGGCGCTGACCGCCGAACACGGTAACCGCTTCCTGCTCGGTATCGGCGTCAGCCACGCCCCGCTGATCGACGCCGGGGCACCCGGGCGATATCGCAAGCCGCTCGCGGCGACCGCGTCGTTCCTGGACGGGCTGGACGCCGCGGAGCAGCCGGTGCCCGTCGACGCGCGCGTACTTGCTGCGCTAGGGCCGAAAATGCTTACGCTGGCGGCAAACCGCTCCCGGGGCGCACACCCGTACCTCGTCACCCCTGAGCACACCGCCGTTGCCCGCGCGGCTTTGGGACAGGGCCCGCTACTGCTGCCGGAGCAGACCGTGATCCTGACTGACAGCGCCGACGAGGCGCGCAGCATCGGAACCGACTGGCTTCGGGCGTATCTGGCGTTGCCGAACTACGCCAACAATCTGTTGCGCAGCGGGTTCTCCGAAGACGACCTGACACAGGTGAGCGATCAACTGTTCGACGCGATCATTGCCTGGGGCGACGAGGATGCCATCCTGCGCAGGGTCGCCGAGCATCATTCGGCCGGCGCCGACCACGTATGCGTCCAGGTGCTTATGGCCGACCCGACGGCGTTCCCGCGCGAGCAATGGCGCCGAATCGCCGCCGCCCTTTGAGCGCAGGAAACTTAGGTCAGGGAATCCGGCGGCAAGAATCGGTCGCCGTACTTGGCCGCCAGCTCACGGGCCCGGGCCACAAAGGCTTCCTTGCCCGTACCGGCCGGGCCGGAATACCCGACGATGAACTGCGCACTACCACCGGTCCACGGCGGGAACCCGATGCCCATGATCGACCCGATGTTGGCGTCGGCCGTAGTCATCAGCACGCCCTCATCGAGGCACTTCTGAGTCTCCAGCGCCTCGGCGAACAGCATCCGGTCGATCATGTCCTGCAGCGGCGGCTGCGAACTGCCGGACTTGAACGTCTCCCGCAGACCCGGCCACAGCCGGGTGCGCTTGCCATCGACGTATTCGTAGAAACCGGCACCCTTCAAGCGGCTGGGCCGGCCGATCTCGATCATCTTTTCGACTACGCCTTCTGCCGGGTGCGGCTGGTAGGTGCCACCGGCGTCCTCGACACCCTTGCGGGAGGCGACGGCGATCTTGTGCATCAGCTCCAGGTTGAGCTCGTCGGACAGCTGCAGCGGCGGCGCCGGGTAGCCGGCCTGCGAACCGGCCTGCTCGATGCTGGCCGGCTCCACACCCTCGCCCAGCATCGCCAGCGCCTCGTTGACGAAGGTGCCGATGACCCGGGAGGTGAAGAAGCCACGACTGTCGTTGACGACGATCGGGGTCTTGCCGATAGCCAGCGTGTAGTCGAACACGCGGGCCAGCGCCTCGTCAGATGTCTTCTCGCCCTTGATGATCTCCACCAACGGCATCTTGTCGACCGGCGAGAAGAAGTGGATCCCGATGAAGTCCTCCTGCCGCTTGACGCCGGTAGCCAAACCGGTGATCGGCAGCGTTGAGGTGTTGGACCCGAGCAGCGCGTTGGGCTCCACGATGTCTTCGATCTCCTGGAACACCTTGTGCTTGAGGTCCTGGCTCTCGAACACCGCCTCGATCACGAAGTCGACGCCCTTGAAGTCGGCGGCGTCGGCGGTCGGGGTGATCCGGTTCAGCAGCGCCTTGGACTTCTCCTCGGTGGTGCGGCCCCGCTCCAGCGCCTTGGCCTCCAGCTTTTCCGAGTAACCCTTGCCCTTTTGCGCGGCATCGAAGCTGACATCCTTGAGCACTACCTCGTAGCCGGCCTTGGCCGAGACGTAGGCGATGCCGGCGCCCATCATGCCCGCACCGAGCACACCGATCTTGTGGATCGGGGTCTTACCGATGCCGTCGGGCCGTGAGTTGCCCGAGTTGATGGACTGCAGGTCGAAGAAGAACGCCTGGATCATGTTCTTGGCGACCTGACCGGTGACCAGCGAGGCGAAGTAACGGCTCTCGATGCGGCTGGCGGTGTCGAAGTCGACCTGCGCACCCTCGACCGCGGCGGCCAGAATGGCCCGCGGGGCAGGCATCGGCGCGCCCTTGAGCTGCTTGCGCAGGTTCGACGGGAACGAGGGCAGGATGGCCGCCAGCCCCGGCGACGCCGGGGTGCCGCCGGGCATCTTGTAGCCTTTTTTGTCCCACGGCTGCTCGTGCGCATCGGGGTTGGCCTTGATCCAGGCCTTGGCGGCGGGTACCAGCTCCTCGACCGTCGGCAGCACCTCGTCGATCAAGCCGATCTCTTTGGCCTTGGCCGGCTTGAACCGCGTGCCCTGCGCCAGCACGGTGACGAAGGCGTTCTGGATGCCGAGCATCCGCACCGTGCGGGTGACCCCGCCACCGCCGGGCAAAAGACCCAGTGTGACTTCCGGCAACCCGAGCTGGCTGCCCTTGGCGTCGGCGGCGATGCGGTGATGACAGGCCAGCGCGATCTCCAGACCCCCGCCCAGCGCGGCGCCGTTGATGGCCGCCACGACGGGCTTGCCCAGCGTCTCCAGGGTGCGCAACTGCTTCTTGACGGTCTCGACGGTGTCGAAAGAATCACCGGCATCCTCGGGCCCGGCCTTGATCATGGCAGTGAGGTCACCGCCGGCGAAAAATGTCTTCTTCGCGCTGGTGATCACCACTCCGGTGATCGAATCCTTCTCCGCAACAAGGCGATCCACGGCCTTGCCCATCGACTCGATATAGGCCTCATTCATAACGTTGGCAGACCCGGAGGGGTCATCCAAGGTCAGCGTGACGATGCCGTCGGCATCCTTGTCCCACTGGATGGTGTTGTCCGGCATGTCCTTAAACCCTCTCGATGATCGTCGCAACGCCCATGCCGCCGCCGATGCACAACGTGACAAGCGCACGCCGGGCGTTGCGGCGCTCCAGTTCGTCGACCATGGTGCCGAGAATCATTGCGCCGGTGGCACCCAGCGGGTGACCCATCGCGATAGCGCCGCCGTTGACGTTGAGCTTCTCATCGGGGATGTGCAGGTCCTTCTGGAACTTGAGCACCACCGACGCAAACGCCTCATTGAGCTCAAACAGGTCGATGTCGTCAACGGTCAGCCCGGCACGGTCGAGCACCTTGCGGGTGGCCGGAGTCGGCCCAGTCAGCATGATCACCGGCTCGGCCCCACTGGTGGCAGTGGCGACGATCCGCGCCCGTGGCGTCAGACCCTGCGACTTGCCGGCGGCTTCGGAACCGACCAACACAAGCGCGGCGCCGTCGACGATGCCCGAGCTGTTGCCGCCGGTGTGCACGTGCTCGATCTTCTCGATCCAGTGGTACTTCTGCATCGCCACGTCGTCGAAGCCGCCCAATGCCGCGAGGCCCTCGAAGGCGGGCTTCAATTTCAGCAGACCCTCCTTGGTGGTTTCGGGCCGCATGTGTTCGTCGTGGTCCAGAATCAGCAGGCCGTTCTGGTCACGGACCGGCACCACGGACTTGGCGAAGTAGCCACCCGACCATGCGTCGGCGGCCCTCTCCTGGCTGCGCAGCGCGTAGCTGTCGACGTCGTCGCGGGAGAAGCCCTCGGTGGTGGCGATCAGGTCGGCGCCGATGCCCTGCGGCACGAAGCCGATGTCGTAGTTGGTGGCCGGGTCAAGCGCCATCGCGCCGCCGTCGGATCCCATCGGCACTCGGCTCATCGACTCCACTCCACCGGCCAGGACCAGGTCGTCCCACCCGGAGCGCACTTTTTGCGCGGCGGTGTTCACGGCCTCCAGGCCGGATGCGCAGAACCGGTTGAGCTGCACGCCGCCGACGGTGTCGGGCATACGGGCGGCCAGCACCGCAGTGCGGGCGATGTCGCCGCCCTGGTCACCGACCGGCGAAACCACGCCCAGGATCACGTCGCTGATCAGGTTCTCGTCGAGGTCGGGGAAACGCCTGCGCAGCTCCTCGATCAGCCCGACGACCAGGCTCACTGGCTTGACCTCGTTCAACGACCCGTTGCGCTGTTTGCCACGCGGTGTGCGGATGGCCTCGTAGACGAAGGCTTCTTCGGACATGTCGACTTCCTGTTCGCAAATGGGGTTTCGGATCCGTCTCACAGATTAGGACCAGTATGAGCACACTAACAGGGCCCCCGGCCAACCTGTTGGTTGGGCGAGTTCCGCTGATAAGCCGCCGAACGTGACACCGCAGTTACCACGAGCCGTCAGCTCCGCGGGGTTGGCGCATGCAGCAGGGACGGCGTTCGCGGAAAACCCAGTGCCCGCGACCACGATAAACTCAACCACCCCAACGACAACGCGAGGTTTCCATGTCATACGTGCTGGCGCTGCCCGATACGTTGGCGTCGGCCGCAGCAGATGCGGCGGGCATCGGCACGGCGATCACCGAGGCGAACAGCGCGGCGGCGGCCCGGACCACCGCCGTCCTCGCAGCCGGGGCTGACGAGGTGTCGGTAGCGATCGCATCGGTGTTCTCCGCCAATGCCCAGGCCTACCAGTCACTCAGCGCCGCGGCGTCGGCCTTTCACTCACAATTCGTGCATGCATTGACCGCCGCGGGCGCCAGTTACGCCGGCGCCGAGGCCGCCAACGCTTCGCCGCTGCAGACATTGGAACAAGATCTGCTCGACGCGGTGAATGCACCCACCATGACGCTGCTGGGGCGCCCACTGATCGGCAACGGCGCTAACGCGACGGCGCCGGGACAAGCCGGTGGAAACGGCGGCATCTTGTTCGGCAACGGCGGCGCCGGCGCGGCCGGTGGACCGGGACAACCTGGCGGTGCCGGCGGTAACGCCGGGTTGATCGGCACCGGCGGGACTGGCGGGGCAGCGGGCTCGGGGGCGGTTGGCGGGGTAGGCGGAACCGGAGGACTGCTGTACGGAAACGGCGGTTTGGGCGGAGCAGGGGTGTCTGGGCGCGCCGGCGGCGCCGGCGGCGACGCCTGGCTGATCGGCAACGGCGGGACCGGCGGGGCGGGCGGTCCTGCCGGGGCAGGCGGGGCCGGGGGGCTACTGTTCGGCGCCGGCGGAACCGGAGGCGCCGGGTTGGACGGGCAGCCCGGCGGCGCCGGCGGCAGTGCCGGGCTGATCGGGGCCGGCGGCGCCGGCGGAGCCGGCGGACTTGGCGTGTCGGCAGGCACGCCTGGCCCTGGAGGATTCGGCGGGGCGGGCGGATCCGGGGGGCTGTTATTCGGCAACGGCGGCGCCGGCGGGGTGGGCGGAGACGCAGGCAACGGCCCGCTCCGGGGCGGGGCTGGCGGGGCCGGCGGGGCATCCGGTCTGATCGGTGACGGAGGGGCCGGCGGGATCGGCGGCCAGGGAGGCGCCACCAGCGGCTTCGGTGGCCCCGGCGGAAACGGTGGGCACGGCGGGGTGCTGTTGGGCCTCGGTGGAGACGGGGGCGGAGGCGGCACCGGCGGAACCGAGTCGCTCGGCGGCGCGGGCGGTGCCGGGGGCGATGCCGGATTTATCGGCGTCGGGGGCATCGGCGGACCCGGCGGACCCGGCGGACCCGGCGCCGTCGGCGACGTTGCCTCCGGCGGAACCGGCGGATCAGGCGGCAACGGCGGTGATGTCGCTCTGCTGGGCTTCGCCGGCAACGGCGGAACCGGCGGAACCGGTGGGGCCGGTAGCAACGGTGCCCCGGGCGGGGCCGGCGGAGCGGGCGGCGACGGTGGCTCCGTCGGGGTAATCGGTCTCGGCGGTACCAACGGCAACCCCGGTGCCAACGGCCCCACGGGCTAACCCCTCAACCCTGCGCCCGACTCCTCCTCGCGCCGCACAGCGGCGCGCATCGTCGCCGGGCTGGAACCATTCGCCCGACTCCTCCTCGCGCCGCACAGCGGCGCGCATCGTCGCCGGGCTGGAACCATTCGCCCGACTCCTCCTCGCGCCGCACAGCGGCGCGCATCGTCGCCGGGCCTAAGCTCAACGACCATGACGGTGTCGCGGCTGCGCCCCTACGCGACGACGGTGTTCGCCGAAATGTCGGCGCTGGCCGCGCGTGTCGGTGCGGTGAACCTGGGTCAGGGCTTTCCCGACGAGGACGGGCCGCCGGCGATGCTCAAGGCTGCGCAAGACGCGATCGCCGCAGGTGTCAACCAGTACCCCCCGGGGATCGGCATCGCGCCGCTGCGGCAGGCCATCGCCGCGCAACGCCGGCGGCATTTCGGTGTCGAGTACGACCCCGACACCGAGGTGCTGGTGACGGTCGGGGCCACCGAGGCCATCGCGTCGGCCGTACTCGGCCTGGTCGAACCCGGCTCAGAGGTGCTGCTGATCGAGCCGTTCTACGACTCCTACTCGCCGGTGCTGGCGATGGCAGGCGCACACCGGGTATCCGTACCGCTGATCCCCGATGGCCGCGGCTTTGCTCTGGATACGGATGCGATGCGCCGGGCGCTGACACCTCGAACCCGGGCGCTGATCGTCAACTCACCGCACAATCCGACCGGAACGGTGCTCAGCGCGACCGAACTGGCGGCCATCGCGGAAATCGCCGTCGAAGCCGACCTTTTAGTGATTACCGATGAGGTTTATGAGCACCTGGTTTTTGACGCCCACCGGCATCTGCCGTTGGCCGGCTTGGACGGCATGGCCGAACGCACGATCACCATCTCGAGCGCGGCCAAGATGTTCAGCTGCACCGGGTGGAAGATCGGATGGGCTTGCGGCCCGTCAGAACTCATCGCCGGCGTGCGCGCGGCCAAACAATATCTGACCTACGTCGGCGGCGCGCCGTTCCAGCCGGCCATCGCCCTTGCGCTGAACACCGAGGATGCCTGGGTCAGCGCGCTGCGGAAATCTTTGCAGTCCAGACGCGATCGGCTGGCAGCAGGGCTGACCGACATCGGCTTCGCAGTGCACGACAGCCACGGCACGTACTTCCTGTGCGCCGACCCGCGCCCGCTAGGCTACGACGACAGCACGGCGTTCTGCGCGGCACTACCGGAAAAATTCGGGGTGGCCGCCATCCCGATGTCGGCCTTCTGCGGTCCGGGGGCAACGCATGCCGCACAAGACGCCGACGTGTGGAATCACCTGGTGCGCTTCGCCTTTTGCAAGCGTGATGAGACCCTGGACGAGGCGATCAGGCGACTGTCCGAACTCGGCGACTGACCGATCACTCAGACGGGCCCGCAGGGTTGCGACTCATGACGAAGTCGCGCAGGCCCTCGGTGGCGGCTTTGAGGATCTTCTCGCGCGCTCGGTTGATCAAAAACTCCGGCAGCGGCGCCGACGGCTCAATGGTGACGTCGAACCGGACCCGCGTCCCCGTCAATCCCTCGCGCTGCAGGGTGTACTCGACATGCTGACCGTGCTGGTGGGCGGTCTTCTTGGCGTCCCACACCAGCCAGTCGGGGCCCCAATGGAATTCGAGCAGTTCGTGATCGATGATCCCGATCACCTTGACTGTCACCGCGACATGGTGCGGCCGCCCGTCGGGATAGGCATCGATGACTTCGGCTTTCTTGTGCACCGCGGACCATAACGGCACCGAGGTCACATCGGCCAGCGCGTCCAGGATCACTTCTGGCAGCGCATTGATGCTGATCTCCCGCGATGCTTGTACGGCCACTGACACAAAGGCTAGCAATCTGATTTCGGTTGCGAGCCAAGTTAAGCGGTAATGCCAAAGAAAGTCGCGGACATCGCGCCCTCGACAAGACGATCAGTCTGTCCGCTCCACGACCACTTTGCTGTTAACGACCCAATTGCGCAGCCCCTCGGTAGCCGCGTCCAACACGATCTTGCTGGCGCGCTTGACAATGAAAGCCGGAATCGGGCCCGACGGCTCGACCGTGATATCGAAACGGACCCGCGACCTGTCGACACCCTCGGGTTGGACCCTGTACTCGACATGTTGTCCGTGCTGCTGGAATGTCTCTTCGGCATCCCACACCACCCAATTGGGACCCCAGTGATATTCCAGGATCTCCTTGTCGACGATCCCCAGAATTTTGACGATGGCTTTCACGTGGTGGGGCCGACCGTCCGGGTAGCGGTCGAGAACTTCCATCCGTTTGTGCATAGGGGACCAAGCTGACAAGACACTGACATCGCTCAGCGCCGCCATGATAAGTTCCGGCGGCGCATCGATCACAATCTCACGCGATGCCTGTACAGCCACTAACGCTAAGCTAGCATTCCGCGGTCTCGTACGTTGGCGACATGCGGTAATTACCTGATTACCATCCGATTTCGGGAAGCGACGTGGTTGCGGCCGGCGGTGGCGTTGGTGGCCGGTCTCGGTAACCCAGCGCGGACAGCGCGCCGGCCTGCGACAGGTAGCGTGGGTGGACCGCCGCGCAGTCGTCGGCTCCGATTCCGAGTTGCTCTCCCCCGGATCAGTCTTGACGTCCAGGTCCACGATCCGCTTACTGCGGTGCAGCAAGTAGCGATCCTCCGACGGCATGTTCACGGCCGTTTGGTGACGACCCGCTGCGCCCGGCTTCGCCGCGCTTGCGATCGCCACGGCCGCCAGGGCGACGCGTCCGCAGCACATCGGCACCCAGGTCTGCGACCGGTCATGGCAAATGTTCACCCTGCGCCTTCGGCAGCCGTTTGCGCAGGCTCGACAATAACGTCGAGGATCTGCTCCCGGCGTCCGGCCGCGGATGACTTCGACCGGGGTACCGTCGTGCTCGTGACTGATGCCGCCACTGATTCCGTCTACACCGTCGGTGACTACCTACTCGACCGCCTCGCCGAACTCGGCGTTTCCGACATCTTCGGCGTTCCCGGAGACTACAACCTGGAATTCCTCGACCATGTCGTCGCCCACCCGGCCATTCGCTGGGTGGGCAGCGCCAACGAGCTGAACGCCGGTTATGCCGCCGACGGATACGGGCGGCTGCGCGGAATGTCAGCTTTAGTAACGACATTCGGGGTGGGTGAACTCTCGGCCACCAATGCGATCGCGGGTAGCTATGCCGAGCACGTACCCGTGGTGCACATAGTCGGCGGTCCCTCCAAAGACGCTCAGGCCACCCGCCGGGCGCTGCACCACTCGCTGGGCGACGGAGACTTCGAGCATTTCTTCCGGATTAGCCGCGAAGTGACCTGCGCCCAATCCAATCTGATGCCGGCAACGGCCCGCCGGGAGATCGACCGAGTGCTCAGCGAGGTTCGTGAGCAGAAGCGGCCGGGATACATATTGATGTCCCTCGACGTGGCGCGCTTTCCCACCGAGCCGCCCGGCGCCCCGCTGCCGCGCTACACCGGCGGCACCAGCCCGCGCGCGCTGTCGATGTTCACCGACGCCGCCACCGCACTAATCGCCGACCACCAGTTGACGGTGCTCGCCGACTTACTGGTTCACCGCCTGCAGGCGGTCGAAGAACTCGAGGCGTTGCTGGCGGCCGATGTGGTTCCGTACGCCACGCTGATGTGGGGGAAAAGTCTGCTCGACGAAAGCTCGGCCAACTACCTGGGGATCTACGCCGGGTCGGCCAGTGCCGAACCGGTACGAGCCGCGATCGAAGAGGCCCCTGTACTGGTGACCGCCGGGGTGGTGTTCACCGACATGGTCAGCGGCTTCTTCAGCCAGTCGATCGACCCGACCCGGACCATCGACATCGAGCAATACCAGAGCAGCGTAGCCGGCCAGGTGTTCGCGCCGCTGGAAATGGATGCCGCGCTCGAAGCACTGACAGGGATCCTGACCCGGCGCGGGATCACTTCACCGCCCGCGGCGTCAGCAACGGCCGAACCGGCCCGGGAAACAGCCGAAGCGCCGCCGCGCGAGCGCTTGTTGACCCAACAGATGCTGTGGGATCGCCTTTGCGCTGCGCTCACGCCGGGAAACGTGGTGCTCGCCGATCAGGGCACCTCGTTCTACGGCATGGCCGACCTCCGGTTACCCCAGGGAGTCACCTTCATCGGTCAACCTCTTTGGGGTTCAATCGGTTACACACTTCCCGCGGCGCTCGGTGCGGGGGTGGCACATTCGGACCGCAGGACGGTGTTGCTGATCGGCGACGGGGCCGCGCAACTGACAGTCCAGGAGCTCGGCACGTTCTCCCGCGAGGGGTTGTCCCCCGTCATCGTGGTGGTGAACAACGACGGCTACACCGTCGAACGGGCGATTCACGGAGAAACGGCCCCCTACAACGACATTGTCGGCTGGAGTTGGACCGACATCCCGCACGCGCTGGGGGTGGCCGATCACCTGGCGTTCCAGGTCCACACCTATGGCGAACTCGACGACGCACTCACCGCGGCCGCGGAGCACAAGGACCGCATGGTGCTGGTCGAGGCGGTCGTGCCGCGCCTGGACATTCCTCCCCTGCTCGTGGAGCTCGTCCGACCGATCTCGCCGGACGGCACTAAGCGCCGCTGACTTTAGGCGTCGATGCGCATCGTGTCGAAGATGCGACCGACGAAGAGCGGCGGATAAGCACCGATTCCCGCCCCAGACAGCCACTCGGCCGCGGCATCGGGATGGTCGATCCATTGCCGCGCGCTTTCTTCGTCGGCAAACTCCTGGAGGATCAATACCTCGTGGTCATCGTCGAAAGCCTGGAATACCCAAGCCTTTCGGATGCCGGCGGCAGTGAACCGTTCCCTAGCATGGCCGACCTCCGCGGCCAGGGTCGACACATCATCGACGGAGGCGATTCCGGCTACCACAACGCCGGGCGCTGCTGGCTTCGAAGGCGGATTTGCGACGAACCTGTCGATAATCTCACCGGCGAAGACCGCGGGGATGTCGTCGATGCCGACGGCATCGAACCAATCGAAGAAAACCCGCGAGCGAAGCAGATCGACGATCGGCTCTCGGCTGTGCACTCCCATCATCACCAGGACGCGACCATGGTCGTGCGTGGACGTGTAGACCAGAATGTGGTGGGCACCGATGTCGGCGAGTGCCGATTTGTTGCGCTCGAGCAACGGCAACACCCGAGTCGGATCCGCGACGCGATAGTCCGATGCGATCACCATCGCATGAATGTGGTTTGTCATCGGCGCAACCCTTGCCGAGACCCTAGGTCGGATTAAACGACGAAATGAGCCACTTCCCATCGGCTTTCGTCATCGTGACCAGCACGCTGCTGGACGTCATTGCCGGCTCGGGCCGATCCTTGCTCTGACTGGTTTGGTTGACGAACAACAGCACGACGGCCGAGTCCGGGTGGAATTCCGACAGAGCGGCACGAAGCACCACCGCAGTCGTCTTCACGCCCTTCACTTTTGAAGCCGGCCCGACGATCTGCTGCGTGAACTGGCCGTAATACGAGAGGAAGTCGCCCGTCAAATGGGACTTCGCGGAAGCAAAGTCACGGTCGAGGGTGTCCGGAGAATACGAAAGAACGGCAACCGTGCCATCGGAAGCGGCCGTGATGGCCGATTTAGCGGCGGCGGCATCGGTGTCGCGATCCGGCAGGTACCAGAAATACAGCAGCCCGCCCAGTAAGCCCAGCGATACCACGACCAGCAACACCAATAGGCCGGCAAGGATTCTGCCGGACAAGAGCGCCTTGACCCGGACAGCAAAGCGTTTCAGACGGCTTGGCTGCGAGTCATGCGGGTCGGAGTCATCGACGCGCTCGGTCGGCGCGACGTCCACGGTCTTTTCGGCGTCTGCCACGGATTCTGCTTTCTCGACGACCGCCGTTTCGTCTGGGGTCACGCCACAAACTCCACTTTCGACAACTTGAGCAGGCCACCGTCGCGGGTCACCGTCACGATCCACCGGTACTTACGTGGCTCCTGTTTGGCACCAGCCGCATTGGTGATCTCCGCTGTGCTGGCGACCAGCACCACCGCTGAGTTGTCGGTCATCGTGTCCAGGTCCACAGCGTCACCCTGAACGCTGCCTTGCGAGATCACCTTCGACTCTTGCACCACCTTGGTGAAATCGTCGGCTGTCTTCAGGAAATCATCCTTGAACTCGCCGGTGGAGACCTCGACGACGCTCCGAACGCCTTCTTTGGGGTGTTCGAAGTCCATCGACGTCAATGTCACAATGCCCTGCCGCGCGGCCGCGGCGAACTCAGCCGCAAGACGACGTTGCTCGGTCGCATGGCGATGATCCACAACCATGTACACGCTGCCCGACAGCGCAGCGAGAATGATCAGGACGGCAAGGGCTGCGGAGATGGTGGACCATCTGGGCCGCCTGAGCCGGCTGCGCCAACGTCGTGCCGGCTGCTCCGCCGCATCGTCGATAGACGAGAGGTCGGCGTCAGGTTCCGCGTCGGCGTCATCCGGACTTTGTCGAGTCTCGACATCTTCCGGCTCATCCGCAGACTCGGTATCTTCCGGTTCAACCTTTGGGGCGTCCAGCGCTTCGGTCGCGACAGAGTCTGCCGGGCGTGATTCTTTGTCTTTTGAGACCGCGCCTTCTGCGACGGCATCTTCTGTGGCTGGTTGTTCTTTGACCTCGGCGAGTTCGGCCTCGCGGCGCAATTGGATGGCGCGGGCGCGGGCGCGGGCGGCGGTGGCAAGAGCTTCGGCTTCTGCGGCTTCTGCCTCGGCCTGATCGGCCAGCGACCGCATTTCCGCGGCAGTGTGCGGTGTGTCGTCCTCGTTCACCGGAACCAATTTCGTGTCAGGGGCATTCTGGCGGACGCCGGGGCTCACAGCTCACCAGCCCGAGAACGCGGCCGCTCGTGACTCACTATCAAACTCCTCAACCGCCTGCCCATCAGTGGCAAGTTCGCTCTCAGCCGCCAACGGCTTTTGCGGGGTGCGACGGACGTCGCCGTTGCGCCACCCTACTCGGGACACGAGATAGCGCGCGAGCATATCGCCAGCATACGACTGCTCCGTGTCGACAACCCCCGGAGAGACACGCTATCACCACCGCCTGTCCCCGATCTTGAAATCGAAGCACGATACGGCAAAAATATCGCTTCAACAGCGGAAATAATGTTCTCTTTTCAAGCCAATCGATCGACGCGAATCAGCATCGACCCGAATCAGTGCAGTAGGTCTTTGACCACCTTGCCGGTGGCGTTGAGAGGTAACGCGTCGAGGAACTCCACCGATCGCGGGACCTTGAATCCCGCCATGTGTTCTCGGCACCATTCGATCAAATCTTGCGGGCCGACAGCGCTTTTCCGCACGATAAACGCCTTGCCCACCTGTCCAAGGCGCGCGTCGGGAACGCCAACGACCGCCGCTTGTGCGACGGCCGGGTGGTTCAGCAGGAAACCTTCGATCTCAGCCGGATAGGCGTTGAATCCGCCCACGATGAACATGTCCTTCTTGCGGCCGACAACGCGCAGGCGGCCAGCGTCGTCGAAGTTCCCCAGATCTCCGGTGTGCAGCCAGGCATCGCCATCAATCGCCTCGGCGGTCGCGGCGGGATCGTCGAGATAGCCCGCCATGACGTTGTACCCGCGGACCAGGATTTCGCCATCGTCAGCGATGCGCACCTCAACCCCCTCGCAGGGGAGACCTGCGGTGGTGGCGACATCCTCGAAGGAATCGCCGGGCCGGGACAAGGTTACGTTGCCGGCTTCGGTGAGCCCGTAACCGGTCATCAACGTCTGGAACGGCAGTTCACTGTGTATGCGACGGACCAGTTCGACAGGGATGTCAGCGGCGCCGGTCACGCCTGCCCGCAGACTCGACAGCTTGGCTTTGTCGCTGACCGTCAGCAAAGCATGGTACAGCGTCGGCGGGCCGGGCAGCATCGTGATGCGTTCGCGTTCAATGAGTTCCACCACCTTATCGATGTCGAAGACCGCGATCGGCAGCATCGTCGCCCCACGCAGGAAGCACGCGACGAGTCCCGCTTTCAAGCCGAAGGTGTGGAAGTACGGGTTGATCATCAAATAGCGGTCGGCCTCGCGCAGATCCGCGAGCGTCGCCCACTCTTCGTACATTCGCAGCGTTTGGAGATGATTCAGCATCGCGCCCTTGGGGCGGCCGGTGGTGCCCGAGGTGAAGATGATGTCCGAGATGTCGGTGCCGCTCACTGCCCGCTCGAACGGGGAACCGCTGCAAAGGAAGTCGGATTTCAGATCGATGACGGGTATCCCGGCGGACGCGGTGTAATCCTGGCCCAGAAATCCTTTCTGCACCAGGACAGCCTTCGCTCCGCTGCGGGCGATAATGTCGCCCGCTTCTTCCGTCTTGAACCGCGTGTTGACCGGCACGAGCACGCCGCCGGCGGTGAGCAGCCCAAACGCCGCGATTATCCACTCTGCGGAGTTGGGCGCCCAGATCGCGATTCGTTCACCCTCGCCGATACCAAGTTCGGCGAATGCGCCCGCGGCACAACGTATTCGGCGGACAACTTCAGTGAAGGTCAAACGCAGCGGACCGTCGACAATCGCCTCCGCATCGCCAAAGCGGTCTGCCGCGCTCAAGACCATCTCGGGGATGGTCCGCCACGGTTGTGTCACACCGACATCAGTGGGGCGAGGTTGCACCCCATGATCCTCGTTTGGTCTTCGACGCTCAGGCGCTGCGGCGCATCAGCGCAGTGTCGAGGTTCCGCGAGTCCCTCCGGGTGCGGGTCATCGGAGCCGAACCACGGATACGAGCGGGCGCCCGAAGACATGGAATCCTCCTTCGCGATTTAAGAGAATATTATTCTCTAGAGGATCGATTCGCAACGTACCTGGGACGCTATCGGCTGCCGATCAGCATGTCGCGACGATTGTGAAATCGGCGGCAGCCGGTTCACCGGGCTTGTCCGTCTTGAACCCGTTGGCGCTACCGGTGATCGTGAATGTGTCGCCGTTAAGGCTGACGTTGGCGCTGCTTCCGCCACCTTGCGTGTACATGCCGGTGAACCCGCCCAGGTTTTGGATATGGACTGACGTCGCGGTCAGCGGGTGAGCGCTTTGGTCGACGACGGCCGTGGCCCCGGAAAAGTCACCGCCGATGTCAATCGTCCGGTTCCACTCCAGCTGAATGCACTTGACGACCTGAATATTGGCTTCGTGCCCATCGACCGTCACCGATGCGGTGCTCGAGATCGCGGTTTGCGGCCGTGCGCTGCAGGCGCTGAGAACGGCTACAGTCAGCGCCACAAAGGCCGCCGCCGCAATTCGGTTCGGCATTTGGCCACCTCAGTACTCGGTCATGAAATCTTCAGGGCCCGCGGCGATGATGATATTCTCCCCGCAAGAGAATACCAATATCAGCGTTTCGCCAGATGAGCGGCACATCGCGCTCACCACCTTGCCGCCCGATCACCCGGCAGCCGAGATAAAGCGCGTAATCAGCGGAATTTCGCCTGATGAGCCGATACCATCCTGTGCACGGCAGAGGAGCGACATGACCACCATGAAGAG
>Ga0182012_10001310_pt1 | contig 27350 bp, 21 predicted proteins | sample 612S2SmetaG_FD_120486 | JGI IMG/M metagenome (GOLD analysis project Ga0182012, IMG submission 120486) | Permafrost microbial communities from Stordalen Mire, Sweden - 612S2S metaG | ecosystem: Environmental > Terrestrial > Soil > Wetlands > Permafrost | place: Sweden: Stordalen | collected...
TCATTGATGCATGGGCCTCCCGGGCCCTGATTTAGTTTCCCAGCGGGAATTGGGGCTGGAGGGAGGGTTTGGGGTTAAGTTGTTGAGGGGATTGGGGAAATTTCGTCATTTTTGGGGGCACCCGCTCGGTTGGCCGGATGTCCTTGGCGTGTAGCGAAACGGACGGTCGGGTCGTTCTCATCCGTATGAGGTGCGCATTGGGGTTTCGCTCCCGATGCTGGCAATGCTGGCAGCCCCCACGTTCCTGTGGCAGCGAACCGACTCGTTCCAAGGCCGTCCAGCTTTGCCCACCACGGATTGAATCGTTTGTTCAGAGGATTGGCATGCGCCAGATTGCCGATGGAAGCGGCCCCACCCGCGCAGGCGGGGCGGCTCAATCACATAGTCATTGCGCCGAATCGAGTAACTTGCTCAATTCCTCTTTCCCTACTATGGCCGCGGTGACGCGCTGCTCACTGGCTTCGGCCACGGTGATCGAAGTCATATGATCTTCCATGGCTTTCTGGGCGCCGACGTCGTTCACGATCATCCAGGGGTTGTCTGAAGCCATCAACAGGACGCGGTATTTGCCGGGCGGCACGGAGCTGAATTCCACATCCATCGTCCCGCCGCCACCGTAGGAATTCACCATCGGCTGGCCTCCGCCAACGGGCAGCAGGATCGCAGCCATCTGCTCGCCGGCCGCGGGCGGCGATTCCGCATTGACATGCACCTTGCCGAACCGCGAACTCAGCGTAATGTGAAGCACGCCGCCACCCTCGCCGGCGATCTCGAAGTCCGAGGGAGTCACCTCACGGCCGCCGAGGGTTACGGACTTGAAAAATCCACCCTGCAATCCGTTCAGGCTGAAATGCCCGGGCAGCACCGACTTGAACTCGAAACCTCCGTCCTTGTTAATCACGGTGACGGGGAAGGGACCGCGATAGTTCGGCTGCAGCGGCTGGAGTGAAATCTGCTGGCCTTCCAGCAGGATGCTCGTATCATCGGCTACCACCGTGCCTGAAATACCCGGGCCGGGCGCCATCCGCAGTTCGACGTCGGTCACCTGAGCGCTGCCGACTTGAAGATCCCGCCGCGCTTCAAAAGCTTTCTCGCCCTCAACCAAAGTGGCGACGATTTCATAAGAGCCGGGCGTGATGTTGCGGAACATGTACAACCCGCGGCGACCGAAGCGCGCGGGCATGCCCACGCCGTCATCCTGCTGAGAGTCCTTCGACATCATCACGATTTGCGTCTGAGGGAGAAGACTGGGGTCAACTCCCGTGATGGTCGCGCGCACGGTGAACATGCGCGAACGCAGTACATGGAAATCGATTCCGTCCAGTTCCGCGCCGGCCTCGACAAGCAATCCACCGGAGGCTGAGCTTCCGCCGCCCGCGTAACTTACCGGCGCGTAACCTTCGGTGGGAATATCGGGGTCGTTCACATGCATGAAGCCGTGCGGGGCGGGGAAGTTTTGCCCGCATTGGGCCCGCACGCCGTACCGGCCAGCCAGAATGCCGTGGATGTGATAGTTCCCGTCGCTGTCGGTGCTGCCTCCGATCGAAAAGCGCCCACCTGGCAGTCCCTGTTTGGCGTCCACCTGCGTAGCGGTGACCGAGCAATTGGCCACCGGCTGGTCGTCCTCATTCGTGACCCGGCCGCCAATGCCCGCGCCCGGCTGAAGCGGGATCTCGACGCCGGTCTTCTCCTCGCTATCGGCTAAGGTGACATTCATTGCCATTTGACTTCGACGTCCCCCTCCGGAGAAGTCCGCATGATTCGCCATCACCCAATAGACGCCCATGGGGAGCGCACGGAAACTGAAGTTTCCGCCGGCGTCGGTAACCGCGGAGAGACTGGCTGCGCCGTTGACCATGACGGTGGCTTTCTTGATGGGCTCGTGCGTCTTTGCGTTGATCACGACGCCGGAAATGGAACTCTTGCCGGTGAGAGGCTGGGCATTGGGGTCCGTGTTTCCCGGCATGTCTTTCTGCGCGCGAGGCGTGAACTGGCTATACAAAGAGCCGGCGGACATCAGGAGCGCCACTCCAACCAGAAAATGTCTCATTCGGGCTCTCCCGGATCGCGAATGATCAATTTGGCATCGTGCGTGACATGGGCGTCCTCGGCCACTTCCAGTGCATCGCCTGAAGCCGCCGCGAACGGCTTCAGAAAATCGGGCTTCCAATATTCATCCAACTGCAAGCGGTCGAAAGCATATATCCGATAGGTTCCCGGCGTGACGCCTTTGAACTCGAAATGTCCTTTGCCGTCCGTCAGTCTGGTTTCGTAAAATCCCAGCACGTTTTCGTACTTACCGGACGGCGCGAGTAACACGCGCGACCGGATGTTTGTCAAAGGAGCGGACCCATCCGGCGCCATCACCGTTCCCCCGACCACCGCGCCCTTCGTGCTGACTACGATGGTGAGCGGCTTACGCGTGCCCTCTTCGAGTTTCATGTCGGTGGTGAGAACGTCCTGATCCCCCAGCCGCATGGACTTGATATAGCTTCCAGGGGGCATCGGCGTAACTCCGATATCCCAGATACCGGGCAATGCGCTGGGAAATTCAAACGAGCCGTTGTCGCCGACCTCCGTGGTCAGCGGCTGGTCGAACGGCGAGTCATCACCCGATGTGAGGCGGATCGAATAAGGCCCGTTCTTTCGGATGCCCTCGCCTTCGATTACAAGTTTTCCCGCGAGCGGCGCGCACGGTACGAGGGTGAGCGTGACGTTATCCGCGCCCGGCCCCGCTTCCACGACCTGCTCCGCGTGGTAGGTGACGCCTTTTGCCTCCACGGAGGCGACCACATGATAGCGGCCGGCGGCAACATTCGCCTGAAATTTATATTCCGGACCATTGGTTCCGAAGCTGGCCACTTGTTCCCCCGGAATCCTGGATTCGGGAATGAACCGGATATTCACGAACGCATTGGGGTCAAGGCCCGCAGCGCCTTGCACGGCTCCGCTCACCGTCAATTGAGGCGTGGTTTCGAGCGTAAAATCGATGCCTTTCAGATCATTACCGGCATTTAGAGTCAGTGATGAGGCGGAGTCTATCGACGTTGCGCCGGGATAGAACTGAGGCGTGTACATCTCATCCTGAACGGGGCTTCCGGCAACAGACTCGGGACGGATGCGCACCACCGGTTGAAACTGCCCGGTAGCCATGACACGGTATTCGCCCGGTTGCACGAAGGTGAGGTGGTACTCACCTTTGTCGTTGGTCATGGACTGGCCGGCGATTTGCCAGTGCAGGCTTCGACGCCGGTAGACCGGCCGCAGGAGTTCGACGCGCGCATTGGGCACGGCGTCTCCATCCCCATCCATCACGGCTCCTGAGAGCGAACCGCTGGGCAGCATGGCGATAATGACATCCTGTTTGCGCTGGCCTGGAGTGAGGGTCAGGAAGGGAACCGGCCGGCCCAGATCGTTGCCTCCGCCAAAGCACGAACGCTCGTATCCACTGAGGCGCGCGCAGAGAGTGTAATCTCCCGCGGGCACTCCCGTGAAGGCAAACGCGCCATTCGGTTCGGAGTAAGTGAGCGCCTCCAGAATGTCCTTTCCGGTGGTTCGCAGAGTCACGATGGCTCTCTTGATGGGCGCCTTGGACCAGCCGTTGCGCACCACGCCACCGATGATTCCGGTCTGCTGCTGCGCGGGCGCGCGGGGCGCGCCTAGCAGGCCGGCAACGGCAACCCAAAGAAAAACCCGGGTCATCACTCGATAACTTCCACTCTCGTCTGAATCTCTTCGCGCGGGATCAGCGCCGGCCAATAGGCGACTATTTCGCGCACGGCGGGCCTGCCGTCACCGAATCCAGTGGCCCCCGGAGGTCCGTTCAATACCAGCGGAATCAACTCACGCGTAAACCGGTCCACCGATTTTCGATCTTCCCCGCGCACACCGATCCGTAGCTGCACTTCCGGCGGCTCCACAACATTGGGCGCCACGCCGCCCTGGCACGCGTTCACCCCGAAGTACTCCGTCTGAATCTCGTCAAACCGCAGCCCGAGGTTGGCCAGCCTAGTTCTCACGATCTGGTCGGCGGCCTGCGCTTTCTCCAGCGCCTGCGGGGAACTATAGACCAGAGTTCCCGTCGATTTCCATCCGGCCGCGTAACTAATGGAAAGCTTCAATGACGGCGGCCGCTGAGATCCGCGAATACCGCTCACCCGAACGCGGTCCGGGCCGATGTCTTCGAGCCGTATGCTGGTGAAATCGGCCACGCAGTCGGGCGTAATATAGTGCGCGGGATCGCCCAGTTCGTAGAGCAGTTGCTCCTTCACGGTATCGGAATGGACGCGCCCGCCGGTGCCCGCGTGCTTAGTAATGACGAAGCTGCCGCCCGATTCGGCTTCGATGATGGGATAGCCGATGTTCGCCATGTCCGGGATGCTCCGCCAATCCACCTGGCAGTTCCCGCCGGTACATTGTGCGCCGCATTCGACAATATGTCCGGCAATGGTACCGGCTGCCAGGTGATTCCAATCTTCCGGTCCCCATCCGAACGCGTGGATCATGGGCGCGAGCGCGAGAGCGGTATCCGTGGAGCGCCCCGCAATCACCACATCCGCGCCGGTAGCCAAGGCTTCCGCCAGTGGAAATGCACCGATGTAGGCATTGGCGCTTAATACGCGGGAGCGAATGGTGGAGATCGGTTCCCCCGTATCCATGTCGCGCATCTCGCAGCCTTTGGCGAGGAACTCATCCATGCGGCCCAGAACGTCGTCGCCGGTGATTACCGCAACCTTGAAACCGGGCGCCTGTTGCAACACCGCCCTGGCGCAGGCCACCGGATTCACGCCGCCGGCGTTGGCGATCACTTTGATGTTGCCCGCGCGCAACTTGTCCTTCAATCTGCCGATCAGCGGCGGAAAATCACTGGCGTAACCCAGGTTCGGATCACGTTCCTTCTGCTTCTGCAGAATGGACATGGTGACTTCGGCCAGATAATCGAGGATCAGGTAGTCGATGGGACCTTGCTCGACGAGGCGAACGGGCGCCTCCAGCCAGTCGCCCCAGAAACCTTGTCCGTTGGCGATCCGGATCATCTTGAGAGCGTCTCCAGGACGAACGCCTCGGCGCGCGGACGGGTCATGGTCAGTTCGAGCGCCATCGAAAGAATTTCGCGCGTATCTTTCGGGTCGATCACGGCGTCCACATGCCCGCGAGCCGCCGCGTAGCGAGCATCCAGCCAGCGGTCATAATCGGCGCGCGTGCGATCGATGGCGCGCTCCAGATCCTCGGGCATTGCCGCGCCGGTCTTTTTCAGTTTTTCGATTTCGGAGGAGTATAACGCGACTACCGCGGAATCGCCTTCCATGACGCCGATGCGCGCGGTGGGCCAGCTAAAGGTGAAGTTCGGGTCGAAGCCTTGTCCGGCCATGGCATAGTAACCTGCGCCGCTCGCGTGGTTCATGGTCAATATGATACGAGGGACGGTGGCGCAGGACATGGATTCCACCATCTCCGCGCCGGCACGTATGATGCCGTCCGCTTCCGCTTCCTGGCCCACCATGAAGCCGGAAACGTCCTGCAGATAGACCAGGGGGGTTCCCGCGCGTTCCGCGTTCTCAACGAAGTAATGGACCTTGCGCGCGGATTCGGTGTAGATGATTCCGCCCACGCGTGGCCCTTCCGGGCCACGCAGGAAGCCGCGGCGGTTGGCGATCACGGCGACGGGACGGCCGCACAGCCGCATGGACGCGCACAGCATCTCCGGGGCGTAATCGGGCTGAAATTCCAGGAAATCGCCGGCGTCGAAGATGCGATCCAGAACCTCGCGGATCTCATAAGGCAGCCGGTGATCCGCGGGAAGCACGCTGTAAATGTCGCTTGCGCTCCTGGCCGGCGCGGCCTTCGCGTCCGTGGCCGCCGCTGGGGCGGGGAAGCGCGAAAACTCGCCGCGAATCAGGTCGAGGCAGTGGTCATCGTTGCGAGCCATGTAGTGCGCCACGCCGGATTTGGAGGTGTGCATGCGCGCGCCGCCCAGCGTTTCCTGATCGATCACCTGCCCCGTTGCGCCCTTGACTAAGTTCGGTCCGCCGAGACCCATGAAGCTGGTTTTCTCCACCATAATGATGACGTCGCTGAGCGCGGGAAGGTACGCGCCGCCGGCGATGCAGGGCCCCATGACGGCCGAAATCTGCGGGACGCGCAGTTTCCGGCGCATCAGCGAGTTATAGAAGAAGATGCGCCCCGCGCCGTATTGGCCGGGGAAGATGCCGTCCTGGAATGGCAGGTTGACTCCCGCGGAATCCACCAGATAAACGATGGGCACGCGGTTGCGCATGGCGATCTCCTGCGCCCGCAGGATCTTGGTGATGGTCTCCGGCCACCATGCGCCTGCTTTCACCGTGGCGTCGTTAGCCACGATCACGGCGGGACGTTTCTCGATCAAGCCGATTCCGGTGACGACGCCGGCGGCAGGCGCCTGGCCGTCATAAAGATCGTGCGCCAGCAGCAGCCCGATTTCGACAAAACGCGAGCCCGCGTCCACCAGTTTCGCGATGCGCTCCCGCGCGGTCAGCTTTCCGGACTTGTGTTGTTTGGCGATGCGTTCCGCGCCACCCCCGGCCCTGAGACGCTCTTCGAGCCGGCCTAGCTGTTCGACAAGGAACCGCATATGCGCCTCACGAGCGAGGGCTTCCCGCTCGGTAGGGCTTTGTTGCACAGTCATTGCAGTTCTCAGTTTGACACTTTGGCATCCGGCTTCATACTGATAGATGTGAACCCTTCCACCCGCCGTGCATTTCTCTCCATGCTGCCGTCCTTATCGCTTCTGGGCGCGGTGAAGCGTAAGTCGAACGTACTGGCCGATCTCGGTGGATCGATCGATATCAATCCTCAACTGTTGACGGCGATCCACGGCGCCGGTTTCGACGGGTTCATCGAAACCTCGCCGGAGGCGCGCCTGAAGCTCAAGCCGCAGGATTATGGGGCACTGCAACTCTACGCGATTCGAGCGGCGCTCCCGCGTTTTGAAGACAGCATGGACGATGCGGCCGGCGAAGTGAAGACGCTGGTGGAACTTGCCGCGGTGCAGGGTGCGGGAGCAGTGATTACGACTCACCCAGGCCTTTCGGGAAATGGCGCATTTCGTCCCGTCGACCTGGAACGGAAGGCGCGTATTCTCGACATCGCGGGCGCAATATGCGCCGCGCGCGGTCTGACGTTCCTTTATCAGAACCAGTCCTTGGAGTTCACCGGGAACGCAGCGGAGGAGCGCGCCCTGATGGTGCGGACAGATCCGAAGAAAGTCTCGTATTTTCTCGACGCGGGCGAGGCCATGCGCGGCGGCGCGGACCCGGCCGCATTTTTCGCGGCGAACCAAAAGCGCATCGCGGGCATTCGTTTGTCCGATTTCAAAGACGACGGGTTGGTCCCGTTCGGGCAGGGCAGTCCGCCCGCGGCCGCAATGGCTTCGGCCATCGAGAAGAACCGCTGGACCGGATGGCTGGTGGCGCCGCTGAATATCGATAAGAACGAGCGAGCGGTGGCTGGGTTCGTGGGGAGCTTCAAAGCGACGCGAGAGTTGATACGGAGTACGTTCGGTATGTAGTGCCGTGACGTTCACCCTATGGCGCGCTGTGGACTATACTGTGGATAGAGATCCACACATGGAAACCATCCAGGTCGTTCTAGATGCGAAGCTCCTGAAAAAGGCGGACGCAGCGGCGAAGCGTCAGAAAGTAAACCGCTCCGCACTGATCCGCTCCGCTCTGCAGGAGCATCTGAAGAAATTGCACACGCTCGATCTCGAAGCCAGGGACCAGCGCGGCTACACACTGCTGCCGCAACGGGAAGACGAATTTCGGGGTTGGGAGGATGTCGCCGCGTGGCCGGAAAACTGAGCCGTGGAGATATCCATCTCTGCGATCTACAGGCGCCGGATAAGCAGCGTCCCGTTCTCGTCTTAACTCGCGATACAGTAATCGGCTATCTCTCGACTGTTACGATCGCTCCCATTACTTCGACCATCCGAAGCGTGCCTTCGGAGGTATTACTGGATGTTGAGGATGGCATGAAAGGGCTCTGCGCGATCAACCTGCATAACATCATCACGGTGCCGCAGCAACGGATGGGACCGCGGGTCGCCCGTTTGAGTTCGATGAGAATGCGCGAGGTTTGCTCCGCACTGGAGTTCTCGCTGGGTTGCAACTGACCGGCGCGGCTGAAGCCGCGGGTACCATGGCAATCCGGTATGTGTCTCCTCAGTAAGTCGCCCGCAAAGGGTGCCCGACGCACCCTTTGCGGGCTGGTTATTTATTGGACACCACACCAGGTTGTTCAAATCGCAGCGCTTCGATCGGGTCCACGGCGGTCGCGCGGCAGAAGCCGCGGGTACCCTATTGGCGGAACAGGAACTGGAGTAGCACAAAGCTGCTCAGCACCACGGCCATGGTGATCAACCAGGCAAGGCCCATCATCGCGAAGTTGTGAGCCGGATCGTCCGCCTCAGTTTCTGGTGTGTGGACGACGACGCGAACGGTCTTTGTTGCGCGTTGCGCCGGCGCCAAAGTTGTTTGGCTAGGGAATTCCATTACTGCTGGCATGATCGATCTCCTCACGGTGTATCAGGCAGATGGGCGGCCAACAGGGATGTTTCAGCAAGTGATTGGTTTAACCAGGGTTTGGCTCGTTGAGGGGCTTTCGGCCGGGGCATTTCGCGCAGTTGCAAACGCGATTTGGCGCAGCTAGCGGTTGATGGCGCGTTCCGGAACGCCGCGCAATTGCGCATCCTCGAGACGGTGCGCTTCCTGGAACGTGTAGATCATGCGGTGGACCACGGTGAGGTTCGAAAGCACCGCCGTTACCCACAGCACCGGGGCCATGCGGTTGGCGAGCGCACCCAGAATCAGCAGGACCACGCGTTCGGGACGTTCCAGAAACCCGACCTTACATTTCGGGATGGCATTCTCGGCACGCGCGCGCGAGTAACTTACCATCACGGAGCCCGTCATCGCGATGGCGGTGAGCACAATATAGAAGAACCGGTCGATGGATGCGTAATACACCAGCAACCCCATCAACACGCCCAGGTCGGAATAACGGTCGAGCACCGAGTCGAAGAAACCGCCGAAGCGCGTGACCTGGTTGGTTTCCCGCGCCACGCGGCCGTCCACCATGTCAAACAGGCCGGCGCCGATCAGCACAATTCCCGCGTTGCGGAATTTTCCGCCCGCGAACAGAAATGCCGCCCAGACATTGATCACGAGGCCGAGAAACGTCAGAACGTTCGGGTGGATCTTCGAGAGCGCCAAGGCTCCTACAATTTTGTCGATGATCCTGCCGAAGAAAATTCCGAGCGCTTTCGTGTAGGTCATGGGTCCAGTGTTTATTCGGCCGCAATATCGTGAACGGTGGTCAGTTTCACGATCTCCAGCTCCTTCAAGCCTCCTGGGCTGGTTACTTTCACGGAATCGCCCACTTCTTTACCGAGCAATGCGCGGCCGATCGGGGAACTGGTGGAAATCATATGCTTCACCGCGTCGGCGTCCTCGCTCATCACCAGTTCATAGGTGATCTCTTCATCCTTCAGCACATCCAGGACCTTGACCTTGGAACCAAGGCCCACCCGGTCATGCGGAATCTTGGTGAAGTCTATCATCGCCAGTTCCGACAAGCGCTGCTTCAACTTGTTCATCTTGGCGTTGACGAGACCCTGCCGCTCCTTGGCCGCATGATATTCGGCATTTTCGCTCAAGTCGCCGTGTTCGCGCGCCGTGAGGATCTCTCGGGGAAGTTCGTTGCGGAGCTCATATTCGAGCGCGTGCAGCTCTTCCTGTAGTTTCTTGCGGATATCGTTCATCGAACGACCTTCTAGACTCCTCCGGCTATTATAGCGGCTGTAGATCTTCGAGAACGGTTGGGATTAATTCGGATACCGTAGGGTGAATGTGCATGGCGTGTGTGAGCAGCGTGTAGGGCTTTTGTGCATACATCACATCCAGCAGGCAGTGGATCACCTCATCGCAGCCCGTGCCGAGGAGCGACGCGCCGAGAATCAGGTTCGACTCCGCGTCCACCAGCACTTTCAGGAAGCCCTCGGTTTCACCCTTCAGCCGTGCGCGCGTCACTTTGGTCATGGGACGGAAGCCTTTCAGGGCCGGCTTTCCGGTGCGGCGCACCTGGTCTTCGGTCAGCCCGCACCGACCGAGCGGCGGATCGATGTAAATGTTATACGCGGTGATCCGGTCGGTCAGCTTTCTGTTTTCTCGGTCGAGCAGGTTGGCGGCGACGATCTCGAAATCGTTGTAGGAAGTGTGCGTAAAAGCGCCGTGGCCGTTGCAATCGCCGAGCGCCCAAATTCCCGGCGCCGCTTCCAGAACGTCATTCACTGGGATGTAGCCGTCTTTCGTTACCGTGATACCGGCTTTTTCGAGTTGCAGATCGTCTGTGTTGGGCCGCCTGCCAGTAGCCACCAGCAAATGCGAGCCTGTGGCGGAGCCCTCAGGCCAGACCACTTCCACTCCCCGCCAGTGCTGTTTCACCTCGGTGGGGTCGATGCCGCTCAGAATCTCGATTCCTTCCTTGGCGAGAATGCCGGCGACGGCGACGGCGACGTCTTCGTCTTCGCGCCCGAGCAGCCGCTCGCCACGCTGCAAGATCGTCACATCGGTTCCCAGGCGGCGGAAAATCTGAGCGAACTCCAGCGCCACATAGCTGCCTCCCAGAATCAACAGATGCTCCGGCAGCTTATCGAGTTGAAGAATCGAGCTGTTGGTCAGGAATTTGGTTTCATTCAGGCCGGGAATGGGCGGGACCACCGCGCGTCCACCCACATTCAGGAAGATGCGTGGAGCTTCGAGCGTGACATCGCCGACGCGCATCTGGTGGGGCCCTTCGAAGCAGGCCGTGCCGTCGAATACGGTGCAGCCTTCCAGATCGCGGAGCCCGTGTTCGACGCCGTCCGACGAAGCCTTCACGATGGCATCCTTGCGCGCCTTGACGCGCAGCATGTCCGCGGCAACCGGCCCATCGACTTCGATTCCAAACTCCCACGCACGGCGCGAAACATAAGCCGCGTGCGCGCTGGCCACCCATGCCTTGGTGGGGATGCATCCGGTATTCACGCAGGTTCCGCCGAAGAGCCTGCGTTCCACAAACGCCACTTTCATCCCGCTTTTCACCAGGCGGTGAGCCAGCGGGGGCGCGGCCTGCCCGGCGCCGATTAAGATTGCATCGAAAGTCATATTGCGTGTTCCCCTATGAACGCATTCTCAACAACAGGTAGGTACCGGCCAGCGCGAAGATGGCATCCGGAGTCCACGCCGCAACCGCCGCGGGAAGCAGATTCACGTCTCCCAGTTGCTCGAAGAACTGGCTGGTTCCCCAATATCCCATGGCGATCGCGATACTGACTCCAATTCCTGTCATCGCACCTCGATTTCCAATCAGGAATCCGAACGGAATCGAGATCATGGCCATGATGAGAGCAAACACGGGAACGGCGAACTTTTTGTGATACTGAACGTTCAGTTTGACCGTGTCGAACCCGCTCTGCTTCAGGTCTTTGATATAGGCCGCGAGCTGGAGATAGTTCATCTGCTTATCCTGCTTCACGTCTTTCAGGAAGTACTCGGGATGCTCGGTCAGTTCGGGAAATGTGGTGGCGCCGAATCGCTGGACATTGCGTTCCACCACGCCGGTGATATCCCTCGACCATCCGTTGACGAAGACCCAAGTTCCGAGGGACTTGTCCCATCTCGCGCGCTCCGCGCCGATCATGCGGGTCAACTGAAAAGTCGCTTTATCGACCTCGTAGACGTTGACGCCCAGCATCGATTTTTCGGTTGGCTCGAAATAGCGGTAGTAGAAAATGCGCGGATGTTCCGGGTCCTGTCCGAAAATCCACTTATCCGGGCTGAGGTAGGTCTGCACAGGCTGTCCTTTGATCTCCGCGCGAAGCGCTTCCTGGCGAAGGTTGGCCTGCGGGATGTAATAGAAATCGAAGGCAAACAGAGCCAGACCGAGCAGCGCGCTCATGAACAGAATGGGCATGCCCAGCCTGTGTACGCTGACGCCGCAGGCTTTGAACGCGGTGACTTCGTTCTGCTTCGTGAGGATGCCGAAGGTGACCAGCACAGCCACCAGGACGCTAATGGGCAAGGTTTCGTAAATCAACTTGGGCATCAGGAAGAACAGGTACGAGAACACTTTGGTGAGAGGGATGGAGTTCTTGACGATGAAACTGAGCAGCTCGAAGAAGTTATAGACCTCCGTCATGGCCACGAAGCTGGCCAGGATGGCGCAAAAATAAAACAGGAAACTGGAGAGGATGTAACTATCGACAATCTGAAACAACGCGCCGCGAAAGGGCAGCAGGCGCAGCTGCGATGGGCTGGCGATGACGGAGAAACGTCCACCGCGGCCGGAGACACGCTTGAATAGCCCGGTGACGCGGTCCATGGCGTCGCGCAGGATGGAGACGACATCGCGGTCGCCCGCAAGTTCCAGCCGCGACGAGAACACCACGCCAACGACGAGGAAGAAAGCGTTCGGCAGCCAGGAGGAAAGCTCGGGGGAAATGGTCCGCTGGCGCGCCATTCCGGTGAGCGTGATGTAGGCCAGGTAATAGACAAAGAACGCGAGCAGGATGGCCATGATGTAGCCGCTCGATTTGCCGCCTTTGCGCGTCGTGATGCCCAGCGGGACCCCCACAAGACCCAGCGTGAGGCAGGCGATCGGCAGCGCCAGCCGCTGGTTCAGTTCGATACGCGCTTCGACGCTTTCCGGCTCCTTGGCGGGGATGGTTTTGACCTCGCGGTAAAGCTCCTTGGTATCCATGCGGCGGAAGGGATGGCCGGTGTTTTCCTGAGGCGGTTTGGCTTCGAGCACCTGATCGCCCAACGGGAAGCGGACGTGCGTGCCGGTCACGATATCTTTGCCCACTTCATGCACGCTGGCGTTGCGAAGGTTCAACTGGATTCGGTTATGAGGGATATCCGGGATCGCGAAAGCCTCTTTGGCGATCGTGATCTTGGGACCATCCGGTTCCATCTTGGTACCGGTGGAGCGCTGCGCGGCGGGCGTCACATCGGCCAGAAAGACGTCGCGCCAGATGGAGAAGCTTTGCTTGCCCGTGCGGACATCCGCCACGTAGAGGATGGTATTGGGAAACTGCTCATCGAATACACGCGCCTGCACATCGGCTGTTAATTGCGCGGCAATCAGGATATTCAAGACCTTGACGGTGCCTCGCGCGGCCTTGGGAGTGAGCCAAAGCGAAGCCGATGCGGCGAACAAAGTGGCCAGGAGGGCGAACGCGATGGCCGGCGGGATGACGATCCTGCTGGGCACCCCGGCGGCGCGCATCGCGATCACCTCGCCGTCGCTCGCCAGGCGGCCGAGGCCGATCAGGATTCCGACCAGCACGCCGAACGGAACCGCCAGCGGGAGGACCGGTGGAAGAGCGAGAACGAAAAGCTTGAGGACTGTGAGGGGCGTCGCGGGACTGCGCACCAGGAGTTCGAAAAGCTGACGCCCAGGGCCCTGCAGGAACACCACGAAGGTGGCGAGAATGGTGCCAAGCAACGCGCTGCTAATGATTTCCCGGAAAACGTAGCGGCTGAGGATCTTCATTTACAGCGTGGTCGTCTTCAGCGTAGCAGCCTCTAGGTATGTCGCCCGCAAAACGGAGTGCGCGGGCCGCTTTGCTTGAATGCAATGAGGGTGCCCGACGCACCCTTTGCGGGCTGGCCAGAAGGCGCTCCACTATTGAGGATTCAGGTCCCGCCGGAGTTCCATCCCGATCACAAAATTGTCCACGTCCCGGTTTACGATCGCGGCGGGGTTGGAACCTTCCGGAAGATGATAGCCCTTCACCGCCGGCATCAAATTGTAGATGTCCGCTGGAAGCCCGTGAAATTCAAAACGGCCATCGGGACTGATTGGCGCGATTTGGGAATCCCAACCGCGATCGGCCGCGAGCGTGACGTGCATATCCGGAGGAACCGGCTTGCCGTCTTCCAGAACGATTTGCCCGCGAAAAGTATAGGCCGGGGCGAGTTGGATGTCGCCGACGTCGACCTCCTGACCGTCGTCTTTGGTTTCGCAGGGAACCGCGCCTGCGCCGATTCCGCGCGACGCCAAAGATTCCATCTTGGGATAGATCAGCCAGATTCGCCCCGCCGGGATATTTGTTATTGCAAACGTCCCATCTTCCCTCGTGCCGATGCGAACTTCCGGAAAAACGGTGCCTGCGCCGTGCCCGTGACTGGTGAGGCCAACCTCGGCGTTAGCGACCGGTTTGCCGTGGTACATCAGCCTGCCGCGAATCAGCGCGCCTTCGGTCACGGCCATCGTCTGTCGCTGAGCGCCCGTGGGCTCGGTGAACAGTTTGGGAGCCATGCCGCGCGCCGAAACCTGGAGGATCATTTTCATTGCGGGCTTGCCGTAGGCGATCTCAAAGTCGCCGTGAGCGTTCGTCACGGCCGCCTGATCGATCCAGTCGACCGGGCCAAAGCTGGCGCCGATTCCGGGGGGCCCCTTGAAGGTCACCCCTTGCTGCTCGACCACCGCATCCTTCAGCGGCTCACCGTGAACGTCCACGACGTTCCCGCGCACAACTTGAGTGAGGTCTTCGACAGCGGGCCGCGGCTTGAGAGTCGCTTCAGCCGGCCCTTTCGCGGGGTCCGATTTTTCGATATAAGCCGCCGAATAGCCGTCCTTGATCACCAGGAGCGTAAACCAAAGATCGGGGTTGAGGCCACCGATCGCAAAATTCCCATCGACGCCGGTTTCCGATCGTTTGCCGCAATCCCGGTAACAGGTCGGACAGAAAATGCTGTAGCCCTTCTTCACGCCGGCTGAGTAAACCATGACTGTGGCGTGTGGAACGGGGTTTCCGGCGGCATCGACCACGTTTCCCGTTGCGGTGGCCGGCTCCTCCGCGAGCAGAGCGGCAGGAAAGTGGGTGATGATGAAGGCCACAACGAGCGTCGAAAGCCAGATTCGCATTGCGATCCTGCTCCTTTCAAGCAGTGACGCAGAAGTGAATGAGAATGTGCAGAGGAGTTAGAGCGGGGCTTGAGGCAGGTAGCCCTTTTCGCGCAATCCACACAGCGCCAAGCCATACCGGCCGCGGCACCCGGTCTTTTCAAAGATGTGCTTCAGGTGGATTTTGACCGTACCGGTCTGAATGCCGAGCGTACGGGCAATTTCGCGGTTCTTGAGGCCTTTCTCCACCAGATCGGCCACCTCGTGCTCCCGGGCCGTGAGTCGAGATTTCGGTACGCCGCCGGGACGCTCATCCTGCAACGCGGAGTCTTCCATCCAGGTTCGGCCTTCGGCGACGGCAAGGAGGCACTCCATTACGCTGTGCGCATCCGCCGTTTTGCGCAGAACCCCGCGCGCGCCGGCCTGAACCAGGCGCAGAGTCTCCGCGTTACCAAGGCCCACGCCCCAGACGACGACGGCCGCAGTGTTGGTCACCGTCCTGAGGCGGGCCAGCGCCTCGAAAATTCCGGTGGACCCGAAGCCCCGGTCCAGAATGGCCACAGAGGGGCTGAGCCCGCGGATCAGTTCGACGCCGCCTGCCAGGGTAGTCATGGCGCCCGCGAACTTCAGTTCCAGCGAGCCAGCCAGAATCGACCGCAGTCCTTCTATGGCGAGGGGTTGCGTATCGCACACCACCACGGTTTTGAGGGTTCCGTTCTGAGTGATCACTGTTTATAAATCGTCCGAGCGGCAAAAACCATTAGTCCCGCCGGCCAACCCGATTTCTCAGTAATTACTTGAGGTTGATCGTGCCACGGCACTTGCGGGAGCCACACGCGCACGGCACCTTCTCAATATTCTTCGAGAAGCAATAATCCACCGTGAGTTCCTCGCCCTTGCGGATGGCTCGCTTAGACATGTAGAGGATGTGGCCCTTCGTAATCCAGGTACGGATATTGGGGTCGCAGCTGTGGTTGATGAATTCCGCCCCACTGCCGCCTACCGTTCCATCGAGGGTCCAGTAGTTGTCGAGCGTAAACAGGTAGATCATGGACGCCTGTTCATTCGACCGGCGCAGGGTCTCCTTCCGGTTGATGCGTTCACCGGTGTATTCGATGACCTTGCGGTTCAAGGGAATATCTTCGCCAGCGAAAATCCCCACGCGGTGGATACTGGACTTCTTCACGATGATGCGGAATGCGGCGTATCGCGGGTCAATTTGAGGCTTCTTGGTGAGTGCTGGGACGGGTACCTTGGCGGGTGCCATTCTACAGAGTGTAGAACACTGTGAGCAGGTTTGAAAACTTCAGGGCGATTCCGGCTCTCGCGATCCGGCGAAGCGAGGCTCTTTGCGTACTTCTCGCGCGGCGCTTCGAAATGGAAGACTCTGTTCACAAGATCTACTGTCCACCTCGATTACCGGGCGAGAGCGCGGCTAATTCGTTCCTGGCATCGAGCACCTCGGGGTTATCCGAATCCGCACCTCTCCAGATCCGCAGAAACCTCTCGTACGAGGCTCTGGCCTGCGGCAACATTCCTTTGCGCCCGTAAGCCGCGGCAAGATGGTATTGCGCCAGCGCGTCGTTCGGATTCGGGCCTAAAATGCGCTGGTATTCTTTGATGGCTGAATCGAGCATGCCGAGTTCCAGATACGAATCGGCCAGGCAGTCGTCGTACAGATCGAGGCCGGAGCTTGCTGGTACGTGGTGGAGAGCGTCCTGAAAATAGCCCACGGCATCGCTGGGCCGGTGATCCCGCAGGGCCAGAGTGCCGAGATAGAAGTCATAGCTCCTCAGTTCATCGCGGCTTCCCCGCATGGGATAGGGCACGTTCTCAAAGAGCCTCTTTTTGAGATCGCTGGCTTTCGCGGCATCGCCCCGGTCCAGCGCCGCGAGCAGGGAGTTCCATACCGCCCCTTTGGCGAAGCGCAGCTCATTTCGCGCGGCCTGTTCCGCCCGGCCAAAATCCCGGCGGCGACGGTTCACCTGGGCGATGCTTCCATACCCGACAGCGCGCGCGGCGTCGGACGACGTGATGCGAATGTAGCGCTCGTACTGACGGATCGACTCGTTGTAGCGGCCTTGCTGCGCGTACACGTCTCCCAGGTGAATGATGGAAGGCTCAAATTCAGGATCGATCGACAGGGCTGCATCGTACTCCGCGATGGCACTTTCGTATCTGCCGGATTGCTGAAACGACATGCCCAAGCTGTCGTGCGAATTCGACTCTTTGGGCGCCAGTTCCACAAAACGGCGGTGGGCCGCTATGGCTTCGTCATACCGGCGGAGGCCGAGAAAACAGATACCCAGAACGTTGTATAAGTCGCCGTCGTCGGGATCCATTGCCAAACCGCGCTGAATGATCGCGATCGCCTCCTGGGGGCGTTCCTCACTATGCAAAAGCCGGGCGAGCCTGGCGTAGGCTTCGAGTTCAAGCGGGTAACCGTCCACAACCTGTTGCAGCGTTCGAATCGCGTCGGGGTAGTCCTTTCGCGCAATGGCATCCCAGGCCGTAACGTACAAGCGGTCTTTTGCCGTCAGGTGTTCCGACAACCGCATGGCCTTCTCCAGGAAAGGCAATCCCTTTTCCGGCACGAAGTCGGTAACCGAATAGGCATATCCAATTCTCGCGTAGGCCATGGCGAATCCCGGATCCAACTGGGTCGCCTTGCGCAGCAGCGCAATCGCCTCCCCATTTTGAAATGCCTGGGCTTTACTGACGCCCGACGAATAGTAACGGTAAGCCTCAACATTATTGGTCATCACCTCCGCCAGCCCGGTTCCCTTGGTTGCGCCTTTCGTCGCGCCGACCAGTTGCGCGGCAAGCTTGGGCGAAAGCAGGTCCACCTGGGTGATGATGTCTGCCGGGCTTTCCACAATGAAACGGTCGGTCGCGACCAGTTGACCGTGCGAGGTTTCATAAAGCCTGACATTAATTACTGTCTTATCCCCCAAAGTCATGAAACTGCCGAGGAGAACGGCATCGGCGTGACTTCTGCGCGAGATGTCGAGCGCGTCGTCCAATTGGATGGCGTGTTCCGCTTTGTGTCCGGTCCGGTTCAGCAACAACTGAAGTTGCGGACGGCTTAATACGGTCAGGCGATCGAAATGGGCGAGGTCGGCGATAAACATATCGGCCAGTCCCTCGCTCAGCCACTTCAACTCGTGCCGGGCGCTTTGGTCTTCAAAGTACATAATCGCCAGGGCCTTTCGGCCTGCGACCCGAGGAAGAGTAATTTCAACGCTTTGCCGTAACGCTCGGCCCCACATCAGCCAGGCTGTGAGCGCGGCCAAGGCAACGAGAAACGTCGAGGTGAGGATGAGAGCGCGATGGGACCGGAGGTACGCCGGTACGCGCGTCTTCTCCGGTAGCTTTGAAGGAGAAACCGGAAGAGAAACGGGAAACGAAGCGAGCTCCGGGACGTTGAGTGCGGTGCGCGCGGCTTCGGAGGTGTGTTCCCCCTCGGCCATCGACGCGATAAAACGGTATCCCACTTTGGGGATCGTCTTGACAAACCGGGGCTTCCGCGGGTCATCGTCCAGGGCTTTCCGAATTTCCGCGATACACTGCGCGACCGCGTTATCCGTCACGGCGACACCCGACCAGAAAGCCTCGATCAGCTCTTCCCGTGTGACCAGCCTCTGCCGGCGCTCAAGCAGATACAGCAGCACGTGAAAGGACTGCTGCCGCAGATGCTGTTCCTGGCCTCCCCGTCTCAAACATCCCAGGCACGAATCAATCTCAATCCCCTCGCAGCGGTAGACGGATGGGCCTGAATCCGTCACAGCGAAGGTGTCCCCCGCGCGAACCATGGCAGGATTGTATCGCAAGATGGGCGGCGATGCCGGTGGCCCCTGTGAATGAACCGAAAGGGTTGCTGCGTTAGTCACGTCCCAAGCGACGTTTCAAACCCACGCGTAACATTTTTGAAAATTCGTTGGAATAGCTGGAAATGAATGCAGTCAACGAAATTTCAAAACAATTTCACGATTTTCTCACCGCAAATCCGCCATCCCCTCTGGACATCGCACTAAACAAAATATATTATCTCCACAACGACCCAAGGTCGGTCTTGAAATGGAGCCGGTTTTGAATAGCTCCAAAGGGGGAAGTCCGTTCTTGTCTTTCCAGCGCAATACGCCGGACGCGATGATTCCATCGCCGGAACTGGTTGAACTCCGCCCTTTCGACCTTCAGGCATTAGACCTTCAATGAATCGCGAGGAGCTTATGAACAAACGATCTCAGGTAGTCTCGTCCCGATCGCCGCAATGGTCCCGATTGGCCATCGCCCTTTTGGTTGTCGCCGGATCTTGGCACGTGCCCTCCGCGCTCGCTCAGACACTGAGCAGCATCACCGGCACAGTGACGGATAGCAGCGGATCTCTGGTTCAGAGCGCGAAAGTGACGGCGACGAACGACGCCACGGCCGTGGCGAAGACCGCCATCACATCCTCCGCCGGCACCTACACGATCACGGATCTCATCCCGGGAACCTACACGGTGAAAGTGGAAAATGCCGGCTTTGAGGTTTCCGTTCACAACGGTGTCGGCGTGGAAGTAGCCAAGGCCGCCACGGTGGACGCCACATTACAGGCTGGGAGCACGTCCCAGACCGTGGAAGTGACGGAGAGCGCCATCGCTCTCGATACCACCCAGCCGAACCTCAACACAACACTCGAAAACGAAGTTGTCAAGGAGTTGCCCAACCAGATAGAAGGAGGGCGCGGACGGCAGGTGGACGCTTTTGTGTTCCTGGCGCCCGGCGTAACGGGCGGCACTTTCAGCAAGCGCATCAACGGCGGCGTGGATTTTGAAAACGAAGTGGTGTTCAACGGGATACCAATGGCCCAGTCGGAGACGCAGGGATTTCAGACTATCTGGAATCCTCCGTTTGAGCTGGTGAGCCAATCCAACGTGCTGCGATCATCCTTCTCGGCGCAGTATGGATTGGCGCAAGGGGTGGTCACCTATCAGACCACGTCCGGCGCGAACCAGGTGCATGGTGACGCATTTGGCATTCTTCGCAACGACTTTTTCGACGCGAAAGGCGCGTACAATGCCACCACCCCGACCGATAAGGAGGATAATTACGGGTTTTCGATCGGTGGTCCAGTGATTCTCCCGCATCTCTACAACGGCAAGAACAGGACGTTCTTTTTCGCGACGTTCGAATGGTACCGGCAGAATCAGACCCAAACCGGCACATTTTCACTTCCCACTGCCGCCGAGAAAGCCGGTAACTTCAGCGGCCTTGGCACGCCCATCTACAACCCGGTGAACAGCACCTGCACCGCCGGGGGAAACGTGGCGGGAGCGCCATTTGTGGGAAACATCATCCCCACTTCGTGCTTTAGCCCGCTATCGGCGAGCCTGCTGCAATATATGCCGAATCCGACGCTGTCGGGTTTTGCGAATAATTCAAACAACCTGCAGGGCGTGCTTCCCACGAGGCAGAGTCCGTGGGGCTTCACGGTCGACCACGCCATCACCCAGAACCAGTCCATTCACTGGACCGAGTGGCGGGACAAACAGACATCCTACGGAGGCGGCGATGACCTTCCGGTGGCAAACCCGCTTGAGAACTACACCTACTTTCCGGATCTTGGCACGGTGTTCATCCTGAACTATTCGTGGACCATTTCTCCGCATCTCGTCATGACGGCCGGCACCAGTTGGCTGGGTGAATTGAACTTCCAGCTTCCCCAAAGAGCGGGCTCAACCCCCGCGTTTGCGGCTGCCCCCAACACTCCGATTGTTCCAGGAATCAACTTCGGCGGTCCGCTCTCTCCCGGAAACTTTGGAACATCGAATACGGATTCCGTCAACCGGAAGCTCGGTTGGGTGATCGACAACAATTATCTTTGGGTTCACGGAATACACACATTCAACATCGGATGGGAGCTGCGGCGAACTTATCAGGATGACAACGAATGCCAACAGTGCGCTGGAAATTTCAACTTCAGCAACAACGAGACGGCGGACCCCAACAACCTCGGAACCACGGGCAATGCGTTCGCCAGCTTCCTGCTCGGCGACGTGGATAGCGTCGATCGCATCGGGTCGCAGGAGGAGCGGCTGCGCAACTGGGACTTCTCTCCTTATATCCAGGACGACATCAAGCTCAGTAAGCGCCTGACGGTAAACATCGGAGTGCGTTGGGACGTGATGGTGCCCTTCACTGCCGTGGGTAACTATATCGTGTACTTCAACTCCAAGATTCCAAACCCAGGCGCGGGCGGATTGCTTGGGGCCGCGACCGAATTTGGCAACTGCGCGGGTTGCGCCGGGGTCAATCGCGCGGCGATCGATTGGAAGCAGATTAGCCCTCGAGGCGGCTTCTCGTATGAACTGAACAAGAAGACGGTGCTACAGGGTGGTTTCTCGCAGAACTACCTCGACGGTGGCGCCTATGAGTACGGCACGCACAAAGTGGCGGTGAATTATGGGAATCTTCTGGTGGGTTCGTTTACTCGAAACAGCACCGGAACGGTAAATCCGGCATTCGGGTCGTGGGACACCAACACGCTGCCTTATCCTGCTCTCACGCCGTTCAGCCCGACCATCGGCAACGCGACTTCCATTAATGCCTTCGATCCGCAGACCGACGGAAAATCCGCGTACGACATCGTTTGGAGCCTGGGAGTGCAGCGCGAACTGCCCTTGAATATGCTGCTGACCGCGGCGTACACGGGCAACCGCGGCGACTACCTGCCGGCGCAATTGAACCCAATCAATCAGATCAACCCCGCTTATCTCACCAAGTACGGCAGCCTGCTCGGGCAGTCCGTCACTTCGGCGGCAGCGGTCGCCGCCGGAATCCCAATTCCCTACGCAGGTTTTGTCAACCAGTTCGGCAGCTCGGCGACAGTTCTACAGGCGCTGACGCCGTATCCTCAATACGCCAGCATCTTCAATAACTTTGACGATAGCGGATCGGCGCTTTACAACGCCATGCAGGTCCAACTGGAGAAACGCTATACCAACGGTCTGGCGTTTCTGGTGTCCTATACGCTTTCGCGCATGATGTCGAATACCAATTCCGGGTTCACTTCATTCGCCTCCGCGTCGCTGAATAAAGACAATCAAAAGTCTGAGTGGTCCGTCGACAACAATGACCAGCCCAATGTCATCAGCATCGCCGGAAGTTACGAGCTGCCGTTCGGTAAGAACAAGATGTTCCTGAACAACGCGAACCACGTAGTGGACGCGGTGGTTGGGGGATGGCGGTTGAGCCCGATTCTGAGTTACCTGCAGGGTGGTCCTTTACAGGTTACCGTCGCCGGCAATCCGCTGGGCAACGGCACGTCCAACCGGCCTAACCTGGTCTCTGGCGTCCAGGAGGAGTTCAACTACAACAACGTCTACCAGGGCCTACCGGTCCTCAACGCGGCCGCGTTCAGCGATCCGGGGCCATGGGCGATTGGCGATGAACCTCGCTACCTGCCCTCGATGCGCGGTCCCTGGCAGTTGAACGAGAACGTGGCACTCGCGAAATCGTTCAAGATCGGCGAACACGTGAAGGCGAAGCTGGAAATGGAATACTTCAACATCCTGAACCGCGTGATCTTCGGCGGCCCGGATACCAACCTGGAGGATCCCAATTTCGGCAGGGTGATCAACTCCCAGGCCAACAGTCCGAGGCAGGGGCAGGCGCACTTTACAATCAGCTTCTAGCGGAAAGCGCAGGCGGGAGCGTCTGCGCGACTTCCGCATTTGTTCTAAGCTGAACTAGATGTTTCCCGCTGTGCGCCTGAGAACATTACTGATTGGTCTGGTCTTCTGCTTCCGGGCGCAAAGTGAGGAACTGCCGCAGGAGTTAGTTGCGGCCCAACAGTTGATTGATCGCGGCGACCTGAGAGGCGCGGCCCAATCGGTTCGCGGATATCTGGAGACTCACAAAGAATCGGCCGACGGGCATTATCTTCTGGGCTACATCCTGTTCCGAAACCAGGATCCTAAGTCGTCGATCGCGGAGTACGGGGAAGGTGCGCGTTATCGACCGCCCGGCGCTTTAGACATGGAAGCGATCGGCTGGGATTACCTTCTGCTCGAAGACTACGCTTCCGCCGACAACTGGCTGAGTAAATCGGTGGAGCTAGACGGCTCCGACGCGGCGGCGCGATACTTCCTGGGACGCGCCAAATACAACGAGAAGCGTTTCGATGAGGCGGCTCGCGCGTTTGAAGAATGCATCCGTCTCGACCCCAAGAATGTGAAAGCCGTGGACAACCTCGGGCTGGCTTTTGAGGGATTGGGTAAAACGGAGGAGGCCCTACGCGCATACCGGGACGCCATCGCCCTCGAAGAAGGCGGAGCGCAGAATGCGCACCCTTACAACGCGAGTCCTTATTTGAATCTGGGCACTCTTCTCGCTGAAAGTGACCGCGCCGCAGAGGCTGTAGCACCGCTGCTTCGAGCAGTCCGAACCGCTCCGGACGACTGGCGCGGGCACAGGGAGTTGGGGAAAGCCTACTTCCTTTTGAACCGCCCGGAAGAGGCACAGGCTGAACTGGAGAAAGCGGAGAGCCTCTCTTCCGAAAACCCTTCCATCCATTTCCTTCTCAGCCAGGTACTGAGGCGTCGCGGGCTGACCGAAAGGTCGCAGGCGGAGACAGAGCGCTATGCGGCTCTCACCGGAACCCACTCATCACCCGAAACGCCGCTTGCCGAAGCGCGGTCGCTTGTGGAACAAGGGAAACTGGACGACGCAGAACGCATTCTCCGACGTTTCGTGGGTACGGAGAAGAGCGTCGCGGATGGCCACTTTCTTCTTGGCTATGTACTGTTCAGGAAGCAGGATGCCACGGCGTCTCTGGCCGAGTACACGGAAGGCGCGCGATATCAGACTCCAGGCGCGGCAGATCTGGAGGCTGTCGCCGGTGATTATGTCCTGCTCAAGGATTATCCGGATGCGGATAAGTGGTTCACCAAGGCGGTGACGTGGAATCCGGCGGATTCGTTGGGCTGGTATTATCTGGGCCGCACAAAATACAATGAGAACCGTTTCGAAGAAGCGGTGAGCGCGTTCCGGAAGTGTCTGGAGCTGGACCCCAGGAACGTGAAGGCCGAAGACAATCTTGGGCTCACGTACGAAGGGTTGAATCAAACCGGCCAGGCGATGGAAGCCTATAGAAATGCCATTGCCTGGCAGTCGGAATCGCCCGTTAAGACCTCCGGCCCCTATCTTGACCTCGGGGCTCTGTTAGTGGAAAGCGGCCGCCCCGCGGAAGGCCTGCCCAATCTGCTGGAGGCCGTGAAGATGTCTCCAGATGATTATGTGGCGCATCGCCAACTCGGCAAGGCTTATTCCCGATTGGAACAGTTCGACAAGGCGGGCGCGGAATTGGAGAAGGCGGTAGCGCTTGCCCCGAAGAATGCTCCCGTCCATTTCATGCTGGCCCAGGTGTACCGGAAACGGGGTTTCGCTGAAAAGGCGAAAGTACAAGAGGATCTGTACCGAAGCCTGAGCGGCACGCATTCGACGCCGGAATAGCCGATTCAATGGTCGGTCTGCTTATTCTCAATCACTTCCTCCGCCCGCCTGGAAGTGGCTTCTCGCGCGCTCTGCTCCAGCTTGCTGAACGTCTGCATCTCGGCCTGCGATTCCTTTGTTCGCCCCAGCGCCCGATAGACTTTGGAAAGAAGGAAGTGCGTGCTTGGCTCACCCGGATCGGCCTTCGCCGCCGCCTCAAGGTCGGCCACAGCTTCGGCATTGCGGTCTAGCTTCACCAGCGCGCGCGCACGGTCCACGCGGGCATCGGTTAGCGATGGGCACATCGACAACGCCTTGTTGATATCGGCGAGCGCCTCTTCCGCGCCGCCGTTTTTCTGAAGCGCAATGCTTCCGAGCTTCCATCGCGCCATGCAATTCGCGGGGTCAATGGCGAGTTCCGCCTGAAACTGCGCCGTGGCGGAATCGAGCTGCGAGAGGGTGAAGTAGGCATCGCCGAGTTTGTAATGGGTCCCCGGCTGCCGCGGTGCAATTTCCACGGCCTTTTTCAGTTCCACCACCGCACCGTCGTAGTTGTTCATCGTCTCCATGAGTTCCCCCGAAAGTTCGTGCGCCAACACGGAATTCGGGTCGATCGCGTTCATCTTCGCCAGCGATTGTTCGGACAGCTTCATATACACTTTGGCAAGCAAATACCAGACTTCCTGATTCTTCGCATCACGGGTGGCGAGCCGCTGCAAATTCAGCGCCGCTGGTTGATAATCCTCCAGCTTCATCAAATCCTTGATCAGGAACATCGCCGCGTTGGCGTCATTCGGGTTTGTGCGAATAGCTTTCTCAAGATGCGGGCGCGCCTTGGCGAACTGTCCCATCTCGAAGAGCGAAATTCCGAGAAGCGCAGTCGCGGACGCCATGGAAGGATCGACCCTCAACCCCGCTTCCAGAACCTCCGCGGCCTTTCCATAGTCGCGCTGCCGGAAGTAGAGAGCGCCGAGGTTGTTATAGGCAGGCCCCAGGCGCGGCGCGATTTTCAGAATCTCTTCGTATTTGCCGATGGAGCCGGCGATGTCTCCTTGCGCCTGGGCTACCTTGGCCTGGTTGTAAAGCGGCGTGACGCGCGGGTCGTCTTCACCGGCTTGGGCCGGCAGGCTTTGCCAATGCCCGAGAAGAAGAAGGGCCACGAGAATCGCGGAAAGGCGCGTCATACTCTCTACACTATTAGATTGAATATCAGCAAGAAACGTCTGGCGTTCACGATCCTTCCCGTCCTGGTCATCCTTGTGGCCGCGGATCGTCCAACAGACATTCGATTCGCCGAAATCGCATCCACTGCTGGACTCCACGCGGAAATGCGCTGCGGCGGTCCAGAGAAGCGATGGATCCCCGAAGCCAACGGAAGCGGTGTTGCGTGGCTCGATTATGACAACGACGGGCTCATGGATCTGCTGATCGTGAATGGTTCCAGCATGGATCAGTTACGCCATTTCGTTGGTGGCCAACCCCCCACACCCTCGAAGGGCGGCGTCTATTTGTTCCACAATCTGGGGAACGGGAAATTCGAAGATGTCACCGAACGCGCGGGGCTCACCAACTTCTACTGGGGCACAGGCGCCAACGCCGCCGATTTCAACAACGACGGTTATACCGACATCCTGATCACCACGATCGGCGTCGACCTGCTTTATCGAAACAACGGCAACGGTACCTTCACCGAGGTCGGCGCAGCCGCCGGACTCAGCCGGAATGTGGAATGGCACACGGGCAGCGCATTCGGCGACTTCGATGGAGATGGCTTCCTGGATCTCTACATCGCCAGCTACATGGATATTCACTCCATCGCGCTACAGGAACCCGCGCCCGTCTGTCCGTTTCAAGGCAAGCCTGCGTTCTGCGGCCCCATTGGTCTCAAAGGAGGGCGCGGCATTCTTTATCACAACAACGGCGACGGCACTTTCACGGATGTCACGAAACGCGCGGGGCTCGGGTCCGTGCAGCCATCGCACAGTTTCACCGCGGTCTTTGACGACTTCAACCGCGACGGGAAAATCGATCTTTTCGTCGCCAACGATTCCGATCCCAATTTCCTTTTCCTGAACCAGGGAGGCGGCGTTTTCAAGGAATCGGCTCTCGAAAGGGGCGTGGCGTTTAACGGTGACGGCCACGCGCAATCCAACATGGGCGTGGCAGTCGGTGATTTCTATAATCGCGGACGTCTGGACATTCTGACCACCACTTTTTTCGACGACTATTTTCCGCTTTTCAAACAAGACAAATCCGGTTCGTTCGACGACGTTTCCAGTTCCGCGGGAACCACCATGCTGACCAGGCGCTACCTGGGCTGGGCTTGTGGGTTTACCGATTTCAGCAACAGCGGCAGCCGCGATCTATGGCTCGCCAACGGCCATGTCTATCCGGTGTCCGATCATTACTTCCAACCGTTCGTCGGTAGTGGGTCAGTTTGAAAATTTAGGAGTTGACTTTTTATGATTACAAAAACACCAAGCACCTATGCTATTGAACGGTTTTCGGCGGCTCTCGACGGATTGCAGCGTGAAGGCGAGCAAGTTCCGTCTTTGTCTCAGCGAATATTTCGTCTGCAACTTTTGCTACCTCGGCGTCTGTCAGGTAACCCTTCTGAACTAGCAGTTTTTGAAACGCTGTCACAGAAATGCCGACCTTGACGAACTCCTCGAATAGATCCTGTACGCCGTCGCGTAACTTTTCCAATTCGTCGTCACTCATGAAGGTCTAGCGTATCATCGCGTTCGGTGCGATAATCAGACCATGCCTGACCGCTCAAGACCACGCGACCCGAACCAACTCGCTCACCAGGTGTTTCTCGAATCCATCGGGGAGGCGAAGCGCGAACAGAAGCCAGTCGATCCAGCGAAGAACCCGCACGCTGTGGCGCTGGGCCGGATGGGTGGCCTGAAAGGTGGCGTAGCTCGGGCGGCGGCACTCACACCGAAGAA
>Ga0182012_10001311_pt1 | contig 27337 bp, 23 predicted proteins | sample 612S2SmetaG_FD_120486 | JGI IMG/M metagenome (GOLD analysis project Ga0182012, IMG submission 120486) | Permafrost microbial communities from Stordalen Mire, Sweden - 612S2S metaG | ecosystem: Environmental > Terrestrial > Soil > Wetlands > Permafrost | place: Sweden: Stordalen | collected...
AACTTCCCAAAACACATCAGAGGAAGCTAGTAGTTCTCTCGCTGCACACCTCTCGCTCTCGGGCATTCTTTGACTGAGTATCGACAAACTCTTCCGCGCCCTGGCGAGGTCAATTTGGATTGCAGTCGCGTCAGTAACGGTTTTGCGGATTGCTTCTAAATCCGGCGTTGCGCCAGCGGTACTGCTCAGGATTAGATATGCGATGACTACGCTACACCCCAGGATCCGCATAACTTACATCCTCTGTGATTGTTGTCGGATTACGCGGGCCTTCGGGAGGTACCAGCCAGACACCCCTGGAGTAGGCTGCGCACCCTTCGGCGTATTTCCGTAACGTATCGCGAGATTCTCGCCGTCCACAAACACCATGGCCCGACAACCCTCAATAATGAAGGGATAGAGCGGGGAACTCATCGAGACATTCCGAGGACCGAACTGCGCAAATTGGGGGTATTTTTGGCGCAGAGTTCCATCAAAAAACATCCCTGTTCCAACCCGGGTTCATGTCCCCACGAAGCGGATCATGCGCCACAACTAAGATCGTGTCCCAGTGAGTGGTGTCCGCTTTGTGTCAGCCAACACAAATCACTGATCTCCGACCGATTCAAAAGAGAACCGAAAGCTGTACTTCTTCAATCGCAGATTGGGAACGGCGCGCGCTGCCGCCATCGTTCCCGCCGGAAATTCACCTGCGACCAAAATTCCTCGAACCGATTTCTTCGTTGTCATCAGGTCACCCATATACCCCAGAACTTGCCCTATAGTATCGCGGTTTGCTGGTCCAGCTTTTAACTCGATCACTACAGTCGTTCCACTGGAATCTTCGGCTGTGATATCTATCCGGCCAGATTCAACAGTTTGCTCCTTGCCGTTGTCTACAATCTTCAGGCCACCCTCAAGCTGGTCTATATGCTTGCGAAGCGCGAGTTGGAGATCGCGTTCTAGGCCAAAAGTGGCATCGATAGCCTGTCCGATCTGATCTATTTCTGCCCCCTCATCATAGGTTCCCATGGTCATGTGAGCCTTCACGGCAGCCACAGTGCCCGGTGAAACTCCAATTTGTCTGGCTATATGCTTAGTGTCCAATTTTCCTTCTTTAACCAAAGACATGATTCCTGCTTTTTGCTGATCCGTGGCTGCCATTTTATCTACTTCTCCAGTGACGGGACAAAGCCGATGTGCAGCCGCGCAGCCCCGGAGGCGAGCCCAGGGGGAAAAAGCACGACCACGCACCGGATCGGCTGCTTCGCGTCGGTAGTCAGGCGGAAGCCACTATCTTTTGATTCGCAGATCATATTCACGCCCGTCGTTCCGTTGACACTCACCGATACCGGTGTTCGACATACCGTTGAAATTAAATACGCATCGCATAAATTGGCCGGTATCGCTGCGTATGTTAATAAGGCCGTTTCCCTGCGCGGAGATATTGACAGCGGATGCCGACCCAAACGCGCTGGCGCGACCAGAGAATGCCGCGCCGGTAGCGAGCGAATAACCACCGCCATTCGCTGTGTAAATCCAATGCCCTGTATATGTTGAACCTTCGATCAGAGCAGAGAGTTCGCCTTCAGCCCGCCCCGTGCCACCTGATTTACCGATATATTCGTGGCCGTCAGTTCTGTCCACAAAGGTGACCGTCGCGGCGCATCCACATAGCGACACAATAACTAAGCTGAAAAAAATGCGTCGCACTTGATTGTTCGCCATTCCATCGGGATAGTTCATCATGGCATTCCTTTGCGCTACTGCGGGATTCACGAGACGCCTATGCTAGCTTACCGGAGGCCGCGAATGTCCGCTTCAGAGTAGGCATTTCGGAACCGTCTCGCGCGTCGCTGGGCTGTTGCAGTCCACATAGGGGTGCCCGATAAGCGCTTCAAGGGTGTGGCTTGAAAGGGTGGCTTTCGGAAGGCTGCATCGTGCATAACGCGGTTCCAGTCAACCTTACTTGTGTCGAGAGCTATTTTGCGCATGTTGAGCGCTGCCAACTCGGATTCAATGACGGAGGCAATCTTGGAACCCAATTGTTCGGGGGCGAGAGTCACCGTTAGCCCAAGGATTGCGTTCGTTCGAAGGAATCCCGGCAGAAGTTACTGTGCTTGCTCGACCATCTGGTGTTGGCGCTCAAGAATGACAACTTCCGGGATGTGCCAGGCCACGGATAGATCGGCTTGCGCTGAGTTCGCCTGGATTAGCGAACGCGTTTCTGCATTTACGAGTTCGTTCGGAACTTGCGTGTATAGGGGATTCGTATCGAAGATCACCCGCAACTCACGAATTGTCTTGGCAGTTTTTTTAGGCATTACAGCGTGTGCCTTCCCCCTCGCGCATGGTGGGGACCAATTCGTCTAACTCGAAAAGGGCATCATTTGGCCGAGGGGGAGGCGGGTTCGGTTGCTCAACAGGGAGTCCTTTCCGTGTTTCCGTATGTCATTCCGTACGGTGCGTCTTTGGCCGGGCAGCTCATCCTAAGTACTTGATTTTATGGTGGGCGGTACAGGGATTGAACCTGTGACCCCTGCCGTGTGAAAGCAGTGCTCTACCGCTGAGCTAACCGCCCAAATTAGGCGCCGGAGTATGACATCAGGGTTGTCCTAAAACAAACCGGGCCGTCCCGGGCCGTCGAGATGGGCGCGCACGAATGAACCCGAACGGCGATGGCGGGAATCAATCGCGGTTGCGGTTACATCTCAGGGTGTCACCAGAAAGTTCTGAAACCTGGAAAGGAAATAAATTCATGAGCGTCACGAAGAAGACCATGCTTGCGGCTGCAACACTTTGCGGATTTGCCGTCTCCGGCGTCGCCCTAGCAGACATTGAGACGACAGTGCTTTTGCACAATCCGTTTCAACAAGGCAGCACTGTAGCGAATTGCACGAATCCAGGGTTCTGCGAGGTGACGTTCCCAGCGACAACTGACGCTAAAACTGTGATTACCGCAGTATCGTGTATTTTTGCGCTTCCTTCAGGCGCTTCGATCCAATACGCGACGTTTGGACCTGACGACAGTGTGAAATTTTACGTGCAGCCCTTCTATTACGGCTTCTCGAACCTAACCGGGTTCAACACTTACGGGATCAACGCTCAAGTAAACCTGTTCATCAACAAGGGGGATATTCCGGCCGCTGCCATATTCTCGGTCGGCGGGAATGTCGGCGGCCTTGAGTGTACGATCAGCGGCTATCACTCGTAAACGTACAGGTCGATTTCGTTCGGGTGCAGGTCGATTTCGTTCGGGTGTTGAGCACGGCATGCCGGCCGGTCCGCGTGCTCGTTCGGTCGAAACTTCGCGTCAATGCGGAAAGCCCGGTGAGCCGACCGCCGACCCACGGCCGCGACGTGCGGCCTCGAGCCCGCAGCCATTAAACGCCGCTGCGCGCTCTGCTACACTGGAGTTTGCTGAAATACCTCCAAAAACTTCGAGCCCGATGAGCGTACGTACCCGCTTCGCCCCGAGTCCCACCGGCTTCCTGCACATCGGCGGCTTGCGCACCGCCTTGTTTTGCTGGCTGTACGCGCGCCGTCATGGCGGTGAGTTCGTGCTGCGCATCGAGGATACGGACCTGGAGCGCTCCACCGAGGCGGCCATCCAGCAGATTTTGGACGGCATGCGGTGGGCCGGGCTCGATCCCGACGAGGGCCCGTTCTATCAGACGCGGCGCTTCGATCGCTACAAGGAGGTCATCGGGGAGCTGCTGGCGGGCGGCCACGCGTATCGCTGCTACTGCACCAAGGAGGAGCTCGCGCAGCTGCGCGCCGAGCAGATGGCGCGCGGAGAAAAGCCGCGCTACGACGGCCGCTGGCGCGAGCGCACCGAGGTTCGGCCGGACGTGCCGCCGGTCATCCGCTTCAAGAACCCGCTGCAAGGGCAGGTGGTCGTGCACGATGTGGTGCATGGCACCGTGGTGTTTCAAAACAGCGAACTCGACGATCTGATCATCGCGCGCTCCGACGGCACGCCGACCTACAATTTCTGCGTGGTGGTGGACGACATGGACATGCGCATCACCCATGTGATCCGCGGCGATGATCATCTCAACAACACACCGCGGCAGATGAACATGCTGATCGCGCTGGGCTATCCGCCGCCGGTGTACGCGCATTTGCCGATGATCTTGGGGCCGGACGGCACCAAGCTGTCGAAGCGCCACGGCGCGGTGAGCGTGTTGCAATACCAGGACGAGGGGTTCCTCGCCGAGGCGCTGCTCAACTACCTGGTGCGGCTCGGCTGGTCGCATGGCGATCAGGAGTATTTCAGCCTCGAGGACATGGTGCGCCTGTTCGACATCGCCGAGGTCAACAAGTCGGCCTCGATCTTCGATGTGAACAAGCTCACCTGGCTCAATCAGCAGCACATGATGCGTGCGCCGGCGGCGACCCTGGTGCCGGTGCTGCGCTGGCATTTGAGCCGGGCCGGCATCGCTGCGGACGACGATGCGACCCTCGAGCGCATTGTGGTGTCGCAGCGCGAACGCTCGAAGACGATGCGCGAGATGGCCGAAAACAGCGCGTTTTTCTTTCGCGCGCCCGCCGCCTACGATGACAAGGCGGTGCGCAAGCACGTGACGCCGGAGGCTCGCGAGCTGCTGGCGGAGGCCTGCGCGAAGCTCGCAGCGCTCGAGGACTGGACGGCCGCGGCGATCCACGAGCTCATCAACGCGGTGGCGCTCGCCCACGGCGTCGCGCTCGGCAAACTCGCCCAGCCGATCCGGCTCGCAGTGTGCGGCGGCACGATCTCCCCGCCCATCGATGCGACCCTGCAGATCTTGGGCCGCGAGGAGTCGCTCGCCCGCCTGGAGAAGGCGCGGGCGCTATGGGGCGCCTCCTAGGCGAAGTCTTGGCGCGCGCGCTGCGCGCGCTGCACGCCTCCCGGCATCGCCTTTCTGGATAAGCGGGGCGCATACGCGGATGGCGGGGCGCGCGCCGCGTGTCCTAGAGTGGCGCGCGTGCTCGAGTGCGAAGCGAACCGGGAGGAGGAGGGCTATACGGTCGAAGCGGCCTGCCGCGACTACGTCGAGGATCGCCGCGGCGAGAAGAGCGAGGCCTGCGCGCACGACGCGGACAAGCGCTTCGAGCGCACCGTGTACGGCACCGCCTTCGGCCGACGGCCGCTCGCGCGCCTGGTGAGTCTCGATATCAAGACCTGGCGGCGGGCGACCGGGCTCTCCAAGAGCTCGCAGAACCGAACCATGACGTCGCTGCGCGCCGCCTTGAACCTCGCGGTGCAAAATCGGCGCATTGCCGCCGACCGGCGCATCGAGTGGGCTTCGGTGCGGCAACATGCGGGCGCCAGTCAGCGTCGCACGCTGTTTCTGGATGTGGAGGAGCGCCGCCGGCTGATCCGCCACGCCACCGGCGCAGTGGCTAATTTGATGGCCGGCATGGTGCTCACCGGCGCCAGACCCGGGGATCTGACCCATGTCCGACGCTCGCACTACGATGCGCGCACGAGCTCGGTCACGTTCGGCTCGAAGCATGCGCTGCGCACAGTGCCCTTGTCGACCGCCGCCGTGGCGCTGTTCGATCGCCTGGCGCAAGGCAAGCGCCCGGGCGATCTGCTGTTCACCCGCGATGATGGGAAGCGTTGGGCGCACTCGGACTGGGACGAGTTGGTGCGCGGTGCCGCCGAGCGGGCGGGGCTGCCGGCCGGCGTATGCCTGTACACGCTCCGGCACGGCTTCATCACCCAGTCGCTAATGGACGGGATGAGCACCCTGGAGGTCGCGCGAATTTCCGGCACCTCGCTCGCGATGATCGAGCGGCATTACGGCCATCTGGTCATGGTGGCGGCGCGCGAGCGCCTCGATCGGGTCCAACTGCTTTGAGGGCGGCGCACGGCGGCGAGCTCGGCCTCTCGGTCAGGCATTCGAGCCGGTGATGGGTCGCTGCGCCGATGCCGCAAGACGCCATTTTGTCGAAACGAACGCCGAGGTTCCTGATATTCTCTCGGCCTCGCGTACGGACGGGATTAATTTTCGGTGACATTGGGTGAAACGCGGTTCAGTTTCACCTTAAAATACAGTATCTTACGGAGTAAGGGGCCATAGCTCAGCTGGGAGAGCGCTTGCATGGCATGCAAGAGGTCGGCGGTTCGATCCCGCCTGGCTCCACCAGATTTTTTTGCTTCTTTCGATTTCAGGCCTGCGTCCCCATCGTCTAGAGGCCTAGGACACATCCCTTTCACGGATGCGACCGGGGTTCGAATCCCCGTGGGGACGCCACTTTGTACGGAATCCATACGGAAAGCGAGACGGGCGGCCGGTAGGTGAGGAGTATGAGCGTGCGATCGCGCGCATCATGGCGGCCCACTTTGCTCAAGGCCTGAGGAGCTTCGAGCGGATACCGAGTCTCAGCTCGGATTCATCAAGACACCGATGAACAGCAGCTCACCCGTCTCCTCGTCCTGGATGGCATAGAAGAATGGGTGGTCCATGGTCATTGCGAACTGGGATGCCTGAACCGCTGCGGTGCCGATCGTGACCGAGGTCGCGCCGGCCGCCACAGTGCCGCTCTCATCGACCTCGACCACCGTCTTGTGCTCCACGTCAGAGATGCAGGCAAGTGGAGCCAGTGCGGAAAAGTCCGCCTCGTTGCTGGTACAGAACGCGATGCCCATGCCGAGCGATGTCAGGTCCGGCGGCAGCGAGGCCCCGTACGTCGATGTGAAGCGCGGCAGCGCAATGCTGCCCGATGTTGTCTGCAGTTGCGCGGTCCAGCTGTTGATCCCATCGACCGTCATGTCGGCGACGAAACTGCTGAGGCTCACTCCGGAATCCGGCAGCACAATTAGCATGCTCAGTCGGCCCGCGCCGTACGGTATCCGCACGGCCTGAAACCGGTTGCCGTGCCAAGTCTCCTGCAGGTAGGGATAGGACCCCGTCTGATGCATCATTTCAGCCGATGTTTGAGTGCCGTCGATCAACGTGAACGGTGCGGCGGCCGTCTGGCTGACATCGAATGGCGCGGTCCACTGGCCCTTGAAATAGATCGTGTTCGCGATGACGGCGATGATTTGCTGGTAATAGCCAGGCGGCTCTGGCGGCAGAATTTCCGTGATCAAATCATGGGTTTCGCTGGCCGCCCAGGCATTCACATTGTCAGGGGCTCCGGATAGATCCCCGAGTGTGACACCGTAGTACGTCTCATCGGTCTGCGTGAACGATGAGGAGACCGGATTGCTGGCGAGGTGCATCCAAAGCGAATTGGCGATGGTGAGCTGCACCTTGGGATCCGGATTGATCAGCGACGCCTGCAGAGCAGCGTTGTCGCTGTTGAGCGCCTGCGTGCTCAAATTGCCGAGCTGCAGCGTTTGTGCCATGGCCGTTCGCGTCGTGCCGGCGGCCCCGTTGTAAACGACCTGCAGCGCCAGTGCGACGCTCAACGGGGAGATCGCGATGTTGGCGCCGTCGCTCTCGGGGAGCAATGCATCCAATAACCTAATCCCAAATCCATTATCCGCGGCAACGATCGCCGGATCGACCAGGGTGCCGGCCTTCTGTGCCAACGCCACGGCGGATGGCGTAGCACTGGCGCTTAACGAGGTGTCATTCGGCGTACCACCGGGCGGGCTCTGTACGTCGCTGCCTCCTCCGCATCCCACCAGCACGACCGCTGCCGTCAGCAGTGCACCGATCGCAACGCTGGTCGCTAAAACACCATTGCGCTTTTGCATCGCCGCCTCCTGCCACAGTTCTGTCTATAAGCTGTGGGTTGCCGCATTGCTAAGAAGTCCACATCGAGGGCCGGTCACGACGTTTTCGGCACCGCATAGCGACAGCGAGACCCAAGATGCTGATCGCACCCCATCCCATTGCGCCGCCGCCGCCAGAGGGCGGCGGCGGATCGGATTGCATCGCAATCTTGGTGACGAAAGCAGTCCCCCCGCTAGCCGCCTTGTTGGTACCTTGAAAGGCCGCCGCTGTCGGGAAATTCGTCGAGTAAGTAACGCCAGCCACGTAGAGATCACCCATGCTGTCCACTGCGACCGCGGCCGCGCTGTCGACCCTACCCTCCTTTGCCGCGGCGACGGAGCCGCTACCGCCGAGATAGGTGGAGAACATCAGCGCGCTCCCGGTGGCGTTCAAGACGGAGAGGAACGCGTTGGCTGCGACGTCGGCGGCTCCATTGTTCATGTCTTGCAGAGGCTGTGCGAGCGGGAAGTCCTGCGAAAATGCCAGGCCCGCAACGTAGGCATTGCCTGCCGAATCCACGGCGATTGCACCCGCTCGATCGTCAATGCTGCCACCCAGATAGGTCGAATAAACCAGCCCGTTGCCGACGGCGTTGACCTTGGCGATGAAGGCGTTGAATGGATTGGTGCCGGGGACGACCGAGTGGTTGGTGGCCTGGAGTGGGTTGACGGTGGGGAAGTTGGTCGAGCAGGTGGCGCCTGCCACGTACGCATTGCCGTCGCCATCCACGGCAACGCCTGCTGCCCAGTCCTGACAGCTGCCACCCAGGTACGTCGAGTACACGAGCGCACTGCCCGCGGGATTGAACTTGGTCAGAAAGGCCGTGGGGAAATGGCCCAGGGACTGCGGAGGAAGCCCCACACCCGCCGCGTTGTTCGTCGGCTGAAACGCCGCGGCGGTCGGGAAGTCGGTGGAGCCTGCCGACCCTGCGACGTAGGCGCTGCCCGCGCTGTCGACCGCAATAGCGCTGGCCTCATCACTGAAGCTCCCCCCCAGGTACGTCGAATACACCAGCGCACTCCCCGCGGCGTCGAACTTCGTGACGAAGGCATTGCTGCCGATCACACTGCCCCCTGTGTGGTTCGTCGCCTGGAACGGATTGAGGGTGGGGAAGTCGCTTGAGGCTGTTTGTCCCACGACGTAGGCATTTCCGGCACTGTCGACAGCGATTGCATTGGCGCCATCGTACGTAGCCTCGCTGCCTTTTGGTCCGCTGCCACCTAAGTACGTCGAGTAAACCAGCGCGTCACCCGCGGCGCTGAGCTTCGTAACGAAGGCGTTGGTCGGGTAATTGGCGGGAGATACAGCATGGTTCGTTGCCTGAAATGGCGCAGCGGTGGGGAAATCAGTGGAGCTCGTCGAGCCCACGACGTATGCGTTTCCGGCACTGTCCACTGCGATGCCGCGCGCCGTGTCGACGCCGCTGCCTCCCAGGTAGGTTGAATACACCAGCTGGCTACCCTGGGCGTTCAATTTCGTGACGAAGGCATTGCCGGAGTGGGTGGCAGAGGCCGACTGGTTCGTGGCCTGGAACGGGTTGACGGTAGGGAAGTCGGTCGATGACGTGACGCCCGCGGCGTAGGCGTTACCCTCGCTGTCGACTGCGATGGCGGCGGCGGCGTCGCCGCCACTACCACCGAGATAAGTGGAATAGACAAAGGCAGGATCGATTACAAGCTGGCGACTGTGGTCGTAATCACCGAGCGCAAAGGCGAAATGTCCATTGGCCAGAATGTAATGGCCGTCGACGGTGTGCCGTGCGCCATCTGCCGTAGTCTGGTAGATCACCGGCTTGAGCTGCCGAACGGTTTGATCTTGTATCCTGACCAGCAGGTCGCCGTCCTCGTCCAGCGAGAGAGACTCCGCGCCTTCGATTCGAAGGCGTATCCGACGCGGATCGGAGCGCGGCGCCACGACGAAATCGTATTCCAGCTGCTGTGGGTTGCCATAAATCACCCAGTCGATGCCGGGATACAGCTGCTCATACCGGACGGCAGCGTAATTGGCGACGTTGCCGTGCCACCTGGAGGGGTCGTTGCCGATGAAGTAGTTGCTGACGCTCGTCAGTTGCCGCTCGGCGATAAGCCGAGGTTTGGGGCTCGCATGCATCGGGTGCAGACGGAACCGAGCGACTTGGCGCGATGCGGATGATGTAATGACATGCGCCGCGGACTTGCCCGCATTTTCTGGCCCAGTGCCTGGCTGCAAGCTCAAAATCGCCCCCTGTTCGGTAATGGCCACAAAGTAGCCTTGACCTCGCGCGGAGTATTCGATTTGCGGCGGGGCCTGACCGACGTTGGGTTCGAAGCGAATTGGCAAATTGCCATAACTCGCGACCCGCGAGCGGGGCAGGACAGCATCGGTCAGCACGGCCGGCTGAGATGCCGCAACGATCGCACCATGCTCAGGCGATCGATTCGCGTCCCCGCCACTGCATCCTTGCAAACCAAGGCTGAGAACCAAAGCGAAGGCTTCAAGTCTTACGCGGCGTAGGTCCGTTGCAGATGCGAGAAGGATTTGGCTATTCATTTGACGCCTCCGCGATCTTGATTCTCGCTATCATCCCCGCCCGTGGAGCTGAATATTCGCAGAACTGAATGCAGAGAAATTGCTGAGTTTATGGTGATCGATGGTAAATGCACGCATCGAATAAAGCTGTTGCCAATTTGTACGCGCCGGCGATCGCCGCGCTACACTTTGTTACAAATAGCCACAAATCATCCACAGCGGCGCACGGCCTCTTCGGCGACCATCTGAATCGCTATGCGCGCCGATAACAGTTGGTCCACGAGCCACATCGGCGCCCAATTGATGTTTTCAGTGGCGCGTGTCGGCTTATTGGCGATCATCGCTGGGGTCAGTCAAGTGCACGCTGCCGGGGACGATGATGAGTGCAAAAGGCCATCCCAGGACTGCGTCGCCGTCGGCCGATGGAACTTCAGCGTGGGGTTGGGCGCCGGCGTTAGAACCAACCCGTTGGTTGGCGGCAAGGATATCCCCCTCGTCGTAATCCCTCAGCTGAGCTACTACGGCAAGCGGTTCTTCATCGACAACCTTGATTTTGGGTTCACGCTCGCGGAGCGGGGCGCCAACACGCTCAATCTGATTGCTACCCCGGGCTACGATCGGGTGTATTTCTATCGGTCGGACCTGCAGAATTTTTTTATCGGTTTTCCCAATGCATTAGAGCCAAGTACCCCCAGCCTCGTAAGCCCCGGCACTCCCGGTGCCACCAAAGTTCCGCCCCCTGCGCCACGCATTACCTATCTGGCCGGCCCGGAATGGACCTTCCAATATGGCCTGGTGTCAGGTCAACTCGATCTCCTTCGCGATGCGACCGGCCAGAACAGCGGCAATGAGATACGCGGGGCGCTGGGGATGCCTCTCTTGGAGTCGAAAGGGACGGTAAGCGCCGATACGGGATTTACCTGGAAAAGCGCGGCCACGGTCAACTACTATTATCGGGTACCTATCCTCTACTCGGGCTCAGCGGCGTTCGATCCCTTCATCAGACTGGGGTATACATTGCCTTTCAAAGGCAAATGGCGCTTCAATGCCTTTGCCGAGTACGAACGGTTGGGAAATGGGATCGCCAATAGCCCTATCGTGGCGGAGCATAGCGTTGCGACAGTTTTCGTGGGATCGATCTACACGTTCTAATGCAACGCAGGGAGAGATCGCTCTGGTGAGTGTTTTGCTTCTTTTTTTTAGTCCGCTGGCACCCTTGTGTGCCCGCACGGCGCCAGCCGCCGAACGCGACGACATCCATCTGGAGCTAAGTCCGCGGATTTGCACGCTGGGGGTGAACGATAAGCAATGCGACACGGTGGTCCGAGCTTCGTGGCGAGCGCCTGGCGATGAATCCTTGTGCCTGGTGATTGAGAGTCGTCCGGACGTCAAGCGCTGCTGGGAAAAGTACTCGGAGGGGACTTACAGCATCAAGCTCATCTTTTCCACTGATTTGGTCGTTCAGCTTAAGGATCTCGACCTGCAGCAAGTCCTCGCCTCTGAAGTGCTGCGCGTGATCCGCGAAGCGATCCGATATCGGCACAAACGCAGAGAACCCTGGAACATTTTTGACTAGCGCCACGTTCTGCCGTTAACTCGACCGACCGCCATGAGTACCTCAGTCAATCCGTCCATCCTCCTAGTCGAGGATGATTTGCGACTAGCCGAACTGGTCAGCCATTATCTTGAGGACAACGGTTTTCATGTGGCGGCTACGGCTCGGGGCGATCAGGTTGTGGATCGGGTACAGAGCGAAGCTCCGGATCTCGTTATTCTGGATCTCGGATTGCCAGGTACGGACGGGTTTACGATTTGCAGACAACTGCGGCCTAGTTACACCAATCCCATCCTGATACTGACCGCACGCGATAACGACTTCGATCATGTATTGGGACTCGAGCTCGGCGCCGACGATTACGTTATCAAGCCGGTCGAGCCGAGAGTTCTCTTGGCCAGAATAAACGCGCTCCTACGGCGCAGCCGAGCTCGGTCCCGTCTTGAGCACACGAGCCTGCGTTTCGGAAAATTGCTGATCAATACTGTCGCCCGAGCTGTGAGTCTCAATAGCCAGCCCGTGGCGTTGTCGAGCGCCGAATTCGACCTGCTCGCTTATCTGGCGGAGCACGCCGGAAAGATCCAATCGAGAGACGTGCTGTTCCAGCATCTATACGGGCGTGAATATGATGGCATCGACCGCATGCTGGACGTTCGAATTTCGCATCTGCGCAAGAAGCTGGGTGAGGATGCAGATAGCTCCGAGCGGATCAAAACCATCTGGGGGCAGGGTTACCTATTCGTTCCCGATGCCTGGTGAGGCATGGCGCGCCAGTTTTTAGGTTTGTATCTGCTGATCGTGCTCACCCTGGCGGCCGTTAGCTGGGGTCAAGACAAACTGCTGCAGACCTACGGAACTCAAGATGTGTCGGACGACCGTGTGCTGGCCGCCGCGTTGTCTGCTGTGGAGGGCCAGCTGCAACGCGCTCCGGCGAGTGAATGGAGGCACTTAGTCGACGGGATTTCCGCCAAAGCTGGTGGAGGTTTCGAATTGTTTGCTGCGACGGATATTGCTGGCCGCGAAACCCTAGATAGGCTCAAGCTCGGAAAGGTTGCCTACATGCAGGGGGCGCCGGGTGAGGCATGGGCATTGAAACAACTCAACAATGACTATGTGTTGGCATTTAAATCCGCAGCGCCGGCGGCTCAACGGGGACCGCTGGAGTGGCTGATTACATTGTTTTTTTATGCGGTGATGGCGCTGGTTATCATGATTTGGCTATGGCCGCTGACGCGCGACCTGCGCGCGCTAGAAAAAGCCGCTGCATGCTTCGGTAACAAGAACTGGGTGTTCAATGCGCACATCAAGCCTAGGTCGCAGATCTATGCTCTAGCAGAGACGTTTCGCAAGATGGCGCTGCGGATCGACGCATTAATCGCTTCCCATAAAGACATGTCCAATGCCGTTTCTCATGAAATCAAGACGCCGCTCTCGCGCATGCAGTTCGAAATCGAATTGGCGCAACAAGCGCAAAGCGTCGCTGACGTGAAAACCTCCTTGAGTAACATCAAAACAGATATCGTCGCGATCAACGAGTTGGTGAGCGCGACGTTAAATTACGCGATCCTAGAGCGGGCGAGTATGTCGCTCAATATCGGTACTCACAACTTCACTACCCTGGTCCCGGCTATTGTCGAATACGTACGGAACGATGCGCGTCCCGATATTCCAATGAGCGTGGAGGTTCATGGCGACACTGACCATGTGGTTTGCGATTTGCACCTCATCGAGACGGTGCTAAGAAATCTCTTGTACAACGCCGCGCGCTACGCGAAGTCCGAAGTTCACGTCACGTTTACGGTGCACGACGGCGTAAACCAATTGCTGGTGGACGATGATGGTCCTGGAATCCCGGCGAAGGATCGGCAAAGAGTGTTCGACTCCTTCGTGCAACTCGAACCTATCGGGGGCAAAAAGACCGGATTTGGATTGGGGCTAGCGATCGTAAGGCGTGCTATCGAATGGCATGGGGGCGAAGTTATGATTGTGCAGTCGCCGCTGGGCGGAGCGCGCATGTCCGCTGTCTGGCCCGCGGCATCGCCCGACTGATGTCGGCACAAAATCTTCGAGCATCGGTCCGGTGTCCATGCCGCTCACGACGCTGGGCAAGCCCTCGCGCGGTCAGGTTCTGCACCGCGTTGTGCATAAGCCCTCTCACGGGCGACGGGCGATCCGCGTTGCTGCTCCGCCCGTGTCATCTGGGTACTCGCGCGCATTTATATAGGGAGGGCGTGCGGGACTGTTCCCCATTGCCAGTCGGTTCCGACGGAAGGATCCTCCTTTTGGTTTATAAATGAGGGATAAATGTCGCCTTCGCGGCCAGCGGCGCTCGAACGTATTTACGGGGGTGTCGCGATCCCGTAGCGCAATATGTAGATTCCCCGAGTGACGGGCCGGCCGTTCTGCGCCAACGTAGCGCCCCTACATGAGCATGGGCCTCCTCAATCCGATCGATCGGGATGCGCTTCGCAGCAGCATACGAGCCGCGCAGCCCTTTCCGCACTTTTGCATCGACAACTTCCTGAACGTCGATTTTGCCAACGAGGTGTGCGAGTCGTTCCCCGAGTATCAAAGCGCCAGGAACATGGGGCAGGAATTTCGGGCGGTGAACGAGAAATACAAGATTCAGATCACCGATTCCAGCAAGTTTCCTCCGGCCATCGCGCGCTTGAGCGCTTTATTGGCCTCCCAGGAATTTGTGGACCTGTGGTCCGACCTGATCGGCATTCCCCATCTGCTGGCCGACCCCGCGTTGAGCGGCGGCGGCATCCATGAGACCAACTCCGGCGGGCGGCTGGATGTCCACGTGGACTTCAATTTCATCGAGAAGCACCAGTGGCATCGGCGCTTGAACATCCTCATCTACTTCAACAAGGACTGGAAAGAGGAATACGGCGGCTACCTGGACCTCTGGGACAAAGACGTCAAGAAATGTTATGGCTCCTTCGCGCCCATCTTCAACCGCGCCTGCGGTTTCGCCACCAGCGAAATCAGCTTCCACGGCGTCACGCCGATCACTTGTCCGCCCAATATAGCCCGCAAGTCCTTCGCCACTTACTTCTATACACGGGAAGCGCCGCAGGGATGGAATGGCGAAAACCATTCCACCATTTTCAAAGCGCGGCCGGATGAGTGGATGCGGGGGCGTGTGCTCATGCCGGCCGAAAGCACCATGGCTCAGGCCAAGCACGGACTCAGAACGATCAAGCGCGCCATCAAGAAGCTCGCGGGAAAATGACTCAGGCGTGCACGTCGATGCGCGTCGTTGGCGCATCGGCCAGCAGGCGCTGCGTGCTCGAGTACAGCTCGATGTGGCGATTCGACGCGTAACGGCCGCCGCCCGGTGGCGCAGTCACGGCGCTTGCCGGTGGGGCGTCCAACGGGGTCAGCGCAGCCAATGCCGTCGCCGTCGGGGACGCGGCGCGGACCGGCGACTCCGCGATCGGGGAATAATCCGCCTGGAGATAGAGCAGCGTGTCGTACGGACGGGAGGCGACGATCGTGACGCGCTTCAGCACCGGGTCGCCGCCAAAGCTGCGCGGCGCCGCCATGGGAGCAGCGCCCGAGGGATCGCGCTCGCTCGCCAGGATCAGGGTCTGATTGCGGGGTGTTACTTTCACTTACTTCTAACGATCCATCGTTGGCCGCTCGCCAGCCTTAGGCTGCTCCCAAGCACCGTGGGGAGCAAGGGAAATTGCATGACGCCGTGGCTCGAGTAGCGCTTCCTGCGCTAAAGGACCAAACCGGGTGAACGCTCCTGCACCTCGTCGCGGTCATATTCCACGCAAGCCGATCGGGCCTGGGGCTTCACGGCATGGTAGGCCCGGCTCAGCCAGCGCCGTTCCGGCCAAGCGGACTTCTTGAGTTCCGCGACCAGCCTCGGCTCATGCCAGGGTACGTCCAGGTACGCGCGAGTGGCGCAGCGGCTGTCCTCATTCAGTGCGTTCAAAGCTTGCGGATAGAGTGCGATGGTGTCCAGCGGCAAGGGATCGCCCAGCGCGTTCGGCGGCTCGCCTCGCAGGCTCGCCAGGAGAGCACCCGCCAGGTCCGGCTGGCTCCCGAACCGCAGATGTCCGAGCTGCGTGCAGCGGGGATTCATCTCGATGAGGTACGCATCGTCCGACCCGGCATCCAGGATGAAATCGAGACCGTAGAAGCCGCTCAGGCGCAGCCGCGAAGCCAGGCGCGTCGCCGCCTGTTCCATGGCGGGATGGTCGATCCGTTGGATCACGGTCGCCGCGCCGGTGGGCCCTTCCGTGGCGAGCACGGCCACCGAGACCAGCGAGAGCAGCTCGCCCTCGCGGCACGCGAGCATGGAGTTGGCCGGCCGGCCGCGGATGACCCGCTGAATCGTGACTTCGATCGGTTTGCGGCTGCGCTGCGCCCACAGCGCCAGCGGATCGCGGTTGATCATGAGCCGCTTCCAGGCGGTTGCCGGGTTGAGCGGCGCCGTCAGCGCCCGCCATGCAGCCAGGCTTTCGGCCAGAGAATTGCAGATCCGGACGCCGGCGCCGCCGCATTCCCCGTCGATCTTGAGCACGGCCGCGGGCGCAACCTTTTGGTGCCACGCAACGAGATCGTCCGTGCTCCCGGCTCGGCGCGTCTCCGGCACCAAGATGCCGAGTTGTGCCGCCGTTTCCAGCAGCCGATAGCGGTTGGTGGTGATCGGAAAGCTTTGTGGGTCACCCAATGATCGTTCGATCAGCGGGCGCAGTGACGGGTCGCATGCATGCAGGGCGTGGAGCTGGGCGACCACGCCGTCGTCGCAAGGGATGACGAATTCCGGCCGCAGCTCGCGCAGCGCCCTTGCGAGACATGAGAGCGACTGGATGCCCCGGTAGCGCTCGATGTGCTCGAGTCCCCCGATATGGTTCAACGGGTGTCCCTCGGGACAGAGCGCGCTCAGCCGGCAACGGTGACCCATCAACGCGATCGCCAACCGAGCCGATAACGGCCACCACTTCGCGGCGACGATCAGCGCAGTGGGTCGACGATTATCCAAGATGGTGCCTCTCCCGCGGCCTCGAACGGAGGCGTCCCAAGCGTTCCCGGGACACAGTTAAGTGAGATTGCAAGCGCACCGTCAAATCCGTTTACCATATTCTTGACGGAGCTCGCATTTCCGGAAGCTGATCCAGTATGCATCAATGCGATTGCGATACCGTTAGCCAAGTCTCAGCCGCCGCGCGGCCGCTTATTTCATTCGATTCATCGGAGCGACCTTGAGCGATTCAATCCTTGATATTGCCATCATCGGTGCGGGGCCCTATGGCCTCTCGTTGGCAGCTCACCTCAGCCGGACGGGAAAATCGTTTCAGATTTTCGGCGAGCCGATGAGATTTTGGAGCCAGCACATGCCGCGCGGCATGCAGCTCAAATCCGAGGGGTTCGCGTCCAGCCTGTATGACCCGGATGGTGAGTTCACCCTGGAACACTACTGCAAGGAACGGGGCCTGCCGTACGCGCACGTCGGGCTCCCCGTGCCGCTCGAGACTTTCATTGCGTACGGTCGCGAGTTCCAGCGCCGTTACGTGCCGCAACTAGAGCAGGTCGAGATTGAACGGCTCGAGGAGCGTTCACCGGGATTCGAACTGACCACGGCCGCCGGCGAGAGGGTCCGCGCGCGTTGCGTGGTCGTTGCGACCGGCATCGGCAGCTTCACGTATTTGCCGCCGATCCTCAGCGGGCTGCCCTCGAATCTCGTCAGCCACAGTTCGCATCATGCCGACATGACCCCCCTCGGCGGCCGGCGGGTGGTCGTTCTGGGGAGCGGAGCGTCCGCCATCGACCTGGCGGTATCGCTCAAGGATGCCGGGGCGGTTCCAGAGCTCGTCGCGCGCACGGAATCGCTCAAATTTCACGATCCGCCCCAGGAGCCGCGGCCGCTCATGGAGCGCATCATGGAGCCTCGCTCGGGCCTTGGAACCGGCTGGAGATCCCGTCTGTCGTGCGACATGCCGCTCGTCTTTCATCTCCTGCCGGAAGATCTCAGGATTCGCGTGGTGCAGCGTCATCTGGGACCCGCGCCTTGCTGGTTCACCCGCGAGGCCATCGTCGGCAAGGTGCCCTTGCATCTCGGCGCGACGCTCGAGAGTGCCGAGCCCACCGCATCGGGCATCCGCGTGAATTTCAGTCAGAAGGGCGCAAAAAAGAGCGTCGAGGCGGACCACCTGATCGCCGGCACCGGATTCAAAGTCGCGCTGTCCCGGCTCAAATTCATGGACCCGGCGCTTCGTGCGCAGATCCGTTGCACGGTCGACTCGCCGATCCTGGGACGGCGATTCGAGTCCTCGGTACCGGGGCTTTATTTCGTGGGGATTTCGGCCGCCAACAGCTTCGGGCCGCTGCTGCGGTTCGCTTTCGGTGCCAATTACGCTGCCAGGCGCCTTTCGCGGCACCTGGCGGCCGCCTGAACGCTGCGCGCCCTTGGCAGAGATCGACCCGGCCGATGCCAAATTCGCGCGCGACGCGTGGCTTCGCGCGCTGCAGCGCACCGCCGCCATTGAGCAGGACCTCACGCTCACCCTGCCGGCGCTGCTCGACCGGCTGGCGCTCGAATTCGGTGCCTCGCAGGCACTCGAGTCTCCCGGCTCCTCGTTCACCTACGAGGCACTCGCGAGCCGCTGCAACCAGTACGCACGCTGGGGCCTCGCGCAGGGACTGAGGAGCGGCGATGCGGTGGCCCTGGTCATGGGCAATTGCGCTGAATACCCCGCGATATGGCTTGGGCTGTCGCGGATCGGCGCGGCGGTGGCGCTCATCAATGTCCATCTCGGCGGCGAAGGGCTGGCGCATTGCATCCGGATTGCCGCCCCGCGCTTGGTGCTGGTATCGCCCGAGCTCGCCCCGAGCACGGCGGCCATTCGCGATCTCCTGCCGCCGGGAATCGGCTTTTGGGTGCATGGCGCGGCAACCGGCGCAGCGGATTTTGCACCGCTCGCTGCCGCGCTCGAACGGCTTCCCGGCGAGCCGCTATCGGCCGCGGAGTTCATCGCGCCGACGCTTGATGCCACGGCGCTTTACATCTACACCTCCGGCACCACGGGGCTTCCCAAGGCTGCCCACGTCACCCACTACCGGCTGGTGCGCTGGAGTCAATGGTTCGCGGGCCTTCTCGATACCCGACCCGCCGATCGCATGTACAACTGTCTGCCGCTCTACCACAGCGTGGGCGGAGTCGTCGCCATCGGTGCGTTGCTGGTTGCCGGAGGCTCGGTCGTCATCCGGCCCAGGTTCTCCGCATCGGATTTCTGGCGCGACATCCGCGATGAACGCTGCACGCTGTTCCAGTACATCGGCGAATTGTGCCGCTATCTGGTGAATTCGCCGCATCAAGCCGGCGAGGCCGAACATTCGCTGCGCATCGCCTGCGGCAATGGGCTGCGCCCGGAGGTCTGGGAGAATTTCCAGTCGCGCTTCAAGATTCCCCGGATCCTGGAGTATTACGCCTCCACCGAAGGCAACTTCTCGCTCTACAACTGCGAAGGGCAGCCGGGAGCGATCGGCCGCATTCCCGCGTTCCTTGCGCATCGTCTGCCGGTGGCGCTGCTGCGCTTCGACCTGGATCTTGGCGAGCCCGTTCGAAACGCAGAGGGATTCTGCGAGCGCTGCCGCGCCGATGAGATCGGCGAGGCGGTGGGCCTGATTCCCGCCGACGGCGGCGCGCGCGCCGGCCGCTTCGAAGGATATGCCGATGCCGGGGCCACCGAGCGCAAGGTGCTGCGCGGCGTGTTCAAAGAGGGCGATGCGTGGTATCGCACCGGCGACCTCATGCGGCGCGATTCGGCCGGCTTTTACTATTTCGTCGACCGGGTCGGCGAGACCTATCGCTGGAAGGGGGAAAATGTCGCCACCGCCGAGGTGCTCACCGCGCTCGTCGGTGCTGCCGGCGTCAAGGAGGGCGTGGTGTACGGCGTGAGCGTACCCCATGCGGACGGCCGCGCCGGTATGGCCGCGCTGGTGGTCGGGCGCGATTTCGATCTCGGCGCGTTGCGCGCGCACGCCGCGCGCCATCTGCCGGCCTACGCGAGACCCGTGTTCGTCCGGTTATTGCCGGCGCTCGAGACCACCGGGACGTTCAAGCCGCGCAAGCAACAGTTGATGCGGGAAGGGTTCGATCCCGCTCGAGTGGCCGATCCGCTGTACGTGGATGACATGCGCGCAGGCGCCTATGTGCCGCTCGATTCCACACGCTACGCGGACATCATCGACGGCCGGGCGCGGCTTTGAGCTCAAACCGTGTTGCCCGCGTCCACCGTCAGCACGATGCCGGTGATATTGCGTCCGCCGGAGCCCAGTAAAAAATCCACGCTCCTCGCCACATCCTCGGCCTCTGCCATGCGCTTCAGTGCACTGCGTCGAGCGATCTGATCGCGCTGCGAGTCGGTCAACTCGTTGGTCATGGCGGTGTCGATGAACCCGGGGGCGATGGCGTTCACGGTGATGCCGAGCGGGCCGAGCTCGCGCGCCAGGGATCGCGTGAATCCGACCAGCGAGGCTTTGGTCGCACTGTAGACCGACAGGCCGCTATACCCCGTCGAAGCGACGATGGAGGCGATATTGACGATGCGCCCGCTGCGTTCGCTCATCATCATGCGGGCGATGTACTTCGTGAGCACGATCGGCGAGATCGTGTTCAACCGGATCAGTTGGTCTATATCGCTGTCGCGCATGGTGCCGAGCATGCCGCTGGTGCCGAGTCCGGCGTTGTTGACCAGTCCGTAGATCGGGCCCAAATCGGCGCGCACGGCGCGCACCAACGGCTTGATCTGAGCGAGGTCGGACAAGTCGCAGGCGCGGAACTCGATCGCGCCTTGTCGCGCATCGCGGGCGGCCGCCGCCGCCGTTTCGAGCTCTTCGCTGCTCTTGCGTGCGACCGCGATCACTCGATAGCCGCTCGCGGCCAGCAGTCGGGTCATCGCGAGGCCGAGGCCGCGGCTGCCGCCGGTCACGAGGACATTAAGCACCGGGACGCACCAGCTTCCCCGCCGCGGTGAGCTTCAGCGATTGAACGAAGCTCAGGCGGGCGGGAACCTTGTGGGCGGGCAGGGCGCGGCGGCACGCCTCCAACAAATCGTTCTTGATGAGGTCGGCCTCGGGCGCATCGGGCGCTGCGCCGACCGAATCTTCGAGCACTACCTCGGCGACCACGATTGCGCCGGTAATCGGGTTGCGCTTGGGGCGAACCAACGACATGCGCACCCGCGGGTCGGCGTTCAGCACCCCCTCGACTTCCTCCGGATAGACCTTCATGCCGCCCACGTTGATGACGCCTCCGCGGCGGCCTCGAAAATAATAGCGGCCGTCCTTGAGCTCCACCAGGTCGCCGGTGTCGATGAAGCCGTCCTCGGTCGACAGCGGGGTCGGGCCGGAACCCAGGTAGCGCGCAGCGGTGCGCTGGGATCGAATGCGCAGAGTGCCATCCTCGACCTTCATCTGGATGCCGTCGCGCGGCGCGTCGATGTACTGCGCCGGAAACCCGGCCCGCCCATCGGTCACGTCGAACGCGACCCCCGCCTCCGTCGAGGCAAAGGCATGCGCGATGTTGGCGTTCGGATAGGTCGCGCGGAGCTGATCCAGGAGACCCTGGTCGGCCACCTCGCCGGAGAGACGTACGTACTGCGGATTGAGCGACTGCGCGGCGCCGCTCATCAACGCCCGGCGCCAGTGCGAGGGAGTACCGGAAATATGCGTGACGCCGTGCGCGCCGGCGCGCGCCAGAAAATCCGCGGTCGGCTCGCCGGCGCTCGACAACACCAGCGGCACGCCGCCGAGCACGGCACGCAGGTAGATCTGCAACCCGCCGTAGCGGCGGATGTCGTAGAACGTGCTCCATACCATGCCCGCTGCGGGCGGCTGCCGGGGCAATGCCCCCGCCAGGCTCGACAGCGTATGGGCCACCAGCTTCGGAGCGCCGGTCGTGCCCGAGGTGAGCAGGATCCATTCCGTGTCGACGGTGGGCTGGCGGACGACATCGCCCGCCACCGGGGTGGCGTCGAGATCCGCGAGCTGCACGCCGGTCCCTGCGATCAGGGCAACCTCGGCGAGCGTCTCGGGACTGAGGTCGGGCGTGCAGAGCACCAGCCGCCGCGCGATGCCGTCGAGCTCGAGCAGCGCGATGGCCGTACTCAGCTGTTCGTGCATCGCGAGCAGTATCGAGCATCCACGCAGCGATTCGAGCCGGCCGCCGAGACAGGAGGCGTTCGCCAGACGGGCAAGCTGCAGGGAGACTCCAGGGGCATGCAACGCGCCGCGGCCGTTCGCTCCCGGAGCCGCCACCGATTCCCACAAGGATGTCATGATGTTAGCTTAGCGATTCCCTGCTCCGGGCGCCAAAGGAATCCCGCCGCATTGCCGATCAATTCGCAGTTCACCCGGCCCGAGGCTCCCGCCGGGCCGAATCCGGCCGCGCTGTCGCCCGCCATGTCGGCGCTGTTTCCGCCAGGCATCGCGGCGGCCGAATTGCGGCAGCCGGGAGACGCATCGCTCCTGTACCCCGAGGAGGCGGTGAGCGTCCAAAGGGCGGTGCCGAAGCGCGTGGGTGAGTTCGCCGCGGGACGGCTCTGCGCACGCCGCGCGCTCGCCGAATTCGGCATCACTCAGTTTGCCTTGAAGATGGCGCCCGATCGCGTGCCCGTCTGGCCCGACTCGATGGTGGGCAGCATCACCCACACCCTGGGCTTCGGTGCCGCCGTGGTTGCCGAGCGGCGCCGTTTCGGCTCGCTCGGAATCGACGTGGAGGCGGCCGGTGGCGTGAAACGCGAGCTGTGGCGGCATATCTGCGTACCCGCCGAATCGGCGTGGCTCGAGTCGCTCCCTCAGGCGGCTCAAACATCCGCCGCGACACTGCTGTTCTCGGCCAAGGAGGCGTTCTATAAATGCCAGTACCCGGTCACGAAAGAACGGATGACATTTGCCGATCTGTGCGTGAGCTTGCCCGACTCGGATCCGGGCTGCTGGGACGGCGCGGTGGCGGAACTGATCGCGACGCCCACGCGCTCGCTGGCGATCTCGGCCGGCCGAGAGCCGCTGTTCCACGGCACTTACCGGGTGCAGGATGGCCGCATTTGCGCCGGATTCTACCTGCCGGCGGCGCCGCTCATTGCGCCGACAGAATCAGCACCCATACGCTGAGCAACAGCACGAGACTCAGCAGCACCGCGGCGGACCCCATGTCTTTCGCCATGGCGGCGAGCCGGTCCTTCGCAAGGCCTCCGCGATCCACGATTGCCTCGAGTGCGCTGTTCAACAATTCCACGATCAACACCAGGATGACCGGCGCGATCAGCGCCGCCCGCTCCAGGCCGCTTCGCCCGAAATGCAACGCGGCGGGCACGAGCACCACGGCGAGCGCTACTTCTTCGCGAAACGCGCGCTCTTCGATCCAGGCCGATCTCAATCCCTGCCAGGAGTACCCGCAAGCACGAAAGATGCGGCGAAAGTCTTGCTTTTTGTTGCGCTCGATCGTCAATACGCCTTGTCGTCGCGGAAAACCTTCACCACCGTCATCAGGATGATCTTGATATCCAGCATCGGTGTCCAGCGCCGCAGGTAGTCGAGGTCGTAGTTGACGCGCGCCTCCATCTCCTCGAGCTGCGAGGTCTCGCCGCGGCAGCCGTTGACCTGCGCAAGTCCCGTGATCCCGGGCAGCACCTTGTGCCGCACCATGTAGCCCTTGATGAGCTTGCGATATTCCTCGTTATGGGCCACCGCATGCGGGCGGGGCCCGACCAGGCTCATGCGGCCCTGGAGCACGTTGATGAGCTGCGGCAGCTCATCGAGCGAGGAGCGGCGCAGGATGCCGCCGATGCGCGTGATGCGACTGTCCGTCTTCGAGGCCTGACGGATCTGCGCGCCGTCCTCGGTCACCGTCATGGTGCGGAACTTGTAGACCGCGATCTCCCGGCCGTCGAGACCGTAGCGGCGCTGCTTGAAGATCACGGGTCCCGGAGAGCTGAATTTCACCGCGAGCGCGACCACGGAGAGCAGAGGCAGGAGCAGCAACAGGATCGCCAGCGACAACACGATGTCCGTCAGCCGCTTGGTCACGCCGCGGTAGCCGTAGAACGGCGTCTCGCACATGGCGACCACCGGAATGCCCTGGATTTCGCCGGACCGTGCTTGTATGAGATCGAAGACGAAGATGTCCGGCACGTAATAGATCGATGCGGTGGTGTCGCGCAGGTCGTCGAGGAGATTCATCACGCGCTTCACGTGGCGGATGGGCAGCGCAATGAAGATCACGTCGGTGCGATGTTGCTTGACGTAGGCGCCGAGATCCGCGAGCGGTGCGATGAGTTTGGCGTCCGATTCCATGCCGAGCCGGTCGCTGCTTCGATCGTCGAAGAACCCGGCCACCTCGAGGCGCATGCCCGGGTTTTTCTTCAGCCGCCGCGCGAGCTCCAGGCTCGAGCTGTTGTAGCCGGCAATGATCGCGATGCGTGCCTCGAAGGCGTTCATCAGGAAGCGGCGCATGAATTCCTGCATGGCGAGCGTCGCCACGATGAGCACGACGGGCGTGCTCACCGCCCAGGTCAGAAACACGCGGCGCGGATAGGCTTGCAGCGGAGATTTGGTCACGTAGGCGATGCCGAGGAGCACTGCCAGGATCAGGAACCAGCGAAACAGGACATCGACCACCGCCGACACGCGCGGCGAGGTCAATTGCGCGGTCACTTCGCGCGGCGGCTGGATCAGCACGAGGCAAACGACCGCGACCACCACGATCCCGGAGGAGCGCGGATCGAACTGGCTGCCGAAGGCGATGGTGGTCGCATACAGCGAGGCGACGGCGACGAGGGCGGGCAGCACCGCCTGGGCACCCGTCAACAACGCGATCAAGACACCCTGTCTGAATTGAACCGGCTGAGTCATCTGGCATCCGTCGAGCCGCGGCGCTCGCTCGTAAAGCCCTGCGAGCGTAGCGGAACTGCGACAAATTTATGGTGCATTATCGGTCAATTCCTGCCGTACTGCTCGAACCGGGCAGACTATTGTTAAACCGTCTGACCGCGATGCTATTCTAGTGTTGCATGACAAAGGTTCCATTACTCGATCTTAAGGCTCAGTACGCAGCCATCCGCGACGAGATCCTCCCGGTCATCGCCAGCGTGTGCGACAGCCAACATTTCATCCTCGGCGAGCACGTGCGTGCGTTCGAAGCCGAGGTGGCGCGCTACTGCGGCGCATCGGCGGGCATCGGCGTCTCCTCGGGAACGGATGCGTTGTTGCTGGCCTTGATGGCCTTCGGGATCGGCGCGGGCGATGAAGTGATCACTTCGCCGTTCACGTTCTTCGCGACGGCGGGCACGATCGCGCGCAGCGGGGCGCGCCCGGTGTTCTGCGACATTGATCCCGGGAACTTCAATCTGTCTGCGGCCGCGGTCGAGGACTTCATCGAGCGGCAATGCCGCGTCGATCAAGGCGCTCTCGTCAACCGCTCCACCGGCGGCAGGATCCGCGCTCTGATGCCCGTGCATTTGTACGGCCAGGCTGCGGACATGGACCCGCTGGTGCGTATCGCCCGGCGACATGGCCTGCGCATCATCGAGGATGCCGCACAGGCCATCGGCACCGAGTACACGGACGGCGTGCGCGTCGGATCGATCGGCGACATCGGCTGCTTTTCCTTCTTTCCGAGCAAGAATCTCGGCGCGTTCGGCGATGCGGGATTGTGCACCACCAACGATCTGGATCTGGCCGAGCACATGCGCGTGCTGCGGGTACACGGCGGCAAGCCCAAGTACTACCACGCGCTCATCGGCGGCAACTTCCGCATCGATGAGCTGCAGGCTGCGATCTTGCGCGTCAAGCTGAAGCATCTCGACGCCTGGACCGCGGCTCGCCAGCGTCACGCGGCCTACTATGCTGCGGCGTTCGAGCGGGCGGGTCTCGCGCCGCGCGTCATCACGCCGCGTGCGGCTGCCGGCGGCCGCCATATCTTCAATCAATACGCGATCCGCGCCGAGCGCCGCGACGCGCTGCGCGACGCCCTCACCGAGCGGGGGATCGGAACCGAGATCTACTACCCGGTGCCGCTCCATCTTCAGCGATGCTTTGCCCATCTGGGCTACACGCGCGGCGATTTCCCCGCATCCGAGCGCGCAGCCGCCGAGATGTTGGCGCTGCCGGTGTATCCGGAGCTTGCGGAGGCGCAGCTCGATGCGGTGGTCGCGGCAGTCGTCGACTTCTACAGCTGACCGGCTGCGCGCGCCTGCTGCGCGCGCCTGCTGCGCGTGCCTCAGTTCTTCTTGAAGTCGTCCGGCTGCAGCTGATGGCGCGACAGCAGCTTGTAGAAGTCCGTCCGGTTGCGTTTGGCGAGGCGCGCGGCCTGACTCACATTGCCGGTGGTGATCTGCAGGATTTGCGACAGGTAGTTGCGCGTGAATTCATCGCGTGCCTCGTCGAACGAGGGCAGCCGCGTCGGGTTGCCGCCGAGGGATTGTTGAACGAGCTCGGCGGTGATGATCGCCCCGTGTGACAGGGCGACGTTTTGCCGGACCACGTTGTAGAGCTGGCGCACGTTGCCCGGCCATTCCGCCGTGGCGAGCAGCTCGACCGCTTCCGGGGCGTAGATTTTCCGCTGTCCGCTCTCCTTGGCGATCTGCTCGAGGAAATGCGCCACCAGCAGCGGGATGTCCTCGCGCCGCCGGCCGAGCGCCGGCACCTCGATGTGCACCACGTTCAAGCGGTAGTACAGATCCTCGCGGAACTGGCCGCCCATCATCAGCTGAAGCAGATCCCGATGCGTGGAGGAGATGACCCGCACGTTGATGGCGATGGCCTCCGGACTTCCGACCGGGCGGATGGTGTTCTCCTGCAGCACGCGCAGCAGCTTCACCTGCAGCCGCATGGGCATGTCGCCCACTTCGTCGAGCAGCAGCGTGCCGCCGTCCGCGGTCTCGAAAACGCCTTTTTGCGAGCGGGTCGCCCCCGGAATCGCGCCTTTCTCGTGCCCGAACAGCTCCGATTCCAGCAGATTCTCGGCCATGGCGCTGCAGTTGACGATGGCGAACGGCTTGTTCCGGCGCGGGCTGGCCTCGTGGATGGCGCGTGCCAGGATCTCCTTGCCGGTTCCGCTCTCGCCCGTGATCAGCACCCGCGCATCCGTGCCCGCGACCATGTTGGCCTGGGCGAGCTTGTCCTCCATGAGCTGGTTGCGGGTGATGATGTTGGCGCGCCAGTCCTCGGCGACGTGCGCGAATCCGGACACCTTGAGCGCCTTCTGCACGTTGTCGAGCAGGTCCTGCTTGTCCACCGGCTTGGTCAAAAAGCCGAACGCGCCGCTCTGGGTGGCATGCACGGCGTCGGGAATCGTGCCGTGCGCGGTAAGGATGATGACCTTCAGTCCCGGCCAGCGGCTTTGCAGCTCCTTGAGCAGGCCGATGCCGTCCATCTGGTCCATGCGCAGATCCGTGATCACGAGATCGGGCCGAAAGCGCGTGCAGGCGGAGAGCGCCGCCGCGGCGCTCTCCACGGCCTCGACCTCGTAATTCTCGGCACGCAGCCGGATGGTGAGGAGGCGCAGCAAGCCGGGGTCATCGTCCACCACGAGGATCCGCGCCTTGCGTTTCTGGGTGGAGGC
>Ga0182012_10001312_pt1 | contig 27337 bp, 21 predicted proteins | sample 612S2SmetaG_FD_120486 | JGI IMG/M metagenome (GOLD analysis project Ga0182012, IMG submission 120486) | Permafrost microbial communities from Stordalen Mire, Sweden - 612S2S metaG | ecosystem: Environmental > Terrestrial > Soil > Wetlands > Permafrost | place: Sweden: Stordalen | collected...
CACCCTGCTTCGGACTGCCATCAATCAACACTTTGCCGGGATCGCGCATACCGAGCCACTGCGCCTGCACGGGCAGCATTGCCACCAGAGCGATATCGTTTTCATTCAGCAGAATGGGAGCGCCGGTGGCGGCCTTCAACTGCATCGCGCCGCCAATGTGGTCGAGGTGCGCGTGGGTCACCACGATCTGCTTTACCTGCAGGCCATGCCGCGCCACGATGGCGAGGATGTCCGAAACATCAGCACCGGGATCGATCACCATCGCCTCATGCGACACTTCGTCGCCGATGATGGAGCAATTGCATTGGAGAGGACCAACGGGAAATATCTCGTGAATCATACAAGGATGATATCCCGCGAAGGAGAAAGGTTTCAAAAGGATTGTTGCTATTATGCCGTGTCGATTGCCCGCAGCACGCGACTGATTCCCTCGCGGAACTCCGCTTCAGGCGCGATAAGGCTGGCGACGAGATAGCCTGCGCCGGGGAAGTCGAAGAAGTGTCCGGGATGGATGAGCACCGACTGCTGCTCCAACAGCGAGACCGCGACTTCTTCATCGCTGCGGGTGGCAGGAATGCGCAGCACGGCGTACCACCCGGCATCGACTGCGAGGCGGGTTGTCATGCGCGAATGTTGCAGTTGTGCGTCCAACTCGTGGAGGTTGTGTAGTGCACGCCTCCGGAGCTGGCGCTGAATTTCCGTGCGCGTGGCGAGCAACTCTGGCACGGCCCACTGCACGGGAGCGTTGGGCGAGAGATAGGTATCGGCAATCACGTCGAGGCGGTCGAGTGCCGTTCGCACCAAATCCTGTGGGCCGCTCGCGGCGAGCCATGCCACCTTGATTTGCGGCAGCGCGCTGATCTTCGAGAGGCCGCTTAGCGTGAAGGTTAGCGCGGCCTGATTCGCAGCGAAACTTAGCGGGACTTCATCGGTAAGCCCGTAGTCGAGAAAAACTTCATCGGCAACCAGCGCGAGTTCATGCTCATGGCAGAGCACGTTGAGGCGCTCAAGCTCCCATGCACGCGTGAAGTGCCCCGTCGGGTTATTCGGGTGTACGACCATGATTGCCCGCGATCGCGGCGTAATTGCCTGCCGCAGCGACTCGAACTCAATCTGCCAACCTTGGTCGTAAACCAGTTCGTAGGGAATGAGCTTCACGTCCTGAATGTCGGCAAGGAACTCGAAAAGTGGATAGCTGGGCGATGGCACGAGAACTTCGTCGCCAGGATCGCAGAGCAGGCGGAAGCAGTACGAGTAGGCCTCGCTGGTGCTGACCGTGAGAATGATCTGTTCGGGCGAGAGCGTGATGTTGCGCTCGGCATAGTAGCCAGCAACGGCCTCGCGGGCGGCGAGAATGCCCTTCGACGCGGGCTCATACTCCAGTGCGCAAGGGTGCTGCAAGGCGCGCAGAATGCGGTCGCGCTCGTATTGCAGGCCCACAGTCGTCGGGTTCGAAGCGGTCAAGTCGAGCAGAGTGCGCCCGCTGAGACGGGCCGCTTCCACGGCGAGCGAGTAGCAGTTCGCGGAGAGATTCCAATTTGTGCGGCGAGCAAACATGGTTTCAGGTTTCGATGGGGGCGAGCATTTTGCCGCTCCCCCTCCCCCTCTGTTTTAATCCAAATTATTGGAAATAAAGGAGTTGCTTTTACGATATGCGGCAAATATTTAACAACAAACGACTTAGAGCAAAATATTTAAGAACAAAGGGGTTAACTCGCAACAAAACATCCTGGTTGAAATTGAAAATGGCCCTGTATTCAGAATAGCAAATTCGAGAGATGATCCCCTCAGCAGTGATGAAACTCTATTAGCCTTAGAAACAATGAGTCAGAAGGAATCTCGAAGAAAGTGGGCTTGACAGAGGTTTACACCCGAAGTCGAAAGGAAACCAACTACTCGATTTCGAGTTCTTCGCTGAGTTCGGCCCATTCGGTTTCCAGGGCCTCCAGCGCGCTCCGCTTTTCTTCCAGCAGAGCGGAGACTCGCGCGGTTTCTTCGGCGCTGACGTAGCGGCTTAGAGATTCTTCTGAGTCGGCGATGATGGCTTCGGTCTGGCTCACTGCGGCTTCCACCTTCGCCAGGCGCTCGGCCATCTGTTTGCGCTTCATGGGATTGACGCGCTTCTTTGGTTCGGCGGCGGGCTCGGCAATTTCAGCTGGAGCAACTTGCGCGGGTGCAGAAATCGAAGAGCGCAGCGACTGTTCCAACTCCTGCGCGCCGTTCTGCTTGCGCCAGAGATAGTCCTCGTAGTTGCCGGGAAAAATATTGACTGCGCCGTCTGCCACTTCAAAAACGCGAGTTGCAAGACGATCAATGAAATAGCGATCGTGCGAGACGAAGACGCACGTCCCGGTAAACTTTTGCAGCGACTCCAGCAGCACGTCTTTGGCGCGAAGGTCGAGGTGGTTTGTTGGTTCGTCGAGCAGCAGAAAGTTTGAAGGATGCAGCAACATCCGGGCCAGCGCGTAACGATTGCGTTCACCGCCGCTGAGCACGCCGATCTTCTTGAAGACGTCATCGGCAGAGAAAAGAAAGCTGCCGAGCAGGCTGCGCAACTCGGTCTGCGAACGCGGCGCAACCATGTTCAGGTCGTCGATCATGCGCGCTTCGGTGTCGAGCTCCTTGTACTGATCTTGCGCAAAGTAATCGACTCCCACGTTGTGTCCCAGCGCGTACTGGCCCTTGGTTGGAGCCTCCGCCTGGGCGAGCATTTTGATCATGGTAGATTTTCCAGCGCCGTTCACGCCTACCAGCGCGATACGCTCTCCGCGCTCGATAGTGAAATTCACGTTGTGCAACACGTGCTTTTCGCCGTAGCTCTTGCTCACGTTCTTGAACTCGGCCACAATGCGCCCGCTGGGCTTGGGCTGCGGGAAGGTGAAGTGAATCGTCTTCTCTTCTTCCGGCACCTCAATGCGCTCGATCTTCTCCAGTTCCTTGATACGGCTTTGCACCTGCTTGGCCTTGGTCGCCTGGTAACGGAAACGGCTGATGAAAGCCTCAAGCTGCTCGATGCGCTCGCGCTGATTGGTGTAGGCCGCGATCAGCGAATCGCGACGCTGCTCTTTCTCGCGCAGATACTTGTCATAGTTGCCGTGGTAGAAATGCACGCCTTTGTTCCAAATCTCAACGATCTTTTTCACCGTCACGTCGAGGAAGTAACGGTCATGCGAGATGAGGACGTAGGCGTACGGATAATCTCTTAAATAATCTTCCAGCCAGTTGCGCGTTTCCAGATCGAGGTGATTGGTGGGCTCGTCCAGCAGCAGCATATTGGGCTTTACCAGCAACAGCTTGGCCAGCGAGATGCGCATTTGCCAGCCACCGCTGAACTCCTCGGTCTGGCGCAGCCAGTCATCTTTTGCAAATCCAAGACCAGTGAGCACGGTGCCCACTTGCGATTCCAAGTTGTATCCGTCGCGGTGCAGAAACTCGCTCTGGACGCGGTTGAAGCGTTCGCTTACCTGCTCGTACTCTTCGCCGGTCGGATCGATTTCGCTCATGCGCCGGGAGAGATATTCGAGTTCGCGCTCCATGGCGTGCACGTCGTCAAAGACGGAGAGGCACTCGGCAAACACCGTGCGTCCGCTCAGGTTCAGGCCATCCTGCGGAAGATAACCGGCGCTCACACCCTTGCCGCGTGAGATGTTGCCGTAATCGAGCGTCTCGATTTCGGCCAGCACTTTGAGCAGGGTGGATTTCCCTGTCCCGTTGGCTCCCACCAGACCGATGCGGTCCTGTGGAGTGATCAACCAGTTCAGATTTTCGAAAAGTAGTTTGTGGCCGTATCGTTTACCGGCACCCGTAAGCTGAATCATTCAGAAGTGAACCGCGCTGTGAGTTGTCTTCTCATTCTCTCACGAGGAAGCTCAGCGGTCTCTCGGCTGATTATCGGCTTCGATTTTTGCGGCAATCTGCGACTCGACGCTGACTTGCGCCGATTGCCCCTGGGCCGCATAAACGGCGGCCAGGTTGCGATGCGCCACTGAGCTCGATCCGTCGGCAACCACAGCGCGCTTGGCCCATAGTTCTGCTTCGGACAGGTTTCCCTTCTTCAGCGCGACCGCTGAGAGAACGCCAAACGCTGTTGGAAGACTCTTGCTCACCGGAGTGAGCGAGACGGCCTTACGGGCATAGGTTTCGGCTTCATCGAGGCTTCCCTTTCGCAGGCAGAAATCAGCGAGTCGCGTCCACTGGCGCGAACGCCCTGGAAACTCAGCCACCGCCTCGCGCATCACTTGTTCGGCGTGCACGCCGTCGTCCAACGCTATGTAGGAGTCAGCGAGCACCTCGAGGTTCAGCACCGTGTGAGGCTCGACCTTGAGCGAGTGTTCAAACAACTTGACATCGCTCGCCCAGTAAGAAGTTTCGCGGCAACCGAGCGGAACCAGAATTGCAGTGATCGCCAGCACCAGGACAAACTGGCGCTCGGGACTGGCGCACAGCAACGGCGTTTCACGCAACAGCATCGCTGCTCCGAGGGCGATTGCGATGCCCGGCAAGTAGAGGTAGCGATCGTGCAGTTGCAAGGTCTGCACACCGACAACCACCGGAAGCAGGGTGAACCCAAACAGTGCAACCAGTAGTTGTCCTGTTCGCGAACGGCGAGCAAACCACCAAGCCACAGCTAGAAAAGCCAAGCAAGCCAGTGAGGTCAGTATGATTTGTGCCGTGCTGAGGCCGCCCTCTGACAATGTTGTGTAGTGCGCGCTCACTGGAACCGGCACAACCTGCTTCTTCAAATACCACCAAAGGACGTAAGGAGACAGCGCTGCGGATGGTTCTATTCCGGGAGCATCTGCGTGGAGGCTGCGCTGTGAAATAACGTATGACTGCCAGGCAAAGTGCAGTCCGGTGAGCACGATGTACGGCAGTGTCACATACACCGCATGCACGCAACGCGAGACCCAATCCAACTTGTAAAACTGCCGCAGGCGATCCAGCAGAATCAGCAGCACGAGCAACGCTGCAGCCTCTTTGGAAAGCAGCGCCGACTCCAGACACGGCAGCGACCACAGCAGCCAACGCATCCCATCCCCATCTGCCCAGTGCAGATAGCCCAGCAGTGCCGCCAGGAAGAAGGCCGCGCACATTACATCGCTGATGCCGGAGATCCACGCTACGGACTCGATGTGTGTGGGATGGATTCCAAATAGCAGTGCCGCGAGCGCTCCTGTTACGGCGTCGCCGGTAAGCTTGCGCCCGAGCAGGTAAATTTCCAACATCACGACCAGGTGCATCAGCACCACGCCAAGGTGGAAAAATCCCGGCGCGCCATGCCCAGCTTGATTTATAAGGAAAAGCCACATCATGGTCAGCGGACGATAGAAGGTTGTCCCTCCCGCCGCCTGGTAAGTCATGAAGCCCCAGAAGGTCGATGTGAAAATTGTGTGAACATGTTTCCAGCCGTGCATCCACGGGTTCAGCAAGATCAAGATGACGTCATCGTAGACAAAGTCAAAAAAAATTGTCTGCGCATACACCGTGAACATTCCTGCGAATGCGATCCACAGCAGCCAGCGCTCGCTCATGGCGGCCGTGGCCAGGCGGAGCCATGCGGAAGCCGCTGCTGAACGCGGCTGTTCCCGCTCTGCTGGCGCAGGAATGAGAGTATCTGACGGGGGCTGCATCACGCCATTTTATCAACAATGGCCGCGAGCGTCGGCCCGAATATGAGTTCGTTACGTGGGCTGCGATTCGTCTCATGGCGGCTTTGCGGGATATAATAGAAAAAGTTCCTGAGTTTTCGTTCCCTCGTTTCGAAATTGAATCGTGCAACGGACTCGCGGCAGAGTTCTCTGCCCACATTCGCGCGCCGCAAGGCGCAGCGTTCCCAGCAACCAGTACGCTCAAAAATAAGGATTAAAGTTTGACCACGCAGATTCGCAATATCGCTATTATCGCCCACGTCGATCACGGAAAGACCACGCTGGTTGACTCCATGCTGCGCCAGAGCGGCGTGTTCCGCGCCAACCAGGAGTTGGTGGACCGCGTCATGGATTCCAACGATCTCGAGCGCGAGCGCGGCATCACGATTCTCGCCAAAAACACCGCCGTGTTTTATCACGACCTCAAGATCAACATTGTGGACACTCCCGGCCACAGCGATTTTGGCGGAGAGGTAGAGCGCGCCCTTAAGATGGTGGACGGCGTCATGCTGCTGGTTGACGCCAGCGAAGGCCCGCTGCCACAGACGCGCTACGTGCTGGCCAAGGCACTGGAAGCCCGCCTGCAACCCATCGTGGTCATCAACAAGATTGACCGCCCCGATGCGCGCGTGCAGGAAGTGCTTAACGAGGTTTATGACTTGTTCATCGATCTCGATGCAGAAGAGTCGCAGCTTGAATTCCCGGTGCTCTACACAAACGGCAAACTCGGTACGGCCACCACAGACCTCGCCAAGCCCGGCACCAATCTGCAGCCGCTCTTTGAAGCCATCGTCAAGACGATTCCTGAGCCCGCTGGAGATGCGAATGCGCCCTTGCAGATCCTGGTCGCGAATCTTGATTACAGCGACTATCTCGGGCGTTTGGCCATTGCACGCGTCTTCAATGGCACGTTGCGCACCGGCGAAGAGGTGGGCATTGCCAAGCTGAGCGGTGAGATTGAGAAGATCAAGATCACCAAGCTTTTCAGCTTCAACGGCCTCAAGCGCACCGACATCACGGAGACCGAGCTTGGCGATATTGTCGCCGTCGCTGGAGTCACCGGCATCACTATCGGGGAAACGATCACGAGCTTTGAGACTCCTGATCCGCTGCCGCACATCATCATCGACGAGCCCACCATTGCCATGCAATTTATGGTGAACACCTCGCCCTTCTGCGGACGAGAGGGCCAGTACGTGACCTCGCGCAACCTGGGCGAGCGTCTCGATAAAGAGCTGCTGACCAACGTCTCCATTCGTGTCGAGCAGAACGCGCCTGACACCTTCACCGTGATGGGCCGCGGCGAACTGCAACTCGCCATCCTCATTGAAATGATGCGCCGCGAGGGCTTCGAACTTGCCGTAGGCAAGCCGGAGATTGTTACCCGCACCATCAAGGGCAAGCTGATGGAGCCGGTGGAAATGCTCACCGTTGATATTCCGGAGGAGTTCATCGGCGTCGTCATTGAAAAGCTCGGAGCGCGCAAGGCGGAGATGCGCAAGATGCACAATCACGGCTACGGCCGCGTGCGCATCGAGTTCCGCGTTCCCAGTCGCGGCCTCATTGGCCTGCGCAGTGAAATGCTGACCGAAACGCGCGGCACCATCGTGATGAACTCGCTCTTTGACGGCTACACCGAATGGCTCGGCACGATTCCTCAGCGCGCCGCGGGTGTGCTCACTTCAGACCGCAATGGATCGACCACGACCTATGCGCTGAACGGACTGCAGGAGCGCGGCGAACTTTTTGTTGGCCCCGGAGTAGAAGTCTACGAAGGCATGATCGTGGGTCAGCACTCGCGTGACAACGATCTGGACGTCAACGCGGTGCGGGAAAAGAAGCTCACAAATATGCGCGCTTCTACCTCCGACGAAGGCGTACGCCTGATTCCCTTCCGCACCCTCAACCTGGAACAGAGCCTGGAGTTCATCGCCGACGACGAACTTGTCGAGATTACCCCCAAGTCTCTGCGCCTGCGGAAGAAGATTCTCCAGGCTGGCCGACGCCCCCGCAAGGGAACCGAGCCAGTCGCCTCGCAAGCCTGATCGATCTGATTCACGAGAGCCTCTCCATTGCGGAGGGGCTTTTCGTTTGACTAATCAGGATTTTCTTACTACTTTCCTTGCGTCAGGGATTTGCGTCTAAGTTACTCGAATGATGCAATTCTGCTACTTCGTAAACCGAAGGGATTCACACCGTGAAAATGCTTGTACGTTGCGCCTTCGCCATTACTCTAGCCGCACTGGTCTTCGCCTCAGGAGCCAACGCTCAACAGCTCCCGGAGCCTCTTCAGAATGCCGTGGGACACTGGCAGGTCATTAATGATGATGGCAAACCATGGGGCCATGTGGATACCTATCTCGTGGACGGCAAACTTTTCGGCAAGGTTACCCAGGTGCGTCCGGGCCGCACTCCCAAGGATCTCTGCGATAAGTGTTCCGGCCAGCTTAAGAATCAGCCGATTGATGGCTTGGTGATCATGCGCAACTTCCATCCAGAAGGTGAGCAATGGGTCGGCGGAACGGTGATCGATCCGGAAAACGGCAAGGAATACAAGGGAAAGATCACAGCAGTCGGGAAGGACAAGCTGAATATGAGGGGATTCATCGGAATCTCTCTTCTCGGCCGTACCCAGACCTGGGTACGCTTACCCTGACAGTGAGTGGGCGCGGGCTCCGGCCCGCCCCTCAGCAGTCTTTCGGGTCAGCTCCACTCGCGCGTTCACAAGCACAGCGTTCGCGTCGCGTCTCAATCAGAATGCGCAGAATGTAGAGCACCACCAGAATATTGATCACAAAGACGGCCACCTTGGTCCAGTGCGGGTGGGCAATCATCGTAAACAGTTCAAAAGGCAGGTAAATAGCGCCGGAAATCACGGCAAACCACTCAGCCCAGTGCCGCTGATTCCAGAGGCCATAACCCTCCACGAAGCGGCATAAGGAATAAAGCAATCCAACCGAAACCGCTGTCCATATGCCACGCCCGGTAGTACGGTCCGCCAAGTCGTAAAACCAGTCTGCAACTCGCGAATCAGGGTTCACGCGCAACCATGTGGTCAGCTGGTCCACCACCGAATCCAAATCCTTATGCAACAGGGACAGTAGTGCAACGCAGAGCGCCAGCACCGCCACGCCCTTCAGCGCCTCCATGACGGCGACGGTGCGTAAACCATACTTGTGGCTGAGGTTCTCCGTCCTACGAGTTTGCACAGAATCTATCAGATGCGCCACGAGTTTAATTTACACGAGTGGACCGCACTGAGCACGCAAGAATCCACTCACGCCAGCTCTCTTCTAAACTTTCCTTGCGCCGGCTCAATGCAACACGTGATCTGCAATGCTCATCCAAAAACTCGGCATCATTTCCAGCCACTCACATCAGGAGGATTCGCTCTCAACATGGCGACAGTCGAGCAACGCCCGCTTCCCTCACCGCCTGGCGTTGACGCGGCAGCACAATGGCCCGAGCGAATTTACCTCAAACTAAACGCCCACGGCGGGCGGGTATTGTTGGTCCAGGTCGCGCTGTACTTTGCCGCAGCGTTCGCGCTGGCGGCAATCAAGCCGTTCTGGTTCGACGAGCTGATCACCTTCAACATCGCACGCCAGCAGAGTCCGTCAGCCATATGGCACCTGCTGCTTCGTGCAGCAGATCCCAATCCGCCACTCTCTCACATTTTCACAGCACTCTCCATGCACTTTTTCGGAAGCTCGGAGATCGCCGTTCGGCTTCCTGCCATTTGCGCGGGAGCCATCACGATTGTCTGCATTTACGAGTTTCTACTCCGCCGTCTGCCTGCGGTCTTCGCTGCCTCCGGAGTCTTCTTTTATCTCACCACGCACGCCTTTGATTACGCCTATGAGTCCCGCTCCTACTCGTACATGATCTGCTTCTCCGCCGCTGCGCTGCTCGCCTGGCGCTGGACCCACGAATCTCGACGGCAGGGGTTGGCTGCACTGCTGCTGGCCGCCGCATTGGCCGGTGCTGTTTCTTCCAACTATTACGGGGTACTGATTTTCTTCGCAATTGCCGCCGCGGAACTTGTCTCCACGGTGGAACGGCGCGGCATAGCATGGAGGGTCTGGTTGGCGCTCACGGCGGGTGCTATCCCGATGATCGCTTACCTTCCACTGATCCATGCCGCCGAGGCGCGCTTTTCGCCCTTTGCGTGGAACAAGCCCTACCCGGAATTCATGGTTGACGCCTACAGCCAGATGCTGGAGACAAGTGTCTGGCTGGCCCTGGCCGCTGTGTACTCGGTCGTCGTGATTCTCATTTACGAACGCATTCATCTGGGCGTGCGCCGCACGCCTATTCTGCGCCTGCCGGAGTTCGTTGCAGTCAGCGTAGTCGCCGGGTTCCCGGTGATCGGCTATTTGATGTCTTTGACCCGCGGAGGTATGTTGAGCCCCCGCTGCGTAATTGCCTTCTGCATCGGCGTGTCGATTGCCGTAGCCATCTCTGCCTTTAAGCTGATTGGGCGGAGCGCATTGGCTTCGCTGCTCTTCCTGCTCGCCACCTTCTGCTGGTTTGCCTACCACGCTGGAGACATCGCAGGCGATTACAGCAACCAGCGTCAGGCCCTGGATCGCATCATGGTCATGCTGCCCAGCCAGGGCACCATCGTAGTTCCTGACTCGCTGCTGGCGACAACTTTGCATTTCTACGCCCCGCCGCCGTTAGCCCGGCGCGTGGTCTTCGCCATGGACCTTCCGGCAATCCGAAAGTACAAGCGCGAGGACTCACCCGAGCAGAATCTTGCCGCCGCTCCGCAAATCTATTCGGTTCCAATCGTGCCGCTTGATGAGTTTCAGCAGGATCACCCGGTATATTACATTCTTGGGCCGGATGATAATTGGCTGCTGCAAGAACTTCGCGACGACGAGATTTCCGTGCGGCGGATACCGCTCGACTTCCGCTCGCATGACCTCGGAGGCTTTACGCCTCTTGCACATCACGACGTTTCACTCTTCCGGGTGGACGAATGGCCCGGCAACTTCATTCCCTGACGGCGGCTCACTACATGACGAAATATGCAATCATCATCGGCGCAGGTCCTGCGGGACTGACTGCTGCGTACGAACTGCTCACCCGCTCAAGCATTGTGCCAATCGTGCTGGAGAAGAGCTCCTACATGGGCGGAATCTCGCGCACCGTGGAGTACAAGGGGAACCGCATCGACATAGGCGGACACCGCTTCTTCTCCAAGAGTGACCGCGTCATGAACTGGTGGCTTGAACACATGCCGCTTGAGGACGCCAGCAAAGCAGGTGGCAGCATCCACTATCACAACCAGCAACGCACGTTGCCTGAAGCGACGCCCCATTCCAACGGAGAGGAGACGATGCTGGTGCGCGAGCGCCGGTCGCGCATCTACTTCCTGCGCAAGTTTTTCGAGTACCCCATTCAGCTTAGCGTCCAGACGCTCAGCAACCTGGGGCTGCTCCGCGTGATTCGTATTGGCTTCAGTTATGTTTGGAACTCGCTCTTCCCGCCGCGCCGCATTGAAAACCTTGAGCAGTTTTTCATCAGCCGCTTTGGCGGCGAACTCTATCGAACCTTCTTCCGTTCCTACACCGAAAAAGTGTGGGGCGTGCCTTGCGACCAGATCAGCGCAGAGTGGGGTGCCCAGCGCATCAAGGGACTCTCAATTGTCAGCACCATCGCGCACCACTTCCGCCGCCCCTTCCAGAAGAAGCAGGACTTGCGGCAGAAGGAGGTCGAGACATCGCTGATCGAGCAGTTCATGTATCCGCGACTCGGCCCCGGCCAGCTCTGGGAGATCGTCGCGCGCAAAGTCCGGCAGATGGGAGGCATCATTCACACCGGCTTTGACGTGGATGCGATCAATGTGGAGGACAGGCGCGTGATCAGCGTCAGCGGAAGCACTGCGGAGGGAGCGCATCTTAAATTCGAGGGCGACTATTTCTTCTCCACCATGCCCATTCAGGAGCTGGTGCATGCGCTCAACGTGCCGCCGCCCGCCGACCTCCGCGCGATCAGTAACGGCCTGCAGTACCGCGACTTCGTCACCGTGGGGCTGCTCGTCAACAAACTGGTGGTCAAGGATCCGAAAAATCCAAACACACTCATCAAGGACAACTGGATCTACATTCAGGAGCCTGAAGTGCGAGCCGGAAGACTCCAGATATTCAACAACTGGAGCCCCTACCTTGTGCGCGACCCCAACACCGTCTGGATCGGCGTGGAGTATTTCTGCTACCAGACCGATGACCTGTGGACCATGCCGGAAGCCGACATGATTGCACTCGCCGCCCGCGAACTGGCCGCCATCGGAATCATCGACCGGGCAGACGTGCTGGATGCGACGGTGCTCCGTATGCCGAAAACCTATCCCGCTTACTTCGGCACCTACGAGCGCTTTGACGAACTGCGCGATTATCTTCTTCGCTATGAGAACCTTTTCATGGTGGGCCGCAACGGGATGCACAAGTACAACAATCAGGACCACTCCATGCTGACCGCCATGACCGCCGTGGATAACATTCTTGCCGGTCGCATTGACCAGTCAAATATCTGGGCGGTCAACACCGAGATGGAATATCACGAGGAAAAGGGTACAGCGCAGGCCTCTACTCCCGAGCCCGAGCAGAAGATTGTCGTCTAGAAGAAGGACTTCAAGCCTTCGGAAATACTATGCAAAGATACGAACGCGGTTTTTGTATGCCCGCTGCATGCACACCTGAACCGGCTTTCGCTTCCGGATACGCTAAGATAGCTTATGAAGGTTTTCACCAAATTTATACTCTCGGCGGTTGCGCCGGAACATTTCCCACCGCCCGAGTTGCCGGAGGTCGCCTTCCTTGGCCGCTCCAATGTAGGCAAGTCCAGCCTGATCAATTCGCTGGTGAGCGCAAAGGTCGCCAAAACCAGCAATACCCCGGGCCGCACGCAGGCCATCAACTTCTTTGAGATTCGCTGGCCCGGTCGTCCGCGCCCTGAACTTGTCTTCGCCGATCTCCCGGGCTATGGCTACGCTCGTGTGCCACGCGAGATCTCCCGCACGTGGCCGGAATTCATCGAGCCCTATCTTGCCGAACGGCCAACACTGACGCTCTGCCTGTGTCTCGTGGACGCCAACATTCCGCCGCAACCTTCGGACACGCACATGATCGATTATCTGCGCCAGTCCAATCGCCGCGTGATTGTCGTTGCCACCAAGGCGGATCGCGTCGGAACTCACATTCATGCATCCATCAAGGCTCTCAAGAAAGCACACGGCGTTGACTTCGTGCTCCCTTATTCGGCCAAAAGCGGTCTTGGACAGGATGAACTATGGAAACTCCTGCGCGGCGCAAGTGAAACTGCCGCAGCAACCAGCGACGGCGTTTGAGATTTGAGCGTTGAGCAGCAGTTTTGCCTGAAGAGACAAAACTCCCCGATCATTCGCGCAACTTATTGACTCATAAGCATTTTATTTTACGTACTCTGAATAAGAGTGATCGCGATTCCTCGCCGGGCTTCTGGATTTTCTAATCAAAACCGTGGTATCATCACTTGATCTTGTGGCTCGTTTGGGATCGTTAAGCCGGATGGGCTTGACTGACTCCCTGCAGAGCGCAGACTCGCTCAGACCGGCGGTAAAGCCTTCACACTGAAATGCAGACGTAGTGCGAATCGTTTTGTGCATATGCATTTTCGAAGTATTTCCATTCGGATGATTCAATTTTCTCGCAGAGGTAAGGACAACTCCATGGCCAAAAGACGCGGAAATCCCAACTGGGGAAAACCGGAACCAATCGGACCGGTAACCCCGACAATCACTGAGTTCGAACAGGTCGTCCGGGAGTTCAAGTTGACTCCTGACCAGTACCTTCGCTCGACCCGCCTCCGTGAATGGGCACGCCGGAATAAGAACTCGAAGTACATCCCCGAACCACTTCTGGAAGCTTGGGGCTTTGAAATCGAATCCACGCTGTAATCACAGGATTCCAGAGTTTAGCTATTGCAGAGCCGCCCCAAAGGCGGCTCTGCTTTTTATGAGCTGATTCCCCTCTATTGATGAGTGCTCTCGATTGACGCCTACGGACTCCGGATGCGATAGTCATTGTTACAGTCCGATGAGCAGAAGGTTACAAATTCTGGACGGTTTTTAGACCGGATCTCGCGGTGGGTGTATCCAGTGAAGCAGCTGGATATTTTTCCCGGCGTTGATCGCATCGGACCCACTAATCGTGAAATTAGTCTAGCTGACCTGCTAGCCCTACAGGAGATTTCTCCGTCGCTATGTCCCGGTTTATCCCGCGCGAAACCAAGTTCTTCGACCTCTTTGCAGATATGGCGAACAATCTCACCACTGGAGCCCGCCAACTGCGTGATCTTCTCCAGAATTACACCGACGTTTCCGCCGGGGTTCAGCGAATCAAGGGCACCGAGCACAAGGGCGATGACATTGCCCACGCCCTGTTCGTCAAGCTGAATTCGTCCTTCATCACGCCCTTTGACCGCGAGGATATTCATATGCTCGCCAGTTCTCTGGACGATGTGCTGGACTATATCAATGCCGCAGCCGACCGCCTGACCACCTACAAGATCACCAATCCGCCCGCGGCCGCCGTCGAACTGGCGACGATCATCCTGCGTCAGGCTGAGGAACTGGCCAAGGCCGTTGCTCTGCTCGAAAAAGGCGATGCCCTGATCGAATATTGCGTCGAGGTCAACCGCCTGGAGAATGAAGCCGACGGCGTCAGCCGCCATGCCATTGGCCTACTCTTTGAAACCGAAACCAATCCCATTCAGCTCATCAAGCACAAGGAACTGCTTGAGGTTCTGGAAATGGCCACTGACAAGGCAGAGGACGCAGCCAACGTGCTGGAAACCGTGGTCCTCAAGAGCGCCTGATTAGCGGCCCCACATCGCGGACGCGTAGCGCCTCCGCTAGAGGTACGTCTTGCACACTGGAATGATTCTGGTCATTATCACCTGCGTGGTGGCTCTGGCCTTTGACTTCATAAATGGCTTCCATGATGCCGCCAACAGCATCGCCACCGTGGTCTCCACCCGTGTTCTTTCTCCCAAACTGGCGGTGGTCTGGGCGGCATTTTTCAACTTCGTCGCCGCCTTCCTGCTGGGTACCGCCGTGGCCAAGACCATTGGCAAGGGCATGGTCGATCTCAGCATTGTTACTCAGTACGTGGTACTCGCGGGGCTGCTGGGCGCAATCGTTTGGGATCTGCTCACATGGTGGTGGGGCTTGCCCACATCCTCTTCCCATGCCCTTATCGGAGGCTATGCCGGGGCCGCGATTGCCCGTGCCGCGATTCTGCACGGCTGGCGCAACAGCCTCAGCGTGATCATCCCCGGCGGATGGACCAAGACCATTCTGTTCATCTTCATCGCTCCAGTGATGGGCTTCGTTCTCGGCTTCATTTTCATGGTTGCCATCTATTGGATCTTCCGCAAGAACTCGCCTCGCCAAGTCGATACCCGCTTCCGCAAGTTGCAGTTGTTTTCTGCCGCAGCATATTCACTGGGACACGGCGGCAACGACGCGCAAAAAACCATGGGCATCATCGCCGGAGCGCTCTTCACCGGTAAAATCATCTCCGAGTACGACATCAGGCATGACTGGGGACACTATCACTGGCCCATCATTCTCTGCGCCCACGCCGCCATCGCGGCAGGAACTTACTTCGGCGGATGGAAGATCGTTCACACCATGGGCAGCAAGATCACCAAACTGAAACCCGTGGGCGGATTCTGCGCGGAAGCCGCCGGAGCCATTACCCTCTTCGGCACTGCGCTCGCCGGCATTCCGGTCTCCACCACACACACCATCACCGGAGCCATCGTAGGCGTAGGCACTACGAACCGCCTCTCGGCCGTGCGCTGGGGTATTGCCACCCGGATTGTCTGGGCCTGGGTTCTCACCATCCCCGCCTCGGCGGCAGCGGCAGCAACACTGTTTTTCGCAATGCGCTACATCAATCCTGCCGCATAGGCTTTCACTTGCATAAGACAGGGAGCCCGCGGGCTCCCTGTCTTATGCATACTGCGCAGCTTACCAGACGCGGCAGACCTTGGCCTTCACCATCGGCTGGCCCACCTTGCACCCGAACGCCTGACCGAACTCCGGCATATTCACCAGAACACCATTGGCCCGGAAGCGATCGGGAGAGTGTGGGTCCGTCGTCGCAACTAACCGCTCCATTTCAGGACGCCATTGCGAACACCAGTCCTGCGCGAAGCCCAGGAAGAACTCCTGCACTGGCGTGTAGCCATCCGCAGAAGGCTTCTTCAGGTCCGCGCCTTCCTGTGCTGCCCGTGCCAGGAATGCCGCATACGCCAGACGGCCTCCGCCATTGTCAGCCGTGTTCTCGCCCAGCGTGAGCTTGCCGTTCAGCTTGGTGTCTCCCACGCTGAACTGTGCGTACTCGTCCACAATGCACTGCGCCTTTTCGTTGAAGGCATCGCTGTCGGCCTTGGTCCACCACTCATTCAGGTTGCCATGTCCGTCGAACTGCCGCCCCTCATCGTCGAATCCATGGGTGATCTCGTGCCCCATGAATAATCCGATGTGGCCATAGTTCAGCGCATCCGGAGCGTTCGCATCGAAGAACGCATGTTGCAACACTCCTGCCGGGAAGTTGATGTCATTCATGCTGGGATTGTAGAAGGCGTTTACCGTCGGAGTGGAGGTGAACCACTCATTGCGATCCACCGGGTTGCCAATCTTTGCGAGCTGCCGCCGTGACTCGAACTCCGTCGCGCGCAACTCGTTTCCAAAGGCGTCTCCGCGTACGATCTCCAGCTTGGAGTAATCGCGCCACTTGTCCGGATACCCCACCTTATTCGCCACAAGCCGCAGCTTCTCCCTGGCACGCGCCCTGGTCTCCGCGCTCATCCAATCCAGCGACGTGATGTCGGCGTCCATCGCGGCTTCAATATCCTTGATCATCTGCACGGCCTTGGCTTTGCTGGCGCCCGGGAATTCCTGCTCCACGTACACCTTCCCCAACGCTTCCGGCAGCGCGGCATCCGTGCGGCCTACACAGCGCTTCCAGCGCACCTCGCGCTCGGGAGTACCCGCAAGTTTGCGTCCGTTGAAGTCGAACTTCTCTTCATCCAGCGCCTTCGGCAGAACAGTCCCCGTTATCGAGCCGACTAGCTGCCAGCGCAGGTATGCCTTGATAGTCGGCAGATCGGTTTCGGCAATCACCCGGCTCATCCCCTTGAAAAACTCGGGCTCCGCCACGTTGAGTTCAGCGAACGCCGGAGATCCCGTTGCCGAATACAACCGCTCCCATGCAAAGTTCGGCGTAAGCGCCTGCAACTGACTGAGCGACATCTTGTGATACACATTGTGCGGTTCGCGCTGCGCGGTCACGTCCAGCGAAACCTTTGCCAGCGCCGTCTCCAGCTTCATGATGGCTGCTGCCTCCGCCTGTGCCTGAGCCTCGCTCGATCCCAGCAGTTTCAGAACGTTTGCCACGTGCTGCACATACTGCTTGCGAATCTCATCGTCTTTCGCGCCCGCGCGCAAGTAATAGTCTCTCTCGGGCAGCCCAAGTCCGCCTTGCGTCACCTCGGCAATCTCGCGCGTCGCATCCTTGAAGTCCTGTTGCGATCCATATCCCAGGAACGCGTTCACGTTGATGAGCTCGTAGTGTGCCAACAATTCCGGAAGCTGGTCTTTGCTCGTAAGGCGTTGGATGCGGTCCAGCTCTGGCTGCAAGGGTGCCAGCCCTTTCTTCTGCACCGCGGACTCATCCATGCAACTCGCGTAATAGTCGCCAATCTTCTGCTCGTTCGAATCACGTGACGAACTGTTCGCCGCCGCCTTCTCAAGAATGGTGTGCAACACCTGGCGGTTGTACTGCTCAAGGTTGTAGAACTGGTCGGAATATGGAGAGTCGTTCGGAATTGGGTGCAGCTTGCTCCAGTTGCCACATGCAAACTGGTAGAAGTCGACGCAAGGATCGGCCTGCTGGTCCATCAGGGTTTTATCGAGCATGGGAATTGGCGAATACGTTCGCGCAGGGCTTTCGGTCTTACCGGTTTGCGCTAGGCCAACACAGCTCAAAATCAGGAGAACGGCAACAGCCTTCGTAATCATGTGCATCCGCTTTTCCTCCGCCAAGTCTTGCTGCAGGAGCTAAGGTTTGCAGCCAGCCGATTCTACTCCTGGGCGGCAGCCTGCTTCACCTTTTGTACGATGCATCCGCAGACTCTGTTCCTGACAGAATTTGTTTTTGCGCATCTTTCCAATCCGCGACTAGGTCTAATCTTGCAGGAGAAAGAATATGCCAAGAATCATTCGCTTTCATCAGTTGGGCGGCCCTGAGGTTCTGAAGCTTGAATCGGAAGCACCTAAGGAGCCCGGTCGCGGCGAGGTGCGACTCCAGGTGCAAGCCGCCGGGTTGAATCGCGCCGAGTCGCTTTTCATGCGCGGCCATTATCTCGAACAGCCCAAGCTTCCCACTTCCGGCCTGGGCTATGAAGCTGCAGGAACCGTGCAGGCTGTTGGCCCGGACGTTGACCGATCATGGATCGGCAAGACGGTCGCGACCATTCCTTCTTTTTCAATGAATCAGTATTCCATGCTCGGTGAACAGGTCATCGCTCCGGTCTATGCTCTGGGCGAGTACCCCGCAAAGTTATCTCCCGTTGAAGGCGCAGCCATTTGGATGCAGTACATGACCGCTTACGGAGCGCTGATCACCATCGCGCATATTGCAAAGGGAGACTTCGTCGTCATTCCTGCTGCTTCCAGCAGCGTAGGACTCGCAGCCATCCAGATTGCAAGAGCAGAAGGCGCAATCTCCATTGCTACAACGCGCAAGAGCAACAAGAAAGCTGAACTGCTCTCGCTCGGCGCAGACCACGTCATCGCCACAGAGGAAGAAGACTACGTAGCCAACGTACTCCAGATCACAGGAGGCAAAGGCGCACGCGTCACCTTCGATCCCGTAGCCGGTCCATTCCTTGAGAAGCTGGCCGTGGCTGCGGCTCCCGGCGGAATCATCTTCGAATACGGCCTGCTCTCCATGCAACCCACTCCATTCCCGCTCACCACCGCGCTGGGCAAGGGACTCACCATTCGCGGCTACACGCTCATGCACATCACACAAAATCCAGAGAGGCTGGCGGCGGCCAAGAAGTATGTTTTCGACCACCTCGCAGACGGAAGCCTCCACCCCGTAATTGCAAAGGTCTTCCCCTTCGAGCAGACCGTTCAAGCCTTCCAGTATCTCGAGTCGAACGCGCAGGTGGGAAAAGTTGTAGTCTCCGTTCCGTAGCTCACCGTCGCACTTCGCAACTCGGATTCCGGCCGCGCCCCAGCCAAGTGCTAGAATCCGAGTTGTATGAGTCCCCATCCGCCATTCTGTGAAGTTCCCGCTGCGCTGGAAGAGATGCGCGCCGGACGCATTGTCATCATCGTCGATGACGAAGACCGCGAAAACGAAGGCGACCTCACCATGGCCGCCGAAAAGATCACGCCCGAGGCCATCAACTTCATGGCCCGCTTCGGGCGCGGCCTCATCTGCCTCTCGCTCACCGAAGAACGTTGCGACTTCTTGCGACTTGCGCCCATGACTTCTGCCAACGAGTCAGCCTTCCACACGGCCTTCACCGAATCCATTGAAGCTCGCGAGGGCGTCACCACGGGCATCAGCGCAGCCGACCGCGCCCGCACAATTCGGGTCGCCGTCGATCCCGCATCGCGCGCTTCAGACCTCGTGCGCCCCGGTCACATCTTCCCTCTTCGTGCCCGCAAGGGAGGCGTCCTGGTCCGCGCCGGACAAACCGAAGCCAGCGTCGATCTAGCGCGCATGGCCGGACTCGATCCCTCCGGCGTCATCTGCGAAATCATGAGTGACGATGGCACCATGGCGCGCGTTCCCGAACTTGCCGAATTCTGCAAACAGCACAGCCTCAAGATGATCACCACCGCCGAGATCATCCGCTACCGCATGGCCAACGAGCGCCTTGTCGAGCGCCAGGGCGAGGCCGTGGTCGCCACCCGTTACGGCGACTTCCGCATGATTGCCTACCGCTCCGCTCTCGACGGCCAGTCGCACGTAGCCCTGGTGCGCGGCGATCTAGACGCGGCTGCCGAACGCGACGAACCCGTGCTCGTCCGCATGCACACTCACTGCCTGCTGGGAGATGTTTTTGGAGCCACCGGATGCGAGTGCGGAGCCGTGCTCGACCGCTCGCTACGACTCATTGCCGAAGAGGAACGCGGTGCCGTCATCTACCTGCACCAGACCTCGCTCGGCTTCACCATCGAACCGCTCGCCGGAAAGCCAACACTGCAATTTCACAAGGACCGCGCCCTGCCCACCCTGCCGGAAAACCAGCGCACCCGACAGCGCGACATCGGCATCGGCGCACAAATCCTGGCGGATCTGAAACTGCGCCGCATCCGGCTGCTCACCAACCACCCCCGCCGCGTCGCCGCCCTCGAAGGCTACGACCTCGAAATCACCGAACACGTGCCCGTGCGCTAGTTGACTGAGACTCACGGTCTGGGCAACCGACGCCGGTTGTAAGCTTCTTGCCCAAGCTCTAGCGAATGAAATAGCCGGACACTCTCCACTGGCCATCGTCACCCAGCGATGGCGTGATCGTTTCAATCGCGGACTGTTTATGCTCAAACGATGACTCGTATTGGATGACCACATACTTGCCGTCAGGTGCACCGGGCAGGCTGGTCTTGTACGTGGCGGATTTCAATGTTCGCGAAATTACTCTTCCAAGAGGCGCGCGATTGGCCTGCAGCATCTGCGCCCACTGGTCCTTCAAGACGGCGATCTTAAAAGCGGGTGCAGCTGCCTGCCAGCTGGCGGCATAACTTCCGGCATCAACTACTGAGAGCCAGTGGTTCGCCGCTTCAGTGGCAGCTTTTTCCGCATCGGTTTGACCGAAAGAAACGCTGCTCAACATCAGAGCGCAAAGCAGAACAGTCAGCAGAACTCTCATGTGCTTCCTCGCAATCTTTCTCGAAGGCACTTCCCTACTGCTTCTTCACCCGCAAATCTTTTCCAGTCATCTCGCCCGGCTGCTGCACACCTAGAATCCCCAGTACGGTCGGCGAAATATCCTGCAACGCACCATCGGGACGCAATGTGAACTGGCTCGCCGCCTCGCCGACATAAATGAACGGAACCGGGTTCGTGGTGTGCGCCGTGAATGGGCCGCCTGTCACAGGATCAATCATCTCTTCGGCGTTGCCGTGATCGGCGGTCACCAGCATCACTCCGCCGCAGCGCTTTACTGCCGCGTAAATTTCGCCAAGGCACGCGTCAACCGTTTCTACGGCCTTCACCGTCGGAGCGATCATACCGGAGTGCCCCACCATGTCGGCATTGGCAAAGTTCACCACCATCACGTCGAAGGTGTTGTCCTCAATGTGCTTCACCACGGCCTCGGCGATGCCTGCGGCACTCATCTCCGGCTTCAAGTCGTACGTGGCGACTTTCGGACTTTGTACCAGCACGCGGTCTTCGCCGGGGAACGGCTTCTCCACTCCACCATTGAAAAAGAACGTAACGTGCGCGTACTTTTCCGTTTCTGCCACGCGCAGGTTGCGCATATTCTGCGAGGCCATTACGTTCGCCAAAATGTTATGCAGACGCTCCGGCGTAATTACCGTTGGCAGTTTGAAACGCATATCGTACTCGGTCATGCAGAGGTAATGCAGATTCTTCGGCAGCTCGCGCGCTGGGATCTCCGCCTCAAGTTTGTCTGCGTCAGGCAGGTCGCGTCCGGCCTGCGCCGTGATGCCGCTCTCACGCGTGAGCACCTGTGTAATCTGCCGTGCGCGGTCGGCGCGGAAGTTGAAATTGATGATTACGTCTTCATCGCGAATCGAACCTACCGGCTCGTTCTTCTCATCTACGCACACATACGGAATCACGAACTCATCGTTGACGCCGCGATTGTAACTTTCCTTCAGCGTGCGCACCGGGTCTGTGGTGGAACCACCCTCAGCCTTGCCCCGCACCATCGCATCAAACGCTTTGCGTTCGCGCTCCCACTTCTTGTCGCGATCCATTGCATAGTACCGCCCGCTGACGGTCGCCACTTTGCCGATTCCGTATTCGCGCATCTTCTGCTGCAATTTTTCCAGGTATCCCGCGCCGGAATCCGGAGCCGTGTCGCGACCATCGAGGAAGGCGTGTACGAACGCGCGCTGCACACCGTTCTGCTTCGCCATCCGCAACAGTGCGTAGAGATGATTCTCATGCGAGTGGACGCCTCCATCACTCAACAGGCCGATGAAGTGCAACCGCCTCCCATTGACCTGCGCCTGCTTCATCGCTTCCAGCAACAGGGGATGCTTGAACAGTTCACCATTTTCGATCATCAGATCCAGCCGCGTGATGTCCATGTACACCACACGTCCAGCGCCGATGTTCAGATGCCCCACTTCGCTGTTGCCCATCTGCCCTGTCGGCAGCCCGACAAATCGGCCGCTGGTGTGCACCAGCGTGTTGGGAAACTCGCGCAAAAGCTTGTCATACGTCGGCTTGCGCGCCAGCGAAATTGCGTTCGACTTCGAGGGCGGAGCGTAGCCCCAGCCATCCAGAATGATCAGCACCAGCGGTTTCGGTCGAGCCATGATCTTCGAACACTCCCTGGAAATCTGCGTGCGCAACGCGCCTCGCTACTTGGACTTCTGGTCCGGGGTATTGGAGTTGCTATCCGTATTCGGCTTCTGTGCCGCAGCCGGCTTCTGCTGCTCCATATCCTGCTGGAAGGCTTCGAGCTTGCGTGTGATCTCGTCGCTGTACGCTTCCAGCTTTTGCTGCACAAGTTGCTTGCTGCTATCGTTCGCCTCGCGGATAATCACCGGAAGTTTTTCCACCAGCCGCTTGCCGGACTCAGAGCTGTAAAATTCTATTCCCGCCTGCACATCCGTGGCACTCAAGTTCTTCTGGTACACACCGACGAGTGTCTCGGAAATCTCTTCAAAGCCAAACAGTGGGGTGGTATCAAACACCGCATCGAGTTTCTTCATCGAGGCTTCATCTGCATCCGGATTCTTCTTCTTATATGCGGCGCGCGCCGAAGCCTTCACGCGATTCTGCGCGTTCATCAGCGAATTCTCAACGCTCTGGCGGATGCCCATCGCAGTCAGCAGCGACAGTACCTGTGCACGCGAAGGAGGAGTCGGATCCAGTGCAATTCCCTGCGCCCATCCCACCACGCACATAGACGTAAACAGCAATACCAGCGCTACGAAACGGCGAACCATTAGCCTTCTCCTGAAAAGTAAAAATCCCTCCCGCATAAAGCGCGGAGAGGAGTTCAGCATCGGAGTAGATCGCCGGACTCTCCGCAAGTGGCGAGTCCGGCGCAGTCGGAAATCTACTCGTCGTCGCCTGCTGTTTCCAGCAACTCGCCGTTGTAGTTGAGTGCACCCAGACCCAGGAAGTTTGCACCTGAGCCCAACTCTTCTTCGATTCGCAACAACTGGTTGTATTTCGCGATGCGGTCGGTACGGCTGGCCGAGCCGGTCTTGATCTGCCCTGTTCCCGTCGCCACAGCCAGGTCGGCGATGAACGTGTCTTCGCTCTCGCCCGAGCGATGCGAAATGACAGCCGTGTACCCATTGCGGCGCGCCATCTCAATCGCTTCCAAGGTCTCCGTGATGGTACCGATCTGGTTCAGCTTGATCAGGATCGAATTCGCCACACCCGAGTCAATGCCGCGAGCCAGCAGCGCCGTGTTGGTGACGAAGTTGTCGTCGCCTACCAGTTGGATTTTATTTCCGAGTTCGTCGGTCAGGATCTTCCAGCCGTCCCAATCGTTCTCTGCCAGCCCATCTTCCAGCGACACAATCGGATACTGCCGCGCCCAGTTCGCGTAGAACTTCACCATCTCTTCAGAAGTTTTCACCGACTTGTCGCTCTTCTTGAAAACGTACTTTCCGTTCTCAAAGAATTCGCTCGACGCCGGGTCCAGCGCAATCGCAACATCATGTCCAGGCCTGTAGCCAGCCAAGGTGATTGCTTCAAGAATCACTTCAATGGCTTCATCGTTGGACTTCAGCGACGGCGCAAAGCCGCCCTCATCGCCCACGGCCGTGTTGTAGCCTCTCTTCTTCAGCACGCTCTTCAGTGCATGAAAAGTCTCGGCTCCCCAGCGTAATGCCTCAGAAAATGAAGGCGCGCCTACCGGCATCGCCATGAATTCCTGAAAGTCCACATTCGAGTCCGCGTGAGCACCGCCGTTGATGATGTTCATCATCGGCACCGGCAGAATCGTCGCATTCACTCCGCCCAGATAGCGGTAGAGCGGCATATCGTAGTGCTCAGCCACGGCGCGCGCGGCGGCCATGCTTACGGCAAGAATCGCGTTAGCGCCCAGTTTTCCTTTGTTCTCGGTGCCGTCCAGCTCAATCATCTCGGAATCAAGTTCGCTCTGCCGGGAGGCGTCCAAGCCTTCCACATGCGGCCCGATCACGTTGTTCACGTTCTCGACGGCCTTCAGAACTCCTTTGCCTTGATAGCGTGACTTGTCGCCATCGCGCAGCTCTACTGCTTCATGTTCGCCCGTGGATGCGCCGCTCGGAACGATTGCGCGGCCCTTGGCGCCGCTGGCCAGCGTGACTTCTGCTTCCACCGTAGGATTGCCTCGTGAATCAAGAACTTCTCGCGCATGTACCAGATCAATCTCGGTCATAGATTCCTCGTTTTCATTTTTGTGGGAGAAAAGTGCTTGGTTGCGATTGTTTCTGCTTCAGAAATATGAAGAAATAAATAGGATTGCGCGCCGCGCAGCTCATATAGCGGCGACAGATTCAAAGCGGCGATATGGATGAGGTTCGCCAAACCAAGAGAATTATATGCTACTCAGCGCACTCCCGTGCCTCCACGCGGCAACCGTGCCCTCCTCATATGCCGCTTCGGCCTGGCCCTCACATCTTTACTGGATTGGTTCAGTCGCGTTGCGCTCGCCCCAGTGCTGCTCTACGCTCATCGCGTGGGTCTATTTCGCTGCCCGGAGTTGCCAAATGAACAGCTTTCCCCGACTGCTTTGCCTGGTCGTGCTCTCCACTGCGGCCTATGCTCAGACCTCATCACCTGACTTTGTGACCTCTGATCCATCGCTTGCCGGTGAGTTCCAGTCCAAACCTGCGCAGCCAGCAAAACCAAGTCCGGCAAAGTTAAGTCCGGAGGTCCACGTGCTGCCTGCGGCTGTGCCCGTCGCCGTGCCGGACCTTCAAATCCGCACCTCAGGCGACCGCTCCGCTCTACCCACGGCCACGGTGCTCCGTCTCAAACTCAATCGTCCGCTCTCCACAACAAACGCCCGTCCCGGCCAGCAATTTGAAGCCACCTTGGCACGACCGGTTGAAGTAAACGGGCGAATTGTCATTCCCGCCGGGAGCAGCGTGAGTTGCCGCGTTGAAAGTGCTCACGGACCACGCCGCTTTGCGGGAAAGCCTTCTATCGCGATCAAAGCCACTGGCGTTCGTCTGGCTGATGGCGGTGAACTTTACTTCTCGGCGTCAGTGGTCGATACCGGAAGCCCTCACCATCTGGACGTTGACCAGGAAGGACGGGTGCGCGGCGTGAACTCCAGCAAGATGAACAACGTTGAGTTGGGCACGTTTGCGGGTGTTGGAGCTATCGCCGGGGCCGTCATCGCCGGACCTCCCGGCTTGCTGATCGGGACATCGAGTGGCGCCCTTGTCGCCGCCGGACACATTGCTGTCAAGCACCGCGAGCTCACCCTGCCCGCTGGAACCGAGCTGATCTTCGAACTGGATTCGCCCGCCTCCACTGCTCGTCCCCAACTTGGTGGCATTCAATAACTCTGTACCTGAACACAAGAAAGGTCTGGCGCAAAAGCACCAGACCTTTCTCTCTGAACCCTACGACAGGTACTCCGCGACACACAGTACACGTAAACAGCCCTGCAGTTTAGCAATCCCACGTCAGAAGCGGATAGACGGTCCTGCTGTCACACGGAGGTTATTATTGGCCCCGTGGTCGAAGTACATTTCGTCGCCCGCCTCGAATCTCAGTCCCAGCCAGCCCGCGAAGAACTCAATTCCGCCTGCCGGATAAAACAGCCCATCCGTGTTGCCGGTCGGAATGCTGCTCACCTGCCCGCCGAAGTTCGCGTTGCTGGAGAAATTCACCAGCCCGCCCTTTGCCGTCAAAAATACACGGACTGGGCCAGATCTGCCGAACTGCAGCTTTGGACCAAACATGAAATGAGTCATGCGGATTCCACTACGAACGCTGGTGAAGGTTCCGCCCCCTGAATTGATGGTCGCGGTGACATTGCGCTCAAAGTCATAGGCTCCTTCAGCCTCAAGCTGAATGTTTGGATGTACGTTGAATCCGAGTCTTGCGCCTGCCCCGAAAAAGCCGGTATCGTTTGCGGCGGCCAGGCGAGTGTAGTTCACGAAAGCACCCAATTCCGCGTGATTGTACTTGCCACTGCTGTTCCCGTAACCACCCTGCGCAAAAGACGCAGTCGCTAGAAGGCAAAGCGCAAAGGCCAATTCCACTACGTTCCGTTTCATAATCAATTGCTCTCTCCGGTCTCTCTCCGCCATGCGTCAGGAATCCTTTGTTCCCGGATTCTCTGCACACGATGGAGTACTGATCCATGAGATGGTTGCGGCCCACCATAGGTGGGCCGCTTTGCTTCGATCAAAAATGCTGTAATACTCTTCAACCTTGCGAATTCAGCGCTCCGGGCTACTCCACTACTCTGGCAAGCGCTTCGAAGAACTCCGGAAACGAGACTGCGACGGACTCTGCATTCTTGATCGTGGTCTCTCCTTCCGCGCGCAGGGCAGCCACCGCAAAAGCCATTGCGATGCGGTGATCGTGGAAGCTTTCGATCTCGGCTCCGTGCAATCGCTGACCTCCGGGAATTCTCATGCCATCCGGAAACTCCTCTACTTCCGCGCCCATTGCGCGCAGATTGCGAACCACTGCATGAATGCGGTCGCTCTCCTTCACGCGCAACTCGGTGGCTCCGCGTATTTCCACGCCCTTTGTGCTGTACGGCGCGACGGCCGCAATTGCCGGCAGTTCATCGATCAGGGCCGCACTCTGCGCTCCGTAAATCACTCCACCCTCGAAAATGCCGCCTTCGGCCTGCATCGTTCCAATCAGCTCGCCATGCTGTTCCTCCATTTTCAGAAAGCTGATCTTTACCCCCATGCCTGCGAGCACATCCAGCACCACCGAGCGCGTCGGATTCAACAGCACAGAGTCCACCACCAGGCTCGACCCCGGAAACAGTGCCGCTGCGCACAAAAAGAATGTCACTGAGGAAAGATCACCGGGAACATAGGCTTTCAGCGCACTTAGTTTCTGGCCGCCGCGCACGCTCACCCGCTCCCCGGAGCGCGTCGTCTCTCCGCCAAACGCTTTCAACGCCAGTTCCGTGTGGTCACGCGTGCGTACCGGCTCAATCACCGTGGTCTCACCTTCGGCAAACAATCCAGCCAGCAGCACGCAGCTCTTTACCTGTGCGCTCGCAACCGGCGGCTGATAGGCGATGCCTTTCAATCGCGCTCCATGAATCGTAAGTGGTGCGCAATCCTCGTTCGAATCAATTCGCGCGCCCATCAGTTGCAGCGGTTCAATCACGCGCCGCATCGGACGCTGGCTCAGCGACGCGTCCCCAATCATTACGCTGGTGAATGGCTGCGCCGCTACCACGCCACTCAGCATACGCATGGTTGAGCC
>Ga0182012_10001313_pt1 | contig 27329 bp, 25 predicted proteins | sample 612S2SmetaG_FD_120486 | JGI IMG/M metagenome (GOLD analysis project Ga0182012, IMG submission 120486) | Permafrost microbial communities from Stordalen Mire, Sweden - 612S2S metaG | ecosystem: Environmental > Terrestrial > Soil > Wetlands > Permafrost | place: Sweden: Stordalen | collected...
CGCCCAGGCCGACACGGTGATCGGGGAGGACGAGAGCGTCGACGACCTGCGGGCGCGACTGGTGGACCTGGGCTGCGGGCTGTTGATCCGGCACCTGAGCCGGGGCCGGGCCGGCCTGCCCCGTCCCCGCGACCAGATCGGGGAGCCGTCCTACGCCGAAAAGATCCAACCGGCCGAGTTGGAGCTCCGGTGGGACCAACCGGCGGTCCAGGTCCGACGGGTGATCCGCCTGGGTCGGGCCTGGACCACCTTCCGTGGCCGCCGGCTGAGGATTCTGGTGGCGACCGGGGCCCGGTCCGGACCGCCCGCCGACCGGCCGGCGGAGTCGTCACCGGACACGCCGGCACCGGGGTCGCTGCACGTCACCGACGGGGTCGGAGCCGAGGTCACCTGTGGTGACCGCACCCGTGTCCACCTGGTGACGGTGCAGCCCGAGGGGAAGAGACCCATGGATGCCTCCGACTGGATCCGGGGCGTCCGGCCCGATCCGGCGGAGCGTCTGGGGGAGTGACGGTCCGGCCCCCCGGCCGGCCGGACGGGCCCCGGTCGCTCCGGAGCCACCGGTAGGCTCACCCCGATGGCCGCACCACCGCACCCTCCCCAGCTCCGTGTGGCCCCGTCCATCCTCTCGGCCGACTTCGGCGCCCTCTCCGAGGCCATCGACGTGGTGGCCCCCGGTTCGGACTGGCTGCACGTGGACGTCATGGACGGGCACTTCGTCCCCAACCTGACCGTCGGCCCCCCGGTGGTGGCCTCGCTCCGGGACCACACCGACCTGTTCTTCGACACCCATCTGATGATCACCGAGCCGGCCCGGTACCTCGAGGCCTTCCGGGACGCCGGTGCCGACGGTTGCACGGTGCACGTGGAGGTGGGAGGGACCGGTGAGCTGGTGGCCCAGATGCGCCAGCTGGGCCTGCGGGTGGGGTTGGCCGCCAATCCCGACACCCCGTTCGCGGCTCTCGAGCCGTACCTCGACCAGGTGGACATGGTCCTGTGCATGACGGTGTTCCCCGGGTTCGGCGGCCAGTCCTTCATGGCCGACGTCCTCCCCAAGGTGCGACAGGTCCGGCGGGCGGCCCTCGATGCCGGCCTGACCCTCGACGTCGAGGTGGACGGCGGCATCGACGAGCGCACCGTGGTCGACGCCGCCCGGTCCGGGGCCAATGTCTTCGTGGCCGGTTCGGCCGTGTTCGGCCGACCGCATCCGCTCGAGGCCATGGGTGACATCCTCCGTGCCGCCCACCAGGCCATGACCGGGGCGCGATCCTGACCACGGCCAGCGGGCCGGGGGGTCGGAGCGACGCCGAGTGGATGGCCCGGGCCGTCGACGCCGCCGAGGCCGTCCGGGGTCTGACCTCTCCCAATCCGTGGGTCGGGGCCGTGGTGGTGACGGGCGCTCCCGGGGCGACCGAGTCGTTCACCGGGGCCACCGAGCCCCCGGGCGGGGCCCACGCCGAGGTGGTGGCGCTGCGGGCCGCCGGGGCCGCCGCTCAGGGGTCCACGCTCTACGCGACCCTCGAGCCCTGCAGCCATCACGGACGGACCCCCCCGTGTACCCGGGCCATCATCGACGCCGGGGTCACCCGGGTGGTGGTGGCCCTCGAAGACCCCGATCCCCTGGTCGACGGCGGGGGAATCGCCGCCCTCCGGGCCGCCGGCCTCGAGGTCGAGGTGGGGGTGGGGGCGGAGGCGGCGACCGAACAGCTGGCCGCCTATCTCACCCACCGCCGGACCGGTCGTCCGTGGGTGGTCCTCAAACTGGCCGCCTCGCTGGACGGCAGGACGGCGGCGCCCGACGGGACCAGCCGCTGGATCACCGGGCCCGCCGCCCGACTCGATGTCCACCGGCTGCGGGCCCGGTCCGATGCCGTGCTGGTGGGGGCCGGCACCGTCCGGGCGGACGACCCGGCGCTCACCGTGCGGCTCCCGCCCGGTGACCCCTCATTCCGCGGACCCCACCAACAGCCGGCCCGGATGGTCCTGGGCCGGGTTCCACCCGGCGCCGCCGTCCATCCCGCCCGCGAGCTGGGCGGGGACCTGGGGGCGGTGTTGGATCAGCTGGGCCGCGACGGGATCGTCCAGCTTCTGGTGGAAGGGGGTCCCACGGTGGCCCACGCCTTCCACCGGGCCGGACTGGTGGACCGCTACGTGGTCTATCTGGCTCCGGTCCTGTTCGGTGGGGACGACGGGTTCCCCCTGTTCGCCGGACCCGGAGTCCCGACGGTCGTGGACCTGTGGCGTGGACGGGTGGTCTCGGTGACTAGCCTGGAGGGCGATCTGAAGGTCGAGTTGACCCGGTCGGACGGCTGACGGCCTCGCGGTCGGGCCGGAGGGGACCGGGGCCGGTTCGAAGAATTACCTAAGGCCGACGCCGTGGAGGCCGACATAGTGAACAGCTGGTTTTCGGTTCGAGGCTGCGCCGGGGACCGCCACGGGCCGCACGGCAGCCGGATGTAGTGAACGCAAGGAGATACGGGGTCCATGCCCTTCTCATCGGTTGAGGATGCCATCGGGGCGGTGGGTCGCGGGGAGATCGTCGTGGTGGTGGACGATGAGGACCGCGAGAACGAAGGCGACCTGATCATGGCCGCCGACGCGGTGACCCCGGAGAAGATCGCCTTCTTTCTGGCCCACACCTCGGGGCTGATCTGTGTCCCCCTGACCCCCGAGACGGTCGAACAGCTCGACCTCCCCCTCATGGTCACCGCCAACACCGAGGTGCAGCGGACGGCGTTCACGGTGAGCGTCGACTACCGGCACGGGACCTCCACGGGTATCTCCGCGCAGGACCGGGCCGCCACCATCAAGGCCCTGGCCGATCCGAAGACCCGGCCCGGTGACCTCAACCGGCCCGGCCACATCTTCCCGCTCCGCTACCGTCCCGGCGGCGTCCTCAAGCGGGCCGGGCACACCGAAGCGGCCGTGGATCTGGCCCGGGCCGCCGGGATGTCCCCGGCCGGGGTGCTGTGCGAGGTGGTGAGCGAGGACAAGACCGGCATGGCCCGGCTGCCCGAGCTGATGGAGTTCGCCGAGCGGCACCACCTGCCCCTCATCTCCATCGCCGAGCTGATCCGCTACCGCCGGCAGAAGGACAAGCTGGTCCGTCAGCTGGAGGGCGCCCGCATCCCGACCGACTACGGGGAGTTCATGGTCTACGCCTACGAGTCGGTCCTCGACGGTGAACACCACGTGGCCCTGGTCAAAGGGGAGGTGCACGGCCGGCCCAATGTCCTGGTGCGGGTCCACAGCGAGTGCCTGACCGGGGACGTCTTCGGGTCGGCCCGCTGTGACTGCGGCCCTCAGCTCCAGGCGGCCATGGCCGCCATCGCCGACAACGGCAGCGGGGTCATCGTCTACCTGCGGGGACACGAGGGCCGGGGCATCGGGCTGGCCCACAAGCTGCGGGCCTACAACCTCCAGGAGGAGGGGTTCGACACCGTCGACGCCAACCTCGAACTGGGCCTGCCCGCCGACTCCCGGGAGTACGGCATCGGTGCGCAGATCCTGGTGGACCTGGGCGTGACCACGATGCGCCTCATGACCAACAATCCGACCAAGTACGGCGGGCTCGAGGGCTTCGGACTGGATATCGTCGAGCGGGTGAATCTACAGCCCACACCCACCCCGGAGAACATCGAGTACCTCCGGACCAAGCGGGAACGGATGGGGCACCTGCTCGAAGGCCTCGATGACGTCCTCTGACCTGACCCACCTCCCCCCCGACGCCAAACGACGAGTTGCCACGAGGGTCGGGACGGTCCTCGGCGGCGGTGGCGGCGCCGACGGGTCCGGGCCGGCCCCGGACGGCCGGTTCCGGGTGGCGTTAGCCTGCGCCGAGTTCAACGGTGGGATCACCGACCGGTTGCTGACCGGGGCCCTCGACGGCCTGGAGGAGGCCGGCTGCGATCTGGCCGACGTCATCGTGGCCTGGGCTCCGGGCGCCTTCGAACTCCCCGTGGTGGCCCAGCAGCTGGCCCGATCCGGGGCGGTCGATGCGGTGATCTGCCTGGGCGCGGTGATCCGGGGCGACACCGGGCACTACGACTTCGTGGCCGGGCAGTGCGCTGCCGGGCTCCAGCAGGTGCAGCTCGACACCGGCCTCCCGGTGGTGTTCGGGGTGCTGACCACGGACACCGTGGACCAGGCGCTGGAACGGTCGGCCGACGACCACTCCAACAAGGGACGTGAGGCCGCCCGCACCGCCCTGGACACGGCCGGTGTGCTGGCCTCGGTCACCTCGGCGACCGCCCCCCGCCGGGTCGGATTCACCACCGGACGGAATTGATGCTGCGCCTCGTTCTCCCCAAGGGCTCCCTCGAACGGGCCACCCTGGACCTGTTCGCCGCGGCCGACCTCGGGGTGGCCCGATCGTCGGCGGTGGACTACCGGGCGTCAATCGACGATCCCCGTATCGACGAGGTCCGGATCCTCCGTCCCCAGGAGATCCCCCTGTACGTGGCGGACGGTCTGTTCGACATCGGGATCACCGGACGGGACTGGGTGGAGGAGAGGGGCACCACGGTCACCTCGCTGGGTGTGCTCCAATACTCCAAGGCCACCGCCAATCCCATCCGGGTGGTGCTGGCGGTTCCGGTCGAGTCCCCCGTCTCCTCGGTCGTGGACCTGGTCGGATCGGGGACCGGAGTCGGTGGGGCACTGCGGGTGTCGACCGAGTATCCCGAGCTGACCCGACGGTGCTTCACCCGCCACGGCGTCGATGCCGAAGTCAGCCTGTCCTACGGGGCCACGGAGGCCAAGGTGCCCGACATCGCCGACTGTGTCGTCGAGATCACCGAGACCGGAGGGGCACTCCGGGCTGCGGGCCTGAAGATCGTCGAAACCCTGCTCGTCTCCCACACCGAGCTGATCGCCAATCCGGCTGCCGCCGCCGACCCCGACAAGCGCCACGCCATGGACCAGCTGTTCACGCTGCTGGAGGGTTCGCTGGAGGCCCGGGGGAAGGTCCTGGTCAAGCTCAACGTGGCCTCGGAGAACCTTCCGGGTGTCATCGAGGTACTGCCCTCACTGCGGTCACCCACGGTGTCGGAACTCTTCGGCGGAGGTGGCTTCGCCGTGGAGACGGTGGTCCCGAAATCCCGGATCAACGTGCTCATCCCGGCCCTGAAGGACCGGGGTGCCATGGACATCATCGAGCTGGCCCTGTCGAAGATCGTCCATTGAGTCCGGTGTGGGTGTCGACCGGGCCGAGGGCCCAGGTGGAGGCGTGAGTCCACCTCTCCCTCCGGGGTCCACCGAGCCGGTTCCCGTCGGGCATGTGCCGCTGGTGGGTGACGTGGTGGAGTTCGACGAACCCCGGGGCCTGGGCGTGGTGGAGTACGGCCCCGGCCGGAGGGTGGGATTCCACTGCACGGCCATCACCGACGGCTCCCGGCAGATCGCGGTGGGGACGGTGGTGGCCGTGGTGGTGTCGGCCGGCCGGCTGGGTCGGCTCGAGGCCCGTTCGGTCCGACCCCTCCCGGGGGTGGTGCGGCCGGGCTCCACCCTCGACCCGGCGGGTTACGGCGGGCCCGGCTCGGTGCCGGCGGCGGGGGAGTCCCCGCCCCGGTCGGTGCCGTCGGCCCCGGGGGATTCGACGCCGTCATCCGGAACGCCGGCGGTCGGGTCGGCCCCACCGGGGTCCTCCTCCCCGTCCCCCTCCTCGTAGGGGTTCCCGAGGATGTTCCGGGCCATGTCGATGACCACGGCACTGTCGGCATCCTCTTTGGTCACCACGCCGAGCAGCGGCGCCGCGAGGAGCCCGGCCACGATCCCCGACTCCGCCATGGCTTCGGCCTGGACCACACTCCACGACCAGAGGCGAGCCACCACGTCGGGGCCGGGAGCTCGACGGGTCGGATACTTGAGCCAGCAGTTGACCAGGGCCTGGCCCAGCCCGGTGGCCGCGGGGAACAGCCAGATCAACCGGTAGTTGCCGGTGGCGTCGATGACGACCGCGGCCACGTAGGCCAGGATCACGCTGCACAGGTTGAAGGGCGCCAGGAGGATGCCGATCCTCTCGCCGAGTCCCCCGGCCCGGGGCAGCAGCTGGAGGAGGAGTGGGGCCATGACGATGAGGTACGCACCGATGAGCGGCGCCCCGATGTAACTCAGCAGGACCGCCTGCCATAGGTGGGTGTCGAAGTACTGCACCCCGGCCAGGACGGCGCCGGCCAGCGGGGCCCCGATGGCCAGCTGCATCGGGGTGAGCCACCGGCTGAGAGGTATGCCGAGGGCGATGCCGATGATGAAGACCGGAAGGCCGGTGGCCAGGCCGGCGATGGTCTGGGCACTGGCGCCCGCGTGGAGGATCTTCTGGAAGAAGAGGATGGCCACGTAGGCCGTCGAGCCCACGCCGGACCAGAAGAGGAGCGATCCACCGATGAGCACCTTGGCGTTCGGCCCGGCCAGGATGTCCCGGACCTCGTCGCGGGTGGGCCGGGCCCGTTGCTTGCGGTCGGCCTCGGCCCCGAAGGTGGCGGTGGGGGCCTCCCGGACCAGGACCAGGACGGCGATCCCCACCCCGACCATGATCACCGCCGCCACCTGGAAGGGGAGGTCCCAGGTGGAGGGCTGGTGCTGGTTCCAGCTGGCGATGACCGTGCCCTTGATGGCCAGGCTGGCCACCGTGCCGAGCACCGTGGTCAGGAGGAGGGCCTTGATCCACCGGCTCCGGCCGAACACCTCGGGCACCACGGCCACGTTGGTCAGGGTGAAGGTGGCCGACGCCTGTCCGGCGATCAGGATCATGAGGACCAGCAGCCAGTATCCGCTCACCACGGTGAACATCCAGGTGGCGACGCCCATCACCATGAGGCTCACCGCCATGTAGGGCGTGCGGCGGCCGACCCGGCTCTGGGTGCGGTCGCTGAGCCGCCCGGCCACCGGATAGGTGAGCCAGCTGACCAGGCGGTCGGCCGTCAGGGCGAAGGTGACCGCCAGCGCCCCCGAGGCGCGCTGCTGGACGAAGAGGGTGATGAGCACCCCGGAGACGGCCAGGTTGGCCCGGGGCCCCACCAGCCCGATGGAGAGGCCGACGAAACTCCGGACCCGCGAGGTGTCGATGGCCCCCAAGCCCGGACGGCGGTCCGGGACCGCCCCCTCGCCTCCGCCGTCACCGTCACCACCACCCCCGGCCGGGTCACCGCCGATCGACGGTTGCGGGCCGTCGGGACCCCCGCTCACCCGGGTTGGTCGATCTCAGTCTCAGTGTCCGCCCCACCCGGCGCGGCGCCGGGAGCTCCGGGCCCGGCGGTGGATCCGCCGTTGACCCCGGCCGTCGAGGCCACCTCGGCCCCGGCCCGCTGGGCCCCGTCGATCTGCACGTAAGCCAGTCGGAGCTGGCTGAGACCGTCCTGGAGCTGTTGCTCGGTCTCGCCCAGCCGGCCCTCGAGGCCCCCGACCAGGCACCCGAGGGCGTCGATGGCCAACCGGGCCTGGGGGAGGAGTGCCGGCTGCTGGGACAGGTACACGGCGGCCAGCTCGAACAGCCCGTAGCAGTGGTTGGCCACCACCACCTCCACAGGGGTGTCGACCAGTTCGGCCCGCATGGCCTCGATCTGCCGGGCCAGTTCGGCCTGGTCCGGTTCGTCGGCACCGGGGGATCCTCCGCCCGGACCGCCCGGCGACCCACCGCTCCCGGCGTGGTCCGACGACCCCCCGTCGCCGGCCGGGGCCGCCCGCGGGACCGGCCGTTCGCCATCAGGTGTCCAGAGTGAGCTCACGACTGGTAGCCTAAAGCACTGATAGACGAGGAAGCGGCGCCCGCTCGATGGGGGCTCCCACCCGGCCACAAGGAAGTACGGAGGTGTGCGCCGGGTCGACGAACCGGATGCCGACGTTGTCGGTGTGTTCGGTGGTGGCTCCGCTCCTTGATGCAGGGCACGGGAAGTCCGTGGCCCGAAGACAGAGGAGTGAAGTCGAATAGCCGCCACCGTCACCACCAATGAGACTCGCATCAACGACCGTATCCGGGCCCGTGAGGTCCGCCTGGTCGACCCCGACGGGGAGCAGCTCGGTATAAAGCTCCTACCGGAAGCGCTGGCCATCGCCCGTCAGCTCGATCTGGACCTCGTGGAAGTGGCGCCCGGCGCCAATCCGCCGGTGTGCCGGATCATGGACTACGGGAAGTTCAAGTTCGATGCGGCCCAACGGGCCAAGGAGTCGAGGCGCAAGGCCGTCCACGTCGGAATCAAGGAGATGAAGTACCGGCCGAAGATCGGTCCCGGCGATTTCGACACCAAAACCCGGCAGGTGGCCAAGTTTCTGGAGGAGGGCCACAAGGTCAAGATCACCATCATGTTCCGGGGCCGGGAGGTCTTCCATCCCGAACTCGGCAAGAAGATCCTCGATCGGATCGCCGAGCAGATGGACGGGATGGGCAAGTCCGAGGCCACCCCGCGGCTGGACGGGCGCAACATGGTCATGGTGCTCGCTCCGGACAAGCGGGCCAAGCAGTCCGCCGCCTCCAAGGGCCCGGGCCACGAGGGCAACGGATCGGGCCCGAAGGCCCGGACGGCCCCGGACGGAGGAGCGCCGGAGGCGGCTCCCTCCGGGTTGCCAGCGGAAGCGGCGCCGGATGCGGCGACAGCGGAAGCGGCGCCCGATGCGGCGACAGCGGCAGCGGCACCCGGGACGCCAGCGGCCGGGGATTCCCCCGCCACCGACGAATCGAAAGCACAACAGGGAGAGCACGATGCCGAAGATGAAAACTGACAGTGGGGCCAGAAAGCGGGTCAAGGTGACCGGTTCGGGCCGACTGCGTCGCCGGAAGGCATTCCGCTCGCATCTTCTGGAGGGGAAGTCCAGTGTCCGTAAGCGCCGGCTCGGCCGTGAGACGGACTTTGCCCCGGGCGACGGCCGGCAGGTGAAGCGGATGCTCGGCCGCTAGTTCCGCCGGCCGCCACTCCGCCGTCGGGTCCGTCCCGGCCGGCCCGGCATGAGCGGGCCGGACTCACCGCCCGGCCACGGTCCGGGCCCCGGAGATCCACCGGCCGCACCCCCATCCACCATTCGATCAGGTCCCGACACCCAGTCCGGCCCTCTAGCCAGAAGGAGTCAACCATGGCCCGTGTCAAGCGCGCCGTCCACGCCAAGAAGCACCACCGCGCCGTCCTCGAACAGGCCCAGGGTTACTACGGAAACAAGAGCCGCTCGTTCCGTGCCGCCAACGAGCAGGTCATGCACTCGATGCAGTACGCCTACCGTGACCGGCGGGCCCGCAAGGGTGATTTCCGCCAGCTGTGGATCCAGAGGATCAATGCGGCCGCCCGTCTCAACGGGACCAGCTACAGCCGGTTCATCGCCGGCCTCCACCGGGCCGATGTCGAGGTCGACCGCAAGGTTCTCGCCGACCTGGCCGTCAGCGAGCCCGAGGCCTTTGCATCGCTGGTGCGCCTGTCCACCGAGGCGCTGTCCAGCGCACCGGCGGGTGCTCCTGCGGGTGTCGAGGCCGGTTCCTGAGCCAGACCGGTCTGGCCTTCACCCACCATCGGGTGCGTCGGGTCCGACAGCTGCTGCGCAAGCGCAGTCTGCGGGCCGCCGAGCAGTCGCTGGTGGTCGAGGGCGCCGAGCTTCTGTCGACCGCCCTCCTGGCCGGCGCGCCGATCGAATCGGTCTTCGTCGCACCCGAGGGTCGGAGCAGTCCGGCCGTGGCGGGCGTGCTCGACGACGTCTTCGCCACCGGGGTGCGGATCTTCGATCTGGCCCCGGGGGTCATCGGGCGCATGACCGACACCGTCACCCCGCAGCCGGTGGTGGCGGTGGTCGGTTACGCCCCGGCCCATCTGGAGGACGTCCAGCAGGCATCCATGGTCGTGGTCTGTGTCGACGTGCGCGATCCGGGCAATGTCGGCACGATGATCAGGACCGCCGATGCCGCCGGGGTGGACGCCGTGGTGTGCTGTGACGGGACCGTCGACCCGACCAATCCGAAAACTGTCCGGGCGTCGGCGGGCTCGATCTTCCACACCCCGGTGGTGGCGGGAGGGCAGGCCTCGGTCGCCATCAGCCGGCTCCGGGGGTGGGGGATGACGACCGTCGGGGCCGGGGTCCGGGGCGGTGCCGACTACGCGTCGGTCGACTGGAAGCGGCGGGTGGCCCTCGTCGTCGGAAACGAGTCCTCCGGTCTCACCCCTCCGGTGAGCGGTGGACTGGACGAGATCATCTCGATCCCCATGGCCGGCCGGGCCGAATCACTCAACGTCAGCGTGGCCGCCGCCGTCATCTGCTTCGAAGCCCGACGCCAGCGCCGTGGGGCCGGTGCCCGCCCGGACCTTCCCGGCGCGGGTGGAACGTCAGGGGTTCCCCCCGCGGGCGGACCCCCCGGTCCTACGATGCCGGGCATGGATGGAGGACCTGTGGTTCCGCCGCACCCGGTGGGCGGATCCGGCGCGGAGGGCGGCCGATGAGTCCGCCGGACGACCGGGCCGAGGCGGTCGACCTGGACGCCCTGGTCGACGAGGCCACCGCCGCGGTGGCCGGCGCCCGCACCACCGAGGACATCCGCCGGGTGACGGCGGCCCTGACCGGCAAGAAGTCCCCCTTGGCCCAGGCGTCACGCCAGTTGGGCACCCTCGACCCCGAGGCCCGCCGGGCACTGGGCCAGCGGCTGCACGAGGCCCGCTCCGCCGTCGTGGATCTGGTGGAGAGGCGGCGGGACCAGATCGCCGCGGAGGAGCTGGCCACGGCCATGGCGGAGAGCCGGATCGACCTGGGCGAGTACATCCCCGGCTCCCGCCCGGCCCCTCCCCTCCGCGGCCACCTGTCCCTGGTCTCGCGCACCAGGGATGCGCTGGAGGACGTGTTCGTGGGCATGGGATTCGATGTGGCCGAGGGCCCGGAGATCGAAACCGACTGGTACAACTTCGGGGCACTCAACATCCCTCCCGCCCACCCGGCCCGGAGCATGTGGGACACCTTCTACCTGAATCTGGGTCCACCGGAGTCGACCCTCCTGCGGACCCATACCTCACCGGTGCAGATCCATCTGATGGAAGGGGCGGTCGACCGGGAGGCGCTGCCCATCCATGCGGTGATGCCCGGCCGCTGCTACCGACGGGACACCCCGGACGCCCGCCACCTCCCGGTGTTCCATCAGATCGAGGGACTGGTGGTGGACCGCGGGATCACCTTCGCCGATCTGGCCGGCACCATCGAGGTGTTCACCACGGCGTACTTCGGCCCCGACATCCACTCGCGCCTCCGGCCGGCCTACTTCCCGTTCACCGAGCCCTCGGCCGAGTACGAGGTCACCTGCACCATCTGTCACGGGGAGGGGTGCCGCACCTGTTCGCAGACCGGATGGATCGAGCTCGGCGGCTGCGGCATGGTGGACCCGGCCGTGTTCGTGGCGGTCGGGATCGATCCGGACCGGTGGAGCGGCTTCGCCTTCGGCTTCGGTATCGACCGCTGCGCCCAGATGCGCCACCAGATCTCCGACATGCGGGCGCTCACCGACAACGATGTCCGCTTCCTGCGTCAGTTCTGACGTGGGGGCGGTGAAGGGATTCCCGTGCTGGTACCGCTGTCCTGGCTGAGAGACTTCGCCCCCTTCCCCGAGGAGCCGGGCCCGTTGGCCGCCGCCCTCGACGACCTCGGTCTGGTGGTGGAGGGGACCGAGGTGGTGGGCGAGGGGCTGGGGGACGTGGTGGTGGTCCGGGTGGAGGAGATCGCTGCCATCGACGGAGCCGACCGGATCCGGCGGGTGGTGGTGCACGACGGTGCGGGCCCCGTGGAGGTGGTGTGCGGGGCCTGGAATTTCGATGCCGGAGATCTGGTGGCCCTGGCCCCGGTGGGCTCGGTTCTGCCGGGTGGATTCGCCATCGGGCGGAGGAAGATGAAAGGGGTGGTCTCCAACGGGATGCTCTGCTCGGGCCGTGAGCTCAGGCTCTCCGACGACCACGAGGGCATTCTCAAACTCACCGGCATCGACGGGGCCCGGCCGGGCCTGCCTCTGACCGAAGTCCTGGGAATCGAACCCGATGTCATCTTCGACATCGCGGTGGAGGCCAACCGGCCCGATGCCTGGTGCATGGCCGGGGTGGCCCGGGATCTGGCCGCCCGCCTGGGTCTGTCGTTCACCGTCCCCGTCACCTCCGCCCTGCCCCCGGTGGTGAACGACAGGGCGGCGGCGGCCCCGGCCGGCATGTCCACCGACGGCCCCCCGGTGGACACGCTGACCACGGTGCGGGTCGACGACCTCGATCTCTGCCCCCGGTTGAGCGCCCGGGTGGTCACCGGCATCGACGTGGGACCGTCACCGTCGTGGATGGCCCGGCGCCTGACCCTGGCCGGCATGCGGCCCATCAACAACGTGGTCGACGCGTCCAACTACGTGATGCTGGAGCTGGGTCAGCCCACCCACCCCTACGATCTCGACCGGCTACCGGGACAGGGACTGGTGGTGCGGCGGGCCGAACCCGGAGAGACCCTGGTGACCCTGGACGGGGTGACCCGCCAATTGGGTCGGCCCGGCCCGGGCCTCGGGGACACCGGGCAGGACTGCCTGATCTGCGACGCCGAGGGGTCACCGGTGGGCATCGGGGGCATCATGGGCGGTGAGTCGTCGGAGATCGGTGAGTCCACCCGGCGGGTCCTGCTCGAGTCGGCGTACTTCCTGCCCATGGCCATCGCCAGGACGTCCAAGCGGCTGGGGCTCCGGACCGAGGCATCGGCCCGGTTCGAGCGGGGGTGCGACCCGGCGGGGACCGACCGGGCCGCCACCAGATTCTGTGAGCTGCTGGCCCTCACCGGCGGTGCCGGCATGGCCGTGGCCAGCGGGACCCTCGATGTCCGGGGGACGGTCCCGGCACCGGTGGAGATGACCGTCCGGACCACCCGGATCAACGCCCTGCTCGGCACGGACCTGTCGGCGGAGGATGTGTCCGGGCTGCTGGCCCCGCTGGGCATCGGCGCGGAGCCGGCGGACGGCGGGGACGGAGAGTCGCTGCGGGTCACCGTCCCGACCTACCGCCCCGACATCCGACCGGCCCCGTTGGGCCAGGCCGACATCGCCGAGGAGGTGGCCCGGACCTACGGCTACTCCCGGATCACCCGTCGGACCCCGTCGTGGCCCCAGCCCGGCCGACTGACCCCGTTCCAGCGGGAACGCCGCCTGCTGAAGGACGTGGTGTGCGGGACCGGTGCCCACGAGGCGTGGACCACGACCTTCGTGACCGAGGACGATCAGGTGGCCGCCGGATTCCCTCCTCCCTACGTCGAGGTCACCAACCCCCTGGTGGAGTCGGAGCGCTTCCTGCGGGCCTCGATGGCCCCCGGTCTCATCCGGGCTGTCCTCTACAACACCGAGAGGCGCCAGGGTGACCTCCGTCTCTTCGAGGTGGGCAGCGTCTTCCACCATCCCGGTGGGACCGATCCCGATCCCGATCCCGACGCCCCCGGCGCCGGAACCACCTCGGACCGGCTCTGCGTCATCCTGGCCGGCGACGGGGACGACGCGTGGTCCGCCGTGGCCACCTGGCGCACCATCGCCGACGCGCTGAGGTTGGACCATTCGGAGTTGGGTGAGGTCTCGCTGGCCGACCCGGCGGGGCGGGCCCTTCATCCCCACCGTTCGGCGTCGGTGTGGGTCCCGACCGGTGAACCGGCGGAGGGGCCCGGAGCGGAGGGCCCCCCGAACATCGCCGGAGTACTCGGCGAACTCCATCCTTCGCTGGTGGGAGAGTTGGGACTCGTCAACCCCGATGGGCGCCCACGTCGGGTGGGGTGGGTCGATCTCGACCTCGGCGTCCTGCTCGACCCGGCCCGGACGCCCCGACGGCCGGACGAGGCCCGACCGGTGACCCGGTTCCCGTCGTCCGATATCGATCTGGCCTTCGTCGTCGATGAGAGCGTCCCCGCCCTGTCGGTGGAGCGGACCCTCCGCCACGCCGGTGGCACGGCACTGGAATCGGTGGAGCTGTTCGACGTCTACCGGGGCCCGTCCATCGGGGACGGGGCCCGCAGCCTGGCCTTCCGTCTCCGGTTCAGCGCCCTGGACCACACCCTGGACGACGAAGAGACCGGTCGTCTGCGGTCGGTGTGCATCGAGGCCGTGACCACCGGGCACGCCGCCCGACTGCGCTGAGCGACCGGGGCCTGGCGATCTCCGGGCCCGCGGGCGGGATCACCCGGGGCCGGGGCATCCTTCAGGAGTCGAAGCCCATCCCGGCACGGTCGAGGCCCCGCAGCCAGAGGTTGCGCCGTCCTCCGTGCCGGTCGGCCCGGGCCATCGACCATCGGGTGAGCTGGATGCCGGCGTAGCGGAGCGGCTCGGGGGGGAAGGGGAGCGGTTTGGTCCTGACCATGGTGAGCCGGGTCCTCTCGGTCTCCTCACCCGAGAGGAGGTCCACCATGACCTGGGCCCCGAATCGCGATGCGCCGACCCCGAGCCCGGTGTAGCCGGCCACCGACACCACCCGGCCGTGATGGCTGCGGTCGAAGAAACAGCAGAACCGCGAACAGGTGTCGATGGCTCCGGCCCAGGCGTGGGTGAACCGCACGTCGTCCAGCGAGGGGAAGGTCTCGACGAACAGCTCGGCCAGGCGGGTGAAGGTGGCGGCTCGCTGCTCGAGGGAGGCCTCGATACGGCTGGCGAAGTGGTAGATGGCGTCGTAGCCGCCGAACAGGATGCGGTTGTCGGCGCTCAGTCGGTAGTAGAGGAATTGGTTCCCACACCCGCCGATGCCCTGGCGGTTCTGCCACCCCACCGACGCCAGCTGCTCGTCGCCGAGGGGCTCGGTCATCAGCACGTAGTCGTAGACCGGGACGATGTAGCGGCGCAGCCTCCGGAGGGGCGACGGCTCGGCGTTGGTGCCCAGGGCCACGCCCCGGGTGGTGACCCGGCCCCGCTCGGTCCGCACCACCATCGGGTCGGTGGGGCCGGGCCCCCGGGGATCCACACCCACGACCGGAGTGTCCTCGTAGATATCCACCCCGGCGGCCTCACACGCCGCCCGCAGTCCCCAGGCCAATCGGGCCGGGTTGACCAGGGCGCACCCGTTGCGTTCCCACAGCCCGGCCAGATAGGTGGGGGAGTGGACCTCGGCGCGGATTTCCGCGGTGCCCAGGTAGGTGACATCGGCCCCGTGGCGGAGCGCTTCGAGCTCGGCGGCCCGGAGCCCGTCGACCTGGTACGGCTCGGTGGCCACCGACAGCTCGCCGGTCCGCTCGAAGCCGCAGTCGATGGGGAGCTTCTTCGCCACGGCCTCGATGGCGTCGAGATTCTCCCGGCCCAGGCGTTCGAGGACCGGTACCTCGTCCGGGAACCTCTCGAGCCCGTTGGCCAGCCCATGGGTCAGGCTGGCGGCGCAGAAGCCTCCATTGCGACCCGATGCGGCCCAGCCGCACCGTCCCCCCTCGAGGAGGACCACATGGCGGCCGGGATCGGCTTCTTTGGCCATCAACGCCGTCCAAAGGCCGGTGAAGCCGCCACCGACGACGGTGAGGTCGGCTTCGGTGGGTCCGGTGAGGGAGGGATTGGCCGCCGGGGCGTCCGGATCGTCCAGCCAGAAGGACAGGGGTTCGGCCTCAGCCAGCGCCGCAGCACGGTGCATCGTCGTGACCCTACTCGGCCGGGATCACGGCCCGGCGGGGATCACGGCCCGGCGGGGCACACGGCCCGGCGGGGCACACGGCCCGGCGGGGTTCAGGACAGGTCCAGGGCCTCCAGGGCATCCCGCGACCGGGGGCCGAGCCAGGGAACCAGCCGTCGGCGGTCCTCCAGCGAGAAGGAGTCGAAGAAGGCCATTCCGACCAGTTCCGAGGTGGCCTCGGGGTCGGCGGCGCACCCGATGAGCACCTCGATCAGGTCCAGGGCGCGCCGGAGGACCGGGCGGCCGTCCCCCAGGGCGGCCAGGTGGTCGGCCACGAAGTCGGCCAGTTCGAGGAGGACCACCGGATCACCCGGTTCGCCGTCTCCGGCCTCGATCATCTCCCGCGCGGTGGGCCAGAACTCCGGGAGGGTGGCGGCCACGGCCAGGAGGAAGATCCCCCCGTCGAAGGCCGGGTCCGGGTCGTCGGGTTCGTAGCCAACCGACGGCGCCAAAGCCGGCGGAACAGACGACGGCACAGGCGGCGGAACAGGGTGCGGGGACGGCATGGTGGGGCTCCCGGGTCGGGGTGGAGGGGGGCCGCGGGGCGGGCTGTCTCCCGGTGGACGGCGAATCGGGATCCTGCTGACAGGCGCTGGCCACGAAGGTATCCAGCGCACGGGGGGCCGTCAAGGTGCGCCGCCGCCGCCGCCGCCGCCGCCGCCACCGCCACCGCCACCGCCACCGCTGCCGGCCCGGCCGTGGCCCCCGCCCCTCGGTTTGCATATTCATGCAAGAATCTGAATATACTTGCACGATGGAGGCGCCGTCGTGAAGGTCGGAGTGGTGGGGGCATCGGGCTACGCCGGTGTCGAGTTGCTGCGCCTGTGCGCCGGCCATCCCGACCTCGAGGTGGTGGTGGCCACCGCCGCCACCCACGAAGGCGAACGGGTGGGGCAGCACACGCCCTCACTCGCCGGTGCCTATCCGACGTTGACCTACGCCGCCGCCGAACCGTCGGCACTGGACGGCTTGGACCTGGTGTTCCTGGCCCTGCCCCACGGGCGGTCCCAGCACCTGGTCCCTGATCTGCTCACTACGGTGGGGGTCATCGTGGACCTGGCTGCCGATTTCCGGCTGGTCCGGTCGGACGTCTATCCGGTGTGGTATGGACACGAACACGCCGCCCCGGACCTGTTGGGCCGGTTCGTCTACGGCCTGCCCGAACTGAACCGCGGGGACATCCGGGACGCCCGGCTCATCGCCGCTCCCGGTTGCTATCCCACGGCGGCGCTGATGGCATTGGCCCCGTTGGTCCGGGCCGGCCTGGTCGCCCCGCCAGGACCCGCCGCACCCCCCGTGATCGTGGATGCCGCCAGTGGTGTCTCCGGTGCCGGCCGGGCCCCGTCGGACCGGCTCCATTTCGGGGCGGTGGACGAGGACTTCTCGGCGTACGGGTTGCTCGATCACCGTCACACGGCCGAGATGGAACAGACCCTGGGCCGGCCGGTCCTGTTCACACCGCACCTGGCTCCCATGGTCCGGGGGATCCTGGCCACGTGTTACGGGCGTCCGGTGACCGGTCCCGACGGAGCTCCGCTCGCCACCACGGCCGACGCCATGGACATCCTTCACCGGGCCTACGACGACGAGCGCTTCGTGGTGGTCACCGACGATCCCCCGTCGACCAAGGCCACCAGCGGATCGAACTGTGTGCACGTCACGGCCCGGGTGGACCCGCGGACCGGCTGGGTCCTGACCGTTTCGGCCTTGGACAACCTGGTCAAAGGGGCGGCGGGGCAGGCCGTCCAGTGCGCCAACCTGGCGTTGGGCCTGGCCGAGGAGACGGGGCTCCCGATGGCGGGGATCTACCCGTGACCGTCACCTCGCCCCGGGGATTCGTCGCGGCCGGCCGGGCGGCGGGCATCAAGGCGTCGGGGGCCCTGGACCTGGCCCTGGTGGCCACCGAGGACGGTGTTCCGGTTCCCACGGCGGCCACCTTCACCGCCAACCGGGCGGCTGCGGCCCCGGTCCAGATCAGCCGGGACCACCTCCGGGCCTCGGGTGGGAGGGCCGCCGGTGTGGTGGTCAGCAGCGGCAACGCCAATGCCGCCACCGGCGCCCGGGGCCGGTCCGATGCCCTCAGGATGTGTGAGCTCGCCGCAACCGGACTGGGCGCACCGGTGGAGTCGGTCCTGGTGTGCTCCACCGGCCTGATCGGCATCCCCCTTCCGATGGGGCCCATCGAGGACGGGATCCCGGATCTGGTGGCCTCCCTGGCGGGATCGGAGCAGGCGGCCCGGGAGGCCGCCACGGCCATCCTGACCACGGACTCCGGTCCGAAGGTGGTGCTCCTCAACCATCCCACCTTCACCGTGGCCGGCATGGCCAAGGGTGCCGGAATGCTGGCCCCGAACATGGCCACCATGCTGGCCGTGCTCACCACCGACGCCGCCCTTGAGCCGGCAGCTCTGGCCGATCTGTTGCGCATCGCGGTGCGGGACTCGTTCAACTCGATGTCGGTGGACGGGTGCACGTCCACCAACGACACCGTGGTGTTGATGGCCTCCGGCCGGGCCGGTGTGGCCGATCCCAACGTGGTGGTGGACGTGGTGACCGAGGCCTGCGTGACACTGGCCGGACACATGCTGGCCGATGCCGAAGGGGCCTCGAAGATCGTCCAGGTCCGGGTGACCGGGGCCCGGAGTGACGGTGAGGCCCACCGGGCGGCCCGCAAGGTGGTCGATTCGTTGCTGGTCAAATGCTCCCTCAACGGGGCCGATCCGTACTGGGGTCGGGTGGCCAGCGATCTGGGCTCGGCCGGGGTCGATTTCGACATGGACCGGCTGGCCATCGCCTACGGGGGGATCACCGTGTGCGAGGGGGGGATCGCCGTCGACCACGACCGGACCGCAGTGGCCGACCATCTGTCCGGTTCGCTGATCGACATCCACTGCCAGCTCGGCCTGGCTGCCGGCGACGGGGTGGTCATGGGCGTTGATCTCGGTCACGGGTACATCGACGAGAACCGGACGACGTCGTGAGCCCGACCTCGGCCATCTCCGGTGAGCCGCAGGCCCCCGGCGACAAGGCCTCGGTGCTGGTGGAGTCCCTCCCCTACATCCGGAGGTTCTGGGGAAAGGTGGTGGTGGTCAAGTACGGCGGCAACGTGCTCCGTGCCAAGCCCGGTGAGGACGCCGTGGACGAGACCGCCGCCCTGGCGTCCTTCGCCGAGGACATCGTCCTGATGCGGTCGGTCGGCATGTTGCCGGTGGTGGTCCACGGGGGAGGCCCGCAGATCGGGGCGCTCATGGCCCGGGTGGGCAAGGAGGTCGAGTTTCTGGACGGGTTTCGGGTCACGGACGCCGAGACCATCGACCTGGTGCGCATGGTGCTGGTGGGCAAGGTCAACCGCGACATCGTGAGCTCGATCAACGTCCACGGGGCATTGGCGGTCGGTCTGTCCGGTGAGGACGCCAACCTGATTACGGCCACCGCCCGCTCCGAGGCCCTCGGGTACGTGGGGGACGTCGTCCATGTCGATCCGGTCATCGTCCACCAGCTTCTGGCCCAGGGCCTGATCCCGGTGGTGGCCACCATCGGGACCGACCACTCGGGCCAGGCCTTCAACATCAACGCCGACACTGCGGCCGGGGCCCTGGCCGCGGCCCTGGAGGCCGAGAAACTGGTGTTCCTGACCGACGTGTCGGGTCTCCGGTCGGTGCCGGACGATCCCGCCACCCTCATCAACCAGGCCACGGTGGACGAGTTGGACGAGCTGGTGGCATCGGGAGCGGCCACCGGGGGGATGATCCCCAAGGTGGAGGCGTGCGCCCGGGCCGTCCGGTCCGGGGTCGGGCACGCCCACATCCTCGACGGGCGCACACCGCACGCCCTGCTGCTGGAGGTGTTCACCGACCGGGGGGTGGGCACCATGGTGGGGGCGACACGATGATGTCCGGTACCGCCCGTTCCGACGCCGTACCCACGGCGCCCGTCCCGACCGTGGACCGCTCCGCCCTCATGTCCACCTACGCCGAGCCCAGTGTGACCTTCGTCAGCGGTCAGGGCTCGGTGCTGATCGACACCGAAGGACGGCGTTACCTCGATTTCCTCTCCGGGCTGGCCGTGACGTCCCTGGGACATGCCCACCCGGCCGTGGCCGACGCCGTCGCCGACCAGGCCCGGACCCTGTGCCACGTCTCCAACCTGTTCGGCAACGTGGTGGGCCCGGACGTGGCCGTCACCCTCGATCGCCTGATCGGTGGTGGCAGCCACCGCGCCGGGGGCCAGGTCTTCTTCGGCAACTCGGGAGCCGAGGCCAACGAGTGCGCCCTCAAGCTGGCCCGGCGTTGGGCCGGTCCGGGCCGGCACGCCGTGGTGAGCACCTGGGATGCCTTCCACGGGCGCACCCTGGGCACGTTGGCCGCCACCGGTCAGGTCGAGAAGCAGCGGAACTTCGCACCCATGCCGGAGGGATTCGACCATGTGGCCTTCGACGACCTGGAGTCCATGGACGCCGCCTGCGACCCCGACCGGGTGGCGGCGGTGCTGGTGGAGCCGATCCTCGGCGAGGCCGGGGTGGTGGTCCCGTCGTCGGACTACCTGGCCGGTCTCCGCCAGTTGTGCACCGACCGGAACATCTTGTTGATGGTGGACGAGGTCCAGACCGGCCTGGGTCGGACCGGGCAGTGGTTCGGCTTCCAGCACCTGGGGGTGGAACCCGACGTGGTGACCATGGCCAAGGCCCTGGGCAACGGGATGCCGGTCGGGGCCTGCTGGGCCCGGGCCGAGGTGGCGGCGGCCTTCGTGCCCGGCGACCACGGCAGCACCTTCGGTGGCCAGCCCCTGGCCATGTCGGCCGCCCGGGCCACCCTGGCCGTCATGGAGTCCGAGGACGTCCCCGGGCGGGCCCGCCGGGCCGGGGCCCGACTGCGGGCCGGACTGGAGCAGCTTCCGGGCGTGGTGTCGGTGCGGGGTGAAGGCCTCCTGTTGGCGGCGGTCCTGGCCGGCCCGTTCGCCGCCGCAACGGTGCGGGAGTCGTTGACCGGAGGGCTCGTGGTCAACGCCCCACGGCCCGACACCCTGCGCTTCGCCCCGTCGCTTCTGGTGTCCGACCCGGAGATCGACCAGGCGTTGGCCATCCTGGGCCCGATCCTGTCGCGGGGTGCGGCGGGGATCGCGGGGTCGACGTCATGACCGGAACCCGTCATGTTCTGGACATAGACGACCTGGGTCCCGACGGGCTGGCGGCGGTTCTGGCCCTCTCCGAGCGGCCCCCGGGCGACCTGGCCGGAACCCTGGCCGGATGTGGGGTGGCCCTGGTCTTCGAGAAGCCGTCCAACCGCACCCGCAACAGTACCGAGATGGCCACTGTGGCCCTGGGGGGCCATCCGGTCTACATCCAGGGGAGCGAGGTCGGCCTCGATGTCCGCGAGACGGCCGCCGACGTGGCGCGCACCCTGGCCTGCTATCACTCGGTCCTGTGCGCCCGGGTGATGGACCACTCATCGCTGGAGCGGATGGTCGTCGCCCTGGACGGCGCCGGGGTGCCGGTGCCTGTGGTCAACCTGCTGTCCGACCGGGCCCATCCGTGCCAGGCCCTGGCCGACCTGTTGACCCTGCGCCAGGTGTTCGGACCCGACGACGTCACCGCCCACACCCTGGCCTACGTGGGTGACGCCAACAACGTGTGGCGGTCTCTGGCCCTGGCCGCCTCCATGGCCGGTATGTCCACCCGGGTGGCCTCGCCGGCGGGGTACGGCCCCACGGAAGAGGACGTGGCCCTGGTGCGGTCGTTCGGCGGCGGGTTGGTGGTGACCACGGACCCGGTGGAGGCGGTGGACGGCGTGGACGCGGTCTACACCGACGTGTGGACATCGATGGGGCAGGAGGCCGAGGCCGGGGCCCGGCTCCGTGATTTCGCCGGCTTCGAGGTGGACGCCGGGCTGATGGCGGCGGCGGCCGACGGCGCGGTGGTGCTCCACTGCCTCCCCGCCCACCGGGGTGAGGAGATCAGCGCCGAGGTGATGGACGGTCCCCGGAGCGTGGTCTGGCGGCAGGCGGCCAACCGGATGCACGCCATGCGCGGCCTGTTGTCCTGGGTCCACGGCGCCGGGGCCGGCGTCGGCGTGGGGACCGGTGCCGCTGCGGGGGAAGAGGGGACGGGACGATGACCACCAAGCACCAGCGCCAACACCGGATCACCAAACTGCTCGAGACCCGGGCGGTGGGCAGCCAGTCCCACCTGGTCGACCTGTTGGCCGGGGAGGGGATCGACGCCACCCAGACCACGGTGTCCCGTGATCTCGAGGAGTTGGGAGCGCTGAAGGTCCGTCTCCCCGGCGGCGACACGGCCTATGCGCTGCCCGAACTCCCGTCCCACCAGATCGCCCCCGGGGACCATCTCAAGCGGGTACTGGGGGAGTGGGTGGTGGAGGCGGACAAATCCGGCAACCTGGTGGTCCTGCGCACACCTCCGGGGTCCGCCCATGTGGTGGCCTCGGCCCTGGACCGCAGCGGCTTCCCGGGGGTCATCGGCACGGTGGCCGGCGACGACACCGTCCTGGTGGTGGTGTCCGAAGCTCTCGGAGGTGACGCCGTGGCCCATCGGCTGGCCACGGTGTCCGGACTCGAATCGCGTTGGGCACCGGCGCCCGGGGTCGGCGACCCCGGAACGCGCACGGGCAGTGTGAAGCGCGGTGGCGGCGCCAAGGGCACGGGCGGCGCCAAGGGCACAGGCACGGCGAAGCGCACGGATGCAGCGAAGCGCACGGGCACAGCGAAACGTACGGGCACAGCGAAACGTACGGGCATAGCGAAGCGCACGGGCACACCGAAACGTACGGGCACACCGACCGGAGCAGGGAAGGAACAACGATGACCCAACGAGTGGTTCTGGCCTACAGCGGTGGACTGGACACATCCATCGCCGTCCGATGGTTGATGGAGAACAGGGGTGTCGAGGTCATCGCCGTGGCCGTCGACGTCGGACAGGCCTCGGAGTCCGGGGGTGAGGACTGGGACGCCATCCGAAACCGGGCCCTGGCCGCCGGTGCGGTGGAAGCCATCGTGGTGGACGCCCGGGCCGAGATGGCTGAGGACTTCTGTATGCCGGCCCTGCGGGCCAACGCCAAGTACGAGGGAAAGTACCCCCTGGTGTCCGCCCTGTCCCGGCCGGTCATCGTGAAGCATCTGGTGGCCGAGGCCCGCCGGCACGGAGCCACCGCCGTGGCCCACGGATGCACCGGCAAGGGGAACGACCAGGTCCGGTTCGAGGTGGGGACCCGGGCCCTGGCTCCCGACCTCGAGGTGATGGCGCCGGCCCGGCTCTGGGGATTCAGCCGGGAGGACTCCGTCGAGTACGCCGCCAAGTGGGACATCCCGCTGTCGGTGACCAAGGAGAAGCTCTACTCCATCGACGAGAACCTCTGGGGAAAGGCCATCGAGTGCGGGGAGATCGAGGATCCGTGGAACCGGCCGCCTGAGGACGTCTACACCATGACCCGGCCCACCGCCTCCCAGCCCACCGAGATCGTCATCGGCTTCGAGTCCGGCGTTCCGGTGTCGGTGGACGGGACATCCCTGCGACCCGAACCCCTGATCACCGAGTTGAACCGTCTGGTCGGGTCCTACGGCTGGGGTCGGCTGGACATGGTGGAGAACCGGCGGGTGGGCATCAAGAGCCGGGAGACCTACGAGTGCCCCGGGGCGCTGGCCCTCCTGCTGGCCCATGCCGACCTGGAGGATCTCACGCTCGAGCGCGACCTCCACCACGAAAAGGCCCGTCTCGAGCCCCGGTGGTCGGAGCTGGTCTACGACGGGCTGTGGTTCTCCCCGCTCAAGCAGGCCCTCGACGCGTTCTTCGCCGAGTCGCAGCGCCACGTGACCGGTGAGGTCCGTCTGGCCCTCGATGCCGGCCGATGCTGGGTGGTGGGCCGTCGCAGCCCGGTGAGCCTGTACGACCACGGTCTGGCCACCTACGACTCCACCGACACCTTCCATCACGAGGACGCCCAGGGATTCGTCCGCCTGTGGGGCCTCGGTGTCGCCACCTGGTCGGCCGTTCAAGAGGCCCGGGGAACGGACCGTCGCCCGTCATGACCCTGTGGCACGGCCGACTCGGCGGGGGCACGGCCGACGCCGTGATGGCCTACTCGTCCAGCCTGGACGTGGACCGGGTGCTGGCCCATGACGACCTGGCCGGATCGCGCGCCCACGTCCGTGGCCTCGGACGGGGTGGCCTCCTGGACGAGGCCGAAGTAGCCCAGCTGCTGGCCGCCTTGGACCAGGTGGAACGGGAGCTGGACGCGGCGGACTTCGTCTTCACCCCCGACGACGAGGACATCCATACCGCCGTCGAGCGGCGGGTCACCGAGATCGCCGGAGATGTGGGGGCCCGGCTGCACACCGGCCGGAGCCGCAACGACCAGGTGGCCACCGATCTGCGCCTCTACGCCAAGCGGGAGTTGCGCGTGCTGGCCGCGGAGATCGTGGACCTGCAACACGTCCTCCTGGACCGGGCCCGTGCAGCGGGCCCGGTCTATCTTCCGGGTTACACCCACCTCCAGCGGGCCCAGCCGGTGCTGCTGGCCCACCACCTGCTGGCCCACGGGTGGGCCCTGTCCCGGGACGTCGACCGCCTGATGGCCACGGTGGCACGACTGGACGTCTCGCCTCTCGGGGCCGGGGCCCTGGCCGGGACGTCCCTGGCCCTGGACCCGGACGGGGTGGCCGCCGACCTGGGGTTCGCGGCCCGGTTCGAGAACTCGCTCGATGCCGTGTCCGACCGGGATTTCGTGGCTGAGGCCCTCTTCGACCTGGCTCTGGTGGGGATCCACCTGTCCCGGCTGGGTGAGGAGCTGGTGCTGTGGACCACCGAGGAGTTCGGCTTCGCCGTCCTCGACGACGCCTTCGCCACCGGCAGCTCGATGCTGCCCCAGAAGAAGAATCCCGACGTCGCCGAGTTGGCCCGCGGCAAGTCGGGCCGGCTCATCGGGAATCTCACCGGACTCCTGGTGACCCTGAAGGGCCTGCCGCTGTCGTACAACCGGGACCTCCAGGAGGACAAGGAACCGCTCTTCGATTCCGTCCGCCAGACCCGGCTGGCCCTGGCCGCCCTGTCCGGCCTGATGGCCACCGTCGTCTTCGACGCCGGGAGGATGCAGGCTGCGGCCGACGGGGCCGCCGCCGCCGCGGTGGACCTGGCCGAGTGGCTGGTCCAGCGGGGCATGCCCTTCCGCCGGGCCCATGCCGTGGTCGGTGGCCTGGTACGGGACTCCCTCGACCGGGGGATCCCCCTGGCCGACCTGGTGGCGGACCACCCGGACCTGGGTTCCGAGGCGGTGGGCCTGTTGGATGCGGGGGTGGCGGTGACCCGCAGGACCAGTCCGGGTGGCGCCGGCCCCGAGGCGGTGGCCGTCCAGCTCGACCGTTTCGTCCACCGCCTCGAGGCCGATCAGCTCCGGACGGCGGGGACCGGCTGACCGGGGCCGGCGGCCCTGGTCCCACCGGCTCCCGTGTAACCGCCCTCCCGTGTAACGGACCGACGGTCGCCGGGTACTGCACTGCATGAGCCCGCTGTCGGTCCGCCCCGTCCGGATGGGACACTGAAGCCGTGTTCGTGCTGATCCTGATCGGGTTCCTGGGGGGTCTGGTGTGCGGCATCTCCCCCTGCATCCTCCCCGTCGTCCCGGTGATATTCGCCGCCGGCGCATCCGGTGCGCTGGACGACGATCAGCCCGGTCCGGCGGGGACGGACCGGTTCCGGCCGGCTCCCGATCTGGTGATGGCCGGTGCCGGTCGGGCCGCCGCCGGCCCGGAGCCCGGCGGGGCGGTCGGTCCTGGCGGGGAAGGCCCCGGATCGGCGAATGCCACCGGATCCACCGCCACCCTCCCGGGGGCACCGCGCCGGCGGCGACCTTTCGCCGTGGTGGGTGGGCTGGTACTCAGCTTCGCCGTGTTCACGCTCACCGGGACGTGGCTGCTGTCCGCCCTCCACCTGCCCCTGGACCTCCTGCGGTGGATCGGACTGGTGGTCCTGGGCGTGGTCGGCCTGGGGCTCATTGTGCCTGCGGTGGGCGATCTCCTCGAACGCCCCTTCGCCCGGCTGAGCCGTGGACGTCAACGCACCGATGCCGGAGGATTCGTGCTCGGGATCAGCCTCGGCCTGGTGTTCGTCCCCTGTGCCGGGCCGGTCCTGGCCGCCATCGACACGGTGGGCGCCGACCACCGCTTCAACCTGTCGTCGATCGTCCTGACGGTGGCCTTCGCCGCCGGCGTGGCCGTGCCGCTCCTGATCTTCGCCATCCTCGGGGAACGCCTGGCCGAGCGGATGCGTCAGATCCGCACCCGGGCCGTCCGGACCCGCCAGGTCATCGGCGCCGTTCTGGTCATCACGGCCCTGGCCATCGGGTTCAACCTCACCGACGGGCTCCAGCGGGCCGTCCCCGGATACACGAACGCCCTCCAGAGCCACATCGAATCCAACGCCTCCGCCACCCGGGCCCTGGACCAGGTGAAGGGGCTGGTCGTCAACCGGAGCCTGTCCGACTGCACCCCGTCCAACCCCACGCTCCAGGAGTGCGGCCCGGCGCCGGAGTTCGCCGGCATCGTGGATTGGCTCAACACCCCCGGGGACCGCCCCCTCACCATCGCCGGCCTCCGGGGGAAGGTGGTGTTGGTCGACTTCTGGACCTACTCCTGCATCAACTGCCAACGGTCCCTGCCCCATGTGGAGTCGTGGTACAAGCGGTACGCCCGGGACGGTCTGGTCGTGGTCGGGGTCCACACCCCCGAATTCGCCTTCGAGCACGTGCCGTCCAACGTGAAGGGGGCGGCCGCCCAGCTCGGTGTGCGCTACCCGGTGGCGATCGACAACAACTACGCCACCTGGAACGCGTACCAGAACAACTACTGGCCGGCCGAGTACCTGATCGACGCCCACGGCGACATCCGGCACATCGACTACGGGGAGGGGGGCTACTCCCAGACCGAGTCGTTCATCCGTCAGCTGCTGGTGGCGGCCCATCCCACCCTGACCCTGCCCGGCCGGACCGACGTGGTCGACCTGACGCCCCAGGACCCCCTCACCCCGGAGTCGTACCTCGGGTACAACTACGCCTCGCGGTCCGCACCGTACGACCAGGTGGTGACACCCGACAGCCCGACCGACTACCGCCTTCCCTCCCCGCTGCCCCTCGACGAGTACGCCTGGGGCGGTACGTGGACCATCGGGAGCGAGGCGGGGACGGCCGGGAAGGGCGCCACCTTGGAGCTCAACTATCAGGCCTCCGACGTCTACCTGGTCCTCGGGGGGAGCGGGACGGTCAGGGTCTCGGTCAACGGGCATCTCGTCCGCACGGTCAAGGTCAAAGGAATTCCCCGGCTGTACCAGCTGGTCGGGCCGTCGGCCTTCGGCTCGGGTCTGCTCTCACTGGCGGTCTCACCGGGCGTGCAGGCCTACGATTTCACCTTCGGCTGACCCCGGCAGCGGTGCCGGTGTCCCGACCGGCGGCTCTGAACGGCGGCGGCTCTGAACGGTAGTGGGCCCCCGGACATAGACCAAGGCACGACTCAACGAGAGGACGGCGCCAATGGACATCACCACCCGCAACCCGCACCCAGCACCTGAACACCCGGCCCGATCCGGAGCTGTGACATCCGTGAGGCCGGTCAGTCCCCGCCGATCCGGCCACCCGGGCGGCCGTGGCTCTTCGCCATCCAGCACCACATGGTGGTGGACACCGTCCGGGCCCGACAGCGTCGGGTCCGACGGGACGCCCGGTTGGAGGCGGAGCG
>Ga0182012_10001315_pt1 | contig 27312 bp, 22 predicted proteins | sample 612S2SmetaG_FD_120486 | JGI IMG/M metagenome (GOLD analysis project Ga0182012, IMG submission 120486) | Permafrost microbial communities from Stordalen Mire, Sweden - 612S2S metaG | ecosystem: Environmental > Terrestrial > Soil > Wetlands > Permafrost | place: Sweden: Stordalen | collected...
CGAACACCGGCGATAAAAACGCCCAGTACCATACCGCCGGATGATTGGTGAACGTCGACCAGGAAACGCCGCCCAAGGCCAGCAGCAGCATCAGGGTGTAAGGCCAATCGTTCAGCGCCCACCGCACGATGGCGGATCGCTGCCGGCTGGTATCGACGTAATCGGGTTCGAACAGTGGGTCGGCCTGACGCGGCTTGCTCATGGTCGTGCCATCCAGCGATTGGGTGCGACGGCCTGTCCGCGACCCGGATTTGAGGCTGCTTGCTGCCAATCCCTCGTGCCAGGGCGTACGCCGTTCATCACGGTACAAGCAGGGGAGACAAGATGCAACCAGACTGCTCACGCACGCTTTGATGCCCGCGGCCGTGGCGGGGCGCCGATGTTCGGGGAAACCCGCGCCAAACGCGTGACGGTTTGTTGCCCAGGCACGGCTTCGCTATCCCTGATCTTCCACCAATGCCGGCACATTTCGGCTGACTGCGGGCGCGGACCAGCTCAGGCTGCCCACCGCGCCGCAGGCCGGGCAGGCGGGGGCCCAAACCACGTTCACCGAACGGCAACTGTTGCACTGCCAGCCCGGATCAGGGTCTGCCACGGCCGCTTGGCGCAGCGCATTGCGCATGGCTATGCGGCCTTCCTCACTGTCGGGATTTTCCGTCTCGGCGATATCGGCGAACAGCAGCCACAGCCGGCGCTGGTTCAACCCGGTGGCCTTCGCCGCCTCGGCGTGGCGCCGCGCCTCCGAGAGCTGATTGGCCAGCAGAGCGGTGCGCGCCAACAGCAGTTGGCTCTCGACGTTGTCGGGATTTGGCTCGGTCAGTTGCCGCGCCGCCTTCAGACGTTCCTCCTTGTCGGCCAGGGGCGCGAATGCGAAGTCGGCGAGGTCGGGCTGCGGCGCCAGTGTCCAGGTCTGGCGGATGACTGCCTGCGCCTTCTCCTCCTTGCCGGCGGAACGAAGCTGTCCGGCATAGGCGAGCGCGGCTGCCGCCAACGTAGGATCTTCCTTCCAGGCCCGGCGGGCCAACCGCCGCGCGTGCCACGACTGGGCAGTCCCCGACTGCGCGGCTGCCGCAGCGAGGGCGGCGCGCGGCGATTTGGGGTCGGCGTGCTCGAACGCCTCGTTCCAGTTGCCGGCACGGATGGCGAGCTGGCTGCGCTGCTGGCGGAGCCAGGCGGTGCCGGGCTGAGCCGATTCGGCCTGTCGGGCAAGCGCCGTCGCCTCGGTCCAATCCTCGCGCGCGATTGCCTGCCGCAGCAAGCCGTGATGGCCGAGGAACGCCGCAGCGTCCTTGCGCTTGGCAAGGGCGCGAAACGCATCTGCCGCCTGGTCCTCGCGGCCGGCAAGCCGGGCGGCCGAGGCCGCCAGCATCAGCGTCTGCGGCGTATCGCCCAGGGCGCGGCGGGCGCGTGTGACCGCGCGATCCGCGGCGGCACTGTTGCCGGCAGCCAGCGCCACCATGGCGCTGGTCACCGCGGCGTCGCCAACCCGCTGACGACCGCCTGTCCGCCACCGGCCGACATGGCGCGGCAGGCGCACCAGATGGGTCAGCCAACGGACCAGGACATACAGCAAGGCGAAAGCGATGATCAGCGCCAACACGATGACCGGGGTGCTGGCCTCGATCTGCGTATCGCCGATCTCGCCGCTGACATGCCCCGGCAGGGCAGCGATACCAAACGCGGCGGCGAGCGCGATCACGCTCACCACCAGAATGTACAGGATTTTCCGCATCAGTTATTCGCCGCCAGAGTCGCAAGCGCCGCTCTGGCGCCAAGGAGAGCCTTCGCCTGCGCCAGCCACGGGGCAATTGCCTCCGCAGGCGGGCCTTTCAGCGACGCCACGTCCGCAACCGCATTCTCCAGGTCGCCCGCGTCGAGCGCGACGCGGGCGTGGGTCAGTGCGGCCGCGGTCTGATCGCCCAACACCACGCGATCGCTGGTGCGCACCGTTACCAGGCCCTGCGCGCGCTCCAGCACACGATCAAGCAATGGCTTGGGCGGCGCATTGGGGTCCTGCGGCGCCGGGTTGGCCGCCATGGCCGCGCGGGCAGCAGCCGGGAAGGACGCGTGAAGCGACGCCTCCGTCGGCGGCTTGGCCGTCGCGAAGCGGGCGAGTTCAGGGGGCGCATTTGGCAGATCGCCGATCGGCCGTCCGGCCTCCAGCGCCACCTGCGCCGCCTGGATGCGAGCCAGGCGGTTAACCCGCTGTGCGGCGGTCGATACCTGGGTGGAAGAACGCTCCAGCGTGGCAAGCCGCTCTTCGTCGGCGTCCAGGCGGGGTGCGACCGCATTATCGGCAGCCGGGGCCGTTTTGGCGGCCTGTTCAGCCCGGGCGACGCGGGCTTCCAGCGAGCGAAGACTGCTGCCGCCGGGACGTTCCTCGAGCGCGGACAGACGGCTGGTGATCCCGCTCAGGTCCGGAGCGGCCACGGTCGGTGCCGGGCGCTGCTCGATCTGCGTGACCCGGTCGTCCAGCGCCTTGATCTGCTGCTGGATCGGCGCCAGCGACGCGGTCGGGTCCGGGGCCGCACGCGTATTCTGCTGCTGCCAAAGCCAGCCGATGGCGCCCGCCAGCACGACGAAGCCGCCCGCAAAGACCACCGGCCACGCGCTCCGCTCACGCGTTGGTGCGGGGGGCGGTGGTGGCGAAGGTTCTGGCTCAGGCTCGGGTTCGTCGCCGCCGCCCGCCTTGAACGGTGGCGGCGGTGGCGGATCGAGCGGCGGCAGCGGCGGCAGCGCCGGCAACTCGGGCGGCTGGGATGCCGAACGCACGGGCCGCTGCACGGGCGGCGGCGGGGGCGGGGGCACCTCGGGAGCGGACTGGGTCTTGGGTTCTGTCATCGGACCAACAAGAGCATCTGTTCCTGGTTCGGTCGCTCGGCGACTCGCATGCGCCGCCACGATAGCGGCGATAGTGCCATGCTTGCAGGCTGGCCGATAGATACGGCTTCCACTGCAACAATTTTGTCCGCAACGCCGGCCCGGCGAACCAGGCGGACGAAGCTGCGGGCCGTCTCCGCGGAAAAGAACAGCGCGGCACGGACGGCCCCGGCCTGCAGCGCCTGCACGGCGACATCGGGCAAGGCGCTGGCGGGCGCCTGTTCATAGACCGCACGGCGGGCGACGGAGAATCCTGCCGCCCGCAGCGCGGCAGCGAGCGCCCCACCCTGGCGCCGCGCCGTGGGCAGCAGCAACGGCTTGCCGCGCGGCGCGAGCAGCCGCTGGGCCAGAGCCACCAGCGCATCCGCGTCGCCATCCGCGCTTTCCACGCGGCTGAAGCCGGCGAGACGTGCCCGGTCGGCGGTCGTGTTACCGACGGCAAGCAGCGGATGGTCGTGCCACTCTGCCGACAGCGCCCCCAACGCGTTGCCGCTTGATAACAGAACCGCCTGCACGGCGCCGGGCGCCGGCAAACGGGATGGCAGGCTCCGGATCGCAAGCGCCGGCGCGAGGATCGGCCGCAGGCCCATCGCCGCGACGCGCGCAGCCGTCTCGCTGGCGCCCGGCTCCGGCCGGGTAATCAGAACCCCGTCAGCGTCGGCCCGGGGGGACAGCTCAGCCAAAGATGTCGCTGGGCGAATCGTCGCGCAGACTGGCGCCCAGTTCGGCACCGAGGCGCGCCGCGTCGGCCGGCGACCCTTGCATGGTGCGCCGCAACAGGAACGAGCCGTCGGCGCGCGATACCAGGCCGGTGAGGTGCAGCTCCCCGTTCGGCAGCAGCCGCGCGTGACCGCCGATCGGCGTCCGGCACGAGCCATCCAGCTCCGACAGCAGGGCGCGCTCGGCGGTGGCGACCACCCTCGATACCGGGTCCTCCAGGGCGGCCAGAAGTTCCAGCAGCTCCACGTCGTCCGCGCGGGCGGTGACGCCGACGATCCCCTGGCAGGCAGCCGGCACCATGGTCTCGGTGTCGAGCACGAATGACGCCTGATCGGCGAGCCCCAGCCGCCGCAGCCCGGCGTAGGCAAGCAGCGAGGCCGCACATTCCCCGGCGGCGACCTTGCCGAGCCGTGTCTGCACGTTGCCGCGGAACATGATGGTGGTGAGGTCCGGACGCGCGTTCAGCAACTGCGACTGGCGCCGCACCGACGATGTGCCGATCACCGCGCCCTGCGGCAGGCAGGCATAGGGCGAAGCGGGGTCAGGCTTGTCACAAACCGGCCCGAGGATCAGCGCGTCGCGCGGGTCTTCGCGCGTCAGCGTGCAGGCCAGCACAATGCCGGGCGGCATCGTGGTCTCCAGGTCCTTCAGGCTGTGCACCGCGAAGTCGATGCGCCGATCTGCCATCGCCTCGTGGATTTCCTTGGCGAACAGGCCCTTGCCGCCGATCTCGGACAGCGGGCGATTGAGCACCGCGTCCCCGGTGGTGCGGATCTGGTGTTCTTCGAATACATCCAGACTTTGGAGCACGGGGCAGAAGGCGGAGATCGTCGCCTGGAACGCCCGGGTCTGCACCAGCGCGAGCGGCGAGCCTCGGGTACCGACGCGCAGCGGCACGTCCCGGTGATACGGCTTGATGTCGGGGGCGCGGTGCGTCGTAGCGGCTGTCATGGGGTCGTCCTATTACGTCACGCGGCGAAAGAAAAGAAGGAACGATGCGCATGGCGCCCGTGCTGGGCCTGGAAAGCTCCTGCGACGAGACCGCCGCGGCGGTGCTGGACGCCGAGGGCCGGGTGCTGGCCGAGGCCGTGCGGAGCCAGGAGAGCGAACATGCGCCCTATGGCGGGGTGGTGCCCGAAATCGCCGCGCGGGCTCATCTCGCCGTGCTGCCGGATATGGTCCGCCGGGTCATGGACCGCGCCGGCCTCGGGTTTGCCGACCTGGGTGGCGTGGCAGCGACCGCCGGACCGGGGCTGATCGGCGGGCTGATCATCGGCAGCCAAATGGCCAAGGGCATCGCGATCGCACGAAGACTGCCCTATGTGGCCGTCAACCACCTGGAGGCCCATGCCCTGACGGCTCGCCTGCCCGGCCTGCTCCCTGGTGGCGCGCCATTCCCCTACCTGTTGTTGCTGATCTCCGGCGGGCATTGCCAGTGCGTTGCCGTGGAGGGCATCGGCCGGCACGCACGGCTGGGCGGTACGCTGGACGATGCCGCCGGCGAGGCGTTCGACAAGGTCGCCAAGCTGCTGGGCCTGCCCTGGCCAGGCGGTCCCGCGCTGGAGACGATGGCGGCGTCCGGCGATCCGGCGCGGCATGCGTTCCCGCGTCCGATGCTGGGCCGGCCGGGCTGCGATTTCAGCTTTTCCGGCCTGAAGACCGCGGTCGCGCAGGAGGTGGCGCGCCAGCCGCCGGGGCCCCTGCCGGCGCGTGTGGCGGCCGACATCGCGGCAAGCTTCCAGCGCGCGGTGGCCGAGGTGCTGGCCGACCGTGCGGCCCATGCCATGGCAATGATGCGCGCGCGCGCCCCGGCGGCGCGGCTCCTGGTGGTGGGGGGAGGCGTGGCGGCCAACGCGGAGATCCGCGCCGCCCTTTCGGATGAAGCCGCGCTACAGGACTTCGCGCTGCTCGCCCCGCCGGTGCGCCTGTGTACCGACAACGCGGTGATGGTGGCCTGGACCGGGATCGAGCGGCTGCGGCTCGGCCTGACCAACACGCTCGACTTCGCTCCGCGACCCCGTTGGCCGCTCGATTCGCCGGACCTGACCAGGAGCGTGGCGGAATCGAACAGGATTCCGCGCGATCATCAGACCGGCTGAACCGCGGGTTCGCGCCCCGGCGCGCCGTGTCAGTGCTGCATTCGGCCGGTTGCTGCGGCGCGCCGTGCCAGCGCCAGCACCGCGTTCCGGCACAGCGTCTGGTCGGGAGCGCCGGTTCGCTTGCAGCCGCGTTCGGCCTCGCCAAGTCCGGCCAGAGCGGCGCCGATCGCCGCTGACGGCCACAGGGTCAGCGCCTTGGTGAAGGCGCCCAGGCGGCGGAAGAACACCGGCGGCCGCGCGGCCTTGGCGGCCTCCGCCGCGCTGATCCGTTGAGCGTCCATGGCCAGCCGCACCCGGTGCAGCCGTTGCAGGTGCATCATTCCCGCGCGCAACACGCCGACCGGCGTCGCGCCTTCGGCGATCGCCAGCTCCAGGGCGCGGTCCGCCGTCGCGACATCGCCCTCCGTCGCCGCGAACAGCGCGTCGTCGAGCGACAGGCCGGCGAGGTCGCCCACGCAGGCCATCGCCGCCGCCAGATCCACGCGCGCGCCAGGCCCGGCATACAAAGCGAGCTTCTCGACCTCGGCGCGCGTCGATGCCCGGTCCGCGCCGAGCTGCGCCGACAGCCAGCCAAGCGCGTCGCCGTCCAGGCCGACCCCCGATTCGGTCAGCACGCCGCGGATCGTCGCCTCCAGCGTCCGCCCTTCTTCGGGATAGCAGCCGATCGCCACCCCGTCCGGCGCCGCCTCCAGCAAGGTTCGCAGGCGCGACCGCGTGGCGAGCCCGGGCGCCTCCAGCACGACCAGCGCCGCGCCCGGCCCCTTCAGGGCGGCGGCGACGGCTTGGGTCGCCGAATCCGTGGCGTCGCGCACCCGGACCACCCGCCGGCCGCCGGTCAGCGACAAGGAGGCAGCCTCGTCCGGCAGTCGGGCGATTTCGTCGCGCCCCAGTTCCGCGACCCGGAACGGGTCGTCGAGCGAGCCGGCGGCCGCGCGCACCAACGCCTCCGCCCGGTCGCGCATCAGGCCGACATCATCGCCAAACAGCAGCACCACCCGGCACGTGCCGGGATTGCGCAGAAATCCCGCCACCCCGGCTGGTGCGAGCTTCATGCGACAGCTCCGACCGGGACCATCGGCGGCGTCATGCCAGGGCCGGCGCCGGCGGCGCTGGCATCGCCGGGGCGTGAACGCCCGCGGCCGCTGGAGTCATCCCATGGCCTCGGCGCGCTTGCGGAAGAAAACGCCGAGCTGGAGTGCGATCTGCTCCGCCGTCGTTTCGGCCATGCGGCGCTGAACCGCTTCGTTTTCGAGATCGGACGCGAAATACTGCTGGTCCAGGACGTTGAAACTGTCCAACACCCGCGTGTTGCCGGTGGTCAAGTGCGTGTTCGCCGGGTCTTGCGCAATCAGCGTCCAACTGGCCCTGCCGATGAGCCGAACATATGTGGCGACGGTATCCTGCTGGATGCCGAGCGCCTCGCCAACGATGTAGAACGACACGGCCAGGTTGTAGCGGTGTTCCACCCCGCTGGCGCCAGCGGCCAGCCGCTCCTGCAGCGCCTGACGCAACAACTGACCGGGGCGCTCCGGTATAATGTTCACTGTGATTGCCGCCAGTTCCCGCTGGGCCGGCCCGGGCTTGCCGGAGGCCGTCGGCATGTAGACTGGCCGAAAGCCGCATCCGGCCACCCCCGCAGCGGCGCCCAACGCCAGCAGGCCGCGCCGGGGCAGCCGGATCATGGTCATGGCGCCCATCCACCCTGGCCCACGACCGGGGTTCGCGCGTGGCTCCAGGTTCGCCCCCGCAACGGTACGACAGGCGGGTGCCGGCCGGACAGGTCGGCGGGGTTTGGGGATTCCAGGTAACCCGCGACCCGTCGCGCGGCGCGGCGGCGGGAAACGGCGATCCAGTCTTCGGTCGCCTTCATCCGGCCACCACGAAGTTGACGATGCGGTTCGGCACGTGGACGCGCTTGACGATCCGCTTGCCGGCCAGGGCGCGGGCCACGTTGGGCTCCGCCTCGGCAGCGGCGATCACCGCATCGGCGGCGGCGTCCGGCGGCGCCTCGATCGCAGCACGCAGCTTGCCCATGACCTGCACCGCGATGGTCACGGTTTCCGCGGCGAGCAGCGCCGGATCGGCCGCCGGCCAGGGCAACTCGGCGACCAGAAGCGCTGCGGCCGGATGCAGCCTGGCGTGAATGTCTTCGGCGAGATGGGGCATCATCGGCGCAGCCAGCCGCGCCAGCATGTCCACCGCCTCGCGCCGCGCCCAGGCAAGCCCAGGCTCCGCATCCGCCCGCTCGGCGTCGGCAATCGCGTTGGCGAACTCGTAGAGTCGTGCCACCGCGACGTTGAAGGCGAAGCTTTCCAGCGCCTCGGTCAATGAGGCGATCGTCCGGTGCGTTGCCCGGCGCAGCGCGCGGGCGGCATCGCCGAATACCGCCGGCATGTCTCCCGCGGGCAGGTCGGCGGCCGCCTCGGCGAGGCGGAACACGCGCTGGGTGAAGCGGTAGGCGCCGGCGACGCCGGACTCGGTCCACTCCATGTCGCGCTCGGGCGGGTTATCCGACAGGATGAACCAGCGCGCGGTGTCGGCGCCGTAGCGCGCGATGATCGCGCCCGGGTCCACCGTGTTGCGCTTGGACTTGCTCATCGCCTCGACGCGCCCGACGGTTACCGGCTCGCCGGTCTCGCGGTGCACCGTGGCGCCGTCGGCGCGCTTCTCGACCTCGTCGGGGTACAGCCAGCGACTGTCCGCCCCGCGATAGCTTTCGTGCGTCACCATGCCCTGGGTGAACAGGCCGGCGAACGGCTCCTCCGCGTTCAGGTAGCCGCAGTCCTTCATCGCGCGGGTGAAGAAGCGCGAATACAGCAGATGCAGGATCGCGTGCTCGATGCCGCCAATGTACTGGTCCACCGGCATCCAGTGGTCCGCGGCCGCGTGCGTCACCGGTGCATCGGCGTGCGGGCTGCAGTAGCGGGCGAAATACCAGGAGCTATCGACGAACGTGTCGAACGTGTCGGTCTCCCGCCGCGCCGGCTTGCCGCAGCGCGGGCAATCCACGTGTTTCCAGGTGGGGTGGTGGTCGAGCGGGTTGCCCGGCCGGTCGAACGCGACATCCTCGGGCAGCGTCACCGGCAACTGATCGTCCGGCACCGGCACCACGCCGCAGGATTCGCAATGGATCACCGGGATCGGACAGCCCCAGTAGCGCTGGCGGCTGACGCCCCAATCGCGCAGCCGCCAGTTCACCACGCCCTGGCCGATGCCCTGTTGCTCCAGCGCGTCGATCGCCACGCGTTTCGCCGCGTCCACCTCCAGCCCGTCCATGAAGCCGGAGTTGAAGATCGTGCCCGGCCCGACATAGGCCTCGGAGCCGACCGTGAAGCGCGCCGGGTCGGCGCCGGGCGGCAGGACCACGGGCGTCACCGACAGCCCGTATTTGCGGGCAAAATCGAGGTCGCGCTGGTCGTGCGCCGGACAGCCGAAGATCGCGCCGGTGCCGTATTCCATCAGCACGAAGTTGGCGATCCAGACCGGGAAGGTCGCGCCCTCGATGAACGGGTGCCGCACGCGCAGGCCGGTGTCGAAGCCGTGCTTTTCGGCGGTCTCGATCACCGCCTCGCTGGTGCCCATGCGGCGGCATTCGGCGACGAAAGCGGCGGCCGACGGATCGCGCGCCGCCACTTCTGCCGCGAGCGGATGCTCCGGCGCCAGGGCGAGGAACGACATGCCGTACAGCGTGTCCGGGCGGGTGGTGAACACCTCCAGGTCGGCGATTGCGGTCTCCGGCTGGTCCAGCGTGAAGCGCAGCCGCGCCCCTTCGCTGCGGCCGATCCAGTTCGCCTGCATCAGCCGCACGCGTTCGGGCCAGCGGTCGAGCGTGTCCAGCGCCGCCAGCAGATCCGGCGCGTATTGCGTGATCCGCAGGAACCACTGCGAGAGCTGCTTCTTCTCCACCAGGGCGCCCGAGCGCCAGCCGCGGCCGTCGATCACCTGTTCGTTGGCGAGGACGGTGTTGTCCACCGGGTCCCAGTTGACCCAGCTTTCCTTGCGCTCGACCAGGCCGGCGCGGAGGAATGCCAGGAACAGCTTCTGCTGGTGGCCGTAATAGGCCGGGTCGCAGGTGGCCAGTTCGCGCGCCCAGTCGAGCGACAGCCCCATGCGCTGAAGCTCGGCGCGCATGGCGGCGATGTTGTCCCAGGTCCATTTGGCGGGGTGGACGTGCCGCTCCCGCGCGGCGTTCTCCGCCGGCAGGCCGAACGCATCCCATCCCATCGGATGCAGCACGGAATAGCCGCGCGCCCGCCGGTAGCGGGCCACCACGTCGCCGAGGGTATAGTTGCGGACGTGCCCCATGTGGATTTTGCCGCTGGGGTAGGGGAACATCTCCAGCACGTAGTATTTCGGCTTGCCGTCGGCGGGCACGTCGTCGACGCGAAAACACCCCCGCTCCGCCCAGGCGCGCTGCCAGCGCGACTCGGCCCGGTGGAAGTCGTAGCGTGGTGCGTCGGCCGCACCTGTCACAGCCTCGTTCATGCCGCTTGTATCATGCGCCGCGCGCTGCGGTGCAAGGGAAGTGGTGCGGGTCCACCGGGGCGCTGGCTCCAGCCAGGGTTCGCGGAGGACCGGACCGATCTGAAGCCGGGCCGCCGCGCAATCGCGGGACCGGGAACGACTCGCCGCTGGTCAGGCGTCCATTGGCGATCTTTCTCCTCCCGTATCAGATTCCACCGGTCTTGTTGAGAAGCCAGAGGAAGGTCAGGGCCAGGACGGCGAGGACAATGATGCCTGCGAGCCCTTGCCATCCAGCTCGTTTGTACCCGTAGAAGCCACCCCCGGCGCTGAGAAGCACGATTACCCAAACGCCGATCAAAAATGTGTTCATGGCGCACCTCCGCTGCCGCTACGACCCGTCCTTGATCCATATCTCTATCGAATTGGTTCCCTGAACGGGCGCAAGTCAAGGGGGTCTCTTGGCCGAACTGGCCGGCGTCCGCCGTGTGACGCCAAGTCGCGGCCGCCATGCGCAAGCCGGCGCGTCAGCTCGTGGGCTTTTCGATTCGAAGCTGGTCACCGTCACGAACGATTCGGATCACGTCGGCCGGTTGGCCGAGGCCGCGCGGCGTCGATATCTCCGCGGCCTGTCCGGCGGCGAGTGTGGTCGTGAAGCGGATGACCTGCTGACCTTCGGGTCCGCCGGACTGCAGGGTTGCGACAACATGGTAGCCGTCCTGCGCGGATGTGTAATAGATCGTTGCTGTTCCGGCACTACCCAGATCCGCATCAACCGCCTGCAGCGGCTTGTTGGGCTGAAAGCGCGACGGGTCGGCCGCGTATGTCGCAACCATCGACACTGCAACGCCCGCAAAGGCCGCAAACCCAGCACAGGCAAACAAGGAGGGTTTCATCGTGCTCTCCAATTTGTGCTGCGATCATACACGTTTTGGTGCGGCGCAACATGCCTTCCGACTTGACAAGGCGAAAAAGCGGCGCTTGTGACGTTGCCCCTTCAGTGTCAGGACCTCTGAACGCGGTTGGATGTTACGGCCCAACGGCCGTAAGCCCTGCTCGTACGTTCGTAGCCTGGGGCTCGCGACGCTGCTCGCGGTGTTCGGCCAGGCGGCGGGGCTGCGAAACGAGGATCAGCTCAGGCCAGCGGCGGCCTGCTGCACGATGTCGGCAAGCTGACTGTTCCGCACGCGTCTGGCCCTGTTCAGGACGATGCTGCTCGATGCGGTGGCGTGACGGTGTTGTTCTGGCGGTTTTGCCGCTTCACCCACATATGCCCGGACGCTCGCTTGATCACCGCCCGCTTGCGCCGGGGATCGAACGCGAAGGCGGCCGATCGACGGTGCCGCTCGCGTTGAGCGGAACGACCTGAAGCTCGGCATCCGGACCGGACGGGAGCAGGACCACCACCCGGCCGGCGCCCGGGCCGCCTCCCGTGCCTGGCGCCCCGACGGCGACCACGGTCGACCAACCGCGGACCGCCAGAAGACGTGCCGCATCCGTGTCCCCGCGTCGCTTCTCGGCCGGCCAGACGGCCTCCAGCCGGCGGGCGTAGTCGGCGGCGATCTCCGGGGTGGCCGAGTGGTACAGTGCGCCGGCTTTCGGCCAATCCGCCGTCTGACGGAACAGTTGGATCAGGAATCGGGCGGCATAGCGCGCATTCGCCTGTGGGTCGAAGGCCTGCTCCAGGGTCGCGAATGCCTGCGGGTGATGCATGAGGTTGATCTGCATGCACCCGACATCGATCGAGCGCACGCCCCCATCCTGCAACCGTTGGACGGCGGCGATCGCTTCGGCCTGGGTGGCGAAATACAGGCCCTGGCCCTCCGCATTCACGGTCCACGGCCAGGGCAGCCACTGGCCGGTCCGCGGATCGGGACGCCCGCTTTCCACCCGGCCGATGGCGGCCAGCAGATGGTCGGGGATGATCGTGCCGCGCTCGGCCGCCTGGATTGCGGCCTGGCACAGCAGGCCCGGCTGACTGGAGGACTGCGGCGCCTGGGCACAGGCGGGTGCACCGAGGCCGAGGAGGCAGAGGCCCGTCAGGAAGTGGCGCATCGGCTGGACCCTATAGGCCAGCCGGTCGCACAGCTCCACCTCAAAACCGCACGGACCCGGCTGGGTCCCCGGTCGCGCGCGAGACGGCCATCGACGCCGGGCCGCTCTTCGATCGCGACGGCAGGTTGGTCGATTTGCAGGGATCAGCAGATCCGGGGCAGCGGGTCGTCTTCCAGTTCCTCGACGATGCGCTCCCCGCCGAGCACCGTGCGCAGCACGATCTCGGGCGCTCCGGCCGCGATGCGCGCGATCGCCGCCGCCGACCTCCCGTCCGGCAGCGCGCGCCAGGCCGCCAGCGCAGCCGCCGCGTCGGACTCGGCCAACACCGCGACGACGCGGCCTTCACAGGCGAGATACAGCGGATCGTAACCCAGCATCTCGCACACCGAGCGGACCGGATCGCGGATCGGGATGGTTTCCTCGTCCAGCAGCACCGACAGGCCGGTGGCACGTGCCACCTCGTGCAGCACGGTCGCCAGCCCGCCCCGCGTCGGGTCCCGCATGAAGCGCAGGCCAGGCAGGCCAATCAGCGCCTGCGCCAAGGGGAGCACGCTGGCCGCGTCCGAGACGATGTCGCCGGACAGCCCGAACTCTTCCCGCGCCAACAGCACTGCCGTGCCGTGGTCGCCCACCGGGCCGCTGACCAGCACCACATCGCCGGCGCGGATGGCGGCGATGCCGAGCGCCAGGCCGGGGCGGCGGACGCCGATGCCGGTGGTGGCGAGATACAGGCCGCCGCCCTCGCCGCGCCGCAGCAGCTTCACATCGCCCGCCGCCACCGCCACCCCTGACTCGCGCGCCGCCGCCGCCATGCTGGCGACCAGTCGGTCGAGCCTTGAGGTCTCGAAGCCTTCCTCGATGAACACGTTCAGGGTCAGCGCGACCGGCACGGCGCCCGACACGGCCAGGTCATTGACCGTGCCGTGCACGGCCAGCGAGCCGATGTCCCCGCCCGGGAACTCCAGCGGCTGCACGGTAAAACCGTCGGTGGTGACCAGCACGTCGCCTGGCGGCAGGTCGATGCGCGCGGCGTCCGCAGTGGTGTCGAGCATCGGATTGGCGAGGTGGCGCGCGAAGATGCGCTCGATCAGCATGCGCATCCGCCGGCCGCCGTTGCCGTGTGCCAGCGTGAGCCGGTCGGGGAGGTCGTCGTCGGTCATTCAGGTGGTTCCGCACTTGGGCCGGGACTCGGACGTGACCCGCCAGAAGCGGCACGAACGCGGCTTGCGCCAATGTTGCCTGACGGTTCTGGGCCATCCGGCGCCAGCCGCCGGACGAACGGATCGACGGTTCCGCTCAAGCGGCTGCCTCCACGAGCTGGCCATAACTGATGGCCGCATCGTTGCAAGGCAAGCCAAGCGGCAAATGTGTTTCGAAGCCGGCCACCCGCAGCAGCATAAGCGCCCGATCCGCCAGCACCCGGTTCTGGAACACGCCGCCGGCAAGCCCGACGCGGAACAACCCGTGCTCTTTGCGCAGGACGACGGCCTGGTCGCGCAAGACAGCCGCCAGCGCCTGATGGAACAGCGCGGCGCGGACCGGGACCGGCCGGCTGCCGTCTGTCAAACGCTGGATCAGCGGCGCCCAGTCCGTGAGCCAGACGCCATCTCCGCGCCGGGTCAGGGGAAGCGCCTCCCCGTTATTGTCCGAACCTATCGACTGTTCCGCAAGGTCGGCCACGGCTTCCAATCGCATGGCCGCGTGGCCTTCGTGGGAGGCGACTTCGACCAGACCGAGCGACGCGGCGGCGGCGTCGAACAGGCGGCCGGCGGCGGACGTCTGTGGGCAGTTCAGCCGGCGCTCCCAGGCAAGGCGCAGCAGCGCGATGTCACGGCCGGGTGGCGTCCAGGGGATGCCCGCCTCCCAGCACACTGCGAGGGCGGAGCGCCAGGGCTCGCGGGCCGCCCGCTCGCCGCCGGGCAGCGCGAACGGACGCAAGCTGGCGACGCGGCGCCAGGCGCCGGGGCGACCGAGCAGGGCCTCGCCGCCCCAGATCCTGCCGTCCTCACCGTAGCCCGCGCCGTCCCAGGTGAACACCAGCCAGGGAACCGGGCATGAGTTGCTTGCAATCTCGCCGGCGAGCGCTGCCGGGCGGGGATGAGCCCTGCCAGCGAGCACGCCCGGGTGAGTGCCAATCGTGCCGTCGCGCCCTGCCGGGTGACCGCGAATGTCGCCAGCGAGCGCCGGGGACGTCCCAAGTTCACCGGCAAGCGCCGCCGCGTGGGCGCGATGATGGAACACCCGCCGCACCTTCAGGCCGAGCGTGGCGGCGAAGCGGGCGGTGGCGTAGCCGGGGTGGGCATCACAGGCCACCGCCTCGGCGCGTACGCCATGCAGCGCCTGCAGGTCCTCCGCCGTCTGCCGCAGCAGGGCCAGCGCGCGTGGCGTGTCCATGTCGCCGAGATGCGGCGAGACCACGGCGCGCCGGCCCCAGCCAAGCGCGACGGTCACCTTGCCCTGGCCGCCGAGCGCCAGCGTGGGGCAGGCAAGGGCTTGCGGCAAAGCCAGTTCCAGCGGGGCCGTGCCGCGGCCGAGACGCAACGGCCGCGGCCGGCCGCCGATCGGACGAAACACCGAATCGTCGGCCGGCCGCGCGATGGGCCGGTCGTGGTGCAGGAAGTGATCGGCGATGGCGCCAAGCCGATCTTCGGCCTCGGCGTTGTCGGTCAGCACCGGCTCGCCGCTGACATTGCCGGAGGTGGCGACCACGGGTCCGGCGAATTCGTCCAGCAGCAGATGGTGCAGCGGGCTGTAGGGCAGAAGGACGCCCAGCTCGCCGCAGTCCGGTGCGACGCTGGCGGCGATCGGCGCGTCGGGGCGTCGCGGCAGCAGCACGATCGGCCGGGCGGGGCTGCGAAGCACGGCCTGCGAGTCCGGGTCGCTTCGGACCAACCGGTCCAGATCCCCGTCGCGCACCATCACCGCCAGCGGCTTGTGAGGCCGGTACTTGCGGGCGCGCAGCCGGGCGATGGCGGCTTCGTCGGCGGCATCGCAGACCAGGTGGTAGCCGCCGATCCCCTTCACTGCGACGATTTGCCCGGACCGCAGCGCATCGACACAGGCGCGCAGCGCGGCCTCGCCCGCTTCGGAGCGGCGCTCCACTGCGATGAAGGTGATGTGCGGGCCGCAGCGCGCGCACGCCGTGGTCTCGGCATGGAAGCGACGGTCCGCCGGGTCCGCGTACTCTGCGGCACAGGCGGGGCAGAGCGGGAACCGCGCCATTGTCGTGTTGACCCGGTCCCAGGGCAGGCGCTCGACCACGGTGTAGCGCGGGCCGCATTGGGTGCAGGACAGGAACGGGTAGCGGTGGCGCCGGTCGGCCGGATTGCGCAGTTCGGCGAGGCAAGTCTCGCACACCGCCTGGTCCGGCGGGATCTGGATCGCGCCCGGGGCCTCGGCCCGGCTTTCAAGCACCTCGAAGCCCCCGCCGCCCGGTGGCGGTGTCGCGGACTCCTCGGACAGCAGGTCGGGGCGGGACAAAGGCGGGGCATCCGTCATCAGCGCCACGCCGAAACGGGCCAGCGCATCGGCTTCGCCGGCTGCCAGTATTTCCACCTGGCCAGCCAGGTTGCGCACCCAGCCGGCCAGGCCGTGGCGCTGCGCGATGCGGTGGACAAACGGACGAAACCCAACGCCCTGCACGCGACCGCCGAGCAGCCAGCGGCGGCCCTCCATGGTTCAGGCCACGCTTGCGTGGGCGTGGCGACGCCCGGTACTCCACCAGATGCGGCAGGCGCCCTCGTCGGACACCATGCAGGGTCCGATCGGGCTGTTCGGGCGGCAGGCGCGGCCGAACAGCCGGCATTGGTCGGGGTAGATCTCGCCCAACACCACGCTGGCGCAGTCGCAGCCGGGCGGGTTCTCGCCGGCGCGGCGTCGTGTGCCGGCCGGGGCGGGGTAGCGCGCCTCGGCGTCCTGGGCTTGATACGCCTCGCGCAGCGCAAAGCCCGAGCCGCGGATCACGCCGATGCCGCGCCAGGGGGCGTCCACCACGTCCATCACCGTCGCGAGCTGGCGGCGCGCGGCCGGATTGCCACCGGGGCGCACGGCGTCCGGATAACAGTTTTCCAGCGTGCACCGCCCGTCGGCGCGCTGGCGCAGCACGGCGTAGATCGCCGCCAGCAGGCTGTCCGGGGTGAAGCCCGCGATCGCCGCCGGAATGCCGTGACGCTGCGGCACGAAGTCCCATTCCTCCGGCCCCATCACCGTGGCGACGTGGCCGGGCGCGATCAGCGCGTCGAACCGGGCGCGGCCGGTGTCCAGCAGCATCGCCACCGCCGGCCAGGTCAGCCGGGCGGCGAGCAGGAGGGTAAGATTGTCCGGCACGCCCTGGGCCAGCATCGCCGCCACCGGCGCCGTGGTGGTCTCGAAGCCGGCGGCGAAAAACACGGTGGGGCGGTCGGGGGCGGCGCGGGCGATGCGCACCGCGTCCAGCGGCGAGGCGATCGGGCGCACGTCCGCACCGGCCGCCCGCGTTTCTTCCAGCGAGCGGATGTCGCCGCGCGGCACGTTCACCGGCACGCGCAGCATGTCGCCGAAGGTGACCAGCGTGACGGGCTCGCTGGTGGCGAGCCGGATCGCCTCGTGCACCGCTTCCTCGGGGCAGACGCAGACCGGGCAGCCGGGGCCGGGGATCAGCTCGATCGCTTGGGGCAGGGCGGCGCGGAGGCCGGCCATGCCGATCGCACGTTCATGCCCGCCGCAGACATTCATGATCCGCACCGGCGCTCGCAGGTCGAGCGAGCGGATGCGCTCCAGCCACGCGCGGGCGTCGGTCACCGCTCGTCCTCGTGCGCGAGCAGGAGGTCGTAGGTGTCCCAGACTTCTTGTGCGTGCTCGGCGCTAAGTTTTTGCAGCGCGTAACCGACATGGACAATCACGTGGTCGCCGGGGACGATCGGTTCGTCTTGCAGCATGAACAGGCTTACGTCGCGCTCCACGCCCTTGGCGCGGCAGCGGGCGGTGACCCCGTCCACCGTGACAACTTCCATCGGTACGCCAAGACACATTGGCCGCCTCCCCCTGCCGCCGGTGCGGCAGGTCATCAGTCGCATCTGCCAGGGGGCGAGGGCAAGGTGATCTGGGTAGGGGCGATCGGCATGCGATCAAGCCAGCGCGTTTGCGTCGCTACGAGTCACAGAGAGCTTTCCGGCCGTGTAATGAGAGCGGTGGTCCGACGACCGGGCGACCACGGCGGCGCGATTCAGGGAATTGAAGCAACCCTGACGCCGCATCGCCGTTCAACTGGCGTTCCCGCCACGAGCGGCAGCGTTCGGCGACAGGATGGCGCGATGCAGCGACAAGATGACGCAATGAATCGTGACGATCCCGGGGTCATGGTCCGACCCGGCTGGCACCCGCTGTTCCAAATATTGGTGTCTTTCCCGATTGCCTGCTTTGCCGGCGCGCTGGTGACGGACATCGCCTACGCGCGCAGCGCCGACATGATGTGGGCCGATTTCTCCGCCTGGCTGCTGGCGGCCGGCATGGTCACGGGCGTGTTGGCCGGGGTAGCCGGATTGGCCGACATCGTGGCCAATCGCAGCGTTTGGCCGCTATGGCAGCGATTGACGCTTGTGATCGGCGGTCTGCTCGTTCTGACCCTCGCGCTGTTCGACAACCTGGTCCACAGCCGGGACGCCTGGACGTCGGTTGTGCCGGCCGGTCTTGCCCTGTCCGCGATCACGGTGTTCGTCATGCTGGTCACAGCCTGGCTCGGCTCCCCGAGGCCATACCGACGCGGCGTTCAAGTGCAGTATGCCGGAGTGCACCAATGAAATTTGCCACAGGGACGCGGATGCTCCGGCCGCCGCTCGCCGCGGTTGCGGTCCTGGCAATCACCGGCGCCGGTCCGGACGATTTTGACGTGCGAACGCAGATCGGGCCGAATCCTGCCTTGCCGGCGCTTCAACAGTATTTGTTCCCACCGATGCATCTTGCCTCGGTGGTCGGCTGGAAAGCGGGCGAGACACCAAAAGTGGGGCCGGACCTGCGTGTCGAGGCCCTAGCCACGGGCCTGGAGCATCCACGATCGGTCTATACGCTGCCCAATGGCGACATCCTGGTGGTGGAATCACGCGGCCCGGGCATCGAGCCTTACAGCCGCCCCAAGAACATTGTCATGAACTGGATCGAATCGATCGTCACATCCAGCGGGCAGACGACGGGCAGCAACCGAATCACGCTGCTGCGTGACACGAACGGCGATGGCAAGCCGGGGCTCAGAACCGTGTTCCTCGACCATCTGTCGTCTCCGTTCGGCGTGGCGCTGGTGGGCAACGATCTTTATGTCGCCGATACCGATGCAATTTTGCGTTTCCCCTACACGCAAGGCGACACCAGCATCTCGGCGCCCGGAACCGTGCTGACGCCGCTGCCGGGCGGACCGATCGACCATCACTGGACGAAAAGCCTCGTCGCCAGCGAGGACGGCACGAAGCTTTACGTCGGCGTCGGTTCCAACAGCAACATCATGGAGAACGGCCTGGGCGCCGAGCTCGATCGCGCAGCGATCTGGGAGGTCGATCGCGCGACCGGTTCCCACAGGATTTTCGCCAGCGGCTTGCGCAACCCGAACGGCCTGAGCTGGGAACCGGCCAGCCACGCGCTCTGGACCGTGGTGAACGAGCGCGACGAGCTCGGGCCCAACCTCGTTCCGGATTACCTGACTTCGGTGAAGGATGGCGGGTTCTACGGCTGGCCCTACAGCTATTACGGGCAGCACCTCGATCCGAGGGTGCAACCGCAGCGGCCGGATCTGGTGGCAAAAGCCATCGTCCCTGACTACGCGCTGAGTTCGCACGTGGCACCGCTCGGGCTGGTGTTCGATACCGGGCACGGGCTGCCCGAGCGCTATGCCGGCGGCGCGTTTGTCGGTGAACATGGCAGTTGGGACCGGCAGATCTTCAACGGCTACAAGGTCGTCTTCATTCCATTCAAGGACGGCAAGCCGAACGGCATCGCGGAAGACGTCGTGACCGGGTTTCTTGATGGTGATGGCCACGCGCACGGCCGGCCGGTCGCGGTGGCGCTGGACAAGACCGGTGCCCTGCTCATCGCTGATGATGTTGGTAACACGGTTTGGCGGGTGGGTTCCGCCTCGCAGGTGCAAGCCGTGAATACTCATTGACACGAGGTTGGGGGTCGCAGGGTTGGATGGTTCGCCAAGCCGAAACCAGGCCTCGTCCCTAACGACCCTCCCGCCGCCAGCCCAACACCAGCAGCGCCAGCATTATCGGCAGAGCGAACCAGGACGGGAGCAGCGTTAGCGACACGATGCCCGTCACCACGTGGTCATGCCGCCGCTCCAGCCCGATCCAGGCACTGCCCGATGCATCCCGCCCCGGCTCGGTCCGGCGCAGCTCCGGCACATCCGGCGCCCCACCACCCCCCAGCCAATGCACCCCACCGCCCGAAGCGCGGGCCAGCTTGCCCAGCACGGTCGCAGTCGCCCGCAGGTCGGCCAACTCGGGCGGGTTTGCCGCCCCCGCGGCGGCATAGGCCGTGTGCGTTCCGTCGGAGACCTGCCACACACCGGGGGTCGCCGCCGCCAGCGCGGCCGAGGCGCGTCCCGGCGCGGTCGGCGACAGCGTCAGGGTCTGCGCCTTTCCGTCCGGGTCGGTGACGGTCAGCCCCGGCGACGGCGCCGGATCGGTCGAGCGGCGCTCGATCGTCAGCCGCCCCTCCGCCACCCGCGCGGTCAGCGCGTTCTCCTCCAGGCCTGGCTCCTGCATCAGCCAGTGCGCGACACGGCGCAGCAGCTCGGCCTGCGGACCGCCGCCCTCGCGGCTGCGCGACCACAGCCAGATCTGGTCAGACAGCAGCAGCGCCGTCCGTCCGGCCCCCACGCGGTCCAACACCAGCAGCGGCGCGCCGTCCTCGCTGGTCATCAGTACCTCGCCGCGGACATCGGTGGCCTGGATGCGGCGGTACCAGGGGCCCCAGGACGGGGATGCCGCCGCCGGAGCGGCCCCGGGCTTGTCCGGCGGGTTGGCGCCGGCCAGACCCTCGGTCACCGGATGGCGCTGGCCGACGTCGCTGACCTCGGGCCGGAACGCGCCATCCACCACGGCGTCGAACGGCAGCGGGGCGCCGGGGATCACCGAGCCGATCGGCGTCGCCGCCAGGCTGGACGCGCCGGAGAATTCGGGTCCCACCGACAGCAGCAGCGCGCCGCCCTCCCGCACATGATCGGCGATGTTGGCGAGGTAGGGCAGCGGCAGCAGGCCGCGGTTCTGAAACCGGTCCAGGATGATCAGGTCAAATTCGCCAATCTTGTCGAGGAACAGCTCGCGCACCGGGAAGGCGATCAGGGCCAGCTCGTTCAGCGGCGTCAGGTCGTCCTTCTCGGGCGGGCGCAGGATGGTGAAGTGGACCAGATCCACAGACGGGTCGGCTTTCAGCAGCCGCCGCCAGGTGCGCTCCCCCTGATGCGGCTCGCCGGAAATCAGCAGCACGCGCAGCCGGTCGCGCACGCCGTTGATCTCGACCACCGCGCGGTTGTTCAGCGTGGAAACCTCGCCGGCCAGCGGATCGGCGGACAGCTCCACCACCGTTGGACCGGCGCGGGTCATCGGCAACTCGATGCTCTGCTCGCGGTCGATCGGCACGCTTTCGCGGCGAGCCGGCTCGCCGTCGCGACGGATGGTCAGCGTGGCGGCGCCGGCTGGATGTTCCACCCCCAGGTCCTCGATGGCGACGCGGAGCGTGACCGACTTGCCAACGATGCCATAGCCCGGGGCCTCGATCACGCGCAGGCGACGGTCGATCTGTTCGCCTTTGGCCGGGATCAGCACGTTCAGCGGTGCCCCGCCGGGGGGCGTCGCAGGAACGTCGTGTACCTGGCCGTCGGTGATCGCGATCGTGCCGGCCAGGCGGGAGCGCGGGATGTCCGCCAGGGCGCGGTCTACGGCGCCGAACAGCCGGGTGCCGGTGTTGCCGCCTTCCGGCACGGTGATGGTGCGCAGCTCCAGGTTGGGCAGTTTGGCCGCCTGTTCAACGACCGCGGCGCGTGCGGCTTCGGCGAGGCGGCTGCGCTCGCCAATCTGCATCGAGGCTGTGCGATCGACGACCAGCAAGCCGATATCGGGAAGGCTCTCACGCGTCTCCTGCACGAGCTGCGGTCCGGCGAGCCACAGCAGCAGCACGGCGAAGGCGGCAAACCGCCACAGCGTCCCCCGCGCCCGCCGCCACGCGCCGAGCGCGACAACAGCCAACGCCAGCGCAACCAGCCCGCCGATCAGCAAAACCGGCAGAAGCGGGTCGAAACGGATGGCGGCGATTACTTGGTCGGGGTGCATGGTCACTCACTCACTTGCGGACACGGGCGGGACCCGAACCGCCACGACCGGCAGGCATCGCCGGGCAACGGCCTTTCGCTTAGCCCGGCGTTGCGCGGTGGGGCGGGCAACGCCCGCCGCGGTACCACCGAAGCCCTCAGACACCCGAAGGATAACCCCGCCATCGCCGGCCAACGGCCTTTCGCTTAGCCCGGCGTTGCGCGGTAGGGCGGGCAACGCCCGCCGCGGTACCACCGAAGCCCTCAGACACCCGAAGGATAACCCCGCCATCGCCGGCCAGCGGCCTTTCGCTGCGTCCGGCTTTGCGCGGTAGGGCGGGCAACGCGCGCCGTGGTACGGCCGAAGCCCCCAGACGCCGGAGGATAACCCCGCCATCGCCGTCGGCGGTACGTCTCGCCGCCCCGATTCCACACCCGGCCCGCTTCATTGCCCCAGCCTTTGCAGGATGGCCGGCACGTGTACCTGGTCGCCTTTGTAGTTCCCCGTCAGCGCGTACATGACCACGTTCACGCCGAACCGGTAGGCAACGGTCCGCTGCCGCTGCCCGCCGGGTATCACCGCAAACGGGTTGCGCCCCTCCTCGTCGACCGCCCAGGCCGCGGCCCAGTCGTTGCCGCCGATGATCACCGGGCTCACGCTGTCGTTGGCGCGATCCTGGTCGCGCTGCACCCAGACCGTGTCGCCGGTGTAGCGCCCCGGAAAGTCCTGCAGCAGGTAGAACGACCGGGCCAGCACATGGTCCGTGGTCAACGGTGCCAGCGGCGGAATGACCAATCCCTGCGCGACCCGCTGCAGCGCGGTATCGGTCCCCGGTGCGAATCCAGCCCCCGAACCCGAATCCCGCGTGTCGATCAAAACAATTCCGCCCCGGCTCATGTAGTCGTTGAGCGCCGCGGCCTGGTTGGCGGCCAGCGGCTCGGCGTCGGGCGTGATCGGCCAATACAACAGGGGGTAGAAGCTGAGGTCGGTCTTGCCAGGCTCCACCGCATCGGGCTCGACAAGCGTCGCCGCGGTGCGGCGGTTGACGTAGTCCGACAGTCCTTCCAGCCCCGCCCGCGACACGCCGTCGATCTGCGAGTCACCCGTCACCACATAGCCGAGCCGCGTCGCAAGCGCCGGGTTGGTGCCGCTTTCGAGCGCCTGCGCGGGGGATGCGCCGAGCATGGCCAGCGCCAGCACAGCGGACGCCGTGCCAGGGCGCAGCAGACCACGCAGGCCGAGCGCCACCAGCATGTCCGCGACGAGCAACAGGACGGCGGCGGCGAGCAGCCACGGTCCGACCGCGCGTTCGGGCGCCACTGCCGACAGTGATTCAACGCGGGCGCCCGGCATCACGGGCGCCGCCTCCGGCAGCGGCAGATTGGCGCCAAGATTGAGCGCCCGCCGCCCGTTCTCTGGTCCGTACAGGCCGGGCGGGTGGCGCGGCGCTGCCACGGTGGTGGTGATCGCGTCTGCCGGCAGCCCGGTCGCGGCCGGCGGCGGAGCCCCGAGCAGGCCATAGCCGTCCAAGGTCTCGGCCGGAGCCAGGACCTTGTTGTCCGCGGCGGCGACAACCCCGGCCGACAGCGCCACCAGTTTGCGCAGCATGTCCACGAACAGACCGGACAGCGGCAGGTTCGACCAGTCGGCGTTGGCGGTGACGTGAAACAGCACGATGCGGCCGAGACCGCGGGACGCCTCGGTGACCAGCGGCGTGCCGTCGCCGAGCGCCGCCCAGGTATGAGTGGCCAGGTCCGCGCTGGGCTCCGCCAGCACCTGGCGGGTGATCTTGACTTCGGCCGGCACCGGCTCGCCCGCGAACGGCGACGCGGCGGGAAACGGCGCGAGGCCGGCGGGTTCGGACCAGGACAGCGCGCCGCCGAGCTGGCGGTCGCCGCCGAGCAGCTTCACCGGCATCAGCGGATCGCTCTCGCCGATTGGCTGCTCCGCGGTGCGGGGGCCGGCGAAGCGGATCAGCAGGCCGCCTTGCTCCACCCAGTGCGTCAGCGCCTCGCGGTCGGGTCCCTCCGGCAGCGGGCGGTCGGCCAGGATCAGCACCGAGATGTCGCGCTTGAGCAAGGTGGAAAGAGCGCCCTCGCGCAGTTCCGTGAACGGCTGGAGCGCGCGGCGCAAGTAATAGAGCGGACCGGCAAACGGCGTATCGGCGGCGGCGAGATCGCCCGCCAGCAGGCCGACCGGGCGCCGCCGCCAGCGCTCGTCCAGCAACACCACCGAACCGGCGGACGGGGCGCCCTCAAGCACCAGCCGGCCCAGGCGGTTGCGCAATTCGGGTGGGAGTTGCAGTGCCGCAGACCCGGCGCCTTCCCCGGCGGGCAGGACGATGTCGGCGCGGGCCAGCGTGCGGCCGTCGCCGCTCTGCGCCAACACGACGGCAGGCGTGGCCAAGGGCTCCGGCACCTGCGCCATCCGGACGACCAGCCGGTCGGCCTCGCTCTGCGGCGGCAACAGCAGGCGGGCCGGAGCGGCGTCGCAACACAGCTCGGTCACCGGCCCGGCGGCGCGCAAGGCCGAGGCGAAGCCGGTCAGGTCGGCGCCATGCGTCAGGCCATCGGCGACGTAGACCACGGGGCCGCCCTGGTGCGGCCAGGCCCGCATGGCCGAGGCGGCGGCGGCTCGGTCGGGCGGCCATGGTTCGGGCCGCAACGCCGCCAGCCGTGCGCGCAGCTCAGGCACCGGCATGGCCGGCGTGAGGGTGGGCGGCGCGCCCGCCTCGTCCGGTGCGGTCGCGAGCAGCGCGGCCCGGCGGCCTTCCCGCGCGGCGCGGTCCAGCGCGGCGTTGGCGGCCTGCATCCGCTTCGGCCAATCCGTCGCCGCCGCCCAGCCGTTGTCCATCACCAGCAACAGCGGGCCGGTTCCGGGCAGCGCCGAGCCAGGGCCTAGCACGGGCCTCGCCAACGCCAGGATCACCAGCGCGGCGGCCGTCATGCGCAGTGCCAGCAGCCACCAGGGCGTGCGGGCCGGGGTCTCCTCGGTTGCATGCAGGCCGAGCAGGAGCCGGATGGCCGGAAAGGTCTCGCTTCGCGGCGCTGGCGGGGTGACGCGCAGCAGCCACCAGAGCACGGGCAGGGCCGCCAGCGCGAGCAGCACCCAGGGCGAGGCAAAGATCATCGCAGCTTGCGGTCCAAGCGGGACGTCACCGCGGCTTGTCCGGCCGCCGGCTGGCGCCGGCGGCCGTCATGGCCGCTTGCCTGCGTTCCGTCGCGCCCGGTCCGCGTGGGCGATGCAAACCGGCTCGTCCCCGGCCAATCGGTGCGGTCCGCCGTCATGCACAAGCCGTCAGTGGTCATTGGGCAGGCATCCATCGCGGCTCGTCCTTACGGGCACCATCGCGGAGCGTCCGCGGCACCATCATCGCGCAGTCAGAGCGGTGTAAAGCGCCAGCAAGGCCACCTCCGGAGGATGGTCGGTGCGGTGCACCGCGAAGCCGAACCCCGCCGCCGCGCAGATCGCCGCAAGCCCATTCTGCTGCGCCTGCAGCCGCCGCGCGTATTCCTCGCGCACAGACTCCACCCGCGGGATCAACGTGTCGCGTTCGTGCTCCAGGCCGCGGAACCGGATGCGGCCGGTATAGGGCAGCAAGGCCTCGGCCGGATCGAGGATTTGCAGCATGTGGCCGGTCACCGGCACCGCCGCGAGTCGTCCGACCAGCGCCTGAATCTCATCAAGCGGCGAGAGGAAATCGCCGAACAGGACCACGGTCGCATGGCGCGGCAGCTTCACGTTCGGCGGCAGCCCGGAATCATCGTCGCCGCCAGTGGCCAATCCCACGGCCAGCCGATCCAGACCGGACCGCCCGAGAATCGGCCGCGCGCCCTGCTCGATCACCGACACGCGCTCGCCGCCGCGCAGCAGCAGCGACGCCAGCGCAAGCAGGAGCAGGCCGGCGCGCTCGCGCTTTTCCATGGGGCCGGCGTGCGACTTCCATCGCATCGAGGCCGATGCGTCGCGCCACAGGCAGACGGTTTGCGCCGCCTCCCATTCGGTTTCGCGGATGAACCAACCATGCGGCAGCGGGCGGCCGGATTTCGCCGACTGGCGCCAGTCGATGCGCCCGATCGGGTCGCCGGCGACGAACCGGCGGAACTGCCAGAAGCTGTCGCCCTGTCCGACCCGGCGCCGTCCATGCACCCCCTGAGCGACGGTGGACGCGACGCGATCGGCGGCGACCAGCAGCGGCGGGAGGCGAGCCCCCAGCGCCTCGGCGCGGCGTGCCTCCGCGCCCGGCGCGAGGGCGAGCCTAGCCAAGACGCTCCACCAGCCGGTCGATCACGTCGTCCAGCGCGACGCCATCGGCACGTGCGGAGAAATTCAGCGCCATGCGGTGACGCAGGACCGGGCGGGCCAGGGCCACCACGTCGTCCACCGACGGGGCGAGCCGCCCGCCCAGCAGCGCGCGCGCGCGGCCGGCCAGCATCAGCGCCTGCGCGGCGCGCGGCCCCGGACCCCAGGCGACGTGGCGGCGCACCGTCTCGTCGTCGGTCGATTCCGGCCGCCCGCCGCGCACCAGGGAGAGGATCGCGTCGACCACCTTCTCGCCAACCGGGACCCGGCGGATCAGTGCCTGTGCGGCGAGCAACTCCTCGGCGGTCATGGCCTGCACTGGGCGCGTCTCGGCCGCGCCGGTCGTGGCCAGCAGCATGGTCCGTTCAGACTCCAGGGTCGGATAGCTGACGACGACCTCCAGCAGGAACCGGTCGAGCTGGGCCTCGGGCAGCGGGTAGGTGCCTTCCTGCTCGATCGGGTTCTGCGTCGCCAGGACGTGGAACGGGCGCGGCAGGCGATGTTCGACGCCCGCCACCGCCACACGCTGCTCCTGCATGGCCTGCAGCAGCGCGGATTGCGTGCGCGGGCTGGCGCGGTTGATCTCATCCGCCATCAGCAACTGGCAGAAGACTGGGCCGGGCACAAAACGAAAACTGCGGCGGCCTTCCGCCTCGTCAAGCACTTCGCTGCCGACGATGTCGGCCGGCATCAAATCCGGTGTGAACTGAACCCGTTTGGTGCCGAGGCCGAGCACGACGCCCAGCGTTTCGACCAGCCGGCTTTTGCCGAGTCCCGGGACGCCGACCAGCAGCACATGGCCCCCGGAGAGCAGCGTGATCAGGGTCTGATCGATGACCTCGTCCTGGCCGAACATCACCTTGGCGATCGCGCCGCGCACCGCGCCGATGCGCGCGCACAGCGCCTCGACATCCGCAACGATCGAGCCAGGATCAGCATCTCCGGCGCTCGCCGCGGTTCGGTTGGCCGGGTCGTGGGACCCGGCAGCCAGGCTGGCCGCCATTGGCGCGACGTCCTTCGTGTCTTTTTCCGTGATCGTCATATAGGGGCTTCCGCCGGGAGGGGGATGGTACCTATATGCGGCCGGGGAGAGAAAGCTCGGCAGTGATGGAGACGGAGACGTGAACGAGGCCATTTCTCCCGCAACGCTGCATGCTGAAGGGCAGCGAATGGGGCAAGAGTCGCATCTGGGATCTGCTCCGCTGAGCAGCCTGGCCGTATTCCCCCGCAAGCCAGTTGCTTCCCGTTGTTGCCGCGCTCCAGTCGACTGCGGGGACATGCCGTTCCTGATCCGCCGTGACGGCACTTGGCTGTATCGCGGCAGTCCGATCGGCCGGAAAGAGTTGGTCTGCCTGTTCTCCAGCGTGTTGAAACGTGAGGCGGACGGCAGCTATTGGCTGGAGACGCCGGCGGAGCGGGGACGCATCGAGGTCGAGGACGTGCCATTCCTGGCGGTCGAGCTCGATTGGTGCGGCGACGGAAGGCAGCAAGTGTTGTCGTTTCGCACCAACGTGGAC
>Ga0182012_10001316_pt1 | contig 27307 bp, 24 predicted proteins | sample 612S2SmetaG_FD_120486 | JGI IMG/M metagenome (GOLD analysis project Ga0182012, IMG submission 120486) | Permafrost microbial communities from Stordalen Mire, Sweden - 612S2S metaG | ecosystem: Environmental > Terrestrial > Soil > Wetlands > Permafrost | place: Sweden: Stordalen | collected...
CATTTCCGGCATCTTGGTTTTCGGCAGGATGGAGTGTGGAAACTGTATCCAGCGCATCACGTTCTCGGGCGTGTTGGGCAGATTGCCGGAGATATATGCCTCCTGCGCGAGGTGCTCCAACGATGGCGCGCCCTTGCCCGCTGCTCCCACGATTCCTGGAACCCGGTGACAGCCGCCGCAACCGTAACGCAGCATCAAGAACGCTCCGCGCTGGGGGTCGCCTCCGACGGTTGCCTGGGCTTCGGCCAGCGCACGTTCGTGCCCGCTCTTGCAGCTTGTAAGGCCGAGCAAAAGCGACGCGAGCAACAACGCAAGTGTACGGGATTTCACTGGAGACTCCGATGTATGCGGAGAGAAATACTGGAGGCGCGGGGCGGAATCGAACCGCCGATAGAGGTTTTGCAGACCTCTGCCTTACCACTTGGCGACCGCGCCTCGATGCGCTGAGGCGTGCGCGAGACATCTAGATGCTATCGTGAGCGGCACTTCCGCGCAACCTCTGGAAAAACGTCGCGCGTTTCTTGCCGCTGCTTTAGATTCCTGCGCCGAAATCGGCGAAATTACTCTTGTCGAATTCGCTGCGATAATCACGGCATACCTGGTCCTCATTCTCCAGCCCAGCAACCGTGCCATCCACCAGCACCGCTTCATGCAGATGTGAGAGCGTGTCCAGACGCGAGCGCAAATCGCTTACATCTTTTGCCAGCGCAATCAGCGCACCACTCAATGGGTCTTGTATCTCGCGCGGATCGGTAATTAGAACGCGCTGGCCGTCGCGATAAACAATGTGCGCAGGTACGCCAACCACAGTGGAGTTCGACGGCACGTCGCGCAGCACCACTGACCCTGCACCCACTCGCGAGTTGTCGCCCACGACAATATCTCCCAGCACGCTGGACGTATTGCCTACTACCACGCCATTGCCCAGTGTCGGGTGTCGCTTTGTCTTCTCCAGGCTGGTGCCGCCCAGGGTCACGCCGTGGTAAAGCGTTACATCATCGCCCACAATCGCGGTTTCGCCAATGACCACGCCCATACCGTGATCGATGAACAACCTGCGCCCAATTTTCGCTCCAGGATGGATTTCAATTCCTGTCCAGAAGCGCCCCACCTGCGACAAATAGCGTGCCAGCAGGCGAAATTTGTGCCGCCATAACCAATGATTCAGGTGGTGAATCCACACCGCGTGCAATCCCGGATAAAGCAGCACGGCCAGTTTGCTGGACGCCGCCGGATCACGATCCAGGACGGATTGAATGTCTTCTCGTATCGTTCGCAGCACGTTCCAGCCTCGCAGGCAACTCTCTTGGAGTAACTATGTTATGTAACTACGGCTTGCGTCCCGCTGTCCAGTTGGTGAGCTTCGCCGGCATCGACTCTCCTGCAATAATGAGTGGATATGAGGCTGATTCACCTTGGCACCGTTTTCTTCGTCGTCGAGTTTCTCGGTGTCTTCGCCGGAGCGCTCAGCGGAGGGCTCTCGGCCATTCGCGACCTGCGCTACAAGTACGACCTGATCGGCGTATTTGGGCTCGCATTCGTGACCGCATTGGGCGGAGGCATCACCCGGGACATCATTCTGCAGAATGGCCCTCCGCTGGCTTTTCAGGATGTTCGCTACATTGTGATTGCCCTGATTGGCGCGGCCTTTGCCGCCGCCTTCGAGCAGCGCATGGGGCCCGGCATGGATCGCGCTATCGACTTTATTGACGCTGCGGCACTTGGCTTTTTCGCCATCGCCGGAACAACACGCGCACTGAACGATGGACTAAGCCTGCTGCCCAGCATCCTGCTCGGGTTGGTTACTGCCGTAGGGGGCGGATCATTGCGTGACGTGCTCGGCGGACGCGCTCCGAAAGTTTTCGAACGTGGGCAGTTCTACGCCATCGCCGCGCTCTTCGGCAGCGCTGCTTTCCTGCTTTGCAATGCGGCGGGTTGTAGCCGCACCTCAAGCACCATAGCCGGAACGCTGTCCTGCTTTCTGCTGCGCTTGCTCTCCATCCGCTTCAACTGGCGCACCCGCCCGCTCCGGAGTAGTAGTACGGACTAAGGCTTTTTCCCTGATTATTGCGAGTTGAACCGGGACACCGTGAGATAAAGTTTTCTCTTCTATTTAGGAAGGGAGGAACTATGCGTTTACGTTACATACCCATTGCCGTTCTTCTGCTGTTCGCGATGTCTCTTCCGGCAAATGCCCAATGGAATTGGGGCAGGGCACGCCGGCCCAAGTCAGGAGCCTGCTTTTACCGGGGAGATCACTTCCGCGGCGATGCATTCTGCATGAATGTAAATGACCGGTGGCCTTCTATGCCGGGCGGCTTTAACGATCAGATCAAGTCCATCCGCGTCTTCGGCGGGGCGCGCCTGCGCGTGTTCAACGACGCCAATTTCCGCGGAGTCAGCTTGCTGGTGGACCGCGATATCGACGATTTGCGCCGCGTTCCGGTAGCGGATAATTCGCGCAAGAATTGGGATAATCGCATCTCCTCGATTGCCATCTTCCGTGATCGCGACGAGTGGATGGATCGGCGTTAGCAAGCTTGCAGTCAACGTCAACATGAGATACTCACCTTGCCCATAGGGCAAGGTGAGTATCTCCGTAACCGCCTCTTCTTCACGGAGCGCGTCGTTCTCACAACCTGCGAGACGCGCGATTCATCTAAAATAGAAAAGCAACTGGAACTCTCTACAAGAAAGCATGCTTCCGAGGCACAGCTCTGCGCCAAGCCAATCAATCCATGTTCCTTCGACGTACCGCACTCTTCGTTCTGCTGATCGCGACGGCGTTGGGCCTGTGCTTTGCCCAGGCGCAACCGGAGACACCCGGCAACAATCTTCTCGACTTCCTCAGCCAAACCATTGATTGGTACCGTCACGTGCAGACGCCTGCCCAGCTCGCCACCGATCCGGGAGATTCAATTTATTCATCTTACAACCAGAGCTCGAGCCTTGAAGCCGTCTCGCTGATCTTCGAGTTCTCCCGCGCCGAAGCCATGCAAATACAGCTTGCGAATCCGCAGAGCGCCTCCTCGGCAAGCGATGGCACCCAGTCCACACGCAACTTAGCCCAGAACCTGGCCAATGCACAGGAGAGGGTGAAGCAGACCACCGCAGACCTCAACACCCTGCAGCAGCAGGCGACCAACGCCACGGGGAAGAAGCGCCAGACCTTCGACGACCAGATTGCGGAGGAGAAAAGCGAACTTGAGCTGGCCCAGGCGCGCCTGGAAGCCCTGCAAAACATGAGCGCCTTCGCCGCCGCCGGGACCTCCGCTGGATTGCTGGGTAAGATTAACGAACTCGAGCGCGCGGTTCCCGAAGTTCGCACCGTGGTGCGCACGATTCATCCTGCGCATGCCGACACGGCGCGGAGTGACAACACACCAAACACCTCATTGAGTACAAGCCAGGATGCAAGTTCAAGCGCTAACGGCCAAGCCGCTGCTCAGAGCAACCCGGCTCCAGGCACCGGTGCCTCCAGTAATGCGCCGTCGCCTGCTACCGTCTTCAGTCCAGTCCAGGTAGCCACACCAGCCGCGCCCGCAGCGCAAGCCAAACAGCCCGGCAGCGGCATTCTCGGCTTGGCTGGCGATCTGTACTCGCTCACCAGCAAGATCAACGCGCAGAGAGCCGCCATCACAGCCACCACGCAGCTTCGCGCATCGCTTGATAAGATTCGCGCTCCGCTGATCCTGCAATTGCGGGCAATAAGCCGGCGCGGCGACGATCTTTCCGCGCAGCCGCAGTCTAACGATCCCGCAGTTCTGGCCGCCCGCCGCCAACAGATCGAGGCGTTGACCGCTGACTTCCGCCACCTCTCCACTACGCTGCTTCCGCTCGCCAAGGCAAGCCTTCTGCTGGATTCCACGGCCAACAACCTGGAGGAGTGGCGCAGCGAATCCGAGCGTACATCCTCCGGATTGGCGCGCGGGCTGCTGCTTCGACTCGGAGCCCTCGTGCTGGCGCTCATCCTCGTCGGGATTGGCTCTGATTTCTGGCGGCGTGCCATCTTCCGCTACATCCGCGAACAGCGTCGCCGCAATCAGTTCTTGCTGCTGCGCCGCATTGTGGTCACCTTTGTCATAATCCTCATCCTGCTCATCGCGCTATCCACGGAGATCGGTTCGCTTGCGACCTTCGCCGGATTCCTCACTGCGGGCATTGCTGTCGCGCTGCAAAATGTGATTCTCAGCGTTGCCGCATATTTCTTTCTCATCGGGCGCTACGGCATTCGTGTAGGGGATCGTGTGCAGATTGGTGAGGTCACCGGAGACGTGGTCGATATTGGACTTGTGCGCCTGCATCTGGTCGAGTTGGACACATCGAGCGGTGAGGCTCATCCCACGGGACGCATCGTCGTCTTCTCAAACTCAGTGGTCTTTCAGCCTTCATCCAACTTTTTCAAGCAGCTTCCCGGCTCCAACTTTGCCTGGCGCCGGATCTCGCTCACCCTTGCCGCCGACGTCGATTACACTCTGGCGGAGCAAAAGATCTCCGCCGCCGTCGCCGCCGTGTACAACACCTACAAGCCTGAGCTCGACCAGCAGCACCGCGTGCTGGAAAGCTCGCTGGCCATCCACATTGCCGGCACCGAACCGCAAACTCGGCTGCGCCTGGTTGAGACCGGACTGGAAATTGTCGTCCTCTATCCCGTCGTGCTCTCTGATGCCTCGAAGATTGACGATCAGATGACCCACACCTTGCTTGATGCCATTGAAAGCGAACCCCGGCTGCGTCTCGTCGGCGGAGGCCTCACCAACATCAAGCCAGTGGACGCCACGCCTCATCCGCCCGCCACTCCTGCCAAACCAGCGCCAACAGGAAATTGAATCGCACGATATAATTAGTGAATCCAACGACTAAGTGCCAACCCGGTCCCTAAGGCGGGGCATTCATATCAGTTGAAACGAGCGCAGACGAAGTGAGTATTCGATAGATGAGTGATTCACCCGTAGCATCGGCCCCTGTTCAACCTGCTCCCAATCCGTGGTTAATCGCTATTTCGGTGATGCTGGCCACCTTCATGGAGGTGCTGGACACCTCCATTGCGTCCGTCGCGCTGCCCTACATCGCCGGATCGGTTTCAGCCACCAACGATGAAGCGACCTGGGTGCTCACCAGCTACCTGGTTGCCAACGCCATCATTCTTCCAACCAGTGGATGGTTTTCCCAGCGCTTTGGACGCAAGCGCTTCCTGCTGACCTGCATCGTCATCTTCACAATTTCGTCGTTCGCCTGCGGAGCCGCAAACAGCCTGGCCGTCATCCTCATTGCGCGCGCCATTCAAGGTGCCGGAGGCGGAGCCTTGCAGCCGCTCTCGCAGGCTATCCTGCTGGAAAGTTTTCCGCCGCACAAGCGTGGACAAGCCATGGCCCTCTTCGGACTTGGCGTGGTAGTCGCGCCCGTGCTGGGCCCAACCGTGGGCGGCTGGCTGACGGAGACTTACTCCTGGCGCTGGGCTTTCTACATCAACATTCCCGTCGGCATCCTCGCCATCTTCATGATCATGCGTTACGTGCATGATCCCGACTACATTCGCGACGCCAAGCCCGGACGCTTCGATGGCATCGGCTTCGGTTTGCTCGCCATCTGGCTGGGTGCGCTGCAGATTGTTTTGGACAAAGGGCAGGAGGACGACTGGTTCGGCGCCACGTGGATTCGCTGGGCCGTGACGATTCTCGTCATTACCTTTGTCAGCTTCATCATCTGGGAGTTGCGCCAGCACAATCCGTTGGTCAAGCTGAGCGTCTTGCTCAACCGCAACTTCACCTTAGGCTGCATTCTCATCGGACTCTTCGGTGGCGTCATCTACGGCATGATCACCCTGCTGCCGCTGCTCTACCAGGAGCTGCTGGGCTACAACGCGCTTGATGCGGGTATGGCCGTCAGTCCACGCGGCCTTGGCTCATTAATCGCCATGCCGCTCATCGGACTCATCAGCAGTCGCATCGATAACCGATACCTGCTCGCCTTTGGCTTCACACTGTTTGGCTTCTGCGGCCTGTGGTTTGCTCGCGTGAACCTCGACATTTCCCAGTGGAGCTTTCTCTGGCCTGTCATCCTCAGCGGCTTCGGTGCCGGAATGGTCTTCGTGCCTCTGGCTTCCACCAGCATGGCCAGTCTGCCGAATCAGGAAATTGGCAACGCTGCCGGCATCTTCAACCTGATGCGCAATATCGGCGGCTCCATCGGAATCTCGATTGTGAACACCGTGGTCGCACGCCACGAGCAGGTGCACCGGGTAGAACTGTCCGGCCACCTGAACCACGCCAATACGTCCTTCGAGCAACTGCTGAACGGCACCACCGCGCTCACAGCTCGTATGGGGGGGTCGCAACTTCAGGCCTACGAACTGATCGACCGCGTGCTCGGCCAGCAAGCCCGCTTGCGCGCCTACGTCGATGATTTCCAGTACATCGCCGCCGTCTGCTTCCTCTGCGTTCCCATCGTCTTCCTACTGCGTAAGGCCATCGCCAAGAAGGGCGCGATCAGCGCGGCACACTAGAACGGCCAACACATTTCTCCCTCGCCCAATGTCACTGTTTCAATTAACTTCATTGCGAGACGTCAAACCGGGAGAGAAACGAATGAAAATCTCTATGCGCACTGCTTTGATTTGCGGCGCAATTGCGCTCGTCGTTTTTGGGAGTCCTATTGCAAGCCTCGCACAACAGGCGCAGGTATCGCCTTACCAAGCCATGTCCGACAAGTTCTTTGACATGCTGCAGCAGGACAAGTCATCTGACGCCCTCGACTACATGTTCAGCACAAATCCTGCAATCAAGAAAGTGCCGGATAAGATCGATGATTTGAAGTCACAGTTCACAGCCCTAAGAAAGATGTCAGGGCCCTACATCTCGCGTACCAAACTCGTCGAAACCACAGTTGCAGGGATGTTTGTATATCAGCATTATTTCGTCGCGTACGAACGGCAGCCTATTTCGATTCGGATCACCTATTACAAGCCTGGCGCGACCTGGAGGTGTCAGGGTGTGCAATTCGATACCAATATTGACGACGCTATACGGAAAGCGGCAGACGACAAGATACCTATCGAAGTTAAATAGGTTCTCGATTCGCAGACGGGTTTCGTCGCTTCCGCTTACAACTGCTGCTGCTCCATGGCGTGAGCCAGCCGCAGCACGGTGGCTTCATCGAAATGTTTGCCGAGGATTTGGATCCCCAGCGGCAGGTCTTCGCGATTTGTGCCGCATGGCAGTGAAATGCCCGGAACTCCGACGAGGTTTGCCGTCACCGTGTAGATGTCGCTGAGGTACATTTCCATTGGATCACCGGTCTTCTCTCCCAGCTTGAATGCCGCCGTGGGAGTCACCGGGGTGACGATTGCATCGACACTTGTAAATGCATTCTGGAAGTCGCGCGTCAGCAGTGTGCGCACCTGCTGTGCCTTGAGGTAGTACGCGTCATAGTAGCCCGCGCTCAGCGCGTACGTGCCTAGCAGAATGCGGCGCTTCACCTCCGCGCCAAAGCCTTCGTCGCGGCTCTTGCGATACATATCGGCCAGCGTTTTCGCCTGCGCAGACCGCGTGGTGTAACGCACGCCGTCAAAGCGCGCCAGGTTCGCAGAAGCCTCGGCGGTGGCGACAATGTAATACACCGGAATCGCATATTCGGTGTGCGGCAGCGAGACGTTTACGATCTCGCAGCCTGCTTTGCGAAGACCGTCGATGCGGCGCTCAATGGCCTCGCGCGTCTCAGCGTCCAGACCTTCGCCAAAATATTCTTTCGGGATGCCAACGCGCAGACCTTTAATCTCGCGCCCGCACTCCGCTGCGTACTTAGTCACCGGAACATTCGCCGAAGTGGAATCCATCGTGTCACGTCCTGCGATCACTTCCAACATGGTTGCCGCGTCTTTTACCGAGCGCGTCAGCGGCCCCACGTGATCAAGCGAACTGGCGAAGGCGATCAGCCCATAACGCGAGACGCGCCCGTAGGTCGGCAGCAGTCCCACCACGCCGCAAAACGCTGCTGGCTGTCGGATGGAGCCACCCGTATCCGAGCCCAGTGTGGCCACCGCAAATCCTGCTGCCACCGCGGCCGCCGAGCCACCCGAAGAGCCGCCCGGAACGCGCGTCGTGTCGCGTGGGTTCCGCACCGGATGAAACGCCGAGTTCTCGTTCGACGATCCCATTGCAAACTCATCGCAATTCAGCTTACCCAGGCACACTGCGCCAGCGGCTTCCAGTTTCTGAACCGCAGTGGCGTCATACGGAGCAACAAACTTTTCAAGGAATCGCGAGCCTGCCGTAGTGCGCTCGCCGCGCGTCATCAGCACATCCTTGATGCCCACGGGAACACCCGCCAGTGGCGGCAGCGGATCGCCTTTTTCCGCCATACGGTCGATGCGCTCGGCCTGCTTCTGCGCGCGCTCTTTGGTCATCGTGAGGAAGGAGCCAATCACGCCATCGCGCTCCGCAATCTGCGTGTAATGCGCCTCCGCCAGTGCAACGGCTGAAACTTCCCTGCTCTCCACCAGCTTGCGCGCAGAGTCAATCGTCAATGCATTGATATCCATCAATCTCTCTCCGCTGAATTAGCGCTCAATAACCTTGGGGACCTTAAAGCAGCTTCCATCCGTATCCGGTGCGTTGCTGAGAGCAACTTCGCGGCTCAGTCCCGGCTTCACCACATCGGCGCGCTGCGCATAGGCAAAGCGCTGGCTTCCCTCGCCGCCGGCAAATGCCGATACCACCTCGGCAAGCGGTTCCACGTTGCTCGTGTCCAGTTCATTCAGCTTGTCGATGTGTCCCAGAATGGAGTTCAGGTCAGCGACCATGCGCGTGCTTTCCTGCGGTGTCAGTTCGAGATTGGCGAGATCGGCAACGTAAGCTACGTCTTTTTCAGTGACCTTCATGCGTTCCCTTTGCGGAGCGCCCGCGGCCGGAGCGGCGCCTGTTGCCGCGCACCCGGCTGCGAAGCTCAAAAGATTATTTTCCTCGACGCTCGTCCTGCGGGCGGGCGAGTTTGAATTCAATCCGCACGATTTTGGTGAACTGGTTGAGCCGCGCTATGAGCTGCGGGACCATGGAGTAGAGTTGCGTGCGCCAGTTTGCGTCCGGTACCTCGACCAGCAGCACTGTGCTCCCGCTGCTTGAGTCGCAACCCAGCACGCGCGTCTTCTCGGCCACCGCGCGGCCGGCAGCAAAGTCCCACGCCGCCTCCGAAAGCTGTTCCGGCGGCACGCGCTTGATCGCTTCGGCCATGATGCGCTGCAATGTATGGGAAGCCTTCTCCATCGAAAGATTATAGCGGAGAGGTGGATTTGAAAGTTGGTCGGGGACAACATCCGTGCACCATCGTACCCGTGAGTTTCACAAAATATTTGGCTGCACGCGGTATCCCAGTGCAACTCCCCGTGCCTCGACGATGATCGCACTGTGCGCAACATCTGCCCAGGAGGTTAGCGCGATGCCGTTGATTCAAGTCAAAGTGATTGAAGGGGTATTCTCAAACGAACAGAAGCAGCAAATTGTTCGCAAGCTTACCGACGCAATGGTTTCAATCGAGGGCGAAAACATGCGTCCTGTGACATGGGTCATGGTGGAAGACGTGAAGAGTGGCGAGTGGGCCATAGGCGGAAATCCACTGACAACCGCCGACGTGAAGAATCTGGCCGAGGGCAAGAAGGCTGCCTAGCGCGTGAATCCATTCCCGGCGGAGACACGCAATCACGAGGTCGGAAAGTTGCTCTCGGCAAAACTCATAGCTTCTTCGCGAGTGGTGATTGTGCCCTCCAACTGTGCATCCTCCACGGCTGACAGAATCTCAGCAAAGTGGGGACCGGGGCGAAAACCTGCGGAGATCAAGTCATGCCCGTTAATCAGCAGCGCGGGACGCACGGCCTCGGCAGGAATCGCCGCCAGTCTCTCCCGCGTGTAGTCAAGCAGATCGAGTTTGCCGTGACTGGCAAGGCAATCCAGCCGATGCAGCACCAGGTGCTCATCGAACTCCGGCAGGCGCACAAAACGCTTGAAGGTGGAGTCCTTCATCTTCATCACGTCGGCAAAGCGCATGTGGTTTTCCACCAGCGCAAGAATCTGTTCGCGCTCGCGATTGCTGAAGCGCAACCGCGTGAGCAACTCGTCAGCAATGGTGACGCCAATCTCCACGTGTCCGTCAAAGCGGATGCGGTCGGGCGCTCGGCGAAACGTCGCGGGCTTGCCTACATCGTGCAGCAGCGCTCCCCACGCCAGGGTCAGCGAACAGCCCGCTGGAAGCCCTTCCAGCAGCAGCAGCGTGTGTACAAACACATCGCCCTCAGGATGGTATTGCGGAGGCTGCTCCACCCCTTTCATGCGCGTGATCTCCGGCAGCACCTCGCGCAGCAAACCTGTTTCATCCATCAACTCAAAAGCCCTGCGCGCATGACCTTCCATCAGCATTTTGCTGATTTCATCGCGAATCCGCTCGCGTGACACTTGGTGTATCTGCGCAGCAAGGCGGCGTATTGCGTCTGCCGTGGACTCTGCGATGGTGTAGCCGAAGCGAGCCGCGAATCTCACGGCACGCAACATGCGCAACTTGTCTTCCGCAAAGCGCTGCTCTGGATGGCCGATCGTGCGCACAATACCGAGTTCCAGATCGGCACGTCCGCCAACGTAGTCCAGCAATTCACCATGCGGAGTGTTCGGCTTTTCCGAGAGAGGATCGAGCAGCAATCCATTGATGGTGAAATCTCGTCGCTGCACATCCTGCTCTGCCGAGGTCGTGTAGCGCACCGACTCAGGATGCCTTCCGTCCAGATAGGCTCCGTCGGCGCGGAAGGTAGCGACCTCTATTTGCCCGCGCTGGTCGGGTTGGCCCAGGACCTTCACGGGAACCAGCACTACGCCAAACCGTGCGCCCACCGCATAGGTCTCGGCGAAAGTGCTCATCACCTCGCGCGGTGTCGCCGAGGTAGCAACGTCGTAATCCGCAGGAGCCCTCCCCAGCAGCAGATCGCGAACGCATCCGCCCGCCCAAAGGGCCTGATGCCCTTTCGCGCGCAGAATCCGAATTGCCTCCAGTGCAGCTTCGCGGTGCATGAGGACATTGTAGATCGAAGGCGGTATTCTCTAGAGGTGGACAAAAGCGCTTTGATTCTCGGCATAGAAAGCTCCTGCGACGAGACGGCCGCGGCCATTGTGCGCGGTGGAGAGGAATTGATCTCCAGCGTGGTGGCCTCGCAGATCGCCACGCACTCGCCCTACGGCGGAGTGGTGCCCGAACTAGCCAGCCGCGAGCATCTCCGTAACCTCGTTCCGGTAACCCGCGCTGCGCTGGCCAAAGCTGGGCTCACTTACGCTGACCTTGACGCCATCGCCGTCACCAACGGTCCCGGACTCGCCGGGGCGCTGCTAACGGGCGTGAGCTTTGCCAAGTCGCTCGCCTGGGCCCTGGAAAAGCCGCTCATCGCCGTCAATCACATTGAAGGCCACATCCACGCCGTGCTCCTGGAACAGCGCCAGAAGGGCAACGGTGTCCTCGACTTCCCCGTGCTTGCCCTGGTCGTCAGCGGCGGCCACACCCACCTGTTTCTCGCCGAGGAGATTGATGGCACGTGGCACTACGAAAATATTGGACACACTCGCGACGACGCAGCCGGAGAGGCCTTTGACAAGACGGCAAAGCTGCTCGGCCTTGGCTATCCCGGAGGCCCAATCATCGACCGCATCTCCCGCTTCGGCGATCCCAAGGCCGTCAAGTTCACCTTCGCGCAGTTCAAGCACTCCGCGCGCAATGAATCCAAACGCGCCGGACGCATTGAGGAAGATCACAAGCGCTTTGACTTCAGCTACAGCGGAATCAAGACGGCCGTCCTGCGCTATGTGGAAACCCACAATATGTTCCCTGCCATCGAGGCACGGCGCCACGCGCTACTGCAAATCGCTTCCCCGTCCGACGAAGATTTCCAGCGCCTGTGCGATCGTCAAACGCTCGACCTTGTAGCCAGCTTCCAGGCTTCCGTAGTCGGGGATCTGACCAGCCGCACCATGTCCGCCTGCGAGGAGTACGGTGTGCAAACCCTGCTCGTCACCGGAGGCGTGGCCGCCAACAGCGCGCTGCGCGCCAGCTTTGAGCAGCGTGGACCGCGCAGCGGCGTGCGCGTACACTTCCCTTCGCGCGTCATGTCCACGGACAATGCCGCGATGATCGCTGCCGCAGCTTATTCCAAGTGGATTTCCAGGGATTTTTCCGGACTTGATCTCTCCGCGCAGGCCAACCTGCAATTGCGCTGAGGTGCTCTGGAACCGGTTGTGCAGGCAATAACAAAGGCAGCCTTTAAGCTGCCTTTGCGTGAGACTTTGCGCTATAAAGCCCACCTTTAAGCCCGTGCTCCTCCCCCCGGAGGCAAGCTCTTATGTAAGCCCTGACGGAATAGTAGGGCTTCTTTGCCCTGCCGGATACCTCCCATCCGGGAGGTACTTGCGTCTATGGGGTACTGGATGGCAACCTGGTCAACAGCCTAATCATCTGTCCTTGACCCCGTACATTGGTCTTGCGGTAGATGCATTTCTGGTAGTAGCGTACGGTATCCACCTTGATCCGAATCATCTCGGAAATCTCCGTAACTTCCATTCCTTGCTTCATCATCTCCGCCACACGGCATTCTGCTGGAGACAGTCCAAACATGGTCTGCCAGAGCCTGTGTTCGCCGCGCCCCTGCTCCTCGGGAGTCGTCATGAACAGCATCGCCGAGGGTCGTCCGGCCAATATCGACCAATTTGAGTGATATGGCAGCACGGACACGTACAGTTCTGTTCCCTGGGTGGAGTGCAACACCAACGCTCCTTCGCCCGGATCCTCGCTCTTTCCTGCTCCGCACGCGCAGGCTTTCAGCAGGCATGTATCCAGAGCTCTCTGTTCTCCACTGACCAATGCCAATAACCGGCCTTCTTTGATGCGCACGAACGATTCATCACCTATTAGTGCCGCAGCGCGACGGTTGAATTGCAGCACGCGGCCAAGCGGGTCCAAGGTGATGCAGGCCGCTCCGCTCAGATCCAAAGCGTATTGTCCGGCAGCATTCTGCTCGCGCAGCGCACCCAGCGCGCGGTAAATACTGAAAACTCTTCGCAGGTGAGGAGCCAACTGCCGGAGCAGATTTTTCTCACTGGCGTTAAAGGGCTCACCCGACGCGGAGCGAAAAACGGTGAAGTTCGGCATCCACCCATCGGAACAATGAACAACCGATGCTGCCGCCCACTCGATGCCATGCTTGACGAAGAGTTCGTGGTAGAACTTCGACTTGCGAAACTGCTCCAGGGGCAGAACGTCTTCAGGAGAGCCGCTGTACCATCCCTCGGCCTGATGCTTCTGAATTTCCCCCATCCATGGACTTATTTTATTGAGCCGCTCGAGGGCGCGGCAGCTCTCCGCTTCCAGTCCCATTTCCGCGCAGACCGAGGTCCTCTCGTTCTTGGGCGCATGCAGCAGAATCACAGCTTTGTCAGCGCGTAATTTTTCGGAGGCTATTTTTAGAAATTCAGGCCATTGTTTCGGCTCTGTCGCCGCGTTATAAAGCGGGTCTAGCAGAGCATTCGTCAACTCCGCATCGTTCGGTTCCACGATCTTACCCCGGGGTTGATTCAACGCATATGTTGTAAGCAGCATAACAACTTTAGTGCCCCGAAGTACCCTTGGGCGAATATTCCTTGCCAACATTGGAAAACTTGTTTGAACGATTCTAGGCAAATCAACGCGGGAGAGAGAAAATCGCCTTGGACCTACGAAGGTAGCGTGGCGTAGAGCGCGCGGCTGAGTTGCAGTTCGATGTCGATATCTTTGAAGATGACCGCAGCCGTACCTGATGGAAGGTCCGCAGCCAGATCCTGAGTGCTTCGGCGCGCCGCCAGGACCAGGATGGGAGTTTCAGCGAAGACGTCAAGCTGCCGAATCCGCGAGACCAGTTCCGAGCCGCCCATCCGGGGCATCGACAAGTCGGTAATGATGATGTCCGGGACGAAGTTGTTCAACACTTCCAAGGCTTCCACGCCGTTGGTTGCAGATTCCACAATGAATCCCCGCTCCTCCAGGAACCGGCAAACACTATGGCGGATCAGCATTGAATCGTCTACCACAAGCGCGGTCTTCGGAATGGGTGGCTGCAAGGACATACCTCATCACCAGATTCAGAGCCTTCGCTCCGATCATGATCTATCTATAACACTTTTCCACGATTGATCGGCGATAAGTATTTAGGCTTCGGCACGGCACACTACGACCCAGTCCCCAAAATGGGGCCGATTCCGCCCTGACTCAGGCTTCGTCGAGCGCCGAGTCTTCGATGGCCATGTCTTTAAATTCGCTGCTCTCGAACACCTCGCGGCATTCCAGGCATTCCACGAATTCGGAATCCTCTGCGCGGGCAACAATCTGCACCCGCGGATGGCGGCACTTATGGTTCATGGGACGGCTCGTAGGCTGCGCAGTGTTGTTTTCAGGTTGCGGTGACGGCATAAAGGAAATAGCCCCGCCGAAGCGGCAGGTGCGCACTATCTTAACTTGATAATCGGGGAAGTCAAGAGGTGAACCCACAGGAATCAGGACATGGCCATCCTGCCCCTCGTCGCGCACGCCCCATCGATTGAGCATCCACTTACGGAATTTCTTTCATCACCTGTAGAGTTCCGTAGTCCTGTCCGCTCGCGGTAGTCGCGCGGGCCACAATCCCGCTGAACGCCGTCCTCACCTCCGGGAACTTCGTGGCAATTGCCCTGATCATCGCCAGATTGTCCTGCGATGCCTGGATCGTGTTGCCCACATCGGCTGCCTCGTACCGCACCACCAGGGAGAGTCCCCCGCGCTCGTCTGGCACCGCAAAAATCTGTGTCAAATTGTAAGTACGTCCGTTCACCGCCAGCGGAACCGGCTGGCCTGCCGGGACGTCTGACGGACGCGCCTCCTGAATCGTGTTGGCTAACTTGTCCAGTTGCAGGCTGCTCATGAAGTCCACGGGAGCGTAAATCTCCCATGCCAGCATGTAGTAGAAGTAGGCGTTGTGGAGCTGTCCCTTTACTCGAAACTGTTTTGCCTCGTGTGCGTACCACTCCGCGTCGTGGCCCGATACCTCGGTGATTTTCGGATAGTAGCCCGCCAGCTTCCACTGTCCCTGGAGCTTCTGCAGCACCACCGTGACCATGTGCGGAAGCTTTCCGCCTGTGACATTGGTCAGCACCAGGGCATACTGGCCGGGGTCCAGGTTCGGGATGGCGAAGCTGGCGCTGGTCGGGGTGTGGCCGTTCGTACCATAAACACCGCAGAAGAACTGGGTGTTCGGCGACCGCTCCGTCATTCGGGAAGCATCCAGCAGATAATCGCGGCGAATCGTCACCTGGTCTCCAAGCGAGCCTTTGTCGCGGGTGACCGTCTGCTGAATGGCGTCAAAGCCGGAGGCCAGCGCAGGGATCGCCCCCTGCCTCATGCTTTGCACGTCTCCGTGCGACGCAAACTCGATAAACTGCCGGGCGGCGTTGTCGATGGCTGCCCGATTGATCGGATCAATCTCGCTGGCCTGCGAACACTCCTGCGCCAGGGCCACACAAGACGCCAGCAGACAGACGCATAATGCAACGGACGCAACCCCGAACCGGGCCAACCACACCGACGCAAGCTTTAAAGACATTCTTTCTCCGCTCATAAGGACTTGTTTCAACTCGCCAGCACGAAATACTAGCCTGGCACTCTTGTCGCAGTCAGAATAGATGCCCGTCGCGGCGGCGTAGATGCCGATTCGGAATTGCATATCCGCAAGCGGGAAGCGCCCCAACAGGTGCATCCAAAACCGGGAACAGGTAGAATCGGGTGGAGATGGGATGCACAGCAAGGCGGTTCCGGCGATGAAACGGATCATGGCAACAGTTTGTGCGCTTGCGATGATGTCAGGCGGACTCTTCGCATGGCAATCCACCGCGCAGAGCTCCGGCGGCGCGCCTCCCGCGTCGCAGAAGAAAACTGCCGGCAGGAAAAAGATGAAGCCTGCGGCCAAAGCCGCCGCTCAGCCACTTCCCGCGCAGGAAATGCCACCGGTTCCGGCAACCCTGATGAACAGCGCTCCAGTCAAGCCCGAAGTAACAATGGAAGGCGGTCTGCTTACCATCGATGCGCCCAACTCCACCCTCATTGACGTGCTCAACGGCGTGCACAAAGCCACTGGAGCTTCCATTGAAGGCGCAACTCCTACTGAACGCGTTGTGGTGAAGCTAGGTCCGGGCGATCCCGGACAGGTTCTCGCAGCCCTGCTGCGCGGCACCGCCTACGATTACGTGATCCTCGGCGCACCCGGCAGGCCCGATGCATTGACCCGCGTTATGCTGACTCCGCAATCCGCGCAGTCAAACTCTGCTGGAGCTACGGGACCCACCCAGTCCGCACAAGGGAGCGGCGGTGGCCGTCCCGGTGGAATGCTATCGCCTCGGCAGCCCGAGGGTAACGCCAGCAACCCTCCAGAAGAAGCCGCCACACCGGAGACAGAAGAGGATCAGACCGCGCAGCCGCAAACACAGCCTGCGTCTCAATCTCCGCAGACTCCGCAACAGCCGGCATCGGACGCCAACCAGCCGAAAACACCTGAGCAACTCTTCAAGGAGTTGCAGCAGTTGAGCCAGCCTAAACCGGCGACGCCGCAAACGCCCGCGCCGCAATAGCCGCTGCAAGAATTTTCATTTGAAGTGAACACACGGAAACGCCCCGCATTGGATTTCGCGGGGCGTATTCATTTCCATACGAGGCGGACAGGCAGCATGCCGTCTTGCAATAAGATTTTAGTCGTTGCCTGCGGACGTATTGAGAATTTGTGCCGGCGCGGGTTTGATCATGTGTCGGCTGCGGTCAAATACGTCCAGAATTCCAAAGATGATGGCGTAGCCGAGTCCAACTCCAGCGGCGAGCGACAGAACAATCACGGCAACCATTGCGAGCGACATTACTAGCGAGAGCACGATTTAGACCTTATCCTTTTGACGCTGGGCAGTGAGCCCAAGGTCCGGCGAATTCCTTCGCCTGTTCTCAATGTTAACTCTGTTGCTACTGCAAACCTGTGATCCAGGACACCAAAAAGCCGTGAATTCACTAACTTGTCACATCCAACCTGTTTGCACGGTACCAGAACGCCCCACCACAAATATGGTCTGGATTGACCACGACCGCTATTGGCAAATAAGATACCTGAGTCGAACTATCTACCTGACGTTTTTAACCTGTCCGTTGTCCCGTGTCCAATTACGGCTGGTGTTGTACCAATCGCCGCGCTCGCGGGCTACGCAGTAGAGCCGTTCGGGAACCGAATCAAAATGGCCATTCGCAACATCACTGTGCGGGGCGCACGCCAGCACAATCTGAAGAACATCGACGTCGAGATCCCGCGCAACACGCTTACGGTGATCACCGGCCTAAGCGGATCAGGCAAGTCTTCGCTGGCCTTTGACACCATCTACGCCGAGGGACAGCGCCGTTACGTCGAAACTCTTTCGGCATACGCCCGCCAGTTTCTCGATCAGATGGAGCGTCCCGATGTGGACTCCATCGATGGACTCAGTCCGGCCATCTCCATCGAACAAAAGACTACCTCACGCAGCCCACGCTCTACCGTCGGCACAATTACTGAGATTTACGATTATTTACGCCTGCTCTACAGCTCCATCGGAATTCCCCACTGCCCCAAATGCGGCAAGCCCATCACCCGCCAGTCGGTCGAACAGATCACCGCGCGCGTAATGGATCTGGCCGCTGATGCCGCCGCCGGAGCCGAGCCGCGTGTCATGCTGTTGGCACCCATTGTGCGCGGCCGCAAAGGCGAGTTCACCCGCGAGTTGGAAAAACTTGCAGCCCATGGATTCTCCCGCGCACGCATAGACGGCGAACTGCGCTCCATTGAAGAAGAGATCAAGCTCGACAAGCGGCGCAATCACACTATTGAAATTGTGGTGGACCGTCTGCTCGTGAAGGAAGGCATTGAGAAGCGCCTTGCCAACTCCGTTGAAGTTGCCATGAAGCTGGGCTCCGGCCTGCTCGTCGTCAGCGTAGTCGGAGGGGATGAGCATATGTACTCTTCGCGCATGGCCTGCCCCGAGTGCGGCATCAGCGTCGCCCAGTTGGAACCGCGCTCCTTCAGCTTCAACAGCATGTATGGCGCGTGCCCGGAGTGCAATGGTCTCGGCTCAAAGTATGATTTCGATCCTGCCAAAGTCATCGTCGATTGGTCCAAGCCGCTCTTTGACGGAGGCCTTGGACCCGGCGCCGGCTCAGCCTCTTTGCAGGCGATGGTGAAGCGCGCCGCCGAAGAAAAGTCCATCGACCTCAGCACGCCCGTCGAGCAACTCCCCGAAGAACATCAGAAATTCCTGCTCTATGGCGACCCCGCGCGACGCGCCCGCACCGGCTTCAAAGGCATTCTCGCCTTCCACAAGCACACGCTTGAGGAGGTCACCACCGAGCCATACCGCGAATACCTGATGCAATACATGTCAGCCACGCCCTGCCCTGAATGCCAGGGCCGCCGCCTTCGCCCGGAGAGTCTCGCCGTGAAGGTGAACGGCATGAGCATCGCCGAATTCACTGCCTTGCCCATCTCGCGCGCCGTGGACGCCGCTTCCACCATCGAGCTCGCCGGACGCGATGAGAAAGTGGCGGGACGCATCGTTGGAGAAATTCGCGAGCGCCTTGGCTTCCTCAATCACGTCGGCCTCGGATACCTTTCCCTCGACCGTTCCGCTGCCACACTGAGTGGCGGCGAAGGCCAGCGCATCCGCCTCGCCACGCAGATTGGCTCCAAGCTGCGCGGCGTGCTCTACGTTCTCGACGAACCTTCCATCGGCCTCCACGCGCGTGACAACGAAAAGCTTCTGCAATCGCTGGAATCCCTGCGCGATCTCGGCAACACCGTGCTCGTTGTCGAGCATGATGAGGAAACAATTCGCCGCGCCGATTACGTTATAGACCTCGGCCCCGGCGCAGGAAAATTAGGTGGTGAACTCGTCGCCTCCGGAACCCCCGCGCAAATTTCCAAGGTTGAAAACTCGCTCACCGGCCAATACATTTCGGGACGCAAAACCATCCCCGTCCGCTTTGAGCGCCGCAAGGTAAACGGCCATTCCATTACCGTGCTCGGCGCGAAGGCCAACAACCTCAAGAACGTGGATGTCAGCTTTCCGCTCGGAGTAATGACGGTTGTCACCGGCGTCTCCGGTTCCGGTAAATCGACACTTGTGAATGACATTCTTTACGCCGCGCTGGCCCAGAAGATTTACAAGTCACGACAGGAACCCGGCGCGCACAGGTCCATCACCGGAGCCGAAGAGATCGACAAGGTCATCCGCATTGACCAGTCTCCCATCGGCCGCACGCCGCGCTCCAACCCGGCCACCTACACCGGAGTCTTCACTCAGATTCGCGAGCTCTACGCCATGCTGCCGGAGTCGCGCGAGCGCGGATACAAGGCCGGACGCTTTTCCTTCAACGTCTCCGGCGGACGCTGCGAAGCCTGCCAGGGCGAGGGCGAGCGCCGCATAGAAATGAATTTCCTGCCCGACGTGTACGTGCTCTGCGAGATCTGCGGCGGCAAGCGCTACAACCGAGAAACCCTCGCCGTGCACTACAAGGGATACTCCATTGCCGACCTGCTGGAGACTCCCATCAGCGAAGCGCTCGGTGTGCTGGAGAACTTTCCGCAAGCCCGTCAGAAACTGCAAACACTGGTCGATGTCGGACTCGGATATATTCACTTAGGTCAATCTTCGGTGACTCTCAGCGGCGGCGAAGCGCAGCGCATCAAACTTGCTCGCGAACTCAGCAAGCGCCAGACGGGACGCACCCTCTACCTGCTCGACGAACCAACCACCGGCCTCCACTTTGAAGACGTAAGCCGCCTTCTCGAAGTGCTGCATCGCCTTACCGATCTCGGCAATTCCGTCATCATCATCGAGCACAATCTCGATGTAATCCGCAACGCAGACTGGATCATTGACCTCGGCCCCGAGGGCGGCGAAGAAGGCGGAAGGATTGTCGCGCAAGGAACGCCCGAGCAGGTCGCCCGGGTCAAGAAAAGCTACACCGGCCAGGCGCTCAACGGCTCGACCACCGTATAGCAGCCGAAACTAATACCTGCGCGGCCCACTCAGCACCCGCGCAGGCAAGAAGATAATCGCGCGCACCAGTTCCAGCACGCCGTCCACGGCAATCCCCACAATGCGGAACGGCAGCAGCAACAACCACACAATGGGATACAGAACAATCGCCACCAACGCCAGCGGCCAGCAGAAGAACAACACGATCAGCCAGAGGAAGAAAGTCATCGTCGGTTCGCCTCTGTGGAATGGTACGCAACCGCGCGGAAGATGGTTCCAAGACGGGTTTCCTAACGCAAAACAAAAGGCTGGAGCCTCTTGCACGCTCCAGCCCGCCAATCTCGATTTTCAATCTGCGAAACCTGTGAAACCTGCGAAACTTGGCGCTTCTACCCAGTCGCCAGCGCGCGCCGATCCGTCTTCCCCGTAACCGTCCTTGGCATCTGCGGCACAAATGAGAAGGTGCGTGGAATCTTGAAGTTCTCCAGCAGTTCGCGGCAGGCCCCGCGCAACGTCACATCCGTCAGAGTTACTCCCGGCTTCAACTGCACATAGGCATGCAGACGCGAGCCGTGCTTCTCATCTGGGAAGGCGATCACCGCAGCTTCTTCCACTCCGTCAATCGTCTCCAGCGCGTTCTCCACCTCGGAGGGATACACCTTCTCGCCGGAAACCTTCACCAGGTCGTCGGCCCTTCCCACCAAAAAGAGATAACCGTCTTTATCGAGATAGCCCTTGTCACTGGTGCGCATCTCTCCATTGCGAATCTTCTTTGCCGTCGCCTCCGGATCACCCAGATAGCCAAGCATCACCGACGGTCCTGCAACGCACACTTCGCCAATCTCTCCCGCCGGCAGTACCTCGTCATTCTCGCCTCGGATAGTGACAGTGATATTCGGCAGCGGCCTGCCCACTGAACCCAACGCGTTATCCTCCGGCGGGCTGAACGAAACCACTGGCGATAGCTCCGTGGTTCCGTATCCCTGCACCAGTCGGTGTCCGAATCGCTCCTGAAATTCTTCCGCTACGCTCTCCGGCAGCCTCTCGGCCCCGGCAATGCACAGCCACAGCGAGCTGGCATCGATTGGCGCGGGGTCTTTGATCAGCACGCGGTATTGGCCCGGCACCGCAATCAGGCAGCTCACGCGGTGCTTCTCGATCAGTTGCAGCACCTGCCTCGGATTGAACCTCTCCGGCACTACAACCTGTGCGCCCGTAGTCAGCGGCAGCAGCGTGGTCACCGTAAGGCCATAGGCGTGGAAGAGCGGCAGCACCGCCAGCATCACCTGTGACTCGTCGTATCCCGTCGCTAATTTCAGGCCTTCAATATTGGCGAGGATATTCTCTTCGCTCAGTGCCACGGCCTTCGGACGTCCCGTAGTACCTGAGGTGTAAAGCAGCACCGCGGCCTCGGAAGCTCTCGGTTGTAGCGGCACGTCACTCGCCTCAAACTCTGCGCTGGCGTCGCCAATCCAGCAGTGCATTCCCACGGCCACCATCTGCGGCACAAAATCTTCGCTGGTGATGATCAGCTCAACACCGGTCTCCATGCACATCAGCTTCAGCAGTTGCGGCGGAGCCAGCGTGGGCAGCACGGCCACCGTTTTGCCAGCCCACATCGCGCCCAGCAACAGCGGAGCAAACTCCGGCTTGTTCGAGTACAGCAGTGCGACCCTCGGGCCCGGCACACGTTCGGCAATGCGACGCGCTACGCTGGCCGCTCTGCGCTCCAGGTCGGAGTAAGTAATGGAGTAATCCGTGCCAATGATGGCAGGGCGATCCGCAAAGCGGCTCACTGCCTCCTGGAAGCACTTGAGGATGGTGCTAGTCTGCATTCCGTTGACTCTTTTGGTCCCAAAATTTGAATCAATAGCCGGGTAAGTTTAGCACGCCGGGTCGCCACATCCGCCTTCAGGGATCACCAAGCGTTTGCACACATCCGCTTCAGTCCAATGTCAAAAGGCTTTCGCAAGCCTTACAGATTCGGCGGCGGCTCCAGTACGCATAGCCGTTCGGGAATCGTAGCCGCCAGTGCCAGCGCGCGATCCACCCGGTTGATCCACTCCGTTGCAGCGTCCTCCGCTTCAAAGCTCGTCGCCGGGGCTGCGGGAGCGATCCCTGCAATGATGGCGACGGCAATCGGTTCCATCGCCTCGCACAACTGTGCCACCAAACCCTCGGTCTGCGATACCTGCATATGAGGCAGAAGCAGTGCCACGGTCTCGCGGTCGTAACGGAAAGCCATTGCCTCGTCCTGCGCGATCGAGCGCAAGGTCCGCACCAACTCTGAGATTGCGTATTCGTCCTTGGATGCCGACGTCAGCGAGTTCACCTGCAGCAGCGCCAGCGTGCTCGGAGGCTCGCCCGCGCCGTGCTGCCGTCCCATCTCCGCGACCACAGCGTCCAGATAAGAGGAGCGTTTCAGCAGTCCTGTCTTTTCTTCGGCCACGCCCAGCGTGGTAACCAGCGAGCGGAGGCGCGCTCCATGCACCGCCAGCGCAACCTGGTCAGTCAGCGAGCGCAGCAGCGCCATGTCATCAGGAGACCAGCGGCGGCGCACACCGCATTGCTGCACAATCAGCAGTCCAATCGGATTGTCTTCGCTTACCAGCGCCAGCACTGCCAGCGAGTTCACGTTCAGCCGCCCGAGTTCCTGACGAATCGGCACAAGCTGCTCGGCGAGTTGCACATCTGCGGCACGAAAGACCGGGTCTGCCGCGGTCAACCGCTGACTCAGCGCCAGCAGTCTGACCATCGCTGTCCGCTCTGACTTTGGCACCTCCGGCGAGCAATACTCCACCACCAGTGAAGGAGGCTTACCCGGAGTCGCCAGCGCTGCCAAGCAGCGGCTGTATTGCCAACGCGCGCCAATCTGGTTTACCGCCGTTACCAGCACCGAGCGGGGATCGATCTGTCGCGCAATCAACCGGCTCACCTCGGCGGCGCGTACCATGTCGTCCGCCGCGTGATCACGGTGCGCCGCTTCGTCCTGTGCTCGCGCCGGAACCGCCAGACCGGCGTTGATGAACAACTGCCGCACTCGCTGATCTTTGTCCAGGTCGGCTGCAAACCCCTGCTTGATCTGTTCGATCTTCTGCATCGCCTTGTCGCGCATGCCGTACTGCAGGAAAATCTCAGCCTGCAGAACCAAATCCTCCAAAACTTTCGGAGCCGCACCCTCCACCGGATTCTCTTCGTCAGCCGCTACCGTGATCGGCTCCGCCGCGCCAATGCCCAACCTCTTGGCCACCGCTTGCAAGCGGTCCTCGGGAGCATGACCCGCCAGCTTCTCCATCCGTACTTTGTGTTCGGCTTCGTAGGAATCGATATCGACCGCGCGGTCCAGCGCGTCCAGCGCCTTGGCGTAGTTGCCTTCTTCAAAGTACAGGTCAAACAGATGCGACAGTGCCCGCGAATACTCCTGCTCGCGGTTTGCACTGTTGTAAAGTTCGGCCAGATATTCGAAGAATGGAATGCTCGGCTTGTACTTCTCTGCCAACTGAGCCATGTCATACATGAACTGAATTCGCCGTCCAGCCTTGCGGAAGTGCTCTTCCAGCCGCCGTGCCAATCCCAATGCGCGATCCACACGATCACGATTCAGCAGGCCGCCAATCACCGAATGCAGCGTCGCCAGGTTTCCCTTGGGATTGCGCTCGAACAGACCCCACGCAAACGGCTCTGCTTCTTCAACACGTCCCATCGCCAGCAGAGCCAGCGCGTAAGGTTCGCGAGCCTCTTCCGGACTCGACGGATACGTTGCCAGTGGTTGCAGCAGTTCCACCGCCTCCGCCGCACGGCCGCTTGCAATCAGCGCGCGGCCAAAACCCATGCGCGCAGCCATGTTCTTTTCGTCGTCAGCAAATGCCTGCTCGTAGACTTTTCCTGCGTCCTGCCCCAATCGCTCCAGCATCACTCCAAGACGCACCAGCGCCGTGGCGGCCAGTGCCGGTTCATGCAGCGCTTCGCAGATGCGAGCCTGTTCGCGATAATCCTCCAGCCGTGGATCCATTTCCAGAGCGTGAGTCATGCAATCCAGTGCGCGCCGCGGGTCGCCCAGCCGTTGAAATTCATCGAACGCTACGCGGTAGGCTTCCGCTGCGTCTTTGCGGCTCGTGTTCTCACACAGTTCCGCATAGCGCGTCACCATCTCCGGGTCGAGCGCCTTCAGCCTTTGCAACTTGCGGAAGACCAGCGCGCCCTCATCCAGTTGCTTGTTGTCCACAAAATGAGCAAACAGGCGGCGCAGCATATCAGACGCAAGTCCAAGCTGCCCAAGGGACATGCTAAGGTCAGCCGTCTTATGCAGCAGCGCTTCGTTTCCGGGCTCCAACTCCATTGCCGCACGGAACTCCGCCAGTGCAAGCTCAGGCTTCCCCTTACCAAGGAGCTTCTCCGCGCGATCGATAAGTTTCGCTGCATCTGCCATCGTTGAACCGATTCTAAGCTGCAACGCCCATTGGCGCACATCTTGTTATTGCGGAAAGCTTTGTTACCGGGTACCTCAACCGTCACTGCCCCTTTTCGCGTCGGCATTGACAGTTCGCCTTTTATTCGCCAGAATATGGGGGATTCGTGAGGAAGACGAAAGGTCAGCCATGGCTTTGACTAAGCGGCAACGTCAGATGTACGACTTCATCGCGGAATTCGTACAGAGCAACGGCTACTCCCCTTCTTTTGAGGAAATTGGCGCGGCGATGGGTCTCAGCTCGCTTGCCACCGTGCATAAACATATAAACAACTTGGAAACCAAAAAGTTTCTGCGCCGCGACTACAATCGCAGCCGCTCCATCGATATTCTGCCCCTCCCTGCGGGAATTCCCAGTCACGCTCGTCCCGTTGCAGTCAGCACTTTCGAGTTGCCGCTGGTAGGACGCATTGCCGCAGGCCGCCCCATCGAACAGGTGGAAACCCCGGAAACTATATCGCTCACCGACTTTACCCGCGCCAAAGACGTCTTTGTCCTCCAGGTCATGGGAGACAGCATGCAGGACGAGCACATCATGGACGGCGACTACGTGCTCGTGGAGAAAGCCGACAGTGCCCGCGAAGGTGAAATTGTAGTAGCTCTCGTCAACGGCTCCGAGACCACGCTGAAGCGCTTTTACCTCGCCGGAGATCAGATCCGCCTCCAGCCCTCCAACGCTGCCATGAAACCCATCATGGTCCCCGCCGACTCCGTGCGCGTGCAGGGCCGCGTTGTAGCCGTATTGCGGAAATACTAAACAGGAACCTGCTTTTCGCGCGCTCCACACCGCTCCCACAAAGTCGGCGTGTGCACTGTGAGCCTACGGTTTATCAACCGCCGTCGGCGGACGCGTTACCGGCTGGCGTGGTTGAACAGCAGTCCGCGCCGCAGTTTTCTTTGCGCGTTGAAAACTCTGCAATTTTCGCCACTGCTCCGCCGTCAGGACACGTCGCGGGGAGACGACCATTTCGCCCACACCCTGAACAAGTTTTCCGGTTGCGGCAGCCAGGTTGTCCAGTTGTTGCTTGTAGGCCACCTCATCCACTTGATCGGCTTCCAGGAGGGCTGACAATCGGGTGATTGCTTTTAATGCGTCGGCGCTCCCATCAATCAGTGACAAGCGCTGATTCAGCGCAGCATCCTGCAACTGCTTTCGCTGCGCGTCCGTGAGGTGCAATTCGGCAGCGCAATCCGGATCAGTCCAGAAGTGTTCGAAGAGTCCCGCCGGTGGATTAAATCCGCCCGGAAACGGAAATCCTGGCGCGGTGATGCCTGATGCCGTGCCTTGCGAATTCGCCTGCGGAGCGTGAGTGACGCTCGTCTGTGCCGCGACCATCAAAGGAAATGCCAAGACCGCCGTTGCGAGGTAAGCGAGCTTCATACATCCCTCCAGATTGTTTTTGAACAGCAACAAACACCATCGAGAATTCAGCACCGGACTCGCACGTTCTGAAGTCCACGCGCTCTGCCGCCAGCGTGCAGCGTACATCATAGACCAGCTCTGCCCAGCGCTTCATGTTCACCCGGGGCCCAGTCCAATTCGTCGTCGAAAAAATGTTTTGTCGCTACCGGTTCAGGAGTATCTCGCGAACCTTCCGGCTCAGCACCGCGCGTGTGAACGGCTTTTGCAGAAACTCCATCTGCCTCTCAATGACGCCCTTTTGCAGCACCGTGTCCTCGTTGTACCCAGACACGAAAAGCACCTTCATTCCCGGTCGCATGGGCATCAGTTGGTCGGCAAGCTCGCGGCCTGACATTCCTGACATCACAACGTCGGTCATCATCATGTCAATCGTGCCCTCGTAAGCGGCGCTGATGTTCAATGCATCGGCGGCGCAGGAGGCCTCCAGTAATTTGTGCCCATCGCGCATCAGGCCGGCCCGCAAAACTTCGCGGACATCTTCTTCATCTTCCACCAGCAAAATAGTAGCCACTAGACTCTCTTCGGATGGGGCGGGCACACAAGACTTCCGCTCCGCCAGACCAGGCGCTAACGGAAGAAATACCTTGAAGGTCGTTCCGCATCCGGGCTGGCTCTCCACTTGGATCGACCCGCCGCACTGTTTCACGATGCCGTACACCGTCGAGAGTCCCAGCCCTGTGCCCTTACTAGAGTGCTTGGTGGTGAAGAACGGCTCAAATATGTGCTGCTGAATCTCCTGGCTCATACCGGAACCATTGTCCATTACCTTTAGCAGCAGGTATTCGCCCGGGTTGTTTCCCTGCGGCGCCGAACCGTCCAGGGTTACGGATTCAGTGCTGATGCTTAGTTCACCGCCGTTCGGCATGGCGTCGCGGGCATTCACCGCCAGGTTCATCACCACCTGCTCAAGCTGGCTGCCGTCGGCGAGAATCACGCCAAGCCCTGGCTGAAAGTTGAAGCGGAGCACAATGTCATCGCCCAGCGAGCGCCGCAGAATCAGCTCCGTACCTGCCAGCACCGCATTCAGATCGATCAACTTCGGAGCCACTAATTGATGTCGGCTGAAGAGCATCAACTGCTTCGTCAACGCCGCCGCACGGTCCGCCGCATAACTGATATCGGTGGTACTCCGCAGCACATCTTCCGGAAGGTCCAGCCGCATACTGATCGACTCGGCGCAGCATCCGATCACAGTCAGCAGGTTATTGAAGTCGTGTGCGATGCCTCCGGCCAGCCGCCCGATGGCTTCCATCTTCTGCGTCTGCCGCAACTGCGTTTCGAGTGCGCGCTTCTCGGTGATGTCAATAGCAGCGCACAGCACCGCCGGATGATTCTCCACCATAATGCGGG